>Ga0207015_1002_pt1 | contig 124971 bp, 96 predicted proteins | sample Alteio_BWMinCont_53_FD_153486 | JGI IMG/M metagenome (GOLD analysis project Ga0207015, IMG submission 153486) | Enriched cells from forest soil in Barre Woods Harvard Forest LTER site, Petersham, Massachusetts, United States -... | ecosystem: Environmental > Terrestrial > Soil > Temperate forest >...
ATCTTGCGCATGAACGACGCATGCACCGAGGGAAGACAAAGCAAGAGCGGCTGCGCAGAAACGCAGCGTTCGTTGCAGGTCCCGCCGGGTTGGACGTGTGCGGCCCATCGACTCCCAAGAGATTCGATTTCGGGGCATGCCGGGGACAGGGCCTAACTACTGCTTCCTTGGCCCGAATTCTACCTCAGGAAGATAGCTGGTAGGACGGTTTTGTGGAAATAGTACCTATGGGTGGGTATCAGGCTGGGGCGAGTTGACGACGGGCAGAAAGACTTTGGGAAGGCAGTGGATTGCTGTGCGATTGACCGGACGGAGGGAGGCGCATAGACTCGCGCGACTGCATCCATTTTGCAGGATGTTTTTCTCGGAGGAGTAATGCGCAAAACGTATTTTGTGACTGTGCTCGCGAGCTTGGCGCTTTTCGCGGGGGCGATCGCGGCGGCGGAAGAGCGGCCGATTGCGATTGTACACGCGCGCCTGATCGATGGGCGGGGAGGCGCGGCGATCGAAGACGCGACGATCGTGCTACGTGGAAATTCGATTGAGTACGCAGGACCGTCGCGCGACGCCAAAGTGCCGGCCGATGCGCAGGTGATTGCCGGCGCGGGGAAAACCGTGCTGCCGGGCTTGGCGGATTTGCATGTGCATTTGCAAGGCGCCTGGGATGGTATTGGCGTCGATCTTCTGGGTTATCAGCGCTACTTCAACGCGATGTTGTATGCGGGCGTAACCACGGTGCTGGACACGGGGAATTACCAGCCCTGGGTTTTGCAATTGCGGCAGGAGCAGGCGGCTGGGCGGTTGCGCGCGCCGCGGATTTATTGCGTGGGCGCGATGATTGATGCCGCCGATCCGGCTTGGCCGGACTTGGCGTATCCGTTGGCTTCGCGGTATCAGATTCCGGCGTTCGTCGAGCGGGACAAATTGGCGAAAGTCGATCTGATCAAGGCATATGCGAATTTGTCGGATCGCATACTGCGGCGGTTGGTGGAAGAGGCGGCGAAGGCGGGGTTGCGGATCGTGGTAGATCAGTGGGACCGCAACGGATCGCCGGATCTAGTGGCCACGGGCATAGCCGGATTTGCGCACGCGCCCACGCGAAAAATGTCGAATGATGATATTCAGTTTTTCCATGACAAAGGATTGTTCGATATTTCGACTTTGGTGGTGCACGAATCCTTTGCGCGGACGCGATTTGCCGATACTGGTTTTCTGCGCGAGCCGTTCCTGGCGGACACGGAACCACCGTGGTTTTTGAGCGAAACCGAAGAGTTCGCGAAAAAGCCGCAGAGCGACGACGAGAAGAAGGCTACGGCCACAGCGCTGGAGGAATTTCAGGAATCCAGCAAGAACGTGAAACGGCTTTGGGATGTGGGAGTGCTGTTGGCCGCGGGAACGGATGCGCCGTATCCGGGTGTGTTTCAGGGCGAGAGCTTGCATCATGAATTGGAGTTGATGGTGCGGGCGGGATTGACGCCGCTGCAGGCGATTCAGAGCGCGACGTACAACGCGGCGCGGATTATGAAGGCGGAGAAAGAGTGGGGGAGTTTGCAGGCGGGATTGCGGGCGACTTTGATTGTGGTGGCTGGGCAGCCGGACAAAAATATTAGCGATACGCGGAAGATTGAGATGGTGATTCAGGATGGAAAGATTGTGGATCGCGCGGCGCTGAAGTTCGATGCCAAGCGGGACGGTGGGTTTCGCGTGGTGCCGGGAACGTTTGTGCCGTGAGGGAGGACTGGTTGTCGCTGCTCTGCTTTGAAGGCAGCCGCGCAAATGGTCTGTTCACTCGCAGTGATCGCGAAAGCGGCGTCGAGCCGCCGCACTCCAAGGGTTGCTAGCCGGCGAGGAATTTGTATTGGGTCGCGGTGAGCGGAACGACGGAAAGGCGGCCTTGGCGAACAAGAGGCGAATCGGCAAAGAGTTTGTTGGCTTTGATTTCGGCTAACGAGACGGGCCTGGCTAGCGGCTTGCCGGCTTTCAATTCCATTTGAGGATTCTTGGGATCGGAGTTGTCCACGGAGACGACTGTGGCGGTGCCTATGGCGCTTTTGTGCTCGCCGGTTTCGTAGATGACTAGCGAGTCGCCGGGTTTCATCTGGCCGAGATTGCGCAGGGCGACTGGATTGTGCACACCGTCCCAGACGGTTTGTTTGTCGCGTTGCAAATCGGCGAAGGAATAAGCGGTCGGTTCGGTCTTGAGCAGGAAGTATTGCGGCATCAGGCCTCCACGTGGAATCCGCATTTAACCACAGCCTGACGCTTCCGAAAAGCAGGTGCAAGTCCCTACGCTTTCTTGCGCGTGGGTTGGGGAACGCTGCTCAGGCGCTCGAGAGCGGCTTCGAGGGTTTGGCGGGTGGACCAGAAGGCGGCCCAGAGGTCGCCTTGTTTTTCGAGGCGGGCGAAGATGGTTTTGATGTTTAGGGTTTCGGGGAGCAGGGAGTCGCGGAGTTCGCGGGGGAGCAGCGGGGCGGAGGCGGGAGCTTTGGCGAAGGCGCGGATGGAGTAGGGCGCGGCGAGCGGGCGGCCCATGGCGTTTTGGTGGACGTCGATGAGGATGCGGCCAGCGGGGCGCTTGGCGACGATGCGTTCGCTGGTGACCAGATTGGCGTGTTCAACCGAGACCAGGCGAGCGACGATTTCGGCGAAGGTGCGAAGTTGTTCGTAGGTGTAACGCGGCTCGACGGGAATGTAGATGTGGATGCCCGTAGCGCCGGAGGTCTTGAGGAAAGCTTGGAGTTGGAGTTCGTCGAGTTTTTTGACCAGGGCGCGGGCGATGGTGACGCCGACCGAGAATTCGGTGCCGTCGGAGGGATCGAGGTCGAAGAAAAAATAGTCTGGATGCTCGAGGTCGGTGTAGCGACTGGACCACGGGTTGTGGTCGATGCAGCCGAGGCCGGTGAGAAAGAGCAGGGAAGGCAAGTCGTTGGCGGTGGCGTAGTGGATGTCCTTGCCTTTTTCGTCGGAGGGTACAGGAACGGTTTGGAACCAGTCTGGTATGCCTTCGACGAGATCTTTCTGAAAGAAGGCCTGTCCTTTGATGCCGTCGGGATAGCGGCGGAGAACGAGTGGACGCTCTTTTAGAAAGGGAAGAATGTAGCCGGCGATTTGGTAGTAGTAGGCAAGCAGATTGCGTTTGGTATAGCCGGATTCCGGGAAATAGATTTTGTTGAGATTGGGGAAGCGAAGACGCTTGCCGTCGATCTCCATGAGGAGGGTGTCGGAGCGGCCTTTGAAAAGTTCGGCTTCGATGTCGGATTTTTTGGTAATGACTTTGCCGACGACAGCGGGGGCGCGAACGATGTCGGCGGTTGGGGCCGCGGCGGCTTCGGACTCCCATTTGCAGTCTTCGGCGCGAATGTCCTCGCGAATACCAATAAAGACAGGGTGGCGCAGAGCGTGTTCCTGCGTCCAACCACCGAATTTCACGCGGGCTACAAGCTTCGGCGAAACCCAGAAAGCTTTTTCGTTGGTTTCCGGCTCACGGTCGAAGGCGCACTTCGCGCCTTCCACTTCCTTGAGCTTGGCCGCAATTTCTCTGTAGGTGTCGGCACTGAAGCCGCTGCCAACATGGCCGATGAAGCGCAGCGTTTTGCCTTCATACAAGCCAAGTAGCAGTGCACCGAACGGAATGCCCGGGGTACGTGCGGCGCTCCAGCCGCCAATCACGGCGTCGAGTGTTTGCGTGACTTTGAGCTTGGCCCAGGCAGTGCTGCGGTCGGACACGTAGCGGGAGTCAGCGCGCTTGGCGACGATGCCTTCGAGGCCTTGCTGTCTGGCCAGGTCGAAAAGTTCTTTGCCGTGTTCGAGCTGGTGATCGGAGTAGCGGAAACTTTCGTTGGCGTTGAGCAGGCGTTGCAGGAGCTGCTTGCGTTCGAGGAGCGGGGAGTCGCGCAAGTCGTAGCCGTCGCAATAGAGAATGTCGAAAAGGTAGTAGATGGCGGGGACGCTGGAGACCAAGCCGGGCGCTGGTGCGCGGACGTGCATGCGTTGTTGCAGCAAGCCGAAATCGCTGTGGCCGCGGGCATCTAGCGCCACAATTTCACCGTCGAGAATCGCCTGGGTGGCAGCGAGCGACTGCGGCAGCGAAGCGAGTTCCGGATACCGCGCAGTGATGTCAATGTCGTTGCGGGAACGCATCGAGAGTTTGCCGTTCTTGATCCAGGAAATGACGCGGACGCCGTCCCATTTGATTTCGAAGAGCCAATTGGGATCAGAGAAAGGGTGCTCAGTGAGCGTGGCCAGCATCGGATCGACGCGCGATGGCATGGCGGCTTGGCGCGCTCCCTGCAATTCACTGACCCGAATCGGGCTGGCGGTGCGCTTGGGTGGTTGCTCTTCTTTGATTTCGTCGAGCGTGCGGCCGGTGAGGACGGAGCCGTCGTGCTTGTCGATATCCCATGCCGGATCAGCGGCGGCATCTTTGTGCTTGATCATCAGCCATTCGTTGCCTTTTTCGCTGTGCTTGAGTTTCACCAGCACGAAGCTGCCGCGCAGCTTTTCGCCATTGAGGGTGAACTTGATTTCTCCGCGCTGCAGCTGCTCCATCGCGGAGCCTTGGCCTTCGACGGCGTAAGTTCCGCGGTCCCAGACCATCACGGTGCCAGCGCCGTAGTTGCCTTCGGGGATTTTTCCTTCGAAGCCGGCGTAATCGAGCGGGTGGTCCTCAGTTTGCACGGCGAGGCGTTTGTCGGCCGGATTCATCGACGGGCCTTTGGGCACAGGCCAGGATTTTAGGGTGCCGTTGATGGCCAGGCGAAAATCGTAGTGCAGGCGACGCGCGGCGTGCTTTTGCACGACGAACGTGTTGTCGGCATGCGCGGCGGGTTCCTGCCCGGAAGGCTCGGGGGTTTTCGCAAAGCTACGCTTTTTGCGGTATTCCTCCAGCTTGGCCATGGGCGCATTCTACCTTTAGGTGCGGCCAAGCAGGCTTGTCTTTCTGAGTGCTTTGGTGCGATTTCATCTTGCTTCTTGCCCGGAGGCTCACTAACCTTTCAAGCTGAAGACACAGCCCCGGGATTCCGCAAGCGAAGGAGTGCGCCACATGGCGTCGACGGTCTGGAAAGGCCATCTTACATTCGGGTTGATCTCCATACCCGTGCGGCTATTTGCCGCGGCGCGTGGCGAGCGCATCAGCTTCAATCAACTGCACAAAGAATGCCATTCGCGCGTGAAGCAGCCGCTGTTCTGCCCGACGTGCAATCGCCAGGTGGAGCGCTCGGAGATCGTCAAGGGCTACGAGTACGAGAAAGATCAGTACGTGCTGTTCAACGAAGACGAACTGGACAAGATTGAGCCGGTTTCCGCGCACGTCATGGAAATTCTGGAATTCGTGAAGCTCAGCGAAATGGATCCGCTGTACTTCGATGCATCGTATTACATCGCGCCGGAAGATGCGGGCATCAAGGCGTATCAACTGCTGATGAAAGCAATGGAAGAGTCCGGTTACGGCGCGATCGCCAAGCTGACCATGCATCAGCGCGAGCACATCGTGGTGGTGCGGCCCGGGTCCAAGGGTATGACGCTGCACACCATGTTCTACACCAGCGAGATTCGCGCGGCGGAAGCGGTGCCGAGCGATAAAATCGAGCTAAAGGACACCGAGAAAAAGCTGGCGCAGCAATTAATTCAAAGCCTGGCTGCTCCGTTCCAGCCGGACAAGTATCACGATTCATATCAAGACAATGTGCGCGGAATGATCGAAGCCAAGCGCCAGGGCCGCGAAGTGACCGAAGTGGCGCAGCCGCACATGGCTCCGGTAATCGATTTGATGGAAGCGCTGAAGAAAAGCCTCGCGGAAAAGAAAGGCCCTGCCACGCAAGAGGCTCCAGTTACCGCTTCCAGCAAGAAACCTCCGGTGCGCGCGATTCAAGCGGTGCCGGCAGCGGCGAAGAAAGCTGGAAAGAAAGCTACGGGCTAGTTTGACCGTTAACAAACAGCTCCGTATCCTTGGGTCTCGATGAACACGAGGGATCGCTTCACGACGGCCGATGTACAACGCATCCTGAGCGTGTCTGCGAAACAATTGAACCAGTGGAATCGCCTGCATCTGGTTTCCCCGCAAGAAGAACAAGGCAAGAGCTACTACGATTTCCGCGACCTGATTGGCTTGCGTACGGTTAAGCAATTAATTGACAAGGGAGTTCCCGCCAAGCGCCTAGGCCGCGCGGTGGCTGCTCTGCGCGACGGGTTGTCGCATACGGAAATGCCGCTGAACGAACTGCGCGTGGTTTCTGACGGCAAAGACGTGATCATCGAACGTGGCGGCGCGCGTCTCGATCCGCTTTCCGGCCAGTTCGTGCTGAATTTCGAGACTCGCGAGCTCGACGAAAGCGTGCAGGTCATCACGCAGCACAGCGCCGACGATTGGATCGTCCTGGCGCTCGAATGCGAAGCCCAGCGCAAGCCTCGTGCGGATGCCATCGACGCCTACGAGCGAGCTTTGCGAATGGAACCGGGCCGAGTTGATGCGCTGCTGAATTGTGGCGCGCTTTACTATGAGGAGAGCGATCTCGAGAAAGCGGCCGAGTATTTCCGCCGGGCCATTGCCGCGCATCCGGAAAACGCTCTGGCGCATTTCAATCTTGGCAGTGTCCTCGAAGAAATGGGCCAGCTCGAAGAAGCCCGGCGTTACCTGCAGAAATCGGTGGGATTCGATCCCAGCTATCCGGACGCCCACTACAACCTGGCGTTCGTTTGTGAAAAGCTTGGCGCGCTCGCGGAAGCCCGCAAGCATTGGCAGGGCTACCTGGACCGCGATCCCACCGGACCCTGGGCCGATTACGCCCGCAAGCGTCTCGCCGCGAGGGCTTCCGCCGCCCGCAGCAAATAGGCTAAAAATCTCAGCGCCGCCGAGGCCAACCTACGAGTTAGGATCCGCCACTTCGAACGGGTAATGCATCGGCTTATGCTGCACGGAAATCCACTTCAGCGTGGTGAATTCTTCGAGCGCCCATCGGCCATTTAAGCGGCCGAAGCCGGAGGCTTTTTCGCCGCCGAAAGCGATCAGCGGTTCATCGTCGATGGTGCCGGCATTGACGTGTACCATTCCGGTGTCGATCTGCTTGGCGAGTTGCGCGCCGTATTCCACGTCCTTGGTATGGATCGCGCCGCTCAAGCCGAAAGCACTGTCGTTGGCAATGTGAATGGCTTCTTCCGGAGTATCAAACGGCATAACGCAAACGGCTGGGCCGAACATTTCGTCCTGGGCAACCGACATACCCGGCTTGACATCCGCGAAGATGGTCGGCGAGACAAGATTGCCTTCGATTTTGCCCTGCAACACCGAACGGGCGCCCTCGGTGATGCCTTTTTGAATTTGCTTCGCGAGCGTGTCGGCTTGCGCTTTGTTCATTAACGGGCCGAGATCGGTTTGCGGATCGTTGGGATCTCCGACTTTCAGCGCCGCCACGCGCTTAACGTAACGCTCCAGAAATTGCGGATAAACGCTGCGCTGCACCAGGATGCGATTCGCACACATGCAAATCTGGCCTTGGTGAGTGAAACGGCTGAACACCGCGGCGTTCAGCGCGTTGTTGAGGTCCGCGTCGGCCATGACGATCAGCGCGCTGTTGCCGCCGAGTTCCAGAATCGCCTTCTTCAGGCTGCGTCCGGCGACCATGCCGATGTGCCGCCCGACTTTCTCCGAACCGGTGAAGGAGATCACTCGGGGAACGCTATGCTCGACAAAGGCGTCGCCCAGGTCCCGGATGTCCGCGACGATTACGTTCAGCAAGCCCTTGGGAATGCCGGCTTCCTCGAAGATTCTCGCGACAAGGGTGCCTCCGGTGATCGGCGTGTCGTCGTGCGGCTTCAGCACCACGCCGTTGCCGGCACCGAGCGCGGTAGCCACGGAGCGCATACTCAGAAAGAACGGAAAATTGAACGGACTGATTACACCCACGACGCCGACCGGAACGCGATAGAGCCGATTTTCCTTGCCATCCATTACCGAGGGGAAGATTTCGCCGGTCATCCGCAGTGGGTAAGTGGAAGCTTCCTTGATGATGTTCTTCACCAGGCCAATTTCGAAAAACGCCTTGAGCCGGGTGCCGCCAAGTTCTTCGATGATGATCGCGGTGATCTCGGCTTCCACCTTTTCGATGTAGCTGACGGCCCTTTCCAGAACGGCGCGGCGTTCGTATGGATTGATCTCCGCCCACACTTTCTGCGCGGCCGCAGCCGCGTTGTAGGCTTCATCCAAGTCGGCGAGATTCGCCAGCTTGAAGTCGGCAATCGCCGCCCCGTTATAGGGGTTCTTGTCGCTGAGCACTTTGCCGCTCGCGCCGTCGCGCCAAACGCCGCCGATGTACTGCTTGTTCAGTTTCGCGAATGGATTCATGATCTCCCTCGATTGGCTAGAGTCTTCTTGGAATATTTATTCGGGTAAGTCGGGATGCCGGGTCTTGACGTGATAGCGGCCGGAATGAAAAATCAGCGGCTCGCCTTCGCGCCATTTGTAATCCTCGACCTCGCCGAGAAAGATCACATGGTCGCCGCCATCGAACTCACGCACGCGGCGGCAAACAAAATGCGCGGTAGCGCCTTTGAGCAACGGGCATCCGGCCAGGCCTTCTTCACAATCGACGCCCGCGAACTTGTCCGGTACCGGAGTAGAAAATTTTCGCGACAAGTGATGCTGGTCAGCAGCCAGCACATTGATGGCAAAGTGCGTGGCGCCGGCGAAATCAGGATAGCTGGGTGAATGCTTCGCGAGACTCCAGAGCACCAGCGGCGGGTCCAGTGAGACGGACGAAAAGGAGTTCACGGTAAGTCCGACCGGCCGCGCATCTTTTCCGCGTGCGCTGACGATGGCCACGCCGGTGGCAAACTGGCCAAGAGCGCGGCGAAATCCGCGGCGATCGAATTGTTCGGCGGCAGCCCGTTTACTTTTCTCGAGGTAAACCTCAGCTTCCGAAGCTTCCATGAACCAGGACGCAACCGCGCGCGGATCATCGAAACCGTTGGCAACAGCTCCCGCAACCTCGGGCAATTTCGCAGCGGATGCGAAAATCTTCAGGACGTGCGGCGCGGGATTCAAAAGCAGGTTGGTCCATTCCGTCACCCATCGTGCGTATCCCGTCCAGTACCGGTCGAAAGTTTGCTCCATCCACGCTGCATCCGCAGGCCGATCCGCTTGTTCGATGATGCATTTCAGATAAATGTCCGCTGACTTCGCGGCGTTGTTCGATCCCTGTCCGGTGATGGGGTCGTTCAGAACCACCGCATCGGCCAGCCCCAAGATTTTCCGCCCTGAGGGAAGGGAAGCCACCGGCTTGCGCACCACCGGCGTCAACGCACCGGAAAGAATTCCGTGCGGATCGGTCAATTCGATGTCCGCGCATCGTTCCGCTTCCCAAGGCAGAAAAGTATCGAGGATCCATTTTGACTTGGCCAGGTGCTGCTCCGGACTTCGCACGTCCATCCAGCAATCCATGGGCCCGCCCGGGACGCCTTCAAAAACCATGATTTCGCAGGGGCCGGTTTCCGTAAGCGCCGGAAAAACAAAATATTCTCCGACGCCCGGAATCAGATTGAAGCACACGGAAGGAAAGTCCCGGCGCGGAGCCATGTTCCTGACGTAGGTAAGCGCGAGCGCGCGCTGCGGCTTTTCGTAGGGCGAGCGGCTGGCATCGCGTTCAAACAATCGGCCGAGGTTGCCTTTTCCGGTGGCCACCACCGTCAGATCGTGGCTGCGCGCATAGGATTCGACGTCAGGAATCTGCGCTTCCGCGATCAGCAGTTCGCCGCCGTGAGCCTCAAATTCCGCCATCCATCGCGGCATTTTGATCCGCTGATCCACCGCCTGCGCGTAATTGTCCAGCCGCGCGGACCAATCGATGCTTTTTTCGCCTCGCGCGCCGGGTACCGTGAAGCTGATTCCCTCGACTCGCGGGCATTCCTGCTCCCAGAGATTCAGTTTCAGGTCGCGTTCCGTTTGCAGCGCCGAATCGAACATGCACTGGCTGGACATCACGTAGCCGCCGCGAATCTCCTCCGCCGAGCGGTCGGACACCAGCGTAACTTCATAGCCCGCTTCCAGCAGGCCGAGCGCGAGTTGCAAACCGGACTGGCCTGCACCAATGATGGCGATGCGCTTCATTGAAAGTTGATTCGAGCTACTGCATCAATTTCGGAATCGCCGGCTCGGCCATCTCCGGGCCCATCGCGGAATAGCCGCCGTCGACGGCAAGATCCGTCCCGGTGATAAAGGATGCGTGGCTCGAGCATAAGAAGAGCACCGCCTGGGCCACTTCGTCAGGATCGCCCACTCGGCCCAGCAAGTGAAATGCGCTTCCAACTCTGTCGGTCTTAGCGCGGTCGCCGTGCGTCAACTCGTCCATCAAGCGGCACCAGGTCCAGCCCGGCGAGACGGAGTTAACGCGAATCTTGTCCGCTGCCAGATCCATTGCTTCATTGCGAGTGAGCTGCAGCGTAGCCGCTTTGGTTACAGGGTAGAGCCAACGCCCCGTTTGTGCCACTTTCGCACTGATACTGCCAAAATTAACCACCGCCCCGCCGCCACGCTTCGCCATGTGCGGCCGCGCCGCCTGCAACATCATCACGCCGCCGACCACATTCACGTTGTAACTCTCGAGCCACTCCTGCCGGGTGGACGCCAGCGCGTTGTCGATGTACACGCAGGCCAGGTTGATCAGAAAATCGATGCCACCGAAAGTGGCCACGGTCTTTTCAACACAGGCGGCAACTTGGGCATCATTCGCCAAATCAGTCTTTACGAACAGAGCATTTCGCCCAAGTTCCTTGGCAATCGCTTGCCCATCTTTCTCGTTGATGTCCGCAATCACCACGCGACTTCCTTCATGGTGAAACGCCCGCGCTACCTGGGCGCCGATCATGGTGGCTCCGCCCGTTACGATGGCAACTTTATCCTTCAGACCTTCCATGGATACTCCCTTTTTTCGCGGGTACGCTCGGCGAGCCGTCACCTTACCACGCGCCGGAAACCGGAAAAAGATCGAACTTCGCGCGTTGATGATCGGGCGATCGTCCGGCCGCGAGGTAAAAATGCTGGACTAAGAGAAAACTCGCGAGCAGAATGAGGCGCTTTGAGGCATTTCGCGAGGCAACCCTCATGAGAAGAATCGCCATCGTCGGCGGCGGCCAGTCGGGGCTTCAATTAGCCCTGGGATTGCAGCAAAAAGGCTACCAGGTGACGGTGGTCTCTAATCGCACACCGGAGCAAATCCGCAAAGGGCGCGTCACTTCCAGCCAGTTCATGTTCGGTGCTTCGCTGCAGATTGAGCGCGACCTGGGCATCAATTTTTGGGAGAAGGAATGCCCGGTAACAGAAGGAGTCGCGTTCACTGTGCCCGGGCCGGATGGCAGCCGCGCGCTGTTCTGGGAAACCAAGCTGGAGCGTCCCGGGCAGTCGGTGGATCAACGCGTCAAGTTTGCCGGCTGGACCGAAGAGTTTGCCAAGCGTGGAGGCAATCTCGTCTTGGAAGACGCCGGCGTCAACGAACTGGAAAAATACGCGAGCTCGAACGATCTGGTAATTCTGGCCGCTGGCAAGGGCGAAGTAGCCCGGCTCTTTGAGACCGATACTGCCCATACTCCGTTTACGAGCCCCATGCGCGCACTGGCCCTGACCTATGTCAAAAAACTCGCGCCGCGCAAGCCCTTCACGGCTGTGGCTTTCAACCTGATTCCGGGAGTCGGGGAGTATTTTGTTTTCCCGGCGCTGACCACCAGCGGTGCCTGTGAAATCATGGTGTTTGAAGCCGTTCCGGGCGGCCCCATGGATTGTTGGAGCGACGTGAAAACGCCTGAGCAGCATCTGCAGCGCAGCAAAGAAATTCTGAAGAAGTTTCTGCCCTGGGAAGCGGAGCGCTGCCATCACATCGAACTGACCGACGATATGGGCATCGTTAGCGGACGATTTACGCCGACCGTGCGCAAACCGGTTTGCAAGCTGCCTTCCGGGAAGCCAATTTTGGGAATGGCCGACGTGGTGGTTCTGAATGATCCCATCACCGGTCAGGGCTCGAACACCGCTTGCAAAGCGGCCAAAATCTACATGGATCGAATTCTCGAACAGGGCAGCAAGCCGTTCGATGCCGCCTGGATGCAACAAACGTTCGACGTTTTCTGGAACTATGCGCAATGGGTGGCCAAGTGGACGAATTCTCTACTAACGCCGCCGCCTCCGCACGTCCTGCAACTAATGGGCGCCGCAAGCCAGATTCCCGCGCTCGCCCGCAAAATCGCCAACGGCTTTAACAATCCACCCGACTACAATCCCTGGTGGTTCGACGCCAAAGAAGCGGAAAAGTTGACCGGAGCCCAACAAGCCGGCGCCTGACGCGCCTGACGCTCGCTCCGTATCGTCGCGCTGCAAATAACCGGCGGTGCAAGACTTCGATTGAGTACGGCGCAACCATTTCCTTGACAACCGGTAAAGCGCCATGTTGAATACTCGCAAATCAGTGCAATGCATGGTGCACCTCGCGCTGTAATGTCTGTTTCGCTAGCCGGCATCCGAGGACTCGTCGAGTAACGCAGGGGCTGTTGAGCAGACGGGCTTGTTCTTTCAGTGCGCGAGTCACGCTCGCGTGCGGGAGCATCAGTGAAACCGGCGCAAAAGGTTCTCGGGGGGCGAAGCAGCGTCAAAGTCGCGATCGTCCAGACGCCCCCAGTGTTTCTGGACCGCGAGAAAAGTGTGGATCGCGCCTGCGCCAAAATCGCCGAAGCTGCCGCTCAAGGCGCGGAACTAATCGCCTTCACCGAAACCTGGCTCGCGGGCTATCCGTATTGGGGCGAAGGCTGGGAATCTCAGCTGCAAAACTGGCTCCCGGTGCGCGTACGTTTTTACGACAACGCCATTCTCATTCCCAGCGAAGACACCGAACGCCTCTGCCACGCCGCCGCAAAAGCCAACGCCCACGTAGTCATCGGCTGCAACGAAATGGATTCGCGCCCCGCCGTCCACACCATTTACAACACGCTTTTGTTCATCGACCGCTCCGGCCGTATTCTCGGCCGCCATCGAAAAACCGTCCCCACTTTCGTCGAACGCGCCGTCTGGGGTTGCGGCGATGGCAGCGATCTGGTCACCTACGAAACCGACATCGGGCGCATCGGCGGCTTGATTTGTGGCGAGCATTTGATGACCCTCATCCGCGCCCGCTTGATCGACCAGGGCGAGGATTTTCACATCGCCGTTTTCCCCGGCGCCTTTTCCATCCACTGCGGACCCAAGCTCGAAGAGCCCGACCTTGAGGGCAAGTTTTTCTGGGGCCATACTTCTTCTCGGGCGCACGCTATGGAAGCTGGCGCGTTTGTGCTCTCCGCCTGCGGCTATTTCACCGCCAAAGACCTTCCCGCCGATTTTCCGCTGCGCGACACGGTGAATTTGGATTACGCCCACGGCGGCAGTCAGGTGGTTGCTCCCTTGGGAATTCCGATCGTGCCTCCGACCTCCGGCGACACCATCCTCTACGCCGAGTGCCAGGCCGACATGATCAAAGTCTGGAAAGCGCTGATCGACACCGTCGGACACTACGCCAGACCCGACATCGTCCGTCTGGAATATCTGAAAAATGGCCAGCAGGATTTCGCCACCGCCGCGGTTCAGGCGTTTGAAAGCACTTCGCCGCGGAAGATTGAGGAAATCGCCGACCGTCAAGGCATTGCGCGCACGAAACTGGATTCAGAAGTCCAGCGCCTGGCCGCCGGTCAGCCTTGATTTTGTGGCAGATCGTTTGGGCGAGGGGACGAATGTCGGGGCTTCACTGAAATTACGCCGGAGGCCGTTCATGACGCGAGGTTATTGCAAGTCCATTGTGAGTTTAATGCTTTGCGCTCTGCTCTTCAGCGGCGTTCCTCATGCGCAACAACTAGCCACGTTGAAGGTCACTGTTGTCGATCAATCCGGCGGCAGCATCCCGCAAGCCAAAGTCACCCTCCGCAACACCGCTACCGATGCCAAGCGCACGGAGTTAACGGAAGACACCGGCCTTGCAGTGATTGCCGGGCTGTCGCCGGGCAGCTACGAGATGACTGTCGAAGCCGGACAATTCAATCCGCACAAATCTTCGCTGACTTTGACTGTCGGCCAAATCGCCTCGGTAACCGTTCCCCTGGGCATTACCGTGGCCGAAAAAGTCGAGGTTCGCGAGACTGCGCAAGGCATCGACACCGAGAAGTCCGAAGTCAGCCAGGTGATCGAGCGCGACAAGATACTCGACTTGCCCATCGCCGGGCGCGACTTCATCGATTTCGTGCTGCTCACTCCGACGGCCAACATCGGCCGCAGCACAGCGGTCGGCGCGCAATCGCCTTTCACGGAAACGGTGCTGCAACTCAGTTTTGGCGGTTTGCGCGAAACGCACAGCACTGCGTTTGGTCTGGACGGCATCGACTACGCCACCAGCATCTCGGGCGTTCAGCGGGTCAGCCCTTCACAGGACTGGGTTCAGGAATTTCGCGTCGTGGCCAGCCCGTACACCGCTGACAATGGCCGCAATCTCGGTTCCATCGTCAATACCGTCACCAAGTCCGGCAGCAAGGACGTTCACGGATCGGCCTACGAGTTTTTCCGCAACAATGACCTGGACGCCAAGAACCTGCTCTCCGCGCCCGGCTTTGATACGTTGCGCTTCAATCAGTTCGGGGCCGAGGTCGGCGGCCCGCTCATCGCCGCGAAAAGCTTTTATTTCGCCGGGTATGAGGGGCAACGCCGCGCTGAATCTCCCATCTATTCCTCTTTCATCCTGCATTGCATTAACGGTACTGGCTGCCTGGGTCCCGGCACGCCCAGCATCAATCAAGTCAAGCAGAGTCTCGGCCTTTCCGCGGAGAACCTCGGCTCTTTCTTGCAGGTCGACAACTACGACAAATTCTTCATCAAGAGCTCCAACGTGCTCAGCGACAAGACCAATCTCAACGTCGCCTATCTCTTTACCGATGATCGCAAACAGCGCGCACCCGGCGCGGCTCCCGGCGAAGGCCTGCCTTCCGCTTTCCGCGACAACCCAGTCCGCGATCAGACCCTCTACGGCGATCTGCTTCACGTCCTCAACAACAACCTCACTTCCGAGACCATTCTCCATTTCGGACGCCGAGCTTTTCAGCTGAATCCGGTTGGCGCGGGCTTTGAGCCGGCCCTGAATATTCCCGACCTGCTTTCCTCCGGAGGATTCGTCGGCAGCGTTCATTCTTACAGCGAACACCATTTTGAGATCGCCGAAAACCTTACCTTGGTTCGCGGCAATCACACCTTCAAGTTTGGCGCCAATGTCGAGCCCATCTGGATCAGTGCTCAGGCCACGTTATTCAGCCCCGGCCTCGCGGTCTTCCCGCCGCAATTCTTTTTTGGAACAGCCGGACCTTTCCCTGCGGGAACTCCCGTCCTTTTTCTTTTTCTTGAGCCCAGAGAGTTGTTTGGCTCGCAGATTCCCCAGCGAACCGCGCCCTTCTTCAACAACCTCTATTCCGGCGCCGCGGCGGCCACCTTTCAGAACAGCACCGCCCTCGACTTCCTCCACGTCCCTTATTCCTTTTACGGACAAGATCAGTGGCGCGCCCGCCCGAACCTGACCTTCACCTTTGGGCTTCGCTACGACATTGACAAAATGCCTTCCGGCAAGGATTTGCGGCTCAACGGCGATTCGCATCCCACCAACTACGGAAACGTCCAGCCGCGTTTCGGCTTTTCTTATTCCATGCGTGGCGGCAAGACCGTTGTTCGCGGCGGCGCGGGCCTCTTCAACGGGCCATTTGACTACAGCGACGTTCTCGTCAGTTGGGTCGGCGCTTCGGAATTCACTTACATTCATCAGCCCACTCTGCAAGCCTTTTCCAGCACGGCTAACTCACAAAAATTTCTCATTGGCACCGGACCTTCCGGCGCGGTCGGCGTTCCCGGCCCTGTCCTGGCCGGACCCGCCTTCAGCAACTTCACTCATAACGGCGTCTATCCGGCGCCCAACGCGCCTCTCCTGCAGTTCCCGCTCGGCTATGCCATGAAGAAATTTGACAACGCCTATGCCGAGCAAGCCAGCCTTGAAGTGGAGAATCAGTTGGCCCCGGACCTGTTCGTCTCTTTGGGCTACCAATATGTTCACGCCGCGAAGCTCCCCGTCTACAGCAGCATCAACGGGACGCCCGCGGGCAATCTCCCCAGCGGTCCGCAAGCCTTCACTCCCACGGACCCGAACTTTGGTTTTGCCTTGGTCGTCGCCCCGATTGGCTGGTCTATCTACAACGGCGGCACCCTCAGCGTGCGCAAGAATTTCACGCACCATTACAGCGTCCTCGCCAACTACACTTATTCAAAATCCATCGACATTTCCACCGACGTCCAGCTCGGCAACACCCCTTACAACTATCTGAACCCCGGCGCGGACCGCGCCCGCGGCGACAACGACATCAAGCACCGCTTCACGCTGGCCGTGCTCACCGAGACTCCCAAGGACTGGAACCTCCTTCTCCGGGACTTCAAGTTTTCCGTCCTCAGCACTCTGGAAAGCAGCCGTGCCTACACTATTTTTGCCGGCTTCGACGTCAACGGGGACATCTACCCATTTTCCGACCGCGTCGGCAACATTGGCCGCAATACTTACCGTGGCGATCCCTCCTACACCACTGACGTTCGTCTCCAGCGCACCTTCCCTCTCGGCGAACGCTTCCGCGGCGAAGCCAGCATCGAAGCCTTCAACCTGTTCAACCGCGCCAACGTAGTCGACATCGATCACGTTTATGGAGCGCCGGATTTCCTGGGTGCCGTTCCCAAGTCCTTCGGAGACGGCGTTGGCAGCCCGGCCAACCCCACGTTCGGCACTCCGAAATTCGTGGCGCCGGCGCGGCAGCTGCAATTGTCGTTCCGCATCACCTTCTAGGGCTGGAGTGCGGCATAGGCGGCGCGTCTAGGCCGCCGGAATTCACGGCTCGATGCGCGCACACTTAAGATGTGTGACCGCGCGAGTCAATCTCCAATTCAGGACACCCATCGATGATCAAACCGTTCACCGCCGTTGGATTGGTTCCCACCATTCGTGGAATTCGTTCGCGCAAAGACATCAAAATCAATCTCGAGCACCTCAAGCATCTCGTGAAGGCCGCCAGTTGGCTTTCCGGACTGAGCATCCCGGTCCGCCTGATCGCCATTCCGGAAGGCGCGCTCCAGGCCTTCAATGATGAAGTCCTCGATCTCGACCACGCCAAATTTGCTCGCGAATGTGCCATCGATATTCCCGGCGAGGAAACTGAAGAAATCAGCAAACTGGCACGCGAATGGGATTGCTTCATCATGGCCCAGGCCAAGGCCCGCCACCCCGATTGGAAAGATCGCTTCTTCAACGTCGGCTTCATCATCAATCCCAAAGGCGAGATTATTCTTCAGCATTACAAAGTGGTTTCGCTCTTGCCCGTCGAGCACTCCATGTGCCCGCACGATGTTTACGATTGGTGGGTCGAAAAGTACGGGCGAAATCTCCAGGCTTTCTGGCCGGTTGTGGATACCGAAATCGGCCGCATGGGCATCATGATGGCCAACGAAGGCTCTTATCCCGAAAACGCCCGCGCGCTGGCCATGAATGGCGCGGAAATCGTCTATCGCGCTTCTTACCCGCATCCCGGCAGCGGCAACGACTATTTCGAAATCCAAAGCGCCGCTCGCGCTCTCGACAACAACATGTATATCGTCGCCCCCAACCTCGGCACCTACTACCTTTTCCCGGAAGACACCACTCCCATCGACACCTTTGGCGGCCGCTCTTACATTTTCAATTACAAAGGCCAGAAAGTCGGCAAGCTCGAATACAGTGGCGGCTCCAGCTACGTGGCCGGTGTCATTGACACCGAAGCGCTACGCGACCATCGGGCCCGCGCCAAGTGGGACAACTGGATGAAAGATCTGCGCACCGAGCTCTACCAGATCGTCTACGAAAAGCCCATCTACCCGAAGAATTTGTACGTGGACCGCGAGCCCATGAAGCACGCCGAATACTTCGAGAAGGTCACGAAGAGACAGATCGACCTGATGCACGAACGTGATATCTGGAAGAAGCCCGAGCGCTAGCTCACCGACCGCCGGGTCAGCGGCCAACCTGGTGCTCAGCGCGTCACTTTTCTAGCTGGTTCGCCCGCTGAATCTGCACATACTGCCACCCGAAGCGCCCCTTGATGCACAGGTTGCCATGCGTAACGCTGTGATCCAGCGGCGAACTCACCCGCACGATTTGCCCGTCTTGCTGATGCACCGTCAGGTCGCAGCCCACCCCGCAATAAGGGCAGACGGTGTCCCTCTGCGTCTGCCGGCTTTCGTCCCACGTGCCCGCCTTCCGCATCTCGTATTCGCTTTTGAACATCAGCGCGCCCGTGGGACACACACCAATGCAGTTGCCGCAATAAACGCAAGCAGAGTCCGTCAGTGGAACTTCATACTCCGTGGCGATGTGTGCGGAGAATCCCCGCCCCGCCACCGCAATCGCAAACGTGTTTTGCGCATCCACGCCGCAAGCTTCAACGCACTTGTAGCACAGCACGCATTTGGAATAATCGCGGACGTACAGATCGTTATCAATTTTTACCGGCTGTGCCACCGTGGCCCGCGTGGCGCCGAAGCGCTCAGGTCGCGCCTGATAGCGGTCCAGGTATTCTGGTATCGTCGGCGCCGTCGATAGATCCACCGACGACGCCAGAAACTCCAGCACCAGCCTCCGGCTCAGCCGTACCCTCTCCGAATCCGTCTGGATCGACATGTTCGGTTCCACCTTGCGCGAGCAAGCCGGAACCAGTGTCCGCGAGCCTTCGAGCTCCACCACGCACACCCGGCACACATTCACCGGCGTCAAGCTCTCCAGAAAACACAGCGTCGGCGTTTCGATCCCCAGTTTTTTTGCAGCGTCCAGAATCGTGGAACCCGCGGCGACCGAAACCGCCTGGCCATCAATCTTGATTTCGATCGAGCGGCGCTCAGCAGCCGGCGGCGCCTTGGGAACTGGGCCGCGCGGCAACGGAATCGTAGGTACTGGCGCGTCTGGCGCTGTTTTCGCCACCACCGGTTTTTCCATCCGGGCTTCGCTCATGAAAAAATGCTCCAACGTTCCAGCGCCGATTCCAGCGCACTCGAAGCAGTCTGCCCCAGTCCGCAAATCGAGGCGTCCCGCATGGCCTGCCCCATTTCTCTCAGCAAAACGATTTCCTGCGCAGCCGAACCGATCGCCGCGCCATTCATCAACCGCTGCAAGGCCTCCTCTTGCCGTATCACTCCGACGCGGCACGGAACGCATTGCCCGCAAGTCTCATGGCGGAAGAAACTGGCGATGCGCAACAGAATCTGCCGCAGGTCCACCGTATCATCAAACAGCATCACCACTCCGGATCCCAATGTCGCCCCGATCGCTCGCGTCCCTTCAAACGTCAGCGGCGTGTCCAGCTCGTTGGGCGACACAAAAGCTCCCGCCGCGCCACCCAAGAGCACCGCCTGCAATTTGCCGCTGCCACTCACGCTTCCTGCAAGCTCAATCAGCTGCCGTAAAGTAGCGCCCATCGCGATTTCATAGACACCCGGCCGCGCCACATGTCCGCAAAGGCAGAACAGCCGCGTGCCCGTCGAATTCTCGGTCCCCAGTTTCGCGTATGCCGCGCTGCCCTCGCGAATAATCCACGGAACGTTGACCAGCGTTTCCACGTTGTTCACCGCCGTCGGCTGGCGAAACAGCCCGGACTGTGTCGGAAACGGTGGCTTATTCCGCGGCTCGCCCCGGTAACCTTCGATCGAATTGAAGAGTGCTGTCTCTTCGCCGCAAATGTACGCTCCGGCGCCTCGGCGAATTTCAATGTCGAATTGCAGGCCGCTGCCAAGAATATCGCCGCCAAGAAATCCGTTCTCCCTCGCCCCTTCGATGGCCCTCTGCATCCGCTCCGCCGCCAGCGGATATTCCCCGCGCAAGTAAATGTAGCCCTGGCGCGCCCCGGTAACGAAGGCTCCGATGGTCATCCCTTCCAGCACAGCGAAGGGATCCCCTTCCATCAAAATGCGGTCTTTGAATGTCCCCGGCTCCGATTCATCCGCATTGCAAATAATGTAGTGCGCGCGCCGGGAATTTTCCTTCAGCAAATGCCGCTGCTGAAACAGCGCCTCCCATTTTTTGGCCGTGGGAAACGCTGCCCCGCCGCGGCCCAGCAGTTTCGAAGCCGCCAGTTCCCGCAGCGTTCCTTCCGCGCCAATCTTGAGAGCTTTGCGCAACCCTTCATAACCGCCAAGCCGTCGATACCCGTGCAAACCTGCGGCGTCTCGCTCACCCATGCGCCGCAGCAATCGCAGCGTCGACGCCTCAGCTTTCCGCGCCGCCTGCGGCACACTAGCCTCAACCCTCAGCACGTCCGGCTCATCAGGCAGCCGCCCCGCAACCGCATCCTTTATCAGGGACTGCACCGAGTCCATCGACGCCGGCGCGATCACCCGCTCCGCAGGTTTTTCTCCCGCCGCACTGATCAGCGCCGCAGGTGCTCGCTCGCACAACCCCAGACACTGGCTGCGCAACCAAATCGCGCCTCCGCCCATGCAAGCAACGCCCGCTGGACCAAGCGCCCGTTCCAGCTCCGCACAAACTTTGTCCGCGCCTCTGGTGACACACGCGATGTCATCGCAAACGTGTGCCACCACCCGCGGCCGTGCCTCCAGCGACAACATTCCATAGAACGACGCCACACCATGCACTTCCGCCGGCGCCACATCCAACCGCAAAGCCACATAGTTCAGCGCCCCGGCGCTAATCCAGCCGATGCGTTTCTGGATCGCGTGCAGCACCGGCAGCAGCCGATGCCGCTGGTTATGGCTATAGCCGTTGTACGCCGCCCTCGTGTCCGCACTCGGACGCTGCCCGCCTGGACCTTGCCAGCTCGATGCGGGCACACCCAGCTCAGAATCCACCGCCGCGCGTTCCTGTTCAGTCGCTCGCGCGTTGGTTAGGTGCAGGTCCAAGCCAGCCTCTTATACTTTTTCAATGCGAATCGCGGTGGCTTTGAACTCCGAAGTGCCCGACTTCGGGTCCACCGCATCAATCGTCAGATCGTTCGTCGCCACCTGCTCGTGATCGTGCACCGATAGAAACGCGAGCCCCGGCCGCAACGCTGCATCAAATCGCACCGGCGCCACCAGCGAGCCGCGCCGCGACGTCACCCGCACCTCTTCGCCTTCTTGCAATTGATACTGCGCGCCGTCTTCCGGCGAAACATCCAGCGCTTCTCGACGCCGCAATGGCGAAGCATATTTTCCTGTTTGCACGCCGGTATTGTACTCATCCAGCCGCCGCCCGGTCGTCAGCCGAATGGGAAATTGTTCATCCAGCCGGTCCACAGGCGCTTCAAATTCCACGACGCTAAACGGCGCACGCGGCCCAATCAGCGGCTCGCTCCACAAACGCCCATGCAAAAACATTTCTCCGGGATGCGATTCGTCGTAGCACGGCCACTGAATTCCGCCCATCTCTTCCAATCGCCGGTAACTCATCCCTCCGTGCATTGGACTCAGGGTGCGCAACTCGTTCCAGATCGTTTCCGAGTCCGGCGTACCCCACTCGTGTCCCAGCCGCCGCGCCAAATCAAAAATAATCTCCAGGTCGTCGCGCACGCCCGGCGGAGGTGGCACCGTACGCCTCACCCGCTGTACCCGCCGCTCGCTCGACGTCACCGTTCCTTCGCTTTCGAACGCCCCGGCCGCCGCGGGCAGCACCACATCCGCAAGCTCCGCCGTCTTGGTATAGAACAGATCCTGCACCAAAAGAAATTCCAGCCCGCACAACCGCTTCAACGCCTGGTGCCGGTCCGCTTCCGAGTCCGCAGGATTCTCCCCAAGCACGTAGAGCGTCTTGAGCTGGCCACGATCCATCGCCTCAAACATGTCGCTCAAATGCCAGCCGCGTTTCGGCGGGATCTTCGCGCCCCAGGCTTTCTCAAACTTCGCGCGCAGTTCGTCGTTCTCGACGTGTTGAAAGCCGGTCAAGCGATCCGGAATCGCGCCCATATCGCCGCCGCCCTGCACATTGTTTTGTCCGCGCAGCGGATTCACACCGCTGCCGTACCGCCCCACGTGCCCGGTGAGAATCGCCAGATTGATCAGCGCCACCACGTTGTCCACCGCGTTGTGGTGCTCGGTAATGCCCAGTGTCCAGCAGAGTTGCGCCCGCGGAGCCACGGCGTACGCATGCGCCATCTGGCGAATTGCCGCAACCGGCACTCCGGTCTCGCGTTCCGCCCGCTCCAGCGTGTATTTCTCGACGTGTGCTTTGTACGCATCAAACCCGCTGGTCGCTTGCCGAATGAATCTTTCATTCGCCAGCCCGGCCGCAATAATTTCCCGCCCCACCGCGTTGGCCAGTGAAATATCCGACCCCACGTCCAGCCCCAGCCACAAGTGCGCCCACTTCGCAGAACTCGTGCGCCGTGGATCAATCACATACAGCTGCGCGCCGTTATGCATGCCCTTCAGCAAATGATGAAAGAAAATCGGATGCGTTTCCCGGGCGTTCGATCCCCACAGCAGAATCACATTCGTATCTTCAATCTCGCGATACGAACTGGTCCCTCCGCCCGCTCCGAAAACCGCCGCCAGACCGGCGACGCTTGGTGCGTGTCAAGTCCGGTTGCAGCTATCGATATTGTTCGTCCCCATGACGCTGCGCACGAATTTCTGCGCCGCGTAGTTCAGCTCGTTGGTGGTCTTCGAGCAACTGAACATCCCAAAATCCCGCGGATCCTGCTTTGCAATCGACCGGCGAAACGCATCCGCCACCCGGTCCATCGCCTCATCCCAGGTCGCAGTCCGATGCCCGCCGTTCTCCCGAACCAGCGGCTCGGTCAACCGCGCCTTCATCCCCGTGCCCATAACTCCCCCATATTCCGCTTCCCGTACTCCACTTAACGTCAGCGACCGAATTGTAACACCCTTAACCACAGTACTTTGCGCGAGTACATGGTGTCAGCCAGGTGCATGAAGAAAAAAGGCAAGATTCTGCTGGATTATAGGCAGACGCCTCAAAAACCCCGGGCACCGACTGTGGTTGGCTGGACGGAGGGGCGGATTGCAGGGTTCACCGAATTGTGGCCTCTGGCAGACTGAACGCCCGAGGTCACAGAGCTAGTCTTTTCTGATAGCGCTGCTAAACTGTGTGCATGGACCCGATCCAATACAACCTACCGCAGAGCCGCATTCCAAAAGCTTGGTTCAATATCGTTCCGGACCTGCCAAAGCCATTGGCGCCAGTCTTGCACCCCGGTACGCTGAAACCCATCGGACCCGAGGACTTGGCTCCCCTTTTTCCGATGAGCCTGATTCTTCAGGAAGTTAGCACCGAGCACGAGATCGAGATCCCAGAAGAGGTGCGACAAGTGTATGCGCAGTGGCGCCCCTCGCCACTCTTCCGAGCGCGCCGTCTGGAAAAAGCTTTGGATACACCGGCGCGGATTTACTACAAGTATGAGGGCGTGAGCCCGGCGGGCTCGCATAAACCGAACACTGCCGTGGCGCAGGCCTACTACAACAAGAAGGAAGGCACTAAGCGCCTGGCAACGGAAACGGGGGCGGGGCAGTGGGGCTCATCTCTGGCTATGGCCTGCGCGTTCTTCGGGTTGGAATGCAAGGTTTATATGGTGCGGGTAAGCTACAACCAGAAGCCGTACCGGCGCGCGCTGATGGAAGCTTTCGGAGCATCGGTCACCGCTAGCCCGAGCAATGAAACGGAGTCAGGACGCGCCATTCTGGCACAAAGTCCGCAATCCAATGGTTCGCTGGGCATCGCCATTTCCGAGGCTGTGGAAGTTGCCGCGAAGGACGCTTCCACCAAATACGCGCTCGGGAGCGTACTGAATCATGTGCTGCTGCACCAAACCGTGATCGGGCTTGAGGCGATGGAGCAGATGGCCTTGACGGGTGATGAGCCTGACGTGATTGTCGGTTGTACGGGCGGCGGATCAAATTTTGCAGGCCTAGTAATGCCGTATCTAGGGCGCAAGATCAAGGGCCGAAGCCAAGTGCGGGTGGTTGCCGTCGAACCCTCCGCTTGCCCCAGCCTGACTAAAGGCAAATTCACGTATGACTTCGGAGATACCGGGCATTTAACTCCGCTGGTCAAAATGCACACGCTGGGGAGCACATTCATCCCCCCGGGAATTCATTCGGGCGGGTTGCGCTACCATGGCATGGCTCCGCTGGTATCGCATTGCATGGATTTGGGATTGATTGAGGCTAGTGCGGTGCAGCAACTGGACGCCTTCGCTGCGGGGATTCAGTTCGCCAAGGCAGAGGGGATCATTCCGGCGCCGGAAGCCAACCACGCCGTCGCGGGGGCAATATCAGAGGCGCTGCGCGCCAGGGAAGAGGGAAAGCAACGGACAATCCTCTTCAATCTTTGCGGCCACGGGCACTTCGACATGCAATCGTACATCGACTATCAGGCAGGGAAGCTTCAGAACTACGACTATCCGGCGGAGGAGATCGCGATGGCTTTGGCAGGCTTGCCGATGCTGGCGTGAATTCCGCTTGGCACATAGCTTAGCTGCGGAAGGACCAGAACTTCAGGCGTTGACGGTGATGCGCCGTCATCACAACCGGCAACACGCCGCCAACTGCGTTGATGTCGTCCGGTCGATGCGATCAAGAGCGATCAAGTGTACTGATTAGAAGTATAGCCACCGTTGGCTGTCCCTGCGAATAATTCAATGCCTTGGCGAAACAAGTGCCGCAAATGGGGAAGCAAGAATTACCTCAAGTCTTGCGAGGGTGGTGAAGCTCCGTTCAGGCGTTGCGTAAGCTAGTCGAAATGCCGCTACGCACAACTTTCCGTGGTTAGGGCTTGCGAGAGCGGAATCACGATTCCGAACTTTGGAGGTCACGCCGGGAATCGGCGCGTCCTTTCTTACGGGTCTTAGGGGAAAGTGTTCGCGGGTCCACAGGTCGCACTGAGCTTTCCTATCTAAAGTGTTTCAGGAGCCCACAATGGAGAAACTACTCTCGGACGCGGCAGAACGAGGGTTGCGATACGTCACGGAAGTCGCGTCCAGACGGGTCGCGCCGCGTCCGGAAGATGTTGCCAGGCTCGAAGCTCTGGGCGGGCCTGTTCCTGAGGAGGCCTCGGATCCCGAGGCAGTGCTGGCGTTGCTAGACGATATCGGCTCACCGGCAACAGTCGCATCTACCTCGGGCCGTTACTTCGGATTTGTCACCGGGGGCGCATTGCCTGTGACGCTGGCGGCCAACTGGCTTGCTGGGGCCTGGGATCAAAATGCCGGCCTGCATGCCACGTCTCCTGTCGGCGCGAAGATCGAAGAAATCGCCGCGCAATGGATTTGCGATATTTTGGGGCTGCCCGACACTTGCGGTGTTGGATTTACGACCGGAGCCACGCTGGCGAACTTTACGTGTCTGGCCGCTGCCCGGCATGCGCTGCTCGATCGCGCCGGGTGGAATGTCGAGGATAGCGGCCTGTTCGGCGCACCTCCCTTGACCGTGGTCGTCGGTGCGGAAGTGCATGTTTCTCTGCTGAAAACGCTATCCATGCTGGGCCTCGGGCGAACGCGAGTGATAACCGTAAACGCAGACGAACAAGGCCGAATGAAACCCATGGACCTTCCCGCGCTGAATGAGCGCACCATCGTTTGTACGCAGGCGGGCAACGTCAATACTGGCGCCTTCGATCCCGTCGAGGAGATTTGCGCCCGCGCTCATCAAGCGGGCGCGTGGGTACATGTTGACGGTGCCTTTGGCCTATGGGCGGCGGCGTCACCGCATCGCTCGTACCTTATGAAAGGTGTCTGCGAAGCGGATTCCTGGGCAACGGATGGTCACAAATGGCTGAATGTACCTTACGATTGCGGTGTCGCTTTCGTTCGCGACGCAGAGTGCCTCCGCAAGGCGATGATGGTCAGCGCGGCGTATTTGCATACGGGAAACAAGCGCGAACCGGCGCATTACTCTCCAGAAGCGTCGCGGCGCGCGCGCGGCGTGGAAGTCTGGGCAGCGATACGGTCACTCGGACGGAGTGGTCTGGCAGAACTTATCGAGCGGAACTGCCGGTTGGCGAAGCGATTCGCCGAGAGCTTACGGCAGTGTGGCTTTGAGGTGCTGAACGACGTAGTACTCAATCAGGTCCTGGTCTCGTTCGGAGATCCGGAAACGACGCGGCGAGTGATCGCCGACGTGCAGAGCGAAGGGACTTGCTGGTGCGGCGGCACGGAATGGCACGGACGAACGGCGATGCGCATCAGTGTTTCTTGTTGGGCGACCACGGAAGGGGACGTCGATGCAAGTGTGGCGGCTATCGCGCGGGTCGCCAAGCGAACAAATACCTCGCAAAGTGTCGGCTAGCAATTGGGCAAAAGAAGATCAGGGTGAAGGATGCGGAGACTGCGCTGGAAGTCCTAACGCAGGTGGCCACTCGCGAGCTGCAGAACTTTGTGCCGGGAGCCGAAGATGTGGTCATACATCAACTGGCGCGCGGCCTGGGAGTCGCGTTTTTTTATGGCGTCGAGAATTCCGCGATGCTCGCTCCCAGGCAGTTCTCCGTAGTAGCCGATGTCGATGGCGGCGTACATGATGCGTTCCATCTGGCAGCGCGCGGCTTCGACAGCCTGAAGCAAGAGGTGATTTCTCGCAAGTCGAGCAATATTCAGGTGAAACTCAGTATCCTTCCAAATAAAGTTCTCGTAGCTCTTGCGGTCACTGATTCTGTATTCCGTGTTGGCCAGCTCCTCCAGGCGCTCCAGGAGCGCGGGGTTCATGCCTTTCCTGGCGGCCAGGTCCGCGCAAGCGCATTCCACAGCGGCGCGGTAGTCGTAGAGGTCGGTCAGATCCTGCACTGAAATCTTAGTGATGAAGTAGCCACGGTTCGGGATGATTTTGAGAAGGTGATCCTGTTGCAGCCGGAGGGCTGCTTCGCGCACTGGAGTGCGGCTGCTGCTGTATTGCCTGGCGAGATCCTTCTCACCAAGAGCTTCGCCGGAGGGGTGCACTCCGGTGATGATGTCGCGCTTCAGGGCTTGATAGACGCGCTGGCTCAACGAGTCCGTGGAAGTCTTGCGGCTTGGGCTAAGCCGCGCAGGCAAGCTCTGGTGATCCCGCCGGCCGGGCCGTGGGCCGCTCCTCTTCTTGCCCAGCTTTTGCATAAGACCTCGACAATAGAATGGAAGCTATCTTACAGGCTTCCCCAGAGTACCGCAGGGGTTCTGCGCATTTGCATACCAATTGTATACCACAAGATTCTTATTGACATGCGACTCGTGGGCACTATAGAGTGCGCGGCCCAGTGGGGCATTTCGTCGGCTCGCTTGACTGGTCCGCTTGGCCGTGGTTGCGCCGTTTCGGCGACGAGCGGTTGGGCAGTCCGGGATCAGCTTGCAGGCGCTGCAACTTGAGGGCGTTGGAGGGTGCGATGAAGCGAAGTGTCAACATGCTTGGGGTTTGCTTTCTACTCATTTTCGGTGGGTTGCTCCTGCCGTCCGGAGTGTTGGGACAAGGCGGACAGGGGAACATCGTCGGACACGTCAGAGACAGCACCGGAAGCGCAATCAACGGCGCGACCATTACGGTGACCAATCCGGCCACCGGCTTGAAGCGCACGGTGCAGAGCGACAGCGACGGCTCCTTTACGGTGAACGACCTTCCTCCCGGCAATTACAAGGTGGAGAGCACGTATTCGGGATTTGCCGTCTTAGCTCAGGATGTGACCGTTCAGGTGTCGCAAGCTCTCGATCTAAACTTGGAACTCCGGCCTGCCGGCCAGCAGCAGCAAGTGAACGTCGAGGCCGTGGCGCCATTGGTGGAGACCACGACGGCGACGCTGCACAAGGCCATATCGCCGCAACAGGTGGATGAGCTGCCGATCGATGGGCGCACCTTCACGACTCTGGCGGCGCTCGTTCCGGGGGTGACCAGCGGCAACGTTTCCGTGGACCAGAACTACGATCCGACCAAGCGCAATGTTCCGGCCATTTCGATCAACGGGCAAAGCGGACGAAATCTATTCATGTCCATCGATGGCGGAGACAACACCGATCTGTTCATGGGCGGGCAGAACATCAATTTATCGCTGGAAGCAGTGCAAGAGTTCGACGTGACGACACACGATCCCAAGGCGCAGTACATGAGGGGAATTGGGGGCGTGGTAACCGTGGTCACCAAGTCAGGATCGAATGACTTTCACGGATCAGGATTCGGTTTCTTTCGAAACGATGCATACGAGGCCATTGATCCGTTTTCCGCCAAGAACAACAAGCCGAAACCTCCGTTCAACAGCCAGCAGTTTGGCGGGACCATCGGCGGCCCGATTTTCAAGGACAAGCTGTTTTTTTTCTATAGCTACGAGCGCGACCGCGAGGATAGATCTCGAGTTTTTAACAGCAACGGGGCGTTTCCGACTCTCGACGGTACGGCGACGCCACAGCCCTTTCGCCAGAACTTGCACACGGCGCGGCTGGATGGGCGCATCAACGACACCACTACATGGCTGGCGCGATATTCGGAGCAAGACAATATAAGGGCCAACGAATTCTTCAATGACCTGGAAGCGCCGGGCCCCAACGCGGGTGCAAACGAAACCAACAAGCTACACGACGCCGTGGTGGCCGTAACCAAGTTATTCGGATCCAACAAAGTCAACGATTTCCGTTTTCACTACCAGTATTGGCAAAACTCGCTAACGGACAACGTTAGCTCCCTGGTAGTTCCGACGGTCATCCTCCCCGACGCATCGTTCGGCGCCAGCCAGGCCGGAACGCAAGCGCCGAGGGAGAATATGTGGCAGTGGAGCGATGACTTCTCGATGGTCCGCGGGCGGCACAACATGCGTTTCGGGTTCACCGATGTGTACCGGCCGCGCCTGGGGATCTCCGGAGATTTCCGCCACAATCGCTACACGTTTGCTACAGATGGGTACGACCCGGCCACGAACACCGTGTTTGCAGGAAACACGTTGCGGAATTTCCGGTCGTGGACTTCTCCTGCGTTTGATATTTTTAACAAGCCGCTGACACACGTCGGGTTTTACTACCAGGATGATATCCGGCTGGGCAGAGTGACCCTGTCAGCCGGTCTGCGCTACGACTTCTTCCACAATCTACTGTATTTCCGCGGCACGCTCGCCGAGAGCCTGGTGACGCAATTCGGCAACGTGACCCCCGGCGGGCCGAAGGGCAAGACACCTCACGATGAAAAAACGAATTTCGGTCCCCGCGTCGCGGTGGCGTGGGATGTCAACGGCGACGGCCTAACGGTAATCCGGGGCGGGTACGGGCGGCTCTACGATCCGTCGTCTCTTCTCTCGGGCTCCTTATTTGCCGACCTGGAAGTGACCCAGGCAAATGGCAACGTGCCGTTCAATTTCGTCTTTGTCCCCGGATCGGTGGCGAGGTTCTTTCCCGGAGTCACTTGCGCCTCGGCGCAGGCCAACCAGCCCCTTGCCGCGCCCTGCAAGCCAGCGGTCGCTCCCACCAACATTTTCGGAGACGGTTTTCCGATCGGTTTCGTGACCTCACCTGATAGCCGAGTGGCGTACGCGGATCAGTTCCACGGCGGATTCTCCCACCAGTTCAAAGAAGGACGCATGGCGGGATTGACGATTGACGTGGACGGTGTCTACTCGCGTACCAGGGCACTGACGCAGGGGCGAAACCTTAATTTCTGCATCAACAACGACCCGAACTGCCTGAACGGAAGCTTCACTCCGACCGGAGTGAATTTCCCGCAAGCCGGAGCATTTGATCCGAACTCCAACCTTCCGCGGCAGATCTTCCTGGAGGACACTACCGGGCGCAACAACTACGGAGCTTTGATCATTTCCGCGCGAAAGAATCTAACCAAGTGGTATCAGCTTTTGGCCAGCTACACGCTTTCGCAGTCGACCACCGACACGGATCAATTCGATTTCGTAGTTTTGAATCAATTGAATCCGCACGGCCCCGGTGAACTGGGACCTTCCAACCTGGACGAGCGGCACCGCTTGGTGGTTTCCGGGATCTTTCGCCTGCCCTACGGCATTCAGTGGTCGAACATCATAACCGCTGCATCGGCGCGCGCCTACACGCCGGTGTGCGGCGGCGGCTGCGATGCCAACAACGATGGCGTGCCGACGGTCTTCGGTGCGGTCGATGATGGACCTGGAGGTTCGCGCACATTCAACACGGACGGTGACCGGGCGGGCCCCCGCGGGTCGCTCCGAGGCGACCCCACCTTCAGCTGGGATACGCGGATAGCGAAAATCTTCAAATTTGAACGACTGAAGAATTCTGAATTGGAATTGCTTTTCGAGGTATTCAACCTCACTAACAAGGCTAACTACGGCCAAAACTATAACGACAACATAACCAGCGCCAACTTCCGGACGCCGATCAACATTATTACTCCTCCGCGACAAGGCCAGTTCGGGGTGAGATTCCACTTTTAGACCGGGAGTTTCAAAGCTCTGGATAAGAGCCGCGCAAGGGATCAACGATTTCTCGCGCGGCTTGACCTCCGCGTTGGCCGGCGCCCTGCACAGATTCGAGGAACAAACAACAATTTAACCATGCTCACCAACTCTCAAGTCCTTGCCATTCGTTCGCGATTTCCTGTTTTCGCTAATAAGATCTATCTGAACAGTTGTTCACAAGGGGCGCTGTGCGACACCGTGGAAGACGGCCTTCGCGAGTACATCGCCAGCTGGCACGAGCACGGCTCGCCCTGGGATTTGTGGGTCGAACGATACGAGGCCGCGCGCACGCAATTTGCCGGTTTCATCGGCGCGACCCCGGACGAGGTGGCGATCGTCCCTTACGTCTCGGCAGGGATCAATTCCGTCGCCAGCGCGTTGAGATTCGATCAACGGAAGAAAGTCGTTCTTGGAGAGTTCGAATTTCCGACGATGGGGCACATTTGGTTGGCCCAGCAGAAGCGCGGCGCCCTAGTTGAATTTGTGCCCGCATCCGGAGAGGTCATTCCCCTGGAAGGATACGAGCGGGCTATCGATCACAAAACGCTCATCGTGCCGATCACCGGAGTCTGCTTTAGGAACGGGTTCCGTTCCGCGGTGAAGGAAATTGTCCAGCTTGCGCATGCGAATGGAGCCCTGGCGATGCTGGACGATTACCAGGACTGTGGCACTCGTCCGGTGAATGTGCGGGATGCGAATCTCGATTTTTACGTGACCGGAACGCTGAAGTATCTTTTGGGGCCGCCGGGCCTGGCGTTTCTGTACGTCAGGACAGAATTGATCGCATCGCTTCACCCGTCGATCACGGGTTGGTTCGCGCAAACGAACCCGTTTGCGTTCGACGTGAAAACCCTCGACCTCTCCCCATCGGCCCGCCGGTTTGAAGCGGGCTCGCCTCCCATACCCAACATTTACGCCGCCATGCGGGGCATTGAATTGCTACAGGAGATTGGACTCGACAACGTTGCCGCCCATATTGCGGGGCTGGTGCGTGCCCTCCTGGCGGGCGCACAAAAACTGGAGCTTCGCGCGAAAACTCCCGCGGATAGCGTTGGGCCGCTCTGCGTTCTGCAATGCAAGGACGCTCCGGCGCTGGTTCAAAAACTAGCTGCCAGCGCGATTGTCTGCTCCAATCGTCACGATGGTTTGCGTCTTTCTTTCCACGTGTACAACACGCAGAATGACGTGCAGAGCGTGCTCGAGGTGCTCGAACGAAATCTCGACCTCTTGGAGACCGGTGCGACGCCGGTGAGCGCCAGCTAAGCGTTCAGGTTCCGCAAGTTTTGCTTCGGCTTTACCGACTCACGGTACGTCGCACGTGCAACCAGGGCCTCGGAGATGTTCCTTCTGCGAATAGGCAGGATGGTGAGAAAGGATAGTAATGGCGGAATTCCCGGTTGACGTTGTGCGAAGAAAATTCCCGGCACTAAATCGCAGCGAGAGTTCCCGGTTTTTTGACAATGCAGCCGGCGCGCAGATACCACAAACTGTCTTCGATGCGATTAACGGTCATCTGCTCCGCCGCAACGTCCAGCGCGGCGGCCGTTACCGCGAAAGCCGGGAGGTAGATGCGGAAATCGCCAGCGCCCGACAGACTGTCGCGACGTTCCTGAATGCCGCCGAACCTGACGAGGTAGCCTTCGGCATGAATGCGACATCCTTCATTCGTCTGGTAAGCCTCGCGCTCAGTCAAAGATTCGCGGACCGCCGGGAGATCGTCGTAAGCGATCTTGACCATGAGGCCAACATTGCAACCTGGATGGCCCTGGAGCGGGAGGGCGCGATCATCCGCTGGTGGAACGTGCGTGAGGACGGGAGCCTGCACCTCAGCGACCTCGAGCCACTTCTTTCCTCGAAGACGCGTCTGGTCGCATGCACAGCCGCATCGAATGCCCTTGGAACGGTCATTGATGTAGCTGGCGTGGCGCAAAGAGCTCATGTTGCGGGCGCGGAGGTCTTTCTTGACTGCGTGCAATACGCTCCTCACGGTCTTGTCGATGTTCAGAAATGGGGCTGCGATTACTTGGTGTGTTCGGGGTACAAGATCTTTGCTCCACACATGGGGTTCCTGTGGGGGCGCCGGGCCGCTCTGGACGCGCTGCCTACTTTCCGGGAGGACTTTATCCCTAATGCTCCACCCTTCAAAATCGAGGTGGGAACGTTCGTATACGAGAACGTCGCGGGAATGAGGGCGGCCATAGAATACCTAGCCGACCTGGGTGCCATCTGCGACGGCTCCCAGGCACAGGCGGCACAGCGCAAGCGCTTGGCCGCTGCGATGCAAGCAATTCACGAATACGAAACGACCCTTTCGATGGCGCTCTTGCAGGGATTGCGTTCGATCAAAGGAGCGACCGTGTATGGACTGCGGGACCCACAAACTTCTCACCTGCGTGTACCTACGGTCTGCTTCAATCTTAGGAACGTTTCACCCGACCAGGTCACGACGCGCTTAGCCGATAAAGGTATCGCGGTACGCGATGGCAACATGTACGCGCCCAGACTCATGAAGCGGCTCGGGCTCTCGCCGGATAGCGGAGCCGTCAGAGCGTCCTTGGTGCACTACAACACCCTCGACGAAATCCGACTGTTTCTGGGTGAATTGCAGGAAATCGCGGGTCAGTGATTCGCTGGCCCGTCTCGTAGTACAGTCCCAGGTTTGGCCGACGGCGCGAAAGGCGGGCCAGGATGCCGATCACGAACACCTCCTCTGGTGGCAAAGAGGCTGCCGATGCGGCACAGCCGTCCCAGAATCTGCAGCGCCAATTAACCGAGCGCCAACTTTCCATGATTGCGATCGGCGGCGCCATAGGTGTCGGTCTGTTCTTGGGGAGCAATGTCACCATCAGTCTTGCCGGGCCTTCCGTTATTCTCACGTATCTGCTCGGAGCAGTTCTAGCGCTGATCATGGCCTACGCGCTGGCGGAGATGGCGGTAGTCCATCCCGTTGCGGGCTCGTTTGGCATTTACGCTGAGCGCTATCTCAACCGCTGGTCGGGTTTCACCGTTCGTGCCACCTACGGGCTGATTCAAATTATCGCCATCGGCGCAGAGGTCACCGCGGTCGCCATTTATTTTCAATACTGGTTTCCCAACACGCCGCAGTGGCTGTGGGTCGTGGTGGTCTCCGCTGGAGTTGTCGGCATTAACGCCGCTCACGTCGGGAACTTCGGAGAGTTCGAATATTGGTTCTCTCTGATTAAGGCTGTGGCCATCATTGCCTTTATCGTTGTCGGAATCGCGTTGATCACCGGCTTATCCCCGCGTCCCGCGTTGGGCATTCGAAACCTGACTGCCTACGGTGGATTTCTCCCCCACGGGTTTCGCGGCATGTGGCTGGCGTTCACGCTGACGATGGCGAGCTACATGGGAGTCGAGGTCGTGGCGGTCACGGCGGGCGAAGCCCGCCGGCCGGCGGAAGCTATCCCCCGCGCCATGCGTACGATGGTGTTCCGCCTCATCTTGTTCTATGTCCTGGCGATTGCGGTGATGGTGACCATGACACCTTGGAACCAGACGGGCGACGGCAGCATCTCGGGAAGTCCATTCGTGCGTGCCTTTGCTTCGATTGGAATCCCGAATGTGGCGTTCATTATGAACCTCGTTGTCATCACCGCCGCGCTGTCGAGCGCCAACACCAACCTCTATCTTTCCACGCGCATGCTTTTTTCTTTGGCCCGGGGAAACCTTGCACCAGCGTTGCTGGGCCGCTTGAGCGCCAACGGCGTGCCGCACCGCGCGCTCGCTGCGTCAAGCTTGGGTATGGTAGCTGCGATTTTTCTGGCCATCTATGTTCCGAAGCGCGCGTTTCTGCTCATGTACGGATCGGCCGTCGCGGGAATGTACTTCGTCTGGGTCATCATCCTGCTCGCCCATCTGCGCTTCCGCCGCTCCATCGGCACGAGAGTGCACGAGCTGCCGCTGAAACTGCATCTGTTTCCCATCTCCAACATTCTGGGCATCGTCGTCCTGGTAGCTATCGCGTGCACCACCTTTTTTGTGGAGGGATTGCGATACTCGGTCCCAGCTTTTGCCGCGCTCCTGGCAATCATCAGCTTGTTGTATTGGAAAATGCAACGTCGCACAACAGATGGTGCAGCCGTTCAGTTGGAAACAAGTCCGGAGAGTGTTTTGCCCGAGCGGTAGACAGAGGGCACAATAGCCGACTCGACGCCTTCTCCAAATTTGCCGGCTGAAAATCCGGGCTGAGCGACGGCTCGGCAATTCATCGCAAGGGGAGATCACAAATGGCAAAGCGGCAGAACAGTGGCGGCAACGGTGGCCGGAACGCGGCCTCGGCCCCAGTTGCGCCATATATGGCGATCGGTCTCTCGACAGTCGTTCACGGAATCGGCAGTCGCAAAGACATCGCGAGAAATCTCGACACTATTGAAGACGGCATCCATGCCGCAATGTCGGTTGTCAGCATCAACATGCCGGTGAAGTTGATCGCCCTCGCTGAAGGCGCCCTCACGGGCTTCACGGACGAAGCTTTTGATCTTCCGCACACCGTCGCTGCAAGAGAGCTGTTCATCGATATTCCCGGCGAAGAGAGCGACCGGCTTGCCAAGCTAGCCATCAACTATGACACCTATATCATCGTCCAGTGCAAAGGGCGTTGGCCGGAGGTGATGAAGAACCGCTTCTTCAACACGCTGTTTGTTATCAGCCCGACGGGGAAAATCGTTCATAAGGCCGCCAAGAACCACGTTTGGTGCCGTGAGCATTCTTGTACGCCGCATGATATCTACGATCGCTGGGTCGAACTGTTCGGCGATGGTATCGACGCCTTTTACCCCGTCCTGAAAACTACGGACATCGGGAATATTGGCACGATCTGTTGCAGCGACGGCGAATACCCGGAAGCCGTGCGCGCTCTGGCCTTCAACGGAGCCGAAGTTGTCTACCGGCCCAGCGAGGCAATCCCCATGACAAATTCCGGATATCCGGGGGGCGGCACCTGGCTCATTCAAAACCAGGCGCACGCACACTTCAATTCGGTGTATATGATTTGTCCCAACGTCGGGCCCGTTTTTCTGCATCCCGGCATGAAGCACCCCTTTGATATCGCCGGTGGCCACTCTCACATCGTTGACTACATGGGCAGCGTGGTTTCCTATTCCTCGTCAGGCTACAACACCGCGGTTGCGGCGACGATCGACATCGAAGCTCTGCGCCAGTTCCGAGTGAGAAACCTCAATAGCAATTGGATCAAAGATCTCCGTACGGAAGTCTTTCGCAAGATGTATGACGTTCCCATTCACCCGAAGAACCTGTGGATGAAAAAAGACCCCGAGCGCCACGCGAAAGTTGATGAGTATTACCGAGACAATATCCGCCGCCTGATCGATCGTGGCACTTATACAGCGCCCGCAAATGATTTCCCGGGCTGCAAGTACCAGCCCGCCTCGACAGATCCGGAGCAGGAGAAGTGGGAAAACGTCAAGCAACTTTGGAAGTAGGCCAACAGAGGTTAAGCGGCCACGGAGACGACTCACGCGACCATTTTTGGCATTTTTGCTGTTCCGGCAAAGGAGACGTAGGAATGAGCGGGGCCATCGAACAGGTATACTCCTCACTAAGCGGTCAGTTCCGCGGAGGCTTGCTGCGTCCCGGCGACACTGAATTTTCTGAAGCACGGCGCATCTGGAATGGCATGGTTGCCCGCAAACCTGGTTTGATCGCCCGTTGCACCGGAGTGCCGGATGTGCAGGCGGTAGTCCGCTCGGCGAGTGCTGCAGGCGTATTTCCCGCTATCCGCTGCGGTGGCCACAGTCTTGCTGGATTCAGCAGCTGTGAAGACGGCTTGGTGATCGATCTTACGCGCATGCGGCAGGTGAATGTCGACGAAACAAACCGCAGAGCACGGTTCAGCGGTGGCTGCCTTCTGGGTACGGTCGATGCTGCGACCCAAGCGGTCGGGCTAGTCTTTCCCGCTGGGGTCGTTTCCCATACCGGCGCAGGAGGACTGGTCCTGGGCGGCGGCACAGGATGGCTGAACCGTTTGTACGGTCTCTCCTGCGATAACGTCGAGGGCTTTACCCTGGTCGTCGCGGATGGATCCGTCCTCCGCGCCAGCGCGAGTGAAAACGCAGACCTCTTTTGGGCGTTGCGCGGCGGCGGTGGAAACTTTGGCGTGGTTACCGATTTCGAAGTGAGACTCCAACCCCTGACCGCCGTTCTCTACGGGACGGCAATGCATCTCGGAGATGACATCCCTCGCGTGCTGCAGTCTTGGCGAGATTTCATGCCGGAATCTCCCGACAACCTGCGCTGGGGCTTTTCGTTAACGATTGCTCCGAACTCGGACAACGTCCCTCCGCATGTTCGCGGGCTTCCGGTCGCAAGCGCTTCCGCCCTGTGGGCCGGAGACCTCGACGAAGGCCGACGCTTTGTAGATCACGTCCTGTCCTTCTGCAATCCTGTCGCCGTAACTAAAGAGGTCATCCCGTTTCTGAAGTTGCAGACTATGGCGGATTGGGAATTTCCGCACGGGCGGCGCTACTACACCAAGTCCGGCTATTTCAAATCTTTCACTGACCAGAGTATTCAGGGCACGGTGGAAGCATTGGCGACGATCCCTTCTCCCGCGAGTCAAATTGAATTGGCATACTTAGGTGGCGCCGCTGCGCGCGTGGGGGCCGATGAGACCGCTTTTGGTGATCGCAGCGCGCCGTTCATTGTGAATCTGATCGGGAACTGGCCGCACGCTGAGGACGATTCAGCAAACGTAGCCTGGATTCGCTCACTGTTCACGAAGCTCCGGCCAGCGATGGTTCCGGGCGTCTACGTCAACTTCATGAGCGGCGACGAAGACGATCGCGTGCCGGAGGCCTATCGCCACCGTTGGGAACAGCTGGTCGCCGTCAAGACACGACACGATCCTAGAAACCTTTTCCGAATGAATCAAAACGTACCGCCACAAAAGGCAGTCGCCTGAAGCCACCGAAGCTGCGGTGTGCCATTGGTTCTGCTGAAACTCAAAAACGAGGGAATTAGGATAATGAACTTTTCCGGGAAAGTGGCGCTCATCACCGGTGCGGGCAGTGCCCTTGGGATAGGTTTTGCCACTGCCCGCCTCCTGGCACAACAAGGGTCAAAAATCGCAATCACTTCCACGACCGATAGAATCAAAGACAGGGCTCGCGAACTCGCCGCGGAGAACGCCGATGTCTTCGCCTTTCCCGCAGACCTGTGCGATCACGCGAGCACTCACATGCTGGTTCGTGAAGTGCTCGGACGCTATGGCCGTATCGATATCCTTGTGAACAATGCCGGTATGACTCAAATCACCAAGCCTGACCAGACCCTCTCGTTATCTCTAGCCGAGCTTACCGAAGCGGACTGGGACTACAGCATCGCGCTCAACCTCAAGACCACATTTAATGTTACGAAAGCCGTTCTGCCATCCATGCTGACCGCGAACTATGGCCGTATCGTGAATGTTTCGTCAGTCACCGGCCCACTGGTCAGCAATCCTCGCGCAACCGCTTACAGTACGGCCAAAGCTGGGATGGTCGGTCTGACCCGCAGCCTGGCACTCGAGCTCGCCCGCAAGGGAATCACCGTAAACGCTGTGGCGCCCGGCTGGATCGAAACCGCCTCCTCCACCCCGCAGGAAATCATCGCTGGTAAGAATACGCCCGTCGGTCGCCCTGGCCGTCCTGACGAAGTCGCCCCTGCTATCGCATTCCTCGCTGGCGAGTCCGCTTCCTACATCACCGGCCAGGTGATCGTCGTCGACGGTGGCAATGTCGTGCAGGAGTACAAAGGCCCGCCCGATCTTTACTATTGACCATTCAGCGGAAGGAGGCATCAGGTCTAACTTCACAAAGCCCCGATATAGGTATCCGCGGCGGCTCCAGGAAGCTCATCTCTTCGTCCAGGTCCAATTCATGATTCTCTATACTTGGGTTCCGTTTAAGATAGACGTTAGTGAGCCGACGGGGGCACATCGGGAGATGCCAGTTGAGTCTTCAACGAACCTCACGACGCGATTGGTTGAGACAGGCTTCGCTTGCGGCCTTGTGCGTTCGGCTGGGCCGGCAGTCAGCCGATGCCGGGTGGCAGTCCTGCTCCGCCGAAGTTGATCCGTCGTACGAAGCTGCCGTAGACCCGCGAGTTGCCAAGCTATTTGGGAGCGATCCAACAAAGTACCGGTTTACTGCGAGCGAAGAAGCATTTATCGAAGAAGTGCAGCGAGCGAGCTTCCAGTTTTTCTGGGATAACGTAAATCCGTACGCGGGGCTGGTCAAGGACCGCAGCCAAGCCAATGGACCCGACGCGCGTAACGTTGCCAGCATAGCGGCAACGGGCTTCGGCCTGACGGCGCTGTGCATCGCCGACAAACGCGGCTGGCAGGACAGTCACAAGATTCGCGAACGCGTCCGCAATACCCTGCGCTTTACGGCCAACAAGATGGAGCACGCCCACGGTTATTTCTGCCACTTCATCGACATGCAGAACGGCGAGCGAGCCTTCAATTCCGAAGCATCATCGATCGATACAGCCATTTTCCTTTGCGGCGCGCTGACCTGCCGCGGGTATTTCAACGATGCGGAAATTCAAGACCTCGCCGAAAAGCTGTATCAGCGGGTGGACTGGACCTGGTTGCTGCAAGGAAAAAAAACGCTGGCGATGGCATGGAAGCCGGAAGACGGTTTCACCAAATCCCGCTGGGACAGCTACAGCGAGATGATCATGGTGCTGCTTCTGGGCCTCGGCTCGCGCACCTACCCGTTGCCCACAGAAACGTGGGACGCCTGGGAACGGCCGCGGTTCGATTTTGCAGGCGTGCAGTTTCTGGGAGCCCACGCGCCTCTCTTTGTCCATCAATACCCGCAAGCGTGGTTCGATTTCCGCGGGCTGCGCGATAAGTATGCCGACTACTTTACGAACTCGGTGATCGCCAGCAAGGTTCACAAACTCTGGTGCCTCGGATTGGCCACCAAGTTCCCGGACTACGCCGAGAATCTTTGGGGGATTTCAGCGTCCGACTCCGCTCACGGTTACACGGTGTGGGGCGGACCGCCGGCGATGGGACCCATCGACGGTAGCGTGGTGCCTTGCGCGGCGGGAGGTTCGCTGCCGTTTATGCCCGAGGAAACGATTCGCGTGCTGCGAAATATTCGCGAAGCGTACGCACGGCGCTGCTGGAAAAAATATGGCTTCGTGGACGCGTTCCATCCGCGGAACAATTGGGCTGGACCAGACGTGCTGGGGATCGACGCGGGAATCACGCTAGTGATGGCGGAGAATGCGCGCAGCGGATTCGTTTGGGAACAATTTATGAAGAACGAAGGACCGCGATTGGGCATGAAACGGGCGGGATTCGCGCCGGTCTGAGCCCGGCGCGGCGTTGGCCGCGAGATTTAGTGCGAGAGTTCGACCAGAGCCAGCGCGTGGGGCTCAAGGGTCAGCGAAAGTGAATGCCCCGAGGTCGCGAGCGTTTTCGGCTGCGGCATGGCTCCAGCCTTGCGGAGTTCGGCAATTTGTTCACGGCTCGGGAACGCGGGGCGGCCCATTTTTTCGAAAGCGGCTAAAGACGATCCGTGCAGCGCGTCTACGATCGTCACGCGCACCGTCTTTGCGGCCGGGGACTTGGCGAAGCGCAAAGTGAATTTTTTCGGCGCGCCCTGTTCTTCCGGCAAGAATAGATTCCACACCGCGATGGCCAGTCCACTGTCTTTCCGGCGCGTGACCAGGGCGCTGTCGGAATTAACGTCGAGACGCATGTCGCCGAGATAGTGCAGCAGCGCGAAATCGTTGAACGCGGCCTTGGGAATGCTGCGCTCGGCGAGCAAACCGAACCCGCCGTAAAACGGCGTTTTCACTATACCTTGTTCCTCGAAAACATCGGAGAAGGTCCAGTAACTCATCACGTCCACCAAACCATCGCATTGCCGAATGGTGTCGGCGAGCCAGGGGCCTATGAACGGGCTGTCGGTCACTTCCACGTGGTTGCCGTAGTCCGCGTTGTACTCACTCCAGATCAGCGGAATCTTGGGGTACGCCGAAGCCGCAATCTGCTGGTGAACTTTTTTCACTGCTCGGCAGACCATTTGCGTTCGCGGAATCTTTTCGTGGGTGCCGAAGACATCCTCGGCCTTGTCGTTGCCGTAGACATGTGTTGATGCAAAGTCCACGGGGACGTTCTTCTCTTTGCAATGCGCCAGGAAGCGGTCCACCCAGGCCGCCTGTGCAGTGGCCGGACCGCCCACACGAAGGCGAGAGCTCACCCGCTTGATGGCGCGGACAGCGTGATCATATAGATCGTAGTAAGTATCTTCCTTGGGACTGCCGGCCCAAAAGTCGATGTTCGGCTCATTCCACACTTCAAAATACCATTGAGCGACTTCGTCTTCGCCGTAGCGCTCGACCAGGTGGCGCGTGAAAGCCTCGATGAGCTGCGCCCACCGGTCCCAGTCCTTTGGCGGCGCAACGTTCTGCTTGTACCAGAAGGGATGCAGTGCGTTGGGATCAGAAGCGAGCTTCTTGGGCATGAAGCTGAGTTCGATGAACGGGCGCACTTTGTTCTCGAGCAGACCGTCGTAAATCTGATCGACATAAGAGAAGTTGTAGACTGGCTTGCCGTCGGGAGTTTCGTCGTACAACCCCACTTCGTCATGGAAGATGGCGTGGAAGCGCACGTACTCGAATCCGGTGATGCGCTTGGTTTCGCGCAGGTCGTTGCGGTAGCTTTCCCGCAGCGTGACAATGCCGCGCTCGGACCCGAACATCTTTTCCCAGAAGTGCGGGAAGGGATGCGCTGGGGCGTTCGGATCGATCTCGATGATTTGGGCCGAGTCGTTCGACTGCGCACCAAGCTGCGCGCCCGGTGCCAGGGCGATCGCCCCAAGCAGAGCCACACGTCGAGTCACAGTCCCCAAACAGAGCGCGCGCATACGAGTTGTCCTCAAGTCACCGGAGAGCGAGAAGCGCAACCGATCGCTCTCTGAACGAGCTGCTACTTGCTAGAAGCTGAAGCGCAGCTGGAACTCAATTACGCGGCCAGAGAGTCCATCCAAAGGCCGGCCGAACTGGCTGGTGTTGGTGATATCCGTCGGGGACGTCGCTGGGGCCAGGGATTCCAAGTTGAGGATATTGAACGCGTTGAAGAAGTTCGCGCGAATCTCAAGACCCGCCGCTTCGCCCAAAAAGCGCGAACTTGGGAATCTGAAATTCTTGCCGAAGGACAAATCGACGTCTGTATACCCAGGTCCAGAGAAAATGTTGCGGCAACGGCATCCTGGCCCAAACGTGCCGGCAGGTACGGGATTTGCGGCGTTCGGAAAACTGACTCCCGGATTGGGGAACACTCCGTTCTGCCACTGCTGCTTCGACGGATTGGCAATTATTCCGCCGGTGTACGCCTGGGGCATATCGGGACAGAATCCGTCGCCGTTTCTGTCGCGGCTCGGGTTGCAAGCTCCGATCAACGCGGTGAAGGGGAATCCCGTGTGTTTGTCGAGAATTCCGCCTAGGGTCCATCCTCCTGCCACTGTGCCCAACAAATCATGACGGGCCTTGAAGAAAGGCAGCTCATAAAAAGCAGATAGTTGGAAATTGTGCCGAACATCGTAGTCGGAACTGCCTTTATTGATGGCCTGGTTGAAGGGATCGGTTTGTTGGAATCCGATTTCGTACGAACCAGTGTCTATGGTGTGACTGAATGTATATATCGCCGAAAGCGTTAGGCCCTTCGATGTGCGCCGCGTGAGTTGAGCGACCATCGCGTCGAAGCTGGCGTTGACATCCGGAAGAGGGACGAAGACTCTTCCGAATCGATTGTTCCCCACGACGACCGGCGCTGGACACGCTGCGTTTGCCGGACCGCAAGGCACTCCATTCGCGCTGGAATTCTGCACCCCGTCGATGTTGCCGTCAAAAGTGTCCCCTGGCCGGAAGCGATTCAAATCGATAGTTCGTACCAGCTTGCGGCTTCTACTCCCTTGGTAGCCCACGGAGACCTGCCAGTTCCGCACTGGCTCGACTTGTGTTTGCAGCGAATACACGTAAACGTACGGAGTCGGCTCGTTCGGAAGTGCGCCAAAAATGTCCACCTTGATGATTTGCGTACAAGCTGCATTGCCGCACAGTGCCCCGTCGGGCGCGAGGCCAAACGCAAAGTTAGGATTGGGCGCATAGCTGGTGGCGGACGTACTCGACCCGATTCCGTACAGAATGCCGGAGCCGGGCGGAGGGCCGTTGATCTTGCCGGGATCAAAAAAGCAACAAGTGCTGGCTTGCGCTGCAAATGGGGTATTTTGCCGGATATTGCTGAACTCCGTGTCGAACGGCTTGTTGAAGAGAACTCCAAAGCCGCCCCGTAGCACAATTTTTTGTCCGAACACATTCGGACTGTAGGCGAAACCCAGGCGGGGGCCAAAATTGTTCTTGTCCGAATTGTACAATTGATTGACGTTCTGGACCGAGCCGTTTACAAAACCCTGCGACCCGAAAATGTAGTTGCTCATCAGGCCTTTTGCTTCGTTGATCGGCGAAAAGTATTCCCAGCGCAGACCGAGGTTCACCGTCAGGTTCTGGCGGACTCTCCAGTCATCCTGAGCGAACAGCGAATATGTTGCCGTACGGAAATATCGCTGGCCGTTTAGACTGCCGCCCGTCGCCGGGTTAAATGCGACGCCTTCAAAAAAACAGCATGCGTCATTGGCAAAATTGAGCAAGCCGCGGAACTGGTAGTTGGGGCGCTCGAAGCCGGGTTCGTCGTCGTTGTTCTGCTGCCGGGTCACATCGACGCCAAATTTGAAGGAGTGACTGCGATGCAGCCAATTTACGGTATCCCGGAACCCAAACGTATTCTCCGCGAGCTTTCCGGGAGTTGTGCCGGACTGGCCGATGCCCAAAAGCGTGCCGACGTCTCCCAAGCCACCTGCGTCGAAGTCGAAGAGGCGAACTTGCGGAATGCCATAGTTGGTCTGACCCACGGCTTGTAATTGATCGAACGCGAACCGCGTAAAATTGAAGCGCGCCTCGTTGACGAATACCGATGAGATGGTTCGCGTCCAACCGAGCGTGCCAACGTAGTTTGTGGCCGGGAAAGTGACATCCTCGATGGGCCGGTTCCCGCCATTTACGTTCTTGAGCCGAACAATAAAGGTGCTGGCAAAGAATTGGTCGTTGCCCCGGTTGTAATCCATGCGGCCGTTGTATTGGTCGCCTGAGCTGGAATTAGGTTTTGTAATATCAAAATCGCCCCAATCCGGAATTTTGTCTGGCCCGTTGCCGATGGCCTGGCCGATTGCAACTCCGGGCTGATACCAGGTCCCCAATGGATGAAAGTTGGGGTCCGCAGGATTGGTAATCAGCGAGCAGCAATCCGTCTGCGAGACAGTCGTGGAGATGCGTGGAGCGATTCCTGGCGTGTTGAAGATCTTAGCGGCGATGCTGCCGGGACTCACTTGTTTCACGTATTGTTCAAAAGCGGGGGTCTCCAGCTTTACGTCGCGGCTGACCGTGGTACTGTTCGAGCGCAAGCCTTCATACGAGAAGAAAAAGAAAAGCTTGGTGTGTGGAATCGGTCCTCCGAGGCTCCCGGCATAGTCCCGGTATTTCTGATCGTTCCTGGTCGGGCAATGTTGGGCGACAATTGTGAACGCGCCGCCTTCGCAGGAGATTGGGGACAGCTTCACATTGTTCGCGCCGTAGAATTTGTTGAACGAGTTCAATCCCTTGTCGTTCAAATGTGCCAACGCGCTTCCGTGGAAGTTGTTCGTTCCTCCCTTGGTGATCACTTCGATTTGGGCGCCGGAGTTTCGTCCTTGCTCGGCGTTGTAGGACGCGGAAGTCACCACAATCTCTTGCACCGATTCTTGATTGGGCGTAATCACCGCTGCTCCGCCGTTGCTCAGGCTATTGATGCTCACTCCATCGAGATTGTAATTGTTGGCGGTGACCCGCTGCCCGTTGGACACGATCTGCACTTGGTTCTCTGTCTGGAAAATCGCGTTGTTCGAGCCTCCGGGACCTACCTGTTGCGGCAGCGCGAATGAATTTCCGTTCCCAGCTCGAGCGGCGTCTCCAAAAACGCCTGGTGTCAGACGAATCAGCTCATAGGGATCTCTGCCGAACTGCGGAAGCGTCAGAACCTCTTGAGATCCAATTGTGCTGTTGATGCTTGCGTTCTCCGTTTCTAGTCCGCCCCCCTCGCTTGTGACGGTCACCGATTCCTGAACTCCTCCAACCGTCAGAGAAACGTCCAAGCCGCGCGGCTGTTCCGCTTCCACAAGCACATCCTTCAACACGGATTCCTTGAACCCCGCAGCCTCGATCTTCACGGTGTACTTGCCGGCTGACAATTCATTGAACCGATAGAAACCCTGATCGCTGCTGGTCAACTCCCGGAGCACACCCGTGTCCTGGTTGGTCAGCGTGATCTTAGCTCCAGCGACCGCGGCGCCTTTTGAATCCATTACGGTGCCTTGCAGGCTGGCCCTAAACTGAGCGAAGGTGGAAATACCGGAAAGGGAAAGCAGAAGTAGACAGAAAATCCTCCACCGCATAAGGTCACCTCGAGTGCGAATCCAGCAATCGAATTCAGTAAATCGATTTACTGGCTGCTATGGCTGCGCATCTAACACCCCGAAAGCGAATCTTGTCAATACCTAATTTCCCCGAGCCGTCTCCCCGACACGCTTGCCCCGTAGCGGCCCTTGTGCCACACTACCCGCCCAGCTAACCCCATGGTTCGCCCCAAGCCGCTCGCGTCCTCCTCGTCCGTCTCTCTCCCCAGTAAGCGCGCCCAAGCGGTCAGCCTGAAAGCGCTCGCCGAGCACCTGCAACTCTCTCCCGCAACGGTTTCCCTGGTCATCAATCGCTCGCCGGCCGCCAAGTCTATCCCGCAGCGTACCCAGGAGCGCGTGCGTGCCGCCGCACGCGAACTCAATTACCGCCCGAATTTCATGGCCCGCTCGCTGCGCGCCCAACGCAGCTTTACCATCGGCGTGGTCGTACCGGAAATCAGCGAAGGCTATGCCGCGCTGGTCATGTCCGGCGTAGAAGACCACCTTCTTCAGGAAGGCTATTTCTATTTCGTGGTCAGCCACCGCCATCGCAGCGATCTGATCGACGAATATCCCCGTCTGCTGCAACAGCGCGCCGTCGAGGGTTTGATCGCGGTCGATACCGTCTGTCCCGAAGGACTGCGCATCCCGGTCGTAGCTGTTTCAGGCCATCGCGACGTTCCCGGCGTAACCAATGTTCTCTTGAATCACGACACCGCTGCCAGATTGGCCATCGAACATCTCGCTACGCTGGGCCATCGCCAGATCGCGTTCATCAAGGGGCAGGAGTTCAGCTCGGACACCGAAATCCGCTGGCAAGCCGTCTGCACCGCCGCCGCTGCCCGTGGCCTGACCATCGATCCCGCTCTGACCGTACAACTGGAAGGCGAATCGTCGTCTCCGCAACTTGGCTATGAAGTCGCCCGAAAACTGGTCGCCAGCGGCAGACACTTCAGCGCCTTGTTCGCGTTCAACGATATTTCCGCGATTGGCGCGATCAGCTTGCTGCGTGAATCGGGCCGGCGCGTTCCGGAAGACGTCTCCGTCGTCGGATTCGACGACATACAAAGCGCCGCGTTCCAGAATCCGGCTCTTACCACGGTCCGCCAACCGCTTCGCCAGATGGGCGTGATTGCCGCCGAGACCCTGCTTCGCCGCATCGCATCGCCGCCCAATAAGCCCTACCCGAAAATCATCACCATCGAACCGGAACTCATCGTGCGGGCCAGTACTGCTCCACGGGCTTCACCATAGACGTCTCGTGCCGGACGGCCGGCTCGTGCGACATCGTTCTATGCCGCAATCTAATGGAATACGTTGACTTCGCTGCGGTGGCGCGCTACATACAGACGATCGCTCCCCATGCATCATCAAGCGAGGAAACGGGACCATGACACAGGCCGGCGCCCAGTCCGCTTCACACTCTGCGTTGGTCCGGCCTGCCGCGACTCGGGGATTTGCGCTTGGCCTCGGGCTAACCAACGAGTGCAACCTAGCTTGTTCCTTCTGCTACCGCGATCCGGCGCGCACCGACAGGCTTAGCCTCGAGCAGGTGCGATCTGTGATGGCAAGCCTGCCGGTCCGGTCCGTTAATTTGGGCACCGGTGAGAACGGAATGCACCCGCAGTTCAGAGAGATTTTGGCGTACCTCCACACTCTGCCGGTGAAGCTGACCATCACCTCTAATGGCCACAGCGCTTACGTACTCACCGACGACGAGCTTCGAGCCTTTCACGATGTCGAGTTTTCCCTGGATTATCCCACCGAACGTGAGCAGGATGCCCAACGCGGTTCAGGCAATTGGGCACTGATCCATGATCAGGCCGCACGCTGCGTCCGGTTAGGCATCCCTGTCACGTTCATTGCTGTAATGATGAAGCCGAACTATCTGCGGCTTGCCGAAGTGGCGCGGGTGGTCAAGCACTACCAGGCGCCGCTGCGCGTCAACGTTTATCAATCCGTGCGTACCGACCTGTTTGCCTTGAGCTACGAGGAGTATTGGCAAGGCTTTCGGACGTTGTTCGCGGAAACTGATGTGATCGCCATCGCCGAGCCGCTGGTTCGCGCCATGGCGGGTCTGCCTCCGAGGACCGGCGGATGCGGGTTGAGTACCGTGCGGATCACGCCCCGCGCCACCACGCAGCCTTGCGTGTACTGGCCGGGAGTTGGGGAACCTGTCGCGGCCCTGGCTTCCCTCAGCTCGGGAGTCGTAGAAACTTCGCCATTTATAGAGGCACGCACCGTGCCCGAAGCCTGCCGTTCCTGCGTTCACCTCGAATCTTGTTATGGCGGCTGTGCCGGGCGGCGCCGCATCCAGAACGCTCTCGATCAGCCGGACTTCTATTGCCCAATTGTCCGCGGAGAAACGCAAAAGCTGGAGATTCGCTTGGCTCCCGCTCGCGAGCTCCCCAAGGGCGAAAGCGCATGTACCACCATCGTGATTGCGCGTGATTGAGATGGCTGAGTTGCTCATTCGCATGAGTCGGTACTGATGCGGCTGTAACCTCAAAAGAAGATTTAGGATCAAAGACCGGGAGGATCATGATGACGACAGCAACCACCCAACCGCGAGACAACACATCCCAGCTACCCGACCAATCCGAAGCCCGCGCGGGGCTTGCTTTGGTGCGAATCACGATTGGTGCGATGTTCGTGTGGGTCTTCTTCGAGAATCTGGGGAAGGGCGGCTACACCCCAGCGGGCTATGCCGGGGTGATCAATTACTACATCAAGTCGAGCCATTCGCCGGCGGCGTGGAAAGCCGTCATGGGATTTATGGCCAGCCACGCCGCCATGGTGGCGCCGATGCAGGCAGCGACGGAAATCTCGCTGGGAATCCTGCTGGTCATCGGTCTGCTGACTCGTCCGGTCGCCTTTGTCGCATTCCTCTTCCTCGCCAGCCTTTGGGTCTCGGAATTAGGTACTTCATGGATTTGGGAGCTCCTGGTTCCAGTGGTCGCATCGCTTGGACTCGCGGTGGGACGCGCGGGTCGTGCCTGGGGCGTCGACGCGGTGATGGCACGGCGAAGCCCCGCTTCGCCGTGGTGGTGATGAGGAAATCTGCGTGCGAGTATCGGTCATCATTCCTACCCATAACGAAGCGCAGGCCATTGGCCGCGTGCTTGCCGATCTGCCTGCCAGTCTCGTAACGGAGGTCATCGTCGTAGACAGCAATTCCACCGATGGAACGCCCGACCTCGCCCGAAAGATGGGGGCGCAAGTCATCGAGGAGCCCCGGCGAGGGTACGGGCGCGCTTGTTTGACAGGGCTTGCGAATACGCAAAATCCTGATGTGGTCGTTTTCCTCGACGGAGACTACAGCGACCGCCCTTCGGAGTTGCCGATTCTCTTGGCGCCGATCATCGAGGGGCGCGCTGACATTACGCTCGGTTCGCGCTTCGGCGGGAAAAGCAACCCCGGTGCGTTGCCGTGGCACCAATCATTCGGCAATCGCCTCGCCGCCAGCCTGATCAGGCTCTTGTACGGCGTGAAGGTCAGCGACCTCGGTCCATTTCGCGCCGGCCGTGCAGATGTGCTGCGCACCCTCGCCCTGCAAGAGACTACCTACGGCTGGGCGGTGGAAATGATCGTGAAAGGGGCCATTGCAGGATTTCGCATCGCGGAAGTCCCGGTGAGCTATTACCCGCGCATCGGAAAGTCCAAGATTAGCGGCACGGTGAAGGGCACGGTAGGAGCAGCGTGGTTCATCCTGAGCCGGATCGTGAGCTATTCCTTTCGACGTCGAAGGACGGGAACGCCGCGACCGGCGTAAATTCCGGCGGACCAATCTCTCATGGAATCCTCTAGCCAGACCACTGTGTCCTTTTCTCGTCCAAATCGTACGTTGGTCATTATGGCCAAAGCCCCCAAGCCCGGCATGGTCAAGACGCGTCTCACCGAGAGCCTTCCATCGACCGCTGTCACGGCGTTGTATCGTTGCCTCTTAGAGGACACGCTCGCGTTGGCGATGTCATTGAAGAGTGTGGAGGTCGCGGTGATGTGCCCTGAGTCAGATCAGGACGAATTGGCGTGCCTATTGGGTAACACAGTGCAAGTCGTGGCGCAAAAAGGCCAAGGCCTCGCAGCAGGACTCACCTCGGTTTTTCGACATTTCACTGCCGCCGGCCGGCGGCACGTCATTGCATTCAATAGCGACAGTCCGCACCTGGCGCCGTCGGTTCTGGACAGCGCCTTCGAAATACTCGCCACCCATGACGTGGTGGTCGGGCCAACCCACGATGGAGGCTACTACCTTGTTGGCGCCAAGGCAGCTTACCCGTCGCTCTTCGAAGGCGATGGCATGGGAACAAGGAGCGCGCTGGACAGATTACTGGCGCGCACGAAGGTCCTCGAACTCTCAACCGGCCTCACGGAGCCCTTCTACGACATCGACGTCGCCAACGATTTGATTCGGCTGGCTCGGGAACTGCGGCTTGCTCCCGCAAAGGCCCCGCGGACTGCGGGCTGGTTCGGCGAATGGCAGCAAGCAGTCGGGCAACTTCGTCAATCTACGGGAGGCCAGTGAAACTCACGCCGGTGCACAGGCTGTACGGACTCGGCGTCATCTTGCTAGTGGCGCTGGCGATCTGCGCACGCAACTTCAGCCGCACGGGTAAGCCGTCATTTTTCATTCCTCTGGCTGTTGCCGCAGTCGCGTACCTCCTGGCCATCCGGGAGCTCTTCTCCACGCCAGAATTTCCGAAGCGCGTCATCGTCTTCGGTCTCGCACTGTCTGCTCTATGGCATTTTCAATTCCTGCGAATGCCACCGGGGTTAGACGACGACATTCATCGATATCTTTGGGACGGCCGCGTGCAGCGACTCGGCTATAACCCTTACATCGTGGTTCCGAGCGACCCTGCATTTGCTGGTTTGCACACATCTGAGACGCGTACGCTGAACAACCCAGAGGTGCCGAGCCCCTATCCAGCGGGCGCGCAACTATTCTTCCGTGCCGTAACATCGATTCGCGAGTCTATATTCGCGCTGAAAGTCGCATTTGTCGTTTGCGATTTGGCGATTGTGCTTGTGTTGCTCGATATCCTGCGTCGTACCCGGCAGGGAGAGCACTGGGTTCTGGCTTACGCCTGGCACCCACTGCTGGCGACCGAGGTCGCCGGCAGCGGTCACGTCGATATTGTCGGCGCGCTGCTGCTCTTGATCTCCGCGGCCGCGCTTCTGAGACGCTGGCCCGCCGTTGCTGCCACTTCACTTGGGCTTGCCGTTGCGGTGAAATTCATCCCCATCGTGCTGCTGCCGCTCTACTGGAAGCGGGTTCGGACGCGCGACGTAGCGCTAGTTGCAATCGTGCTCGGACTTCTTTACCTGCCATTTCTCAGCCACGGCCGGATTCCGATCGGCTCACTCGGCGCCTACGTGCAGAGGTTCCGCTTTAATGCTCCCGTTTTTGCAACGCTCGAGCGCGTCACGGCTCCGCAGGTTGCAGCCGGGCTGGCAGTGCTCGTCGGATTTCTTACCGCCGTTTGGATGGGAAGAAAGTCCACGGGAGAGTCTTCGGACGCGTTTGCTTGGCCAATGGCAGCATCGCTCTTATGCGCGCCGGTTGTATATCCATGGTACCTACTGTGGCTGCTGCCGTTCCTGAGGTCAACCGCAACGCTGCCAATCATGGTCTGGACTTTGAGCATTATTCCTACTTATTATGTCTGGCACCTGCGCGCCGTTGGAAGGCCGTGGTTGGTTCCTGACTGGATCATGATGTTGGAATACGGATCCGTGGCACTAGCTGCTGCCATTATCGTTTTGCGTAGGATCACACGATCGGCCAAAACGTCATGCTCAGCGGACCAGGTAGAGTGAAGGCCATTGCACCACATGCGATTTAAGTATCCAGGGACCTTTGTCCGTCATCCAAGACGACGTTCGTTTCATTCACTGAGGAGGACCTCCATGACTAAGTTGTTCCGTTCCATGGCGATCTGTGGCCTATTTTTGGGGCTGGCGCTCCTTGCGAGCACTTCCCGGGCACAGACGCGCCCACAAGTTGTCGAAAAGCTTGCCAAGACCTATGGCCTTGATTCGTATGGGCAGGTTGATGCCATCCGCTATACGTTCAACCTGGAGCTCCCAGCCTTGAAAGTGAGTCTCTCGCATACCTGGGAGTGGGAGCCCAAGACCGGAAAAGTCTCCTACGAAGGAAAAGACAAGGACGGTAAGCCGGTCAAGGTTACCTACAACCGGTCTCAGCTCAACACAGCGCCGGCCAACGTAAAAGATGAAATTGAGCCGGCCTTCGTCAATGACAATTATTGGGTGATTTTCCCTTTGCATGTTTACTGGGACACTAGCGCGAACGTAGTGGAGAAGGACAAGCAGAAATTGCCGATCGGAAAGGGTACGGCGACGCTTGTGTCGGTGAAATATCCCGCGGAGGTTGGTGGCTACACGCCGGGAGACACTTGGGATCTTTACGTCGGGGCGGACGGGCGGGTCGTGCAGTTCATTTATCATCGGGGCGGGCCGAAAAAGCCGAGCAACGTCACAACCACTTGGGCAGGCTACAAGAAGGCTGGCCCGCTGCTTTTCTCAACCGATCATCGCGGAACCGCGGACGGCACGCCGGCGCGAATTTTCTTCACGAATGTGGCCGTTAAGGTAGCGGGTTCGGACACTTGGGTGGAGGCGAAATAGCAAACGCGCGGCTCGTTCCGTCCATCGATGTCGTCTACACAGCTATACAGCTTCATCGTGGAAGGAAGATCATCTCCAACCGAACGCGGCGATGGGAAGGGTCCGGGGCATGACGAAGGATTCGACTCTTCCTATTTTCGGTCATGCGTTGGATCAGCCGTCCGCATTCACCCATGAGAACTTGATCCGCGATGTGCGCCCAAGCCGGCACGTACCGTCCGCCATTGTTTTCCGTAATCCATTGATCATAAATCACTTAAGATGGTGGAGGCGGGGGGAGTCGAACCCCCGTCCGAAAAGCGCTACGGCCTGAAGACTACATGCTTAGCTCATTCAGTTTTTTTCGCCAGCCGCGCTCAGAATAAGCAAGAAACGCAGCCAGCTAGTCCGATGATCTCGCGCGAACCTTACGGACCGAAAGGCTCGCACCAGCCTGCTGAATGACGTTCGGCCCCAAACCCACAGGCGAGGCTTAGGCGAACGTTGCGCTTAACCTAGATTAAGCAGCAAGTGCCAAGTTGTTGTTGGCAGTTATCAGTTTTCCACCCTGTTACGGGCGAGCGGACCCCGGCATGCCTTCAGGACGCGACAACTTCCGTCGAAACCGTGTCGCCCCCTCCTCGCATTATACCACCCTGACGTAGGCCCGGTTTTCGCCCGCCCACCAACCGCCAACGGACCCCACCTGCGCCTAACCGGTAAGCCCGGTAAGCAATGATTGGGCACACCGGTACCCCCAGGTGGTTGACGCCACGCCACCTACCTACCAAAATCACTAAATCGGGCAGGCCAGACTGTTTCTGGCCCCTAACGGTATGGCACAAGACCAAAACGCGATCGAACAGGCTGTTTCTCGAGCGTTGCGCGAGAACCTCGAGCGCATTCAGGGCACCTCCGAGGAACTCCACCACGCCATCAGCGACGTGGTAGCGGCTTGCAGCAGCAACAAACCGACCCACGCGCTCCCGCCACTCCTCCGCGCCCAAACGGCTGCTGCCTCACTTGCCGCCTCTCTGGACGTGTTGACCCGTTTCGTCGCCGTCTCGTTGCAGCCGGGTCCACGCTCGGCCATGGAAGCGCAGCTCGCCAACCTGGTCAGCACCGCCGCAATCCCCACGCCAACCGAACTCCAGCGTCCCGAACCCGTTCATCCGGCGCCAAAAGCTTCCCACGCTCCCGCCGAGGTCGAGGTCAAGCACCCGCATCCCGTTGAGACCAAGCTGGAACTTCATCCCGAGCCTGAGCTGCCAGTCGCCCACCAGCCGGCTGTCGAAGCCGAGATGGAGCCGGAGCTTGATGGCGATTTCGACGTCAACCGGTTATCTTCTGAGGAACAAGAATTGCACCGCCGAGCGAATCGAGTTGCCAAAGTATCGATGCAAGATATTAAAATGCTTCGACCGGAGCAGGTTCGCCTAGGCCGCGAAAAGAAGGATCTCTGCATCCGATTGAAAGACGACATTGAAAAAGCTCATCGCGAATACGACCGACGTTTCAAACCGATCATGGACCACCCGGTGGACTACTTCTATCGCTGGATGGTGGAAATTCTGGCGGAAGGGGATCCCCACGCGCTGGGCGAATATCCCTACGCCACTCCTGCTCAGCATCGCTGAGCCATACTGCCTTGCTCTCTCGCCTGTCCGTTGTTCGTCCAGACCTGACCCTCGTGTGAGGTCGCGCGGTGCCGCGTCGTTCGGCGTAAGCGCGCGTCTAAGAGGATTCTTCGCGGTGCTGTTGTGCGTCGCGCTCTTCGCAAGCGCGCCGATGGAAGCGCTGGCCCAGTCGCGCTCTACCAAGAAGAAGTCGCACAAACCGAAAGCCGCGCCGTGCGCGGCCGGATGCAAAACGAATACGGCGCCGGCGGAAATCGCACCAGGGACGCAGGAAGACGAAGCCCGCCAAAGGGAATTAGCAGATTTGGCGAGCGGCCTGCGCACCGCCGTGCCTCACGCCTACGACCAGTTGGCCGCGTTTGCCGCAAAGAACGCCTCGAATGTTTGGGGAGCGCGCGCCGCGCTGGCGTTGGGCTACCAGGACTACTCGAAGAATCGCCCGCAGCAAGCGGTGGCGTGGTTCAAGAAGGCCGAAGGCGATAGCACCCTGCGCGAATACACGTTGTATTGGTCCGCGCAGTCCAAGCGCGCTCTGAAGCGCACCGCCGATGCCTACATCGACCTGCAAACCATGCAGCACGATTATCCGGACACGGCCATTAAGGAGCAGTTTCTCGAGAGCTACGCTCCCACGGCCGTCGAGCTGGGCCACCCGCAAGACGCCATCGACGCGCTGAACGCCTATCCCTCAACTACCGCCAAACCCGCGCTGCTGCTGGAGCGTGCCCACGCCTATCAAGTCGCCCATCAACTGCCCCGTGCCGCCAAAGACTACCAAACGCTGTACTTCAAGTTTCCGCTGGCCGATGAAGCCAAGCCCGCCGGCAGCGCGCTGACGCAGATCAATCACGCCATGCGCAACGAATATCCTTATCCCGGCGCCGAACTGCAGCAGATTCGCGCCCAGTCCTTTTTCGCCGCCCACAAGTGGCACGAAGCCCGCAACGAGTTCGAAAAGCTGCTGACCATGCTCAAGGATCCGGAAAATCCAGCGCGGCAGCTGGCCCAACTACGCATCGCGCAATGCCGCATTCAGCCCAAGGGCTCGCCCAGCGTGATTGCCTCGGTAAAAACCACTGCTCCCGATGTCGACGCCGAGCGCCTCTACGCGCTCTCGCAAGCCTACCGCACCGCGAAAAAAGAATCGGAAATGCTCGCAGCCATCGAGCAATCCGCAAAAAATTATCCGCAATCCAAATGGGCCGAAGAATCGCTGATGGCGGCAGGGAATTACTACTGGGTGGAACTCGACCGCACCCGCGCGGCCACCTACTACCAGCGCGTCCTCGATCAATTCCCCAATGGGAAAAACGCCTTCAACGCCGAATGGCGGATTGCCTGGGTGGCCTATCTGAACCGTCGGCCGGACGCCGACGACCGCATCGCGACTTTCCTGCTCAAGTATCCGGTCTCGGCGAATTCCGTGGACGCGTTGTACTGGCTCGGCCGCAATGCCGAGCGCGAAGGAAACCCCGCGCACGCCCGCAGTTTTTACAATAAGGCGGTCGACCGTTTCCCGGAAACCTATTTCGGCCATGCGGCTGCCGCCCGCCTGGCCAAGCTTGGACCCGGCGAAGAGAATCCCGCGGAGCTGTTGCAAAAGATTCCACCGCCCCCACCGTTGCGGCCGTTTGACGAGCCCATTCCGCCGGCCGTGGCGGATCGCTGGGAGCGAGCCACCGCGCTGCGCATGATCGGATTCGACGCCTCCGCCGAGCAGGAGTTGAAGTCCGCTTATTTTGCCACCGCCTCGCCTCGCTTTCTGGTCGCCGCCGCGCAAGCTGCTTTCGCTCAAGGCCATTTTGCGGCCGGCATGGCTTACGGACGCCTGGCAGTTCCCAGTTTCGATTCGCGCAAGATCGACGACGTACCGCAAACCGTCTGGAGATCGCTGTACCCGCTGCCCTACGAACCGGCACTGCGCCGCGAAGCGGCTCGCAACAGTATTGATCCCATGCTGGCGGCCGGATTGATTCGCCAGGAGTCCACTTTTCAGGCAGATGCGGTTTCGCCGGCTAACGCTGTGGGTTTGATGCAGGTGCTGCCTACAACCGGCAAACTGCTGGCCAAACAACTCAAGTTGCGCTACGCCAAGACCAGGCTTTTTGAGCCCGAGTACAACATCCAGCTCGGCATGCTGTATATCGCCGGCCTGCTGCGTGCCACCGGCGAACCGGAATATGCGCTGGCGGCCTTCAACGCCGGCGAGGACCGCATTGCCGCATGGCGCGCCGAACGCACCTACGAGGAAATCCCCGAACTCGTCGAATCCATTCCGTTCACCGAAACCCGCGACTATGTGCAAATCGTCTTGCGCAATGCCGAAGTCTACCGGATGATTTATGGCGCCGGTAACGGCACGACAGCGCAAGCGCAAGCCAGGTAGCACAGGCACTCCTGCCTGTGCAGCTCAGCCACAGCGCGAACTGCTCGGCAAATCTGGCAACCGCACAGGCGGGAGTGCCTGTGCTACCCAAGGAACCCGATGACCCCTTCTGAATCCGCCATGGCGCAAGCCGCCCGCCGCATGCTCTCCGCCAAAGCCGAACAATTCACCGAATCCGTAATCCGCGAGATGACTCGGTTGGCGTTGAAGCATGGCGCCGTAAATCTTTCCCAGGGCTTTCCCGATTTTGCCGCGCCGGCGGAAGTGAAAGAAGCCGCCCGGCAAGCCATTTCCGACGACATCAATCAATACGCGATTACTTGGGGCGCGAAGGCGCTGCGCGATGCCATCGTCGAGAAATTCGACCGCACCCAGGGCATCCGTGTCGATCCCGAGCGCGAAATCACCATTTGCTGCGGCTCCACCGAAGCCATGATGTCTTCCATGATGGCCATCATCAATCCCGGCGATGAAATCGTGGTGTTCGAGCCGTTCTATGAAAATTACGGCCCGGACGCGATTCTGTCCGGCGCCACGCCGCGCTTCGTGAAGCTGCGGCCGCCCGACTGGAGCTTCGACGAAAAGGAACTGGCCGCCGCATTCGGCCCGCACACCAAAGCCATCATCCTGAACACGCCGAACAATCCCACCGGCAAAGTCTTCACCCGCGCGGAACTCGAATTTATCCGCGACTTGTGCGCCAAGTGGAACGCTTACTGCGTTACCGACGAAATCTACGAGCACATCTTGTACGACGGCACCGAACACATCTCCATGGCCACCATTGACGGCATGCGCGACCGCACCATCGTCATCAACGGCATGTCCAAAACCTACAGCGTCACCGGATGGCGCGTGGGCTGGGCCATTGCCCCGCCGGGACCCACCGAAGCCATCCGCAAAGTACACGATTTTCTCACGGTAGGCGCAGCCGCTCCGCTGCAACAAGCCGGAGCCACCGCCTTGCGCATGCCGCAGTCCTACTACGACAAACTGGCGACTACCTACGCCGAAAAGCGCGCCCGCCTCTTGAAAATTCTCGAGACCGCCGGATTCACCGTCTACAAACCCCGCGGCGCCTACTACATCATGACCGACATCTCCAGTTTCCAATTCCCTGAACGTGATCCGCGCTACGCCTCACCGACCCGCGACGTAGCCTTCGCCAAGTATCTCGTCCAGCACATCGGCGTAGCCTGCGTCCCCGGCTCCAGCTTCTACAACGACTCCACCCACGGCGCCTCCCAAGTCCGCTTCACCTTCTGCAAAAAAGAAGAAACCCTGGCAGCTGGTGCGGAGCGGCTCGCGCGTCTTCAAGCCTGAGTCGCAAGCCGCTCCTGCTGTAGTTACTCTCGTTGTGGTCCTGCTACCATTGACGCCCTAGGCTTTTAGAGGTATATTCCTTTGGAGGAATGGGAAGTAGAGTTTACGGACGAATTTGGCACTTGGTGGAGCGCTTTAACCGAGGTCGAACAAATAGACGTGAGAGCCGAAGTAAACTTGCTTCGGCGCTTCGGTCCGGTACTGGGCAGGCCCCACGTGGACTCCGTAGCTTCATCGAAGCACCCCAACATGAAGGAATTGCGGATTCAGCATCGAGGCCGGCCCTACCGTGTTCTGTTCGCCTTCGATCCGCGCCGCACCGCCATTCTACTGATTGGCGGAAATAAGACCGGGAAAGGCCGTTGGTACAGGGAGTTTGTGCCGATAGCCGACCGGTTGTACGACGAACATCTCCAAACGATCCGAAGGGAGGGACCCCTCAATGGCTAAGGATTTTCGAGAGCTGGAAACCAAGATGTCGCCAGGAGCCCGTGCACGGTCCGATGCCAAAGCGCAAAAGATGATCCAGGAAATGGCTCTCAATGAACTTCGTCAGGCCATGGGGATCACTCAAGAGCGCTTAGCCAAGGCGTTGCGCATCAATCAAGCGGGCGTGTCCAAGATCGAGAGCCGCTCCGACATCTTCGTGAGCACCTTGCGTAAAGCCATCGAGGCCATGGGCGGCAAGCTGGAGATTCGCGCGAAGTTTCCGGCTGGCGAAGTGCGGATCAGGCAATTTGGTGGGCTTGCCGCGCGCCGGCGTTCCCGATCCCGCCTCAGCAACACCAGGCGTCGCGCGAAAGCCACTGCATAGGAGTCACGCGGGGGCCATTGCGGTCCCGACTATCTTGTTCTCGTGAATAGGAGGACCATCCCATGAAAATTGCAATGTCTGTATTGCTGCTCGCTGGCGCCATGGGTGCACAGGCGCAAACGCCTGGGCCGCAAGACTTCCAATATGACCACAAAGCTCCGCTCGACATCCGTGAGGTCGGCGTCACCAAGCGTGGCGACGTCGCGATACACGACATTTCGTATGCTAGCCCCAAGGGCGGGCGGGTGCCGGCGTACCTGGTCGTGCCGCCGGGGAAGGGTCCGTTTGCCGCGGTGATTTGGGGACATTGGTATTGGGCTAATTCCCCGGCGCGAAATCGCACTGAGTTTCTGGATGAAGCGGTGGTCTTCGCGAAAAGCGGCGTGATTTCCCTGTTGATCGATGGGCCGGTCGCGCGGCCGGGGCACGTGGATAGCAAAGACCCGATGGACGAACAGCAAGCCACCGACCTGATTCAGCAAATCGTGGACATGCAGCGCGGAGCGGACCTCCTTCTGGCGCGGCCGGACGTCGACCCGGCACGGCTGGCCTACGTCGGACACAGCTACAACGCCACCGTGGGCGCCTTTGTCAGCGGCCTGGACAAGCGCTTTGCAGCGTTCGTGCTGATGGCCGGCGGCCTGTCCGATGAAATCGACGTTAAGTCCAAGGAGTATCAGGACTTCCGGCAAAAGATGGGCGCGGAAAAGTTTGACGCCTTCCAGGCGAAATATGCCTGGCTCGATCCCGGCAAGTTCGTATCGCACGCAGCGCCAGCCACGGTGTTTCTGCAGTACGGCGCGAAGGAAGACTTCCTGACTCCGGACCGCGACAAAGAGTATTTCGCGATCGTGAGCGAACCCAAGAAATTCAAGTTATACGACGCGCCGCACGCACTGAACGCCGAAGCCCGCCGCGACCGCTTGGTCTTTCTCGCCGAGCATCTGAAGCTCAAGCCACCCGCCACGGACGCGGTCGCCGCCATTCCCGATTTATACCAGCCCCCCGATCAGGGACAATGAGCCAATCCCGCGCGCTCGCGTTCGCGCCGTCTGCCGTGCTGGCCCTGAACCGCTAGCCCTACTGCTCCCACATGCGCATGCCGCCGACAAAGGCGTTTAGGTTGTCCCCAAGGCGGGCGCCGGGTGGAAGTTCTTTCAGCTTCTTGCTGTTACCGCCGCCCAGAACCACATAGTCGGCTCCCAGGGCCACTTTGAGTTTTTTGGTGATTTTGGCTACGTGCTGCCGCCACTTCTTTTTGCCTGCGCGCTCCAGGCCGCGTAGGCCGAGGTAGTCTTCGTAGGTTTTGTCGTGTTTGTAGATCAGGTGAGCCAACTCCATCGGCTCGAGCGTTCCGTTAACGATCATGGCCGAGCCCAGCCCGGTGCCCAATCCGAGAAAGAGCATGCGGCCTCCTCTATAACTGCCCAGGGCTTGCATGGCGGCGTCATTGATGATTCTCAGCGGGCGGCCGAACGCTTTGCCGAAATCGAAGCCCACCCAGCCGCTGCCCAGATTGTGCGGCTCGCGAAGCGGATGGCCATTGATAATCGGGCCGGGATAACCCAGCGAGACACAATCGTATTTCCAGTCGCGGGTGCCCTCTTTCACGATGCTCACCATCTTTTGCGGGGTCATGGTGGGCCCGGACGGATACTTGCGCGGCTCTTTTTGGCCGGTGGCCAGCATTTTGACGTTGGTGCCACCGACGTCGACGACCAGAACTTTGCGAGACTTGCGCGGCTTGGCGGGTTTCATGGTTCGGCTCCGACGGATGGATTGAGGGAATCGGTGCGCTTGCGAAGGCTAACAAATCTTAAGATAGAGCGGCGATTGGGCGAAGGAAATTCCGGTGTTGTGTGTCATGAGCGAAGAATAACGAAGGCGCCCCCCAAGGGCCGCGGCTACTGTGGATGCGGTTGCGCCCACACCTCGCGTAGGGGCGCAGCACCGCTGCACGTTATCTCGGCAAAATTGCCACACGGCCCGCAATCGCCTTAGTCATTTTTTTAGGATATCGAGCACGGCTGCGGACATCGCGGTTACGCCGGTACGCAGGGTGAGTTCGGGGGCTGGGTAGAAGAGCCCGGAGTGGAGCGAGGGCAGAGGAGCGGCGCCCGGGTTGTGGCTTGCGGCGATGCGCTCTCGGTCGATGGCCCCTAGCGAGAACATCATGGTGGGGATTTGATGATTCTCGAGACTAAGATAGCCGAAATCTTCGCTGGCCATGGCGGGTCCGCGCTCAACGACGTTATCGGTTCCGATGGCCCGCTGGATGGCGGAGACGACGCGCGCGGTGAGCGCGGGATCGTTGTACATCGCGGTGGTCACTTCTGTTTCGCTGGCTTTGACGGTGGGCATGCGGTCTTCGGGCACGCCGCCGGCAATGGCGATACCGCGGGCAATGCGGTCCAGCGACACGAGAATCTGCTGGCGGACTTCTTCCTTGTACGTGCGGATGCTGAGTTGGAGATGAACTTCGTCAGGGATGATGTTGTGTTTGGTGCCGCCATGAATCGAGCCAACCGTGACGACGGCAGGATCGAAGGGCGAGCGCTCGCGGCTGACGATGGTTTGAATGGCGAGAATGTATTCGGCGGCCATGACGATGGGATCTTTGCTGGATTCGGGGCGCGAGCCGTGGGAGCTGCGGCCACGGATGGTGACGTCAACGGAAGTGGCGCTGGCCAAGGCGTAGCCAGGGGTATAGGCGATTTTGCCGGCTTCCAGGTCGCCATTGTCGTGAAGTGCGACGACGAAATCCGGCTTGGGGAAGCGCGAGTACAGCCCGTCGGCCAACATGGCCCGTGCGCCGTCGATACGCTCTTCGGCGGGCTGGCCGATCAGCACGAGCGTGCCGCGCCATTGATCCTTGAGCGAGGCTAGAATTTTTGCGGTGCCAAGCAGGGAAGTGACATGCACGTCGTGACCGCAGGCGTGCATGACCGGGACGTCGGCGCCGGAGTCGTCCCTGGTGTGAACCTTGCTGGCGTAGGGCAGGCCGGTTTTTTCTTCTACCGGTAGAGCGTCCATGTCGGCGCGGACCAAGACAGTTGGGCCCGCACCGTTTTTCATTACCGCAACTACGCCATAGCCCTGCCAGTCGGGATTGGGATATTTGCCGACGTGGTCGGTGACTTCGTAGCCGAAAGAGCGCAGGCGTTCCGCCAGGAGTGCAGAAGTCTTTTCTTCGTGATGAGAGAGCTCGGGGGCGGCGTGGATGGATTTGTAAGTGGCCACCAGGGATGGCAATTCCTGATCGACCAAGGCGGGTAGCTTGGATTGCTGACCGGAGGCCGAGAAGGGCGCGAGCGCGCACAGCGCGATGGGAAGAAATTTTCTCATAGACTTGCTCCTTGGTGTGGGGCGGGCGGATTATACGCTGGGAAAGCTATGGAAGGGAGAAGACAAAGGGAAGAATGGTTACAGGATCGGGAATCTACATGGAGAGAAGATTTTTTACTTGTAAAATTCCGCTAAATTCACAATGATGCGGGTCTCGAAAGGTATTTAGGGGTAGGAGACTGACGGTCGGTTGCCCTGTGGTGGTTAGTCCCCTACCCCGCGAGTGGTCTTGTCTGTATAGACGAGGGCAGGGCCGAAATAGTTTCCCGGCGAATGAAATATTTTTTGCGCGCCGCGCGAATTGAAGCGTTTCAAATCCCCGATTCCAAGCGGTTTATCCCAAATCAATCGTATCCAGATAGCGCGCCACCGCCGCCTTCCAGCGGAACTTTTCCTGAATGGCGGATTGCAAAGCTTGCGCCGCGGACGGTTCGCCGTGGGTAAGATACGTTTGCTTTGGCGGCGAGGGGAGCGCGGAAAGCCAGCGGAGCAATTCACTTTTTCCAGCGTGGGCGGAGAACTGACCCAACTCGATGATTTCGGCGTTGACCGCAACAGGTTGGCCGTAGAGCGAAAGCGTCTTGGCACCTTCCAGTAACGCGCGGCCGCGCGTGCCTTCGGCTTGAAATCCCGCGAGGATGACGGCATTCCGTGCGTCGGGAAGACGCAGAGCGAGATGATGCAAGACGCGGCCGCCGCTGACCATGCCGCTGGCGGAAACGATGATGCACGGCGTGGTGACGTTGTTGATGGCTTTGGATTCGTCGGCGGTGCGCGTGAGATGGAATTGGTGAACGCTGAGCGGATCGCCTTTGCCGCTGGATTCTTCGCGGACGAAATCGAGGTCGTGGTCTTCTTTGTGTTTGACGTAAAGATCGGTGGCGCTGAGAGCCATGGGGCTATCGACGTAAACGGGCAGGCGAGGGATGCGCTGCTGATCTTCCAGCTGGCGCAGATAGTACATGAAGGTTTGCGTGCGGCCGATGGCGAACGCGGGAATGATGATGGAGCCGCCGCGTTTGGCGACGCGATTGACGACTTGGGCGAGAAGTTCAGCGGGATCACCCGGGGCGTGTTCGCGGTCACCGTACGTGGATTCGCAAATCAGAACATCAACCGCGACGGGAGGCGTCGCGGGATCTTTCAGGATCGGCTGGGAATAGCGGCCGATGTCGCCGGAGAAGAGGATGACGGTCTTTTTTGCGGGTTCCGTGATGGTGAGGACGAGGCTGGAAGAGCCAAGGATGTGGCCGGCGTCGTAGCTGTCGATGTGAAATTCTGGGCTGATATCAAAGCCGCCGCTGCGGGGCATGGGCTTGAGGGCTTTGAGGACCGGTTCGACTTGCTCGGAAGTGTACAGGGCGCGCGGGTCGGGGTGCTTGGTCCAATTTTTCCGCTGAGCGCGTTGCGCGTCTTCTTCCTGGAGGTGCGCGGAATCCTTGAGGAGGATGGTGGTGAGTTCGATGGTGGATGGATTGGCAAAGATCGGGCCGCGATAGCCGTCGCGAACGAGGCAGGGAAGCCAGCCGGTGTGGTCGAGATGCGCGTGGGTGAGGATGGCGTAATTGATGGATGCAGGATCGACAGAGAACGGCTTCCAGTTGCGCTGCTGGAGCTCGTCGGAGCCTTGAAAGAGTCCGCAATCGACGAGCAGACGTTTGCCTGCGGCTTCGGCAAGATATTTGGAACCAGTGACAGAACCTGCGGCGCCGAGGAAGGTGAGTTTTGGCATGACTTCACACGTTAGCAGGGGTGCGACGGAAAAGAAACGGCGCGGAGAGCGATCTCGAGCAGCGCAGGTCGCACCGAGCGCAACGGCAAGGCGCGGAAGAGAGCGAGCCGGATGAATCGTGCCGAGATGGGGCACAGCAGTGCTGTGCCCCTACCGGGGCAGGAACTAGTCAGCAGCGTTGGCGGCTTTTTGGTTGATTAACGTGTTGATGTCGAGACCGAGGCCCTTGGCTACACCGGTGCCGTAGGTGGGATCGGCTTTGTAGAAGTGCCGGACTTGCAGTTCCTGGATGCGCTTGGGCGCGTTACCGAGGCTGCCGACGATGTTGCTGATCAGGCGAGCTTTGGCGCCAGCGTCCATGAGGCGGAAGAGATTCCCTGGTTGGCTGTAGTAGTCGCTGTCGGAACGATGGTCGTGGCGGGCAACGGTGCCGCTGACGGAAGTTGGGCGTTCGACGTATTTTTTGTCCTGGGTGGGACCGCCGAAGCTGTTGGGTTCGTAATTGACCGCCGGGCCGCCGTTGCCGTCGAAACGCATGGTGCCGTCGCGATGATAGGTGGCGTAGGGGCACTGCGGTTTGTTGACGGGAAGGGAATCGTAGTTGACGCCGAGACGGTAGCGGTGGGCGTCGGGATAAGAAATGAGGCGCGCTTGCAGCATTTTGTCCGGGGAATAGCCCATGCCGGGGACGATGTTGCGGGGCTCGAAGGCCGCCTGTTCGACTTCGGCGAAATAATTTTCAGGATTGCGGTTGAGTTCGAGTTCGCCGACTTCGCGCAACGGATAGTCCTTGTGCGGCCAGACTTTGGTCAGGTCGAACGGATTGATATGGTAGGTGGCGGCGTCTTTCTCTGGCATGATTTGCACGAAGACACGCCACTTCGGGAAATCGCCCTTGGCGATGGCGTCGAAGAGATCGCGTTGGGCGTAGTCGGGATCCTTGCCGCGCATTTCTTCGGCCGATTCAGCGTGGAAGTTTTTGATGCCTTGCTTGGTTTTGAAATGCCATTTCACGTAGAAGAGTTCGTTTTTGTCGTTGATGAGGCTGTAAGTGTGGCTGCTGAAGCCGTCCATGTGCCGATAGCCGTCCGGAGTGCCGCGGTCGGAGAAGAGAATGGTGACTTGATGGAGCGATTCGGGAGACAGCGACCAGAAATCCCACATCATGGTGGGAGATTTGAGATTGGTTTGCGGATCGCGCTTCTGGGTGTGGATGAAGTCGCCGAACTTCAGTGGGTCGCGGATGAAGAAGACCGGAGTGTTGTTGCCGGTCATGTCCCAGTTGCCTTCTTCGGTGTAGAACTTGAGGGCGAAGCCGCGCGGGTCGCGCTCGGTGTCGGCAGAGCCTTTTTCGCCGCCGACGGTGGAGAAGCGGATAAAGGTGGGAGTCTTCTTGCCGACCGCGCTGAAGAGTTTTGCGGTGGTGTATTTGGTGATTTCCGAGCTGCCGCACACGAAGTGGCCGTAAGCGCCGGAACCTTTGGCGTGAACGACGCGCTCGGGAATGCGCTCGCGGTTGAAATGGGCCATTTTTTCAAAGAGCAGGTGGTCTTCGAAAACGACGGGGCCGCGCGGTCCCACAGTTAGCGAATTCTGGTTGTCACCCACCGGACGGCCTGCGTCGGTGGTCATGATGTGCTTCTTTTCTTCGGCCATGTTTCCTCCAAAAAGTGATGCCGCCCTCAGCGACACATGGAGCATACAATGAAGGCGAGCTATCACTCCAATATCTAGTTCGGATACAATCGATAGGCATAGCCTATGGAGCTGCATCAGCTTCGATATTTTTGCGCGGTCGCGGACAGCGGATCTTTTTCCCGCGCGGCGGAGCAATCGCATGTGGCCCAGCCTTCGCTGTCCCAGCAAATCCTGAAACTGGAGGACGAACTGGGGGCGCGGTTGTTTGACCGGCTGGGCCGGAGCGTGAGGTTGACGGACGTCGGCAAGGCTTTCCTGCCGCGGGCACGCGCGGTGCTCCGCGAATTGGAAGCCGCGCGCGGCGATGCCGTGGAGCGAAAGGAATCGCTGGGCGGGCCGGTGACGGTGGGAGTGATTCCGACCGTAGCTCCGTACTTTCTCCCGCCGTGCTTAACCGCATTCTCGCGGAAATTTCCGCAGGTGCACCTTACGGTGGTGGAGGAGATTACTCCGGTGTTGCTGGAGCGGTTGCGTGCGAGTTCGATTGACGTGGCAATTCTGGCGCTGCCGGTGCGCGGACATGAGTTCGAGGCGGTGCCGCTGTTAACGGAGCGGTTGTTTGCGGCGCTGCCGCCGGAACACAAGCTTGCTGCGCGGCGTTCGTTGGCGCTGAAGGATTTGCACGCGGAGCCATTCTTATTGCTGCGCGATGGGCACTGCTTCCGGGACACCGCAGTGGCGGCGTGCGACCGCGCGCGATTGCATCCGCAGATTGTGTTCGAGAGCGGGCAATTTTCCAGCTTGTTGAGCATGGTGGGCGCGGGCATGGGGGTTTCGATTGTGCCGCAGATGGCGGTGGACAAGGGAACACGGTGCCGGTACGTGAGCATTCGAGATGAACAGGCGTTTCGGGTCATTGGGGCAGTGACGCTACGAGGGCGGTCAGCGACGCGAGCGTTGCAGAGCTTTCTGGAACATTTGCATGCTGCTGCGGAGAAGCGGCAAGGCGCAAGGACGGAGCGGGCTTCTAGACGAAGCACGCAGGGCGATGTTAGCATTTGAAGAGTACGTCGGTGGGGCTGTGGCGCAGTTGGGAGCGCGCCTCGATGGCATCGAGGAGGTCGTGGGTTCGAATCCCATCAGCTCCACCAAAATCCTCAGGGTCGTTCTCCTTCCGTCCATTCTTAAGTTCCCCAGGGCACAGAGCCTTTACCCGCGCATATCCGTGGTGTCGGCAAGTCTGGGAAAGAATAATTCGTGTACATCCGAAAATGGATGTATAATGCTCCATATACGGAGAGGTGCAAGGAGGCTGCATGGCCACCGTCAATCAACCCGCCACCGGGATTGCCTGGGAACAGCCAGCGGATCTTTCGAGCCGGCTGGTGCAGAAGCGTTTGGGCCCTGCCGCGGTGCGCGGGTTTTTGAAGATTCGCGAACTGTGGGAGTTGCGCGATGAAGACGCCCGGCAATTGCTGGGAGGCGTCTCCAACGGGGCGTTTTACGAATTGAAGCGCAAGGCCCGCGGCACGCTGGACCAGGACCGGCTGACCAGGATTTCTCTGCTGACTGGAATCTTCAAAGCGCTCAACATTCTCTACAGCAAGAAGCTCGCTGACCGCTGGATGCAATTGCCGAACGATCATCCCATGTTCGCGGGAGAAACTCCTCTGAGCTACGTGATCAAAGGCGGCCTGCCGGCGATGTTGCGGGTGCGGCAACTTCTGGATTTTCGCCGCGGCGGGCGCTAGTGCTGCCGCGGGTTTCCGACCTACTTCGCGACAATACCCATCGCCTGATTCCTTCTCGCTACACCGAACAGGACGACAGCGTGCTCACGCGGCTGACCGAGGATGCGGACGATCTGAACGCGCTTTTCGAACTGGAAGGAGCTACAAACGACCGCCTGCTCGGAGAAGCTGGGCTGCTTCCGGGCATTACCGTGCGCGAACTGGTTTTTGGCCTTTCGTACTCGCATATCGTCAACGCGGCGTTCACGCACGCCAACCCCTCCGGGAGCCGTTTCAACGGTCCGGAACGCGGCGCATGGTACGCGGCGTTCGCTCGTCAAACGTCCGAACGGGAAGTGGCCTACCACAAAGGCAAGGAACTGCAGGAAATTCGCTGGCCGGAAAAAGAATCCTTCACTTACGTTGATTTCCTGGCCGATTTTCGTGGCGCGTTTCATGACCTCCGCAACGACACGCGCTTCAAGAATTGCCTGGACCCCGGCACCTACCGCGCATCGCAGCGTCTGGCGGGGGAGCTTCTGGAGGATGGGTCCGCCGGGTTGCTCTATCCCAGCGTGCGACACAAAGGCGGAACGTGCATCGCGTGTTTCCGTCCGGCGCTGGTGAACAATGTTCGCAAAGGCGCGACGATTGCCATCGCCTTCGAGAATGCGTTTGCGACACCCGAAATTCGCGAGAGGAAATAGTCATCATGCCGTCGTTGTCACCGTGCCATCGTTGTTTTGTGCCGTCTATGGACCGGGCAAAATTGCAAGACTGAACCGGCCGCCTGAAGGACGGCGCGTGCAGCTGGCCGCTGCATTCCATCAGCTGTGAGACAACTTGGTTTCCCCGAGGTCCAGTTCGTGTTCGATCTGGCGGAGGACCTCGTCGCTGATCAGGCCTTCGCTGCGCAAGCGGACGAGCGTGGAGCGTTCGACCTGGAGCAAGTCGCGCGACAATGCACGGAAGCGTACGTGATGGGCGCGATGGGCGGCGTCTTCTTCGTTATCCTCTTCGTCTTTGAGCGAGACGAGTTGATGGCGATAGTGCTGTTCGATATCGTCATAGACCTCGGCGAATTGGTCCGGGTCTTTTTCTTGCACGCGGAGCCTGGCGAGATGGGCCATCGCGGCGTGGACCATTTGCCGGCGCGCTTCTTGTTCTTCGCGATCGGGAGCAGCGATGCCCGCGAGGCCGAGGGCCTTGATCACCCACGGCAGGGTCAAGCCCTGGAGTACCAGGGTGACCAGGATAACGCAAAAAGTCAGGAAGATGATGAGGTCGCGCTCCGGGAAGGGCCGGCCATCGGCCAACGTTTCCGGCAGGGAAATCGCGGCGGCCAGGGCGACTACGCCGCGCATGCCAGTCCAACCAACGACAAAAATTTGCCGGCCGCTGGGCCGCGATACGTTCTGGTGCAGCAGACGCCTGCGGATCTGGTGGGCGATGTAGGCGCCCGGGTAGAGCCAGACCAAGCGGAGAACGATAAGCAGCGCGCTGAAGACTACGCCGTAGAGCGCCAAATCGCGCAAGCTATAGCCGCGGATTCCGGCAAGAACGTGTGGCAATTGCAGGCCGATGACCATGAACACCAGGCCGTTGAGAACGAAGGAGAGGGAATCCCACACGGCCCAGGCCTGGATGCGCACGCGCGCGGAGAAAAATTCGGAGCTCTTACGGCTAAGATACAAGCCGCAAGCGACGACCGCGAGAACGCCGGAAGCGTGAATGGCTTCGGCAGCGAGGTACGCGGCGTAGGGCACCAGGATGCTGATAGTGATTTCGATGGGGCCGTCTTCGACGCGACGTTCGAGCCAATCCACGATCAAGGCGACGACTAGCCCGAGCGCCAGGCCGGCTACGGTGAGGTAGGCGAGTTCGAGAAAGCCTTTGCCAACGCTGGGCGTTTCGCCGCTGACGATCATGACCGTGGCGAACTGCAGAGCGAGCAGGCCGGTGGCGTCGTTGAGCAGGCTTTCGCCTTCGAGGATGTCAACGATGCGCTTGGGTAGGCCGATGCGCTTGGCGATGGAGGTTGCGGCGATGGCGTCGGTGGTGGCTACGACCGCGCCAAGGACCAGGCCGAGTTTCCAGTCGAAGCCGGGAAAGATCCAGTGGGCGGCTCTGGCGACGCCAAAGACGGTAAAGCCCACCAGCCCGAAAGCAAGCATGCAAATGCTGACAAGATTGAAGCGAAATTCGCGCCAGGAAGTGAGCCAGGCGGCGGAGTAGAGCAGCGGCGGAAGAACCACGAGAAAGACCACGTCGGGATTCAGGCGGATGCTGGGGACGCCGGGAAGGAAGCTGAGGAGAAGTCCGGCGATAAGCAGCACGATGGGATAGGGAATTTTGAGCTTTTGCGCGAGCACCGCGAAGATCACCACAAAGAGCAGTAAGAGGAGAAGGACCAGCTCAATTGCATGAATTCCGCTATCCGCCATTGCGTCTCCGTGTGGGGTAACTGCCGGTGCCGACCGGTACCGATTGTCGATTCGCCGATCGCTTGGTTGCCAAGACTTGGTTGCCAAGACGAAGATACCGCACTTCGCGGCGTTTTCACCTATACTCGCCCCCATGAGCCGATTTCTGGCGGTCGCGAAGGTGGCGGTGATTTCAGCGGCGCTGGCTTGCGCGCTGGCCTACGCAGTGGATTCGATCTCGGTGCGCGTGCGCGTGGCGCATCCGACGGCGACCAGCCCCTATGAGACGCTGACGACGACGCGGGTGCTGGCGATTCCGGAGAAGAATAACAAGGTGGAGTACCAGATCGACGCGCAGAATCCTGAACAGACCGTGACTTGCGTGCATGCGCTGTTCCCGCACGATGCGCACGAGCCTTGTTGGTATCTCAAACGCAATTTGGACCGGCCGATTCCCATGCTAATTCTGCGCAAAGCGAAGCTCGACTGATCGGGTTCCTGTATCTTGGCGACTGGTGTAAGTTCGCTGCCACGCTTCACACGCCTGCCAATTCCTTCAGTTTGTTGCGCAGCACGACTTCCCGCGGGCTGCCTCCGGATCTGCGCAGCCACGCTTCCAGCTTGGCTACCTCAACGCGATAGAGCGTAGGTTGTTCCCAAACCTCGATGCGTAAAGTACCCAGATCAAGTGCCGCTTCGCGGCTCCAATCGGCCCGGCGAAACTGGCGCAGAGCCACGGTGGCGGCTTCATAGAGAGATTCAGCGCTGAGAACGACGGCGTGGTCGGTGCCTTCGACGTCGCGGAAAGTGACCACGCATTTTCTGGCCTTGGGCATTGGGGAAGGGTACCACATATGTTCGCTTTTTGTTCGTCTATAGAATACAGCTGCAACTGGACTGCGGCTAAGTGTGGGGCCGCAATCAACGGGCAACGGTGGGAATGCCAAGCGTCTTTTTGAGGACGAAGGTTGGTGCGGAAGGAGGGATTTGAACCCCCACGGCCTTTCGGCCACAAGATCCTAAGTCTTGCGCGTCTGCCAGTTCCGCCACTCCCGCAAGTGGTCGCACGGACTCGAGTTGTGTCTACTATACCGATAAAGTACGGAGAATCCTAGACCTGCGGCAGCCGGAACGCGGCCGAAGGAGCGCGGGAGGAGTGCGACTTTTTGTGGCGCAGCGGCTTGGGTCGGGGGCATAATGAAGGTCCTTGGTGAACCGGGCCACGATTGTCCCTGCTCCAGCCCGCCTTCCAACGGACCGGCCTGAACTGAGCCGGTGTTTTCGAGAGCTGCTCGATGATTGTCCAGGATCATGGGAACCAGTTTGTCTTAATCCGCCAGACGGACCACGCAATGCTCGCGGGGTTCTTCGCGCGGCATTGGGGGAACGCCACTTTCCCGCAGCCTGCGCCGTTCCAATCGTTCTGCATGGCCGCCAGCGAACACGACAACGGATGGACGGAGTGGGAAATCTATCCGCAAGTGGATCCAGTCTCTTACGTTCCGTACAGCCACATTTCTGTTCCCACGGCCGAGCATATGGAGCTGTACCGGCGGGGCATCGAGCGCGTGGTTAAAGCTGATCGTTACGCGGGGCTGCTGGTCAGTCTGCATTGCGCGGGGCTTTACGATCGAGCGCGGGCCACCCTTCCGGGGTTTTCCGCGAAATACGTGAAAGCCAATGAAGCGCAGATGGTCAGCGATTTTGTGCAGCGCCTGCGGCTGCAGCAATTGCGGTTGAAAGTGGATTTACGCGCGGATCCGGTCACCAAGGATTTTGCCGACGAGAAAATTTTGCAAGCCAATCTCAATCGCCTGGAAGCGCTGGATTGCCTGTCTCTGTATTTCAGCCAGGCGCCGCTCGGCGACCACATGATCGAGGGCGTGGCGGTGGACGCCGCGGGCAGCGAAGTGGATTGGGAGCTGCGGCCTGACGGAGAGAATTGCGCGACGCTCTCGCCGTATCCGTTCGACAAGGATCCGCTGGAAATCAGCCTTCTCGCCCGGCGAGTGGCCAAGCGTCCGTACACCGGCAGTGAGGATTTTCAGAAGGCTTTGGCGCAAGCGTCGTATTTTGCGATTCGCTTTACGTTGCGCGCCGGCCGCAAAGGCACATTCGCGCGCGCCGTGGGGATGTAGCGCGGCTAATCGAGTTGTGTCCCACGCGTTTCCGGGAGTGTCAGAGCGAGAAGCGCGGCGACAAAAAACGCTCCTGCCAGCAGGAAAAAACCAGGCGCAAAGCCAAATCGTGCAGCCAGCGCTCCAACGGCGAACGGCGCAATAGCTGACAGTCCGCGGCCTACATTGTAGCTGAGCCCCATCGCCGCGGCGCGAATCTCGCCGGGGAAAAGCTCGCTGACAATTGCCGCGTAGCCGGAGAAGTGCCCGGTGCCGAAAAATGCGATGAGCGGCCCCAACACGAGCAGCGTAAGGCCGGTTCGAGCAGTGCCGTAGAGCGGTAGAAGCGCCGCGGCGCACAGAAGATACAGGAAATATGGCTTGCGGCGGCCATAACGGTCAGCGAAAAAGCCGAACAGGGCGTAGCCGAACCATTTCCCCGCGCAGAGAACCAGGATGAATGTCGTTGCTGTCGCCAGGCTGAGCCCTCGGCCGCCTTGCGATGGAGGCAAGGAAAGATAGCTGGGAATCCAGGTGAACAGACCCCAATAGCCGAACATCGCACAAGCGTTCATCGCCGTTGCCAGGAGGCCGTTGCGCAGAACTTTTCCTTCCAGGAGTTTACGGTAGGCAACGACTGGCTTGTGCTTCGCTCGGCTTTTCCATAGGTCAGGTTCCGGAACGCGCCGCTGAATCCACAGAACGAAGAAAGCCGGAAGTACGCCCACGAAGAAAACCGCGCGCCAGCCGAAACGTGGCAGCACTAACAGAAAGATGCCCGCGGCAATGGCCTCGCCGACTGCGTACGCGGATTGCATGATACCCAGAGCTTTTCCGCGGTGTTCGGCGCGCCAAGTCTCGGCGATGAGAGCCGCGGCGGTGGTCCACTCACCGCCCATTCCCAATCCGAGAATGAAGCGGCACACCGCCAACTGGGGGATCGTTTGCGAAAAGCCGCTGGCTGCGCTGGCTAGCGAATAGACCAGGATTGACGCCATCAGAGCGCGGACTCGGCCGATGCGGTCCGCAATCACTCCGAAGAACAGACCACCGATCGCGGAAGCGACCAGCGTGAGCGAGTTGAGAAGCCCGGCGGTACCTTTGTCGATACCGAATTCGCGAATCAGCGCGGCGACCACGTAGGAATACAGCATCACGTCCATGGCGTCGAGCATCCAACCGGCCCCGCCGGCGATCAGCGAACTGCGCTCCGCGGAGGTGACGTCGCGCGGCCATTCGAATATCAAAAAGCGGCGCGAAGCGGGCAGCGCAGGAGTGCTTGCGGCGAGAGTATCCGGAGACGGCGTGGCGGGATTGGACACGGCGGAATTGTAACCAATTGGCGGGAATCAGCCAGAGAAACTGCATCCCACGGCAAGAAGCACGGGAACTGGGAGTTTTCTGGCGGCGCCGTATGCGGATTTTCCGGCGGCCATTTGTACTTGACTTTCCGCGCGGCCCCATACATCTTGGTTAACTTTACCCCACTTGGAATTCACCGCCATGCGCGGCTGTGTGGGTAGGGAACTGTCCGATACCTATGACCAAAGTCCGGCTCTGCTTTCACGACCGCTGCTTCGATGGCACCGCCTCCGCCGCGCTGTTCTACCGTTTTTATCGTGAACGTTTTGCCCGCGACGCCGAATTTGGCTTCACCGGCATGACCCACAAAGCCGTGCAACCCTGGGAGCCGGGGCTCTTCGACGGCGACGAGAATGCCATCGTCGATTTCAAGTATTCCAACTCGCCGAAAGTGACCTGGTGGTTCGACCACCATCAAAGCGCGTTTCTTACGCCCGCTGATGCCGAGCAGTTTCGTGCGCACCCCGGCCCGCGCATGTTCTACAAGCCGGACTATAAATCCTGCACCCTGCTGATCGCCGATGTAGCCAGCCAGCAGTTCGGTTTCGACACTACGCCGCTCGCTGAACTGATTCGTTGGGGCGATATCATCGACGGCGCGCAATACCCGACGCCGCAATCGGCGGTGGAACTCGTCGAGCCGGCCACGCAACTCGGCTTGGTCATCGAAGCTGCCCCTGAAAATGGCTTGCCCGCAAAAATTATCCCCGATCTCGCGTATCGTCCGCTCAGCGAAATGGTCAAGCTTCCGCTGGTGGCCAAGCATCTCGAGCCGTTGCTGGAGCGTCATCGCCGCTCCATCGAAGTACTTCGCGAGCGCTGCGAAGCCCGCGACTCGGTCATTTTCTTTGATGTAAGCGACTTGGATCTCGAAGGCTACAACAAGTTTATTCCGTACCTGCTGCATCCCGAATGCGTCTACTCCGTCAGCGTGAGCGCCTCGCCGGTACGCGCTAAAGTATCGCTCGGTACCAATCCCTGGAATCAGGCCACTGCGGACCAGAATCTCGCGTCGCTGGCAGAGCAGTTCGGCGGCGGCGGCCATCCGCGCGTTTCCGCCATTTCGTTTGAGCCGGAAGACATCGCGCGCGCCCGCGAAATCGCACGCCAGTTGGCCGCGACTCTGCGCAAGCACTAGACTCCGCACGTTTCGCGCGCAGTTGCAGGTTCGACAAAATTCCGCGGCCTGTGTAAAATTAAGGTTTGTCAGTGGACCGGTAGCTCAATGGTAGAGCAGCTGACTCTTAATCAGCGGGTTGCAGGTTCGAGTCCTGCCCGGTTCACCAAACTTCTTAGCTAACTCCTTACGTCACCTTCACTTGTATTCTTCCGATCTTGCCCCTTGCAGGCCAATTTAGGCACATCTGGGAACAAAACCCCCGCCACTGGCTCGACCGCACGTCTCTGCGAGTACGGAATTGCATGCATGTAGGTGTTGAGTGTCGTCTCGATGTCCGAGTGGCCCAGAATTGCCTGAGTGATCTTATCTAGACCGAGCAGACGAATGGCCTCGTTCCTTCATAGTTCTTCAGACTAGACAGCATTTCTCGTGACGCGAGGAGTCTGGGGCAATACCGATTCCCAGGATGAATTCGGCTACGGACGTTAGGTTAACCCCTTCAGCGCTGTACGCACCTCTAGGACTAATTTCGGACTAGTGCCCTCTAGTGCTCTCTTGGCCAGCCCAGACCACTCGGTTTTCGATTGATTTCAGCCCCTAACCAGGTCCTTGAACCGGGACTTCCCGTGGCACTTAATTGAAGCCTCGTTGAGCCTGTTCTTTTCCCCACGAACAACAATACTTGTCGACCTTAAGGAGATGCCATGGCCAAAGCGCTTCGCATTCTCGTCGCTAACCGGCCCAAGTTGATGCGCGAATTGTTGCTGGCCACGCTCTCCGAGCAGACCTGGATCGAAGTGGTCGGCGAAGTGGCGGAAAACTCCGACCTTTATGCTTGCGTCGACAAGACTGCGCCGGATTTGCTGGTCATTGATGCCGAAGAGCCCGGCAAGCGCCCGCACATCTGCGACGCGCTCCTTCGCCAGCATCCCCAGTTGCGCATCATTGCCGTCGCTGCCCAGGAGAACTACAGCGTGTGCTACTGGGCGTCCTTCGATATTCATTCCGACGACGTCGAGGCTTCCGAAGAGGGTTTCCTCAGCGCCGTCAGAAAGCTCGCCGACCATGGAACAACAGGGTCTTTGAATTGATGGATGAAGACATAGTGCGATCTCAGCGTCGACTGCTGACCGGAATCCTGATCTCTTGCTCGGGCTTGGGTCTGTGTATCCCGGCTCGCGCGCAGGACAACGAGCGCCGAACCGCGCCACCAAGCTACACGCGTCCCGGCCGCCCACCCCAGCCTTCCGAACTCAGCAAGGACAATTCCGATCGCGTGGCGGCATCCGCAGCCCAAATCCGCGAAGTCTTGGTCAAAGACACTGGACTCCTAGTGGAGCTCAAGCGCTGGGTCGCCAAGGAAGCCACCGATAGCGGCCAGATTATCGACGATTCGTCGCTAACCGACGACGCCATCTTCAGCCGGTTGGACTCCGACGTCGCCTTCCGTTCCGTTGCCACTCGTCTAGTCCAGCGCTACGGCTACCTGTTGCCCAGTGTCAATCCTGATTCTCCGATTGGCAAAGAGCAAGAGCTGGTCCTCAAAGAGCGCGCCCGCCGGCTGGTGCAAATCGAAGCTCAGGAAGATACGGATTCCCTCCGGCCCCGAACCAGCGAAGCTGACCAGGACGAGCGGATGGAGCGAGCCGCGTGTGATCCCCGGCGCGATGTGAATTGCACCGACGGACTCGCCAATCGCGGCCGCACCAGAGGAACTCGCAGTCGCGAATTGCCGGAAGGCGAATCCACCCCGACGGTTCCTTCCGAGCAATCGCCTCGCCCGAGCAACGCACAAACATTACGCGCCAGCGAAGATCGCGATGAAACGGAATCGCCCGCTTACTCGAACACAGCGCCGGCTACCAGGTTGGTCTCCGATCCCTCCAGACGTCCACAAGATGCTTTCTCGGCTCCAGGTGGGACCGGTAGTTTCGATAGCGCAAACAGGACGCCCCGCGGCGACGCGCTGGACAATCTGCCGCTCTTCCCGGAGCGGAATGTTATTCCCGACACCAGATTTCCGGAAAAGTATCCAAGACGCTCAAACCGGCTGCCGGGTGATCGCGGACCAGTGCTCGAGAAAGAACTCGAGCCGGTGACCATGGTCCACCGGCCCAATCCGTACGCGGACATACCTTCTCTGTATGACATGTACGTTCAGGCATCTTCCCGGACACTTCCTCCGGAGCGCTTTGGCCTGGAACTCTTTCGTAACGGAACTCGCGAGCCGGATGCCATTCCTATGGATCTACCCGTTGGCCCCGACTATGTCGTTGGGCCGGGCGACGGCCTCGCAATCGATCTGTGGGGCGGCGTATCGCAGAGATTCTTGCGCGTGGTTGACCGCGAAGGTCGTGTCTCGCTTCCGGAAGCCGGCCCGGTTCTGGTCAGCGGCCGCACCCTGGGCGAAGTGCAGCAGTCTGTGCAACAGGCTTTTCGCACCCAATTTCGCGATGTCTCGGCCGACGTTTCGCTTTCCAAGCTGCGAAGCGTGCGCGTTTACGTCGTGGGCGATGTCGCCGAACCGGGTGCTTACGACATCAGCTCGCTTTCTACTCCGCTGAACGCGCTTTTCGCCGCCGGTGGCGTAACTCCACGCGGTTCGTTGCGCGCGCTCAAACACTATCGCGGCAACACACTCGTCGAAGAAGTGGACGCTTACGACCTTTTACTCCACGGTGTGCGCGGCAACCCCGGCCGCCTCGAAAATGGCGACACCCTCCTCGTTCCGCCGATGGGCCCGCAAGTCACCATCGACGGTATGGTGCGTCGCCCAGCCATCTACGAATTGCGCGGCGAAGCGACTTTGGACCAGGCCTTGGAGTTGGCCGGCGGGATCTTGCCTGCGGCTGCCATCCAGCACATCGAAGTGCAGCGCCTCGCTGCTCACGAAAAGCGCACCATGCTCAGCCTCGATCTGGGAACCAGCGGCGATCGCGATGCTATCTCCAAGCAGCTCAGTGCGTTCCAAGTGCAGGAAGGCGATCAAATCCATATCTTCCCCATCGCTCCGTACAACCCGGACGCCATCTACCTCCAGGGTCATGTTTTGCGTCCCGGGCGCTATTCCTATCGCGATGGCATGAAGCTCACCGACCTGGTCGCCTCTTATAAGGATGTGCTGCCGGAACCCGCCGCGCACTACGCCGAAATCGTGCGCCTTAACCCGCCGGACTATCGACCCAGTGTCGAGAGTTTTGATCTGGCGTCGGCGTTAGCCGACCCCGCAACAAGTCCCAAGCTTCGGGCGCTCGACACCGTTCGAATCTTCAGCCGCTTCGACTTTGAAGCCGCTCCTTCCGTCTGGATCGGTGGAGAAGTGCGCACTCCCGGCAAGTACAACACTTCCGGGCAAGTCCATTTGCGCGATGCCGTTTTCATGGCCGGCGGCGTTACCCCGGACGCCGCTCTGGATTCCGCTCAGCTCTTCCGCACCCAGTCCGACGGCACCTTGAAGATTCTCAGCGTGAATCTGGGCGAAGCGCTCTCCGCCAACCCGGTCGACAATTTGGTCTTGGAGCCGCGCGACCGCCTGCTTATTCATCGCAATTCCGCCAAAGTCGATCCCGCGACTGTGGACATCAAGGGCGAAGTGGCCAAACCGGGACGCTATCCGCTCACCACCAACATGCATGTCGAAGACTTGGTGCGGGTTGCCGGTGGCCTCAAACGCAGCGCTGATTCCGAAAGCGCCGACCTCACGCGTTCCGCCGCGGGCTCCTTGCAAGGCCGTTCACCGGGACAGAGCATTCCCGTCGACCTTTCCGCGGCTATGTCCGGAAGTGTCAACGACAATCTCGCTCTCCACGACGGCGACGTTCTGGCAATCCGCCAAATGCCCGGCTGGAACGACATGCACGCGTCCATCACCGTGCAGGGCGAAGTCCAGCATCCCGGCTCGTATGGCATTCGTCCCGGCGAACGTTTGAGCTCCGTTCTTGCTCGAGCCGGCGGTTTTGGGCCGCAAGCCTATCCGTACGGCGCCGTCTTGATGCGCCGCGAAGTCCGCGATCTGGAGATGAAGTCTCACAACGCACTCATCCAGCGAGTCAAAGCGGAAGAAGTCAACCTCAAAGCCCTGCCGGATACTGAGCCCGACCAAAGGACCCAGAAATTGACGGCCATCGCCCAAACCGAAACCGCTCTCACGCAATTGCAAACCACTGCACCCATCGGCCGCGTGGTCATTCATATTCGCCCGGAGCTGAATTCCTGGCGCAATACCGCTAACGATCCGGCCGTTCGTGACGGCGACGTGCTGGTGATTCCTAAGAAAGCGGACTACGTGCTGGTGACCGGACAGGTTTACAACCCCACCGCAGTGAGTTTTCAAGGCGGGCGCAGTGCCCGGTGGTATTTGAGCCAATCCGGCGGACTGACTCAGCTAGCCGACAAAAAAGCAGTCTTCGTGATTCGCGCCGACGGCTCGGTCTTAGCCTCCAAGAACAACCATGACGGCTGGTGGTCAGGGGATCCGTTGAGCGCCGCTCTCAGGCCAGGCGACACCATCATCGTTCCAGAAAAGGCCCCGAAGATCGGCGGGCGCAACTGGTCCACCATCCTGCAATCGGCACAATTGGCTTCATCACTCGCGCTGGCCGTGGCGTACATCCATCCGTGAGCACAACAGGGGACTTTCCATGGGTTTGGGGACAGTGGCAAGGGTCTCAGGCTGGGCAGCTATGAGTGTGGTGATGATAACGATCGGATCGTCGGGCGCATCTCCGCGGCAAGCAGCCGGAGAACTCGGTTCCGCGGAGCAGCAACCGGCGCTTGCAACGCCGCAAAACCCAACCGCGGATGTGCACACCAGTTTAGCGGACGCGCAGCCCTCGGACGCCGTCGCCAGGGAGCGGAGCTTGCGCCGCATGGAGCAGGATTTTCTCCTGGACCAAAAACGCATTTGGACCAGTCCCGCCCGTCTGCGCTTTTCCGATGCCCAATGGCTCGTTCCCATCAGCGGGTTCGCCGCGGGATTCATGGTTACCGATCGCGACTTCAGCACTCATCTTTCCCACGATCCCAAGACCATGAGCCACTACAACACTCTCTCCAATGCGGGAATCGGAGCGCTGATCGGAGGAGCCGGTGGCATGTGGCTGCTGGGCCACGTTCATCACAACGAGCATTGGAGTGAAACCGGCTTCCTGTCTGGCGAAGCTGCCCTGAATAGTCTCGTGCTCGTCGAAAGTTTGAAGTATTCGCTGCGCCGCGACCGTCCACTGCAAGGTAATGGCGGTGGAGCCTTCTTTCAGGGCGGCACATCCTTTCCTTCCGAGCACGCCGCCGCAGCCTGGGCTATCGCGGGTGTCATCGCCCACGAGTATCCCGGGCCCTTGAGCAAGATTCTGGCTTACGGCGCAGCCTCAGCCATCAGTTTTTCACGAGTGCGTGCCCACCAGCATTTTCCCTCGGACGTCTTTTTCGGCGGACTCGTCGGCAATCTCATCGCGCAAGACATTTACAGCCGCCATCACGATCCCGAGCTTCCCGGTGATACCTGGCGATCCCTGAGCTCCATTTTTCGCAGCGACGGAAGCCTCTCCCCCGCCAACCAGGGCTCTCCCTACGTACCACTCGACAGTTGGATTTATCCCGCTTTCGACCGGCTGGCGGCGCTTGGTCTGGTCGACAGCGGATTCCAGGGGATGCGTCCTTGGACCCGCAAAGAGTGCGTTCGCTTGCTGAACGAGGCCTATGAAAGCGTCGTCGATCAAGGGAAGGGAGGCTCCGAGGGGTACAACGCGTTCCTAGCGCTTGAAACCGAGTTCCGCGAAGAACTCGAGAGCAGCGGCGGTGAGAGCTTCCGCGCTAGGATCGAATCGGTATACAGCCGCGCCACCGAAATCTCCGGTCGGCCGCTCACCGACGGCAATCACTTTGGACAGACGCTCATCGACGATTTCGGCCGGCCGTATCAACAGGGATTCAACTCCGTAGATGGTGTGTCCGCTTGGACCACCACTGGCCGCTGGGTTGGCTATGTGCGTGCCGAATACCAACACGCGCCTTCGGCTCCGCCGCAATCCGATGCCGCCCGCGCATTTATCGCCTCCGTGGACAACATTCCCGGGGTTCCTCCCGCCACACCCTATTCGGCCGTGAATCGCATTCGCGTGCTGGATGCCTATGTCGGGTTGAACTTTGAGAATTGGCAAGTTTCCTTCGGCAAGCAGAGCCTGTCGTGGAGTTCCGTCCAGGGCGGACCACTGATCTTCAGCGACAACGCCGAACCATTAAACATGTTCCGCATCAGCCGTGTATCGCCATTCAAGTTGCCCAGCCTATTGGGTTTGCTCGGGCCCATTCGTGTGGAATGGTTCCTCGGACAGTTTGCTGGACATGATTTTGTCTTCCAAACCGATACCGGTATCGTCGGGCAATTCGGTCGTGCTCTCGGCCGCCAACCGTTCCTCCAGGGGCAAAAGATTAGTTTGAAGCCCACCCGGAACTTCGAGTTTAGCGTGTCGACTACGACTGTTTTTGCAGGTGGTCCGGGCGCGCTGACTTGGCACACTTTCCTGCGGAGCTATTCCCTCGGGAATACCAACCATCAAGGCGGCGCCGATGATCCAGGGGATCGGCGATCGGCAGTGGACTTTAGCTACAGGATTCCCGGGATGCGTCAGTGGCTGACTTTCTATGGTGATGCTTTCACGGAAGATGAGTTTTCCCCTTTGGGCTACCCCCGCAAGTCTGCGATCAGAGGGGGCATATATATGCCTCGGATTCCGGGCGTCCCCAAGCTTGACCTTCGGCTGGAAGGTGGATCGACAGTGCCTCCCGATTTTCTGGGCTGCAATGGCTGCTTCTATGTAAACGGTCGTTACCCGGATGGCTCTTACACCAACTCCGGCAATCTCGTCGGTAGCTGGCTGGGACGCGCTGCGCAGGGCGAACAGGCGTGGAGCACCTACTGGCTCAATTCCCGCGACAAAATTCAGCTCAGCTACCGCCATCAAAGAGTTTCCGGCGCGTATCTGCCACAGGGCGGCACATTGAACGATGGCGGCGTCCGCGGGGATTTTTGGCTGGGGCCCGAAGTCATGTTGTCTGGCTCGGTGCAATTTGAGAAATGGAACTATCCGCTTCTGGATTCTCTGCCGCGGTCCAATGTAACGACGTCAATCGAAGTGACTTTTTGGCCGCGTCGGTGGAGTTTGCATGTTCCCTAGCTGGCTGCAACCCGGGCGGTGGACCTATGGTCGCTGCTGCCTGGTCGGCGCGATGCGCAATAACGGATGTGATTTGCTTCGGAGAAGGGTTAAGACGTGACGCAGACAGGCACTAAGCCGCAGCTCGACATCGAGCCACCGCCGCACATTGGCGAATTGGCCGTGCCACAGGAGGCGGTCCCGGAACCCCGCGATCTCTTGATCCCCAGACTCCGTCTGTTGTGGGATGCCCGGAAACTGCTGCTTCGCTCCGCCATCGCCGGCCTGCTGCTCGGCGCGCTCATAGCTTTTCTCGTACCCAAGAGATTCGACTCCACCACGCAACTCATGCCGCCCGACAACCAATCCAGCTCCGGTATGGCCATGCTGGCGGCTCTGAGCGCCAGAACCGGTAATGGACTCGGTTCCGTGGCCGGAGATTTGCTGGGCGTCAAAACCTCGGGTGCCTTGTTCATTGGCATTCTGCGCAGCCGCACGGTGGAAGACCGCTTGATCGAGCGATTCGATCTTAAGAACGTTTACTGGACCAAGTCGCAAGACACCGCGCGGCGGAAACTCGAAGAAAACACCGCGATCTCCGAGGACCGTAAAAGCGGCATACTTACCATCACCGTTTCCGATCACGACCCCAAACGCGCTGCCGCAATCGCCCAGGCCTACGTTGTTGAGCTCGATCGGCTGGTCGCGCAGGTCTCCACGTCTTCAGCGCGACGCCAACGCGAATTCCTCGAAGAACGTTTGAAAACCGTACAGACCGATCTGGAAAGCGCGGAGAAAGAATTCAGCCAGTTTTCCAGTAAGAACAACGCCATCGACATCAAAGAGCAGGGCCGAGCCATGGTCGAAGCGGCAGCTACTTTGGAAGGCCAGCTCATCGCCGCGAAATCTGAACTGCAAGGCCTGAAACAGATTTATTCGGATAACAATGTGCGTGTGCGCTCGACTCAGGCGCGCATCGCCGAACTGCAAAATCAGCTCGAAAGAATCGCCGGCAAAGGGGAAAGCACTTCCTCGGCCGCCAGCTTGCAAGGCGAAGTGCTGTACCCCTCGATTCGCAAACTGCCTTTGCTGGGAGTCGCTTTTGCCGATCTGTACCGGCGAACCAAAGTGCAAGAAGCCGTCTTCGAAGCGCTCACCCAACAATACGAGTTGGCCAAAGTGCAAGAAGCAAAAGAGACCCCCAGCGTCAAGGTGCTGGACGAGGCGCGGGTGCCCGAGAAGAAGTCCTATCCCCCCCGCCTGACCATCATGTTCCTGGCCACGTTCTTCGCGGTGGCTGCCGCCTCCCTGTTTACGTTGGGGAGGGCGCGGTGGGCGGAGGTGGACGAGGGGGCCCCGGGGAAGGTTCTGGCGGGGGAAGTATTCCAGACCGTGAATGCGCGCATGCCGTGGGCGACGCCGAACGGGTCGCGGACGCAAGCTGCGGCGCACCGGGTCTGGACACGCTTCGCGCGCCGCAGGGGTTCTGCGGAAGAAGTCGAAGGCCCGCAGAAGTAGTTGTAAGTGGCTGTAAGTTATTGATAGTTAATAAGTTAAATGGATCTCGCCCCTGTGGGTGATGGGGCGAAGCTGTATCCGGAGATTAGCATGGGCTTCGCGCAACTGACATTGGCGGCAACGAACTGCGGAGTGGAACTCGGTGCGCCGGAGCTGACTGCGGCTTTCGAGGAGCAGCATTGGTACGCGGTGTACACGTGCGTCAACCAGGAGAAGCGAGTCGCCAGCGAAATCGCGGCGCGGGGAGTGGAACATTTTCTTCCGATGTACCGCTCGGTGCGCCGTTGGAAGGATCGACGAGTGACGCTGGAATTGCCGCTCTTCCCGGGATACTTGTTCACGCGGCTGGCGTTGCGGGACCGTTTGCGGATCCTGACGATCCGGAACGTGGTGCGGTTTGTGGGATTTGCCGGGCAAGCAACAGCGCTTCCGGAAGAAGAAATGAACCGGCTGCGGGCCGGGCTCTCCGGGGAGGTGCTGGCCGAGCCCCATCCGTTCTTGGTAGTTGGCCGACGGGTGCGGATTACTGGCGGTCCTTTCACCGGGCTGACCGGCGTGTTGAAACGACACAAGGGTCGGTTCTGGGTGATCGTGTCAATTGATTTGGTCCAGCGTTCTATGATCGTAAATGTTGAAGGCGCAGATGTGGCGCCCCTGATTTGAAGAAAATGCCAACGTTGAATTACAAATGGCAACGGCAAAGAGAAACGTGCTCAGGCCGACAGGTCAAACATCACTCACGGATCGCTGATTCAAAGGTTTACGATCCGATTGAATGCCTCCGCGAATACAGCGGTACTATCGAGGTAACGGGGTAGTGGGTCGGCTCGCCAAGCGCCTTTTTGATTTGCTTGTGGCGACAGTCCTTATGGTCGCGCTCGGTCCACTAACTGGACTCATTGCCCTATGCACTTTGTTCTTGATGGGACCTCCCGTGCTCTTTCGTCAGGTACGACCAGGCTACGGAGCCAAGCCTTTCACGTTGTTGAAGTTCAGAACCATGAGGGATGGTCGTGATGCGGAAGGCCGCCTTCTCCCGGACGCCGAAAGACTGACAGCGATGGGAAAGCTGATGCGTCGCTTAAGCTTGGATGAGCTTCCGCAGCTCTGGAATGTGTGGAAAGGAGAGATGAGTTTAGTCGGACCAAGGCCGCTTCTTATGGAATATCTGGATCGCTACACGGCTGAGCAGATGCGCCGACACGAAATGAAGCCCGGGGTCACTGGATGGGCGCAGGTAAATGGCCGGAATGCACTCAGTTGGGAGGCAAGATTCCGACTGGACCTCTGGTACGTTGATCATTGGAGCCTAGGGCTCGACCTGAAGATCATTCTCAAGACGATTCGTAGTGTCCTCCTAAGAGAGGGCATCTCACAGAACGACCATGCAACGATGCCGGAGTTCATGGGCAGCGATAGGGGGCGATTGTGACTATCCAGAAGTTATTTATTTATGGGGCGGGTGGGCATGGCAAGGTCGTTGGGGACATTCTGGTTGTCCGCAAGGACCCCAATTTCGCTGGCTTCATTGATGACAAAGTTGAATTGCAGGGCACGAGTGTCCTCGGATTTCGCGTCTGGGGTGATGGGCATTGGCTGGAGCGCGAAGTCCAAAAGGGGGCTGTCGCAGTAGCTCTCGGGGTCGCAGATAATTCGGTCCGACAAAAAATGGCCTCGCAATTTCTGGCATGGGGTGCGGAACTGGCTACGGTAATACATCCAGCGGCCTCAATTTCTTCGTCAGCACGGCTGGGTCCGGGAACCGTCGTGATGGCCCAGGCGGTCATCAATCCCAACGCCGAGGTTGGCCGTGGAGTCATCGTGAATTCTGCTGCTGTCGTTGAGCACGACGTCAAAGTCGGGGACTTTGCGCACATCTCCCCGAATGCAACGATGGGTGGCGTTTCGCGCCTCGGTGCGTTATCGCATCTAGGAATCGGCGCAATTGTCATTCACTGCGTTAGTATCGGTGCACGCGCTGTTGTTGGGGCCGGCGCCGTGGTCGTGCGCGACATTCCCGACAACGTGGTTGCTTTCGGCGTGCCTGCCCGCGTCCATAGGAGTTTTGATCCAGATTGCTCGCAGCACAAATCGGTAGTTCGAGCTAACCATGACTGAGAGGACATCTGGTGAGAGGCTTGCGATGGACGGAGGACAAGATGTCCGTCGGGCTCCTTTTGCGCCGTGGCCACACTTTGAGTCAGATGAAATTCAAGCCGCGGTTCGTGTTCTCCACTCCGGCAGAATTAACTATTGGACAGGTGACGAAGGTCGGCAGTTCGAAGAGGAATTTGCTGCTCAGACAGGATGCAAATATGGCGTCGCCGTCTCTAATGGTACCGTAGCACTTGAGCTTGCACTTTATGCTCTGGAAATTGGTCCAGGCGACGAAGTGGTCGTGCCAAGCCGGACGTTTATCGCGTCGGCGAGTTGCGTGGTGATGCGGGGTGCAAGGCCGGTCGTCGCAGACGTCGACCCACAGAGCCAGAACTTGACGGCTGATGCAATTCGGCCGCTCATCACTGCTCGAACCAAGGCGATCATTGTGGTGCATCTGGCGGGATGGCCTTGTGAAATGGACTCGATATTGGCACTGGCCCGCGACCATGGCTTGAAGGTTATCGAGGACTGTGCCCAAAGCCACGGCGCCACATATAGAGGAAGACCCGTTGGTTCGTTCGGTGATGTCGCCGCTTTTTCTTTCTGTCAGGACAAAATCATCACCACTGGTGGCGAAGGCGGCATGCTAACGACCAGCCAGGAAGCAATTTGGAAACGGGCTTGGAGCTTCAAAGATCACGGTAAGAGTTACGATGCGGTTTACAATTGCCAGCATCCCATTGGTTTTCGCTGGCTCCATGAAGCGTTTGGGACAAACTGGCGGTTGACGGAATTTCAATCGGCTCTGGGCCGCGTGCTCTTGCGAAGGCTTCCTCTGATGCTGGACGTCCGGCGCAAGAACGCCGCAGTGTTGACGCAGGAATTCGAGCGACTGTCCGCACTCAGAGTGACTCGACCGCCCGACCACATCGGACACTCTTACTACAAGTACTACGTCTTTGTACGCCCCGAAATACTCCGAGATGGATGGACAAGAGACCGAGTTCTCTCGAGCATCATTGCGGAGGGCATCCCTTGTTTCTCCGGGTGCTGTGGCGAAATATACCTCGAGAAGGCGTTCTCGTCGGAGCTTCGTCCGGCAAAACGCTGGAGGATAGCGCAAGACCTCGGCGAGACAAGTTTAATGTTTCTCGTCCACCCAACGCTTTCAGAAACCGATATGCATGATACTTGCCGGGCGGTGTCCAAGGTGCTAGATGCCGCCACCAGGGTTTCGGGGAAGACTCAGGCCGCGCCCCGATCGTAGATCGCCTCATTTCTCAACGCAGATGCAGTTCCGCTGGCCTGCTGGGGGCAGAACAAGGCCTGACGGCTTTCTCATCTGTTCCTTAAAGTCTGCCGATAACACTGAGGGAAATTGAACATACAGGAACTTCTGTAGGGCTGTGCTGAAAGCAGGAGCCAAGGAGAAATAGATGCCATACAACCCTTATTCGCGGACGAACGAACAGATTCTCGACGGAGCGATTGCCGGAGTCTCCTTGTGGGTGGCGTTCTTAATTCGGTACGACAGCGCAATACCGCCCTACCGTGAATACCAATTTTGGGCGCTATTGGTTCCTCTTATCGCCGGCCGGTTGTTGACCAATCTCATTTTTCGTCTCTATCGAATCCAGTGGCGATACATCAGCTCCGGCGACGTTCTGCGCATCGGACGAGCTTATCTCGCGTTTTCCATTGTCCTGCTACTGATGCGATTTGGGCTCCCAGTTGAGGTCGGGATCCTTCGAATCCCCGTCAGTGTCATAGTCATCGAACTCTTGCTTTCAGTGATCGGGGCCATGGGTATTCGACTTTTGCGCCGCTACATCTACGAACATCAAGCGCAGAAAACTATTCCACCCAAGAGGGAGGAACCGCGCCGATTGCTGTTGGTTGGAGCTGGCATAATGGGGGCCAATGCCGCGAAGGAAATGGCTGCCGATTCCTCGGTGCGAATCGTAGGTTTCCTCGATGATGATCCACGCAAACTTGGGTGCATCATTGCTGGCGTGGAGGTTCTCGGACCCACGTCTAAACTGGCGGAGATCGTCCGCACGGAGAGAGTGGATGCGGTCTTAGTCTGCATTGCGCCTGCAGCGAGGGGATCCTTCGACCGCTTAGTGGCACTGCTCGATGCACTACCAGTAACAAGCAAGTTCATCCCTACTATTTCCGAGATCCTCAACTCCAAGGACGGCCTTCATTTGGGCGTCGGGCATTCAGAGGCGCAGCAAAAAGGCGCTTCAATAGAGGTAACGCAAGGGCGAGAACTACTTCTCCAGAGACCCGCGAACATAAGAGACAAACGCATTCTCATAACTGGGGGAGCGGGTTTCATAGGATCTACCCTAGCCGAGCGGCTCGCAGACGATAACCAGGTTCTCCTCCTTGATCGTTTTTTTCATGGTCAGGCTGTTGCTTTTACTTCACTCAGCAAACACCCGAATGTCAGTATGATTGAAGCTGACATTCTGGATAGCGCAAAGATCGAGCAGGTGGCAAGCGAAGTAAATATCGTTATTCATGCAGCGGCGATAGTGGGTGTGGGTCGCGTATGTAGTTATCCTCGAGAAACTCTTGAAACCAATTTTACTGGCACTTCAAACATCTTGAGAGCCGTGGATAAGAGTCCACACCTCGAGAGGTTTGTCTACTTTTCCACCAGCGAAGTGTTTGGAGTGAATTCATTCCGAGTGCACGAAGATACTCCTACGGCGATTGGCCCAGCTGCCGAGGCAAGATGGAGTTACGCAATCGCTAAATTGGCCGGCGAACATCTGGTAAAAGCCTATCATCGTCAAGGAGGACTGCCCGTCGTGACCGTCAGGCCATTTAACGTTTTCGGGCCACGGCGCCTCGGATCTCATGCGATTCTGCAGTTCGTGCTCAGTTCTTTGATGGGGGAGCCGATTGAAGTTCATGGAGACGGTTCGCAGATACGCTCGTGGTGTTTCATTGAAGATTTTTGTGATGCCATAATTGAAATGCTGGGTCGGCCGGAGGCCGTTGGGGAGGACTTTAACATCGGAAACCCGCAGAATACCCTCACAATTCTCCAACTGGCCCAACAGGTGATGGAAGTGACTGGCAGATCTGTCCCGATTAAGTTGATTGACTCCCCATTCCCTGATATCGAAATTCGAGTTCCCTCTCTGGAGAAGGCGCGTCAAGTATTAGATTACCGACCGAAGTACGAGCTCCGGAAGGGTTTAGAGTTGACAGCGGAATGGTACCGAAAAAATCTCGACTTTTTTGAGACGAAGTTGTCTCGCGCTGCTGTAGCGACGCATCGTTCTTAGCAATTGCTGATAAATTATGGGGTAATATGCTTTCCGGCGAAACTCTGGGAAAGGGTGCGCTCCGAACTCATGGAGCGACTCTAGATTCTCGAAACTCCAGTACTGACCTGCCCGAGCCAGAGGCAAAGATTCTCCGGATCAACAGACCACCGCGCCGCTCCTCTTTCTTCTCACCCCACTGAGCTCCAGTCGATCTTGCTGATGACGACCAAGGCCCGCCTGGCGGTTGACCTCTGTGTGACGATGGCCATTCGTCAGTCCGCAAGCTCGCCAAGCCATCACGATGGCTTGTTTTTGGTCGAGTTGGCGCCTCGGCGCCCAGAGGTGAAGGAAATCGGAACATGGCCGTTCCCACGAACCGTAACCTCTTGCGCCGGGCCGCCGAAAAGCCCCTACATATACTTCTCTGGAAGGCGTGGCAGCTTGTCTTAAAGCGTGCTCGCCGAGCTGGGTACTGGCAGAAACTGAATTCTGACTTCAAGCAGCAAGTTGACCGGCTTCCCGCTGCCCGCCTGCGACAGGCGTTAAGGGAGGCGCCACAGCTCATCTGCGGGGCGGAAGTGGGACTCGCTGCCCAATGGTTGGCCGCGCACCGCGGCGACGAAGCAAATAAGATTATTAAGGAAGCCGACACGCTTCTAGCTTTCCGATGGTGCCTGTTGGGCAGTGAACTGCACTGTCAAGACTTCCCACTGCCTTGGTGTAGCGATTGGCGCGTCGGTTATACGTGGCCGGGCAGGTATTATGCCGATGTGGATTATTCCGCCCTAGAAACAACCAGCGACGTGAAGTACGCATGGGAGCTCTCTCGCTTCTATTTTGTCCCAACACTGGGTCAGGCTTATCGACTGACGGGCGACAAGCGGTACGAGCAGCACTTTTTGTCCGCTCATCGAGATTGGGTGGCACAGAATCCTGTCGCCTGGTCGATTAATTGGTGCTCACCGTTGGAAGTTGCCCTCCGAAGCGTTCATCTAGCGACCGCTGTATCGTTCTTTCACGATTTGGGGGAAGATGATCTACGGTTTCTGGTACACCAGTTGGCAGTCCATGGTGCTTTTCTCCGCAGGAACATTGAGTATACGGACATCCGCGGGAACCACTACACGGGGAATCTGTATGGCCTGCTGGTCCTTGGCTGCCTGTTGGAAGGCGTGGTCTCCGAAGCGCGGCGCTGGCGTGCCTACGCAGAAAGGCATATTCAAGGCGAGATCTTGCTTCAGTTTTATCCCGATGGCGTCAACATCGAGAAGTCGATTCACTATCACCACTTTGTTCTCGATATGTTTATCTACTCGGTGATTGTGCTCGAACGTAACAGGTCCCTCGTGAGTTCAGAGGCTAGGGATCGACTTCTTCGGGCCCTAGAATTTACTAGCGCCTATCTTAGGCCCGACGGCTCCGCCCCCAGTGTCGGAGACAGCGATGATGGCTGGGCGCTTCACATTGGCTTGCGACAACCTCGTGATCATCGTGGCACGCTTGCTTTGGGGACAGCCCTGTTTGGCTGTTCTCGATCTTATGAGGCGGCCGAGAGTTTCAGCCCGGAGTGCCTCTGGCTGCTGGGTCCTAGCTATCTGGAAAAGGCCTCCTTAAATGGTACCGCGCAGGCGCCGCTCAGCTTTCCGCAGGGTGGGTATCTGCTAAGCAAAAGCAGCGGTTGCTATCTCCTGTTTGATGTTGGCGAGGTCGGCCAGCGCGGACGAGGCGGCCATGGGCATCACGACGCGCTGAGTTTTGAGTTGTCTTTGGACGGAATTGCGATTGTGGTTGACCCGGGCATGCCCACCTATACCGGAGACATAAAACTCCGAAATCGCTTCCGCAGCACGGCGGCCCACAATACCGCCTTGGTGGACGGTGCTGAGCAAGCATCACTGTGGGAGGAACGAAGCTGGCGCTTGGGTAACGAAGCACGCGTCTCCGAGGTGGAAGAGCACCGTATGCCGGACGAGGACCGGTTCGCGGCTCGCCACCACGGTTTCGAGCGTCTTAGCAGGCCGGTTCGCTATCACCGCAGCGTGCTGCTCAATCGTCTCCGCCGGACGTTTCAAGGAATCGACACTTTTGAAGGTGATGGCGTCCATTTGGTCCAGATTTTTTTCCATCTAGCACCTGGAATCACCCTGGTCGCAGATCAGGCGAGTGTCACCCTGCAGTCGGATGTGCATTCCTGGATTTTTTCAGTTGAAGGCGGTGAGCTAAGTGTGATCGAAGGGGAAGTGTCGCCGGCTTATGGAGTTCGCTTGGCTGCGCCCGTAATTGAAATCAGGGCCGAGGTCCAGCTGCCTGCTAAAATCTCCTACGTGTTAAAGCCGACGCACGTAACGGAACACGGAGAACCGTCTGATGAATGCTTCCTCTAACACCACAAGCGACTTAAAGCTAGATGAGAATGCCGTGAACACAACAGACGAGGTAAAGGCCTACTGGGAGAAGCGCAGTTGTGGCACGGACAAGTCCCAGAGGGACCGATACAGTCTAGAATATTTCGAAGAAATTGAGGAATTCCGTTACAAGTACGAGCCCTTCATTCATTCCTTCGCTCAGTTTACTCGATGGAGTGGGAAAAGGGTCCTCGAAGTAGGGGTTGGCGCGGGTACGGATTTTTTGCAGTTTGTTAGGGCGGGAGCTGCTGCCTCCGGCGTGGACTTGACGCAAGAAGCGATCCGGAATGTCCAGAAAAGGCTTGCACTCTATGATTTGAAGGCCGAAGACTTGCGGAACTGCAATGCGGAGACCCTGCCTTATGAGCCGGGAGCATTTGATTTGGTTTATAGCTGGGGCGTCATACACCACGCCGAGAACATGGAAAGGGTATTTTCTGAGATTTATCGTGTCGCCCGAGTCGGTGCGCACGTCAAGATCATGGTCTATAACCGACGATCTCTCCATGCTTGGTATATGTTTCTTCGGTACGGGCTTCCTCGGGTGATGTTGCTGGGTGGCAGAAATTGGGCCATTTATCATTTCCAGGAGAGCTATTCAACAAAAGTGTATACCGAAAGGGAAATCAGAAGTTTGCTGAGGCATTTCCCCCATATGGACTTGCGGTTCCATTACTGGGATCAGTTGATTCGTGATGGCGCAAGGTTTGAGAGCATCCGTCGGGTTCTTCAGAGGGTGTCTCCGCCAGCCTGCCGATGGTATCTAGCCTTTGAATTCGTTAAGGCAGAAACATAAGTAGTCTCGTGGAAATGAACGTGTCAAGGCATCACAGTTCATCCGTATCTCCAGACGCCGCCTCGTGAATAAGCTTCCACGTTGACTCGCGCCCGAGTAGGGACATGGGTTGGGTTCTTGAACATGCAAAAAGTGGAGAGCCAAGGCCTGCTATTGAGCTCCGGTGGTTTGTTCGCCGGACAGGTCATCGGCATGGGTGCAGCCTTCTTGTCCTATATGGCGGTGGCACGGCTTCTCGGTGCAGAAGACTTTGGCCGGTTCATGTTTCTCTATGCGGGTTCAGCCTATACGGCAATGTTCTTCGACGCAGGCACTTCCGTAGCGGCTGGCAGGCTCCTTGCTCTCTCCCATGACCGAGCCGAACAACAGCAGGTGGTCGGAACTTGGCTGAAGCTGTTCGGGATACTGTCTCTGGCCTATGCGGCCGCGTTGCTTTTGGGCGCGCAGTTCGTCGATCGACTGTTTCACTTCCAAGTCGAACGGATCCTCGGCTTCTGTGCGTTCCCTGCCATCGGCCTTCTGTGGCAGAACGCCCTGCGAGAGATTCTGCAGGGACTCGGCGCCCACGCACGCCTCTCGATCATTTACGTCGCGCCTTGGGGCGGATTCTTGATCGGACTCGGCGCCTTGAAGCTTGCGGGACAAGTTTCTCTTCTGGCCGTCTGCTTGCTGCTGACCGCGTGCTTTTTCGTCACCGGAGTCGTTATATCGGTGACGCTCAGACCTCGGTTGCCCGTGGAGCGGACCTGGAACTCCCAACTTTGGAACGAAACGAAGCGCTTCGGGTTTCATGTATATCTTGCGCGCCTATTCGGAACGGGCACCTACCAATTGGATACACCTCTGATCGCCTTCTTTGCACGCGATCCGGCTTCGGTGGGTTTTTACGGTCTCGCCAAGGGTATGGCAGCACCCATCGCCCTTTTGACCTCGTCGTTGGGTGTCGCATCCTATCGGCGGTTCGCTGGCAGTAAGCGGTTGCCTAGAGAAACGGTCTGGTGGGGAATGCTGCTCTTATTGATGGCTTGCCTGGGAGTGCTTCTTGCAGGAAGACCCGTGGTCACAGGATTGCTGCCCAAGAGTTATGCGGGTGTCCTCCCCTTGTTATACGTTTGGGTGGCGGTGGCTTTTATCCAGGGAAGTTATCAGCTCCCCAATCTGTTTCTGAGCGCCCAGGGAGAAGGATCAATGATTCGTAGCATGGCTCTCTGGTTTTCTGCGGCAAACCTGATCTTGAACTTCTCTTTGATTCCGGTGTGGGGAGCGATGGGCGCGACAATAGCATCGGGTGGGGCGTACTTGGTTTGGCTCGCCCTTTGCATCATTTACTATACTCGTGTGACCAGAGGCAGGGTGCGGCAGTTAGCCGTTGACGACGCTGGATTTCACCGTGGATCGACAATTGAACCATGACCGTTCATTCCAATTTCGAACGTAAGTACCGCTTCGCCCCCGATCCTTGGCAAGTGACGAATACTCCGCACTACTATCAAGAGTTGCGGGATTTCATTTGCCGTTGGCGGGACCACTCGAGCAGCGCTCTCGACTGCGGGTGCGGCGAAGGACATTTCACCTCCCAGTTAAGGGAGTTCTGCAAGGAAGTCCACGGTGTCGACGGATCGAAGACGGCCATCGAGCGGGCGCGGAAGCAATATCCTGGCATCCACTGGCACGCCAACGACCTGCGCAACATTACGAAGGTGGATTTTCCTCTGGCGGGTTTCGACCTCATTGTCTGTAGTCAAGTGCTGTACTACTTCGCTTGGTCGGAGGCCGCAGCATTTCTTAATAATCTCGAACAGCTTCTATCTACGGACGGTCTTCTGTGCGTGGCAGCTTACTGTCCAGGAGGTGATTACTTCTCGCCCAGCGAGCTACATGCGTTGGTCGAGGAGTCATTCGAAATTATAGATGAGCAACGCTCTGAGCAGCATGTTCTCTTGGCAGCTGTGCGCCGCCCTGTTGAGTGTGTGGTAACGGTGGACTACGAAGCTTGGGATTATTATGACGAGAAGCGGGCGGCCACCCCGGATATCTGGGAGCAAGAGGTCATCCAACCTTGCGCCCAGTTGATGCAAGTATGCGAAGAGTTCAGAATCCCTTTGACGATTTTTCTGGAGATCGGGGAGTATTGGTTTCTCGAACGCTACCTTCCCGAATCGGCTGCGCGTATTCGCGCTCAGCTCGCTGAGGCCGTCAGTCGCGGCCACGACGTTCAAGTACATTTGCATACACGGTGGATGCCCGATTTCGGCGCCGGCTTGGAGGCCGATGGCCGTACAATCTTGCTCAGCAGAGACGTACCACGCCTCCACGACTTGCCGCCCAACACGCTCGAGGACATCTTCACCAAGGCGCGCAGCTTCCTGGAGTCATTGCTGCAACCAGTGCGGGAAGGCTATCGCGCAAACGTTTTTCGCGGCGGCAAATACCAAATCCAGCCGCACGAAGCGATTTTCCGCGCTTTGGAACACAGCGGATATCAAGTTGATAGTTCGGTGTGGCACGGCGGTTCTCTCTCTAGCTATGATCGCAATCCCGGTTTTGATTTTCGGTCGCTGTGGCACCCGTGGCGGCCTTACAGACCCAGCCGGCACGATGTGTGCGCACCGGCAGCACCTGGGGAAGTGGGCCCCGCCGTAGTTGAAATCCCTATCTTGGCTTTCAATGCCGAACAGTGGTCGTTCGACGCAAAATCAGCGGACGAGATGCACTCGCTTTGGTTACGCCTTCGGTCGGGCGGAGGTCCTCGAGTCATGATCGGGCACACAAAGACCGTGAACTCCGAGGTCTTGCAGAATTTTCGCCAACTCCTGAATACGCTTTCGAGCGATCCCGGCGTGGTATTCAGCTCCTTTCAGAAGACGGCGGAAACGTGGCACGCCCGTTGCCAGACAGCTTCTTATCAGGAAGCCCGCAAGGCCTATGTACGTCGCTCCAGCCGGTCTCCTGCAGACCTTTTCGCCTCGCTTGCTCCCTATCATCGTCGCAAGGTTGAGTTGTTAGAGGGAATCATCGCTCGACAGGCGCGGGAGCGGGGCCACGTGCGTGTTCTGGACATCGGTTGCGGAACAGGCGAACTGGTGACGCTTCCGCTCTACCACCGGCTAAACGCTTTCCAGCAAGTAACGATTCAGGGAATTGATATCGACCAGGCCAGCATCGCACGCGCTGCCGAAACTGCTTCAGCATTCTCTTTGGAACGAATTTCCTTTGACTGCTTGCCGCTGCAGGAAGTGGCAGGGGAGTTCGATGTGGTGATCTGTAGCGAGGTCCTGGAGCACCTTTCCGACCCGCTCACGTTTGTGCAATTGTTGTCGCAACGGGTCGCCGCGCACGGACGGCTGGTGCTCACAGCACCCAACGGCTACGGGTATGGTGAAATCGAGCGCAGGATCTTTTACCGGGGCTACGAGTTAGCTCAGCGCATGCCGTTAGCAGTGAAGAAGTGGCTGCTTCGTGGCTATCGAATGTCCCGAGAATGGCTAAAAGCAAGACTTCTGATGCCCTCTGGTTCAGCCTCGCCTCTCGCACCGCCGATTATGGAAACACTCAATTTTCAAGACAACATCCATGTGCAACGCTTTTTGCTCCCACGCCTGACGAGGCTCCTTCGAAAAGCAAACCTTGATGTGGAGCAGGTTTGCAATGTCCAGTGCTTGGGTGGAGTGGTCGGTACCATATTGGAGAGGAAACTCGTCTTGGATCGTTGGCTGGACCGGATGCCTGCAACCCTAGTTGCGGACTGGATGTTCGTCTGCCGGATGCAAGAAAGACGGGCAGACACCAGTGACGAGAGAGTCGGCAACAATTTCCCATGATTGAAACAGCAGTAGATTGCATTCTGTTTTTGTTCCCCTTCGGATATTTTTTGTGGCGATGGGGACGGTCGAATGCTGAAATCTCAAACGTTTTACTCGGATGCTACGTCTATCCGCTAATTCTGTTTACGATGCTCAGCGGAGAAGGTTTTGCGCTCTCTAATTTCTCAATCTCGATGGAGACTGCCAACCTGCTCCGAGCAGGAATCCACGTTCTGTTTGCCTGTTGGTTCATACGGAAGGTCCTGAAGTCTGGCAGCCGCTTAAAGGCAGTTCCGGGTACTATTCCGGCGGCGGTTGCGCTTGTGTTGATGCTCCTGAGTGCAATCTTCTCGGGCAGTGGCTCCAGCGCGCTTCTTCGTATCGGTCTTCTCCTCATCTTGGCGCTCAATATCTTTGTCTTGATTCCCACGGTTGCCGGCGATGATAAAAAAAGTTACTACAAAGAGTTAACCCGCGGAGGCATCTTTCTGGCCCTCTATCTGGCGGGTTTGTCAACTATTGTAATTGGATTGCACGGAAATTTTCCAGAATGGTCCTTACGGTTGGGAAGGCCACTAAACCCAGGTGTATTGGCTGTTCTAGTTGTATTCGCATTCATTCCGGCGTTATTTGTGAACCGCAGTCTTGCTGTGATCGGGGGTTTGTTCGTCACTTTAATCGCCACTGGTTCTAGGTTCCCTTTGGCGTTCGCAGTAGTCTGGCTGCTCGTGCTGGGGATTAAGAGAGCTACAGTCTGGAGACGTGTCGGCCTGGCGTTATTAGTCTGCTCGAGCATCGGATATGTCTACTGGGTCCAATCCGGAGAAATCTCGTCGAATGAGCAAGGAATATTCGAACGTTCGGATGTATTGTCCGGACGAGTGCTACTGTGGATAGAGACGATTGACTCGATCAAGACTTCTCCTTTCTGGGGACGAGGAGACCGGACTTACCTCGAGAACGTATACACAGGAGAAGAACAAGAGGATATCCGTCCTCACAACATGCTCCTCGAAAACTCAATGAGTTATGGAATTCCGGCTTCTCTGGCAGCCTTTGCAGTCTATCTGGTCATGGCGTTTAGTGCTTACCGTGCCTGGCGGCACCGACAGCTTCTTCCGAACGTTTTAGAATTCGCGCCAATGTGGCTATATTTTTCGGTAGTTCAATTAGGCGCTACCATGGTCGAAACGACTTCATGGCTCAATCTTGGCGATGGGGGAAGTATTCTCTTGTTCTTGTTTGTCGGTCCTGGCTTGGCGAACGCAAGGGCTGTACTCGCCCCGCAGAAGAAAGTGAAGAGCCCACAATTGCGGATGCCCGTAGGCCAGAGTATAGGATTAAGTGAAACTTCCAGGCGCGACCGCGTCGATCAACTAAAGTTGTGATGAAGCATACTCCTGTCATCTGTTTTCTTTCCTCGGAGCATCCACCCTTCGACAAACGGGTGTTTGACAAAGAGGCCTTGTCGCTATCAGCGGCAGGGTATGAGGTTATTCACCTCTGCCCGGGAGATGGCAACTCGAAGACCGTTGATGGAGTGGACATCCGCACCTATGTGCGTGATCCCGGATGGCGCGGCCGGTTCTTCTTCTTGCCCCGGTTGTACCGTCTGGCAGCGGACTTGAACGCGGACTGCTATCACTGCAATGAGGTGGACTCCTGGTTCGTCGGAGTGATGCTACGCCTCCGCAAGCGCAAGCGCTTAGTGTTTGACGTGCATGAGCATTACCCCGGTATGTTTGCGGAAAGGTATTTCCCCGCCTTATTGCAACCGCTGGCTGCGGCAGCGATGCGGCTCTCCTTCCGCGCTTTGACGGTCTGTACAGACCGCATCGTACTTGCCAAGGAGTCATTGGCTGCCGAGTTCAAGGGGGCTGAACAAAAACAGGTCTTAGCGCGAAATTATCCCATCTCTTTCTACCTGAAATCGCACAGCGGCGTTCGTGAGCCAATTCCCGAACGCGGACAGAATGGAGTATGCGTCGTTCATCTCGGGCTGATGAGCCGAGCGCGTTGTTGGCCAGAACTGCTGGAGGCTCTCGCCAGGACTAAAGCTAAGGAGATGCGACTTCGGTTCATCGGCACTTTCAACGACGGCAGCAGAGAAGAATTCAATCAGCGCGTCGTCGCTCTGGGTCTTCAGCACCGCGTCGAAGTCGAAGATTGGATGGCCTTTGCTGACGCTTACGAAAGGCTGGTGTCATCCGATACCGGCCTGGTTCTCCTGAAGCCGGGGAAAATAAACCACATTAATGCTTTGCCACACAAGATGTTTGACTACATGATGGCGGGTCTACCTGTCGTTGCTCCTTCCTTTGCAGAAGAGGTCTCGCGCATCGTAAGGGAGTCCGACTGTGGCTTGCTGGTGAACTCAGCTGACCCCGTGGAACTTGCTGAGGTGTTAGATCGTCTGGCTTCTGACCCTTCTCTGCGGCGACGCCTGGGAGACAATGGTCGTCGCGCCGTCCTGGAAAAGTATAACTGGGAGGTCGAAGGCGCACGCCTGACACGCATGTACGACGAACTGATAGGACAGGTGCAATGAAGCAACTCGTGCAGGACTGGAAAGTGCGTTCGGTGCAGGTGTTGGAGGTACCTCCCCCGCAATTGACGGCAGGGCAAGTCCTGGTGCGGACACACGCCAGCTTGATCTCGGCGGGCACGGAGCGGTCCGTAGTCGAGTTCGGAGAGAAGTCTCTGCTTGAGAAGGCCCACGCGCGCCCGGATCTCGTTCGCCAGGTCATCGGGAAGTTGCAGCGAGAGGGGATTCTGTCAACTCTGGAATCCGTCCGAGGCAGGCTTGACCAACCCATGCTGCTCGGCTACAGCAGCGCTGGCACGGTGCTAGGTGTGCCTCCGGATCTGGAAGGGTTTCGCGTCGGGGATCACGTAGTCTGCGCCGGAGCTGGTTATGCCAGTCACGCAGAAGTCGTGAGTGTTCCGCGCAATCTGGTCGTTCGCCTGCCGGAAGGTATCGGTTTCGACTGGGGATCCTTTGGCACTCTTGGCGCGATTGCCCTCCAGGGAATCCGTCTTGCAGATGTGCGCCTTGGGGAGTTGACTGCGGTGGTGGGTCTAGGCTTGGTAGGGCAGTTGACCGTGCAGTTGCTGAAGGCGGCGGGCTGCCGCGTGGCCGGGATGGACCCCGATCAGTCCCGGGTTGAGCTGGCGCTGCGCTGCGGTGCCGACGCTGCTACGACAGACCCGGATGCTTTCGAGTCCTCTATCGCGACCCTTTCCGACGGCATTGGAGCCGATGCAGTTCTGATCACGGCCTCCACACCGAGCAGCCAACCGGTGGAGACCGCGGGCAGAGTCGCACGCGACAAGGCCGTGGTCGTGGCCGTGGGTGCAGTAGGCTTGACTCTCCCGCGAAAGCTCTACTACATGAAGGAACTTGATTTCCGGGTTTCCCGTTCCTACGGCCCCGGGCGCTATGACTCCAACTACGAAGAGAAAGGACATGACTACCCTGTTGGGTATGTGCGCTGGACCGAGAACCGGAACATGCAGGCATTTGTTCAACTTCTCGCCGACCGGAAGCTGAATTTGGACCCACTGATCACCCACCGATTCTCGTTAGCGGAGGCACCGCGGGCATATGAAATTGTTGCCGGGACGGTGTCCGAGCCGTCACTGGGGATCATTCTGGAGTATTCAGGACAGACCAATCTGAGCGGCGTCGATCTGGGAATTACCTCAACCAAAGAAACAGATCTAACAGTCGCACCCAACTCAGCTGGCTCTGTGCGAATAGGAGTACTGGGGCCGGGCGCCTTTGCGTGCTCGATGCTACTGCCCGTGCTGAAGCGTATGCAGGGTGTCGAACTACGCGGCGTGGCCGGTGCCCACGGAGTGAATGCGCGCCGCGCTGCAGATAAATTCGGGTTCCGCTATTGCTCCAGTGGGGAGCAGGAGATCTTGCAGGATTCGGACATCGACGCTGTTGTCATCGCCACCCGCCACAACCTGCATGGGCGGCAGGTCTTGGCAGCTCTCCGAGCGGGTAAGCACGTATTTGTTGAGAAACCACTGGCGATACGAGAGGAAGAGGCCACTGCGATAGCGGAGGAGTTGGGCCGGAGGCCGGGCCAAATCCTCATGGTAGGCTTCAACCGACGCTTTGCGCCTTTGGCGCAGAAACTGAAGGCGTTCCTGGATAGACGCCGGGAGCCAATCTTCGTGCACTATCGGATCAACGCTGGCTACATTTCCAAGGACCACTGGACCCAGGATCTGGCTCAGGGTGGTGGCAGGATCATCGGTGAGGTATGCCACTTCGTTGATTTCATCGACTGGTTAGTTGGGGCTTTGCCGGTGTCCTGGCAGGTGCAGTCGCTTCCTGACGGCGGTCGTTACAGCGCCGACAACGTTGTTCTTCAGCTTTGCTATCCTAACGGAATCATAGGGTTGATAACGTACCTAGCCAATGGCGATCGACGGTTGGGCAAGGAACGTGTGGAGGTCCACGGGGCCGGGCGCAGTGCGGTACTGGACGACTTCAGGCGGCTGGAGTTGGTCGAAAGCGGTCGTCGGCGGGTGCAACGTAGCTGGTTGCGCCAGGATAAGGGTCACAGCGGGGAACTGGCCGCCTTCATCCGAGCTTTGCGCGGCGAGCAGCCTGCCCCCATTCCTTTTCTCGAAATCCTCGGTGCCACGCAGGTAATATTCCGGGCGGTCGAGTTGCTCCGCAACGGAAAAAAGACGGCCGAGGCCCTCTCCTCTGAACACATTGTGGGCGTGGCGTCAGCACAGCATGGATAGGCCCGAACTTCATGAATGTGGCTCCCGCCATGGTCGCCTTGCGAAATCGGCGGGGACTGTCTAATGGCCTGAATGGACGTCATCAGGTTGATTCCAGCCGAGCACGCGGCTGGCACCCCTTGCGGTCAAATGGTCGGAAAATCGTAAGAGCTTAGGTATTGTTGTACACGCTCAATTCTGTCGGACGCTTCCTTCAGATGGAGTAGGTTAGAAACAATGTGCGGATTCGTTGGCATATACAGTCTGAATGAGTCTCGGCCTGCAATAACTCCGGAACAGCTCCGGCACATGCGCGAAACCCTGCGCCATCGCGGGCCAGACGACGAAGGACTATACTTGGCCGAAAACGAGCGACTTGGCCTGGGCTTCCGTCGGCTCTCGATTATTGACCTATCCCCTTCCGGCAACCAACCGATGGCTCTGCCCGACGGATCACTTCGCATCGTCTTTAACGGAGAAATCTATAACTACCGCGAACTTCGCGCAGAATTAGAGCGGGAAGGAGTTTCCTTTCGCTCTCAAACCGATACAGAGGTGCTTCTCCACCTCTATCAGAAGATGGGTCCGAAAATGCTGCACCGTCTCATCGGCATGTTCGCGATCGTCATCTGGGACGCACGGAACCGCACACTCTGGCTAGCGCGGGACCGCATCGGCATCAAACCCCTTTACTACGCCCGGAAAGGAAACCGTTTCTTTTTTGCGTCGGAGATTAAGGCGATTCTCGCTCACCCAGATTTCACACCCGCGGTCAATCAGGAGGCTCTCTACCATTATCTGACTCTGCTCACCACGCCTCCACCGATGACACTCTTTGAGGGTATTTCCAAACTGCCGGCCGGTCACACTCTGACGATACATCCCGACGGCCGTGCGCAAACGGAAGAGTACTGGGATGTCTTCACCGGCGCGGAAGAATACGCTCAGCTCAGGGAACGAGATCTCCCCGCAGCCATACTCGAACTTTTGCAAGACTCCATCCGGTTACACATGGTCAGCGACGTTCCGGTTGGTGTATTCCTATCTGGGGGGGTGGACTCCAGCACCATCGTGGCTTTGATGAGCAAGATTCTGGATCGACCGGTACGCTCATTTTCCATTGGATATGAGGCCGACGCAAAATACGACGAATTACATCATGCCCGGCATGCCGCCGAGCTGTATGGAACAGAACACCACGAAATCCGGATCTCAGAGCGCGACTTGCTTTCCTTCCTGCCCGCCCTAATTCACCATCAGGATGAACCAATCGCTGACCCCGTCTGTGTCCCTCTATACTTTGTCGCCAAATTGGCCAAAGAACGGGGCGTTACCGTCTGTCAGGTGGGAGAGGGCAGTGACGAACTGTTTGGCTATCCTGCATGGAATCTCTATCTGGCGGCGCAGAGATGGGGCCGTTTGGTGCCGATGCTACCCGGCTGGCTCCGCCAGGCGTTGATAATTGCGGTCAAACATGCGCACGGCCGTCGCCGACCGTTTGAGTACCTAAACCGGATTGACAAAAAACAAGTCGTCTTCTGGGGTAATTCTGAAGCCTACGGCGAAGGACTCAAACAGCAACTCCTTTCTGAAGCCTATTTTCAACAATATCCAGATATCTCCACCAATACCATTATCGAACCCTATTATCAAAAGTTCCTCGAACGCGCTCCTCACGCAGACCCTTTCAATTTCATGACCTACTTGGAAATGCACCTCCGATTGCCGGAGCTTCTCCTGATGAGAGTAGACAAGATGACAATGGCAGCGTCAGTCGAAAGCCGGGTGCCTTTTCTCGATCACCGGCTTGTCACTCTAGTGGCTTCGCAACCGCAAAGCTGGAAAATCCGACGCAAAGAGCCAAAATATCTCCTTAAGAAAACTGTGGAACAGATTCTACCTTCGGACATCATCTACCGGAAAAAGCAGGGGTTCGGCGTTCCAATTGATAAGTGGATTTTTGCAGCCCTGGGACAGTTCAGCCGGGCTACCCTTACGCGGAAACTCCCAGAGCTTCCTTATTTCCAATCGACCGCGGTGACAGAGTTGCTCGAATCATCCAAGCCCCACCGGAGTTGGTTTCTGCTGAACTTTGTCCTGTGGCACGACTACTGGATTGAAGGAAACAGGAAGTCTCTTGAAGAAGTTCAAAGTCCGGCAATGCCCCTGCTCGTTTGACGTGCGAAGAACATCTCCGGTGCTGACAAGCCGAATCCGATTTGAGAATCTGCACTTTTTTTTTGCAACCGGGCTTGACCGACTACGCCTGGGAGCAAAGATCGTGCGCGGTCTGGGGCTACGCTGGGTGTTATCTCGCCTGTGGTACGCAACGCAAAAAAAGGCGGGATACTTCCACTGGCGGACACCTGCACAGGCGTGGGAAAACGTGCCGCTCTCCAAGTGGCTGCGGAACGACGTGCCCTCCGAGCCTCGAGCGTACGTGGTCTGGCGGGAGAGTCAACCGGTCTCGTTTTTCTTCCGCTCCACTACTGAGCTCACGAGTGTCCTGCGGAGCCGCTTTTCTCCGGCAGTGGCCGAAGCGGAATCCGTCATCGCAGGTAATTGGCGGTATTTCAGCGGCCCTGTCTTTTCTGTGGGCTTTCCTCCAGATTGGCACAGAAACCCCTTGACTGGCGAGCAGGTTTCCTCCGGCCGACATTGGTCAGAACTTGGTGATTTCGATCTTGGAGATATCAAGCTGGTCTGGGAAGCGAGCCGTTTTAGCGTCGCTTACCCGCTCGTGCGAGCCTATGCTTGGACCGATGACGAGCGCTATGCGGAAGCCTTCTGGCGGTTGCTAGAGCAATGGGCTCGACACAATCCGCCGAATCGTGGGCCGAATTGGATGTCCGGTCAGGAGCTGGCTTTCCGGCTGATGGCTTGGTGCTTTGCACTTTACGGGTTCGGCCGCTCGTTGCACGCAGACTCAGCGCGGGTAGCAAACCTTGTCGCAATGATTGCTGCACACGCAGAGCGCATCGAAGCGACGCTACACTATGCGCGTTCCCAGAAAAACAACCATGCTTTGAGTGAAGCAACTGGCCTCTTGACGGTCGGCTTGCTGTTTCCCGAGCTACGCAAGGCTCGCCACTGGGAAGCTGTAGGCCGTGCGCTACTCGAAGCGGAAGTGCGCCGCCAGATCTACGACGATGGCTGCTATATTCAGCACTCTGCTAACTACCACCGCGTAGTGCTGCAGGTGCTATTGTGGGCTCTGCGCCTAAGTGAAATTCATGGGCGGCCGCTCTCAGTAGAGCTCGCCGAGCGGTTCCGCCGGGCGACAGATTTCTTGGACGCGCTTACCGATCCCCGAACCGGCCGAGCGCCAAACTTGGGTTCAAACGACGGGACGCTTGTGCTTCCGCTAAACGCATGCGGGTATGACGACTTTCGTCCCGTCATCCAGGCTTGCCACTTTGCTTCGAGCCGCAATCGGCGATACGAGCCAGGGTTGTTGGATGAGGACTTGCTGTGGCTCTTCGGTGCAGCGGCTCTCGAAAGCATGACGGATCCGAGGGACTCAGTCGGAGGCAGCTCCCGGAACGATGCTTCACCCGCCCGCCCGGAACGTCCTCGGCGCGTATTCCCAACAGGTGGTACCTATACGTTGGGGGAGTGGCCGCGGCGAGCCTTTCTTCGTTGCGTGGACTACCGCGATCGTCCGGGGCAGGCCGACCAATTGCATCTCGACTTGTGGTGGGACGGGGTCAATCTCGCCTGTGACGCCGGCACATTCTTCTACAATGGGCCTCCGCCTTGGGACAATCGCCTGGCCCGGTCAGCAGTTCACAATACCCTGACTCTTGATGGACAGAGCCAAATGACCAGCGTTGGACGCTTCCTCTGGGTCGACTGGGCACGCGGTCGGATCCGCCACCAAGCGCGCACGCCGGATGACCGGCTCGAACTCCTCGAGGCTGAGCACGATGGTTACCGAGCTATGCGCGCCCTCCATCGGCGCACAGTGCTTCGCGTGGGTTCCGAAAGCTGGCTAGTGGTGGACGACGTGGTCGGCGCCGGCGCCCACCAAGCGCGGTTGCACTGGCTGCTAGCTGACCTACCCTTCGAGGATGGATCAGCGCCTGGCGAGCTCCGATTCCGCATAGAGCAGAACAGACTGATCATTCGGACCTGGGCGAGTTGTGTGAGCAACACGACTCTAGTCAGGGGCGGGATACTGCTACGGGGCGCGGATGAGATGGCAGAGCTTCGCGGGTGGGTCTCGAAAACTTACGCAGAAAAGGAGTGCGCACTTTCCCTTGCTGTCGACGCTTCCGGCAAGTTGCCCATCCGCTTCATCACATACGTTGGTGTCGAGCCGACTGGAATTGAGCGGTGGGAGCTGAGGAACGTAGCGATAGACCTCCCTCTGGGAAAACTAACAGTGCACTTAGCCGAGCCGGGGACCTCGCCGATTCTCTCGCATTCGGCGTTGTACGGAGAAAACGGGTTGGATCAGCTCTCTAGTCACGAAGCTCGAGAGCCGCGACAAGTTCATATACTCTTGATCCACCAGTCCTTCGTTTCACCAGCAGAGGCCGGGGGCACGCGACACTATGAGTTAGCGAGACGGTTAGTAAGGCGGGGCTACCGATTTACTATAGTTGCGAGCGACCTAAGCTACTTGACTGGGAAACCGGTGACCGACAAGCGACGGTTGGTAGCTGAGGGGTGGCTCGAGGGCGTTCGTATCTTCCGGACTTGGTGCTACGCGGCATTCCACCGCAGTTATCTGTCGCGGATACTAACGTTTCTGAGTTTCAGCGCAATCTCGGTGCCGGCAGCGTGGCGAGCGGGTCGGGTTGACATCGTCATGGGGACCACACCGCCGATCTTTCAAGCGGTTTCGGCTTGGTTTGTTGCATTGCTCAGACGTCGCCCATTCTTGCTAGAAGTGAGGGATCTATGGCCCGCCTTCGCTATCGACGTCGGGGTAATAAAAAACCCAGTTCTGATTCGGTTGTCCCGCGGGTTGGAAAGATTTCTTTACAACCGCGCACAGCACATCGTGGTTAATTCCCCTGCCTATAAGACATACTTGACCAGAAGAGGCGTTCCGCCGGAGAAAGTCACCTTGATCGCCAACGGCGTGGATCCGACGATGTTTGACCCCGCCGCCCGAGGTAAGTGCTTCCGGACCGCCTACGGATTGGATCAGAAGTTTGTGGCCATGTACGCAGGGGCGTTGGGGCTCGCGAACGACTTGGACACTTTGGTCGAAGCTGCAGCACTGCTGCGCGAGGAGGCCTCGATTCACTTCTTGCTAGTCGGTGATGGTAAGGAACGGCCTCGACTGGAGGAAGAAGTGAGACTTCGGAAGCTAAGCAATATTACGTTTGCCGGAGCGCAGCCCAAGATGGCGATGCCTGAGGCACTAGCGGCGGCCGATGCGTGCGTAGCGATTCTAAAGGATGTGCCCATGTTCCGAACCACGTACCCAAACAAGGTGTTTGACTACATGGCGGCAGGGCGTCCCGTCGTGCTCGCGATTGATGGAGTGATCCGCGAAGTGATCGAAGCAGCTGGGTGTGGCGTCTATGTTCCGCCCGGCAACCCGGTCGCACTGGCAGAGACAGTCTGTCAGTTGTCGCGTGATCCCGCACGAAGTCGAACGATGGGTTTGTCGGGGCGGGCTTACGTCCAGGAACATTTCAACCGAGAAAAGCAGGCTGAGAAGTTTGCCGAGTTGGTCGAGAAGTTGGCGCGCCAAACGTAATGGGTGTGACTGCTTCTTGTCGGCCCAGGCCTTTTAGGCCGACTCTACGGTGAGTTTTCGACAAATTGCGGCTCATTCGTCAGACATCCCCGGATGTAGATATCAACGCCTGTCAGTGCTCGAACTTCTGCCGTCCGCCAACTGGCCTGCCACAAAGTCCATCGACCACACCTGGTTCGTTCCCGCCAGGTGAAAACGCTTCCGACGATGCCCGCACACTCGCCGGCGCCACTTCCGCCGCTGCTGCAGCGTTAGTCCCGCTTCCCGATCGATGCGTTCCACAGAGTCTGCCTATTTTCCAGCCCTCTCGGTTCAGCAATACTCGGATCTTCCGGTATCCGTACCGCACTTGCACTTAAGCAACCTCTCGGATGGGCATGCGCAACTCCACTTCCAGCCCAACGTAATTGCTTCTTCCACCGATAGACGTCTGCTCCGAAACACCTACTCGTCTCAACAACTCCGCCACAGGCACTCCGGCTTCCGCTTGCTTCAAGACCGCGACAATCTGTTCCACGGTGAATCGCCTCTCTTCACGGCAAAATCCCCCATCTCTCAAGTCTAGAGTTTGCCGAAAACGCACAACCTGGCGCTTCGCGCAGGGAGCTAGTGAAAGGTCTCGCATTGTTTGCCGGACGGCCACTTAGTCTACACGCCTACGCCGCCATTTCGCCCCCTTCGCGCGGAAAGATAGGAACAACTTTGGGCACAAAACCCGCCGAACACCCTGACAAACCGTGATACATGACTCACGGAAATGCAAGAAAAGCCAACTACTTAACGTTTCTGAATTCAATAGCGGGTTGCAGGTTCGAGTCCTGCCCGGTTCACCATTTTGCATTTGATTCGGGCCAACAGGTAACGCGCGTTTCCGTTCCTGCGTCCCGCAGCCGTGCTTTATTTGTCCAGATATTTCACGAAGACCACTTCGTTTTGCCGCTCGTTGTACAGCAATTCATCCGCTAAGCCGCGAATGATCACAATTCCCAATCCCCCTGGCCGGATGCCTTGTTGTTCGCGAATCACTGTGTGCTGCAAGGGATCTTCATCAGGATTGTTGATGGCCGCATGCTTCAGATCTTCGAACTTAAAGCCGGGTCCCGGATCAGCGATGCGATACTGCACCATTCTTCGGGCCCGCAAGTACGCGACGCGCACGTTCCGCTTGGCATCCAGCTTGCCGCCCCACTCCACGGCATTCATCAACAGCTCCCGGAATACCTGAGACACCGCGCTGCGCACATCATCCGGCAGATCGACAGCCAGCTGCGCCATAAATCCTTGAATGCGCCCAGCCGCCTGCAGGTCGCACGGCACCAGCAACTCCACCCAGTTCGGCCGCGCCGAAAGCACTTGAATATCCGGAACATCGGAAGAGGCTAGCGTATTGCGAACCAATTCGAGCATATCCGCTACTTCAAAAGGCTTGGCGATGTAATCGAACGCCCGCTCGCGTATTGCGCGCAACAGCGTCTCCGGGGTCTTGTCGCTGGTCATGACAATCACCCGCATGGAGCCCGGCTGCTTGGTCGCCTCAGCGAGCAGTTCCAGGCCGCTCATGTCCGGCAGCCAAACATCCAGCAGCATCAGTTGGAAGCGTTTGGTGCGCAGTTGGCGCAGTGCTTGTGCTCCATCGTTGGCGTTGGAGACCTGAAAGCCTTCCTCGCGCAGCACGTTCAGCAGCAACTCGCGGAGAAGTTCGTCATCCTCCACGACCAGAATCGCTGGCTTGTCTCCCTGGTTCTCCGCGACGGTGTCCATTGGCTCGCGCCCTCGCTGGCGGGGGCTCATCCTACTTTTGCCTGCCGTGGCCGTCAAGGCGCAGCCACAATTTACGGGGCCGCGAGCAGCCGTTCGATTTCCTTCTGCAATAATTCCGGGTCGATGGGCTTCGTAAGATAAGCGTCAAAGCCCGACCGCAAACCCGCTTCACGGTCACCGCGCATCGCCGACGCCGTCAACGCGATCACACGGAGATTCTTCAAGCCGGCGTTCGCGCGAATCCGGCGGATGGCCTCAAGACCGTCGACGTTTGGCATACGCACATCCATCACCACCAGGTCCGGAACGGATTCTTCCAGCAGCTGCAAAAGCTCCGCTCCGTCGTCTACGCCGAGGCCCGCATAGCCGAAGGAAGACACCAATTCCAGCACCAGTTCTCGAATGGCTGCATTGTCGTCCACCACAAAGATGCGTTTCATTGGCGCCCGGGGCGCTACTGTAGTCTCGCGGCACCGCAAAGTCACCTGAAATGGAAACGCTGCCGGGCTCCCGAGAGTCCCCGCAACCGGCCTTTCCCCAATCTCCCGCGCTATCAATTCCCAGCACTCGGCGGTATGATTCCACCCACGTAAACCGGGCTCGAGGCCTACCAGGCCATTGAGTCCGCGCCCGATTCGGCGCCATCCGGTCCCCACGAGAAGTGCCTCGATGATTCAGAAGAAGATTTGCATGCTGGGCTCGTTCGCTGTCGGCAAAACCAGCCTGGTCGCCCAATTCCTCACCAAGGGATTTTCGGAGAAGTATCACACCACCATCGGCGTCAAGGTCGACAAGAAAACCGTGCAAGTGGCGGGGAATTCGGTGGACCTGATTCTCTGGGACATCCAGGGCGAAGACAGTTCCCAGCAGTTGTACCTTTCCTATTTGCGGGGAATTTCCGGTTATCTGCTCGTCATCGACGGGACCCGCCGCTCCACCTTATCCACCGCGATCAACATTCAGTCCACGGTCAATTCGCTGCTCGGGCCGCGCGTGCCTTTCGTGGTGCTCGTGAACAAGCTGGATTTGCAGGCCGAGTGGGAAGTGCAGGAAAGCGACCTCCAGGAATTGGCGCAACGCTCCTGGTACGTCGCTAAGACCAGCGCGAAAACCGGAGAAGAAGTCGAGCAAGCATTTTTGCGTCTGGCCACGCAAGTCATGCAGGGGAGTATGAATGCATCTTCCGCCGCAAGTTCTTAGCATTCTCGGCGATCAACTGGTGGCCAGTCGCTCTCCGGCCTATCTGGTTTGCGATCGCCAGGGCCGCATCAGCGACTGCGGCGGCGTTCTGGATCGTTATGGTTTGGCCGATATAGTCGCCGGAGATGTGGCCGAGCAAAAGGCGCTGTTTCTCGCTGGTGTGCTGCCTCTCGACCGTGCCGGGCTCTACCTGCCCTCGGTTCGTCTGGGTGTGCATGCCGCGCATGACGTCTATGCGGCCAAGCTGGACGATCTGGACTGGGTGATTCTGCTCGATGCCGAAGCCAGCGACGCGCAAAAAGGATTGATCCAGCAGGAACGCAACGAACTCAGCTTGCTGCAGGATCGTTTGAACGCCCTCAACGCCCTGCTCGAAATCAAGAACCGGCAACTGGAACGCGCGACCCAGCTCAAAAGCCAGTTCCTGGCCAACATGAGCCACGAACTGCGCACTCCGCTCACCGCGATTTTGGGCTATAGCGGACTCCTGTTGAAGCAAGTGCCCGGCCCGTTGAACGAAAAGCAGCATCGTTTCGTTGGGCATATGGACAGCAGTGCCAAGCATCTTCTCGCGCTCATCAATGACATTCTGGACCTCTCGAAAATCGAAGCCGGTGAACTCGAACTGAACACCGAAGATTTTCTGGTAGCGGACGCCGCCGAGGAGGTCCTCACCATGATTGGCCCGCACGCCCGCAGCAAAGGCGTCGTGCTCGAGAGCTACATCGCCGAGGGCCTGGCCGTTCACGCGGATTTTTTGCGCTTCAAGCAGTTGCTCACCAATTTATTGAGCAACGCCGTGAAGTTCACTCCTTCCAGCGGCGCAGTGCGCGTGGAGTCGCGACCCGACGGACGTTTCGTCGTGACCTCTATCTCGGACACCGGTATGGGTATCTCGCCGGAAGAGCAGGAACGCCTCTTTCGCGATTTCTTTCGCACCAGCACGGCCAAGGAGGCTGCCGTTGACGGCACCGGCCTTGGTCTGGCCATCACCAAACGCCTGGTCGAGCAGCACGGAGGGACCATCACCGTGACCAGCGAGCTCGGCAAAGGGAGTTGCTTTGCCTTTTCGTTGCCGGCCGCCGAGAACTACGCCAAATCCGCGCTGGGCACCGCGGGCAGCGGAGTGTGACAAAACTGTCTCTGGCACCCAGGTGCGGAAAGGATCGAATCGCTATGTCGCCAACGGCCAAGGGCAGAGCAACTGCAAAGTCTCTCAAGAAGCAAGCTTTGAAACATCCGGAAAGGAGTAGGAAGGTGAACAACACAGAAGAGAACAAAGGTTCCAATGGAGCCATAGGTGCCGACGGTGGGGGAGAGAACGTCGACCGCATCCGCGAGATCCTTTTTGGCTCGCAGCAGCGGGAGTTCGAGAAGAAGCTGGCTCGTTTCGACGAACGCCTGGCTGCCGAAGCGGCTACGCTTCGCGACGAATCCAAGAAGCGCTTCGATTCCCTGAATCTGTATATCAAGAACGAAATGGAATCGATGGCCGAGCGCCTCAAGGCGGAACAGGACGACCGCGTCGAAAAGCTCAACTTGCTTGGCCGCGAGCTGAAAGAGCTCGCCAAAGCTACCGACAAGCGCTTGACCCAGATCGATGAGTTGGCTTCCAAGAATCAACGCGACCTTCGCAAACAGATTCTCGATCAGGGCGAAGAGCTTTCGGGCGAATTCCGCCGCTTACATCAGGAGCTCAAGTCTTCTCTCGAACGCTCCGTGCAGGAACTCAACGAGGACAAACCTGGGCGCTCCGCTTTGGCCAATCTTTTCACCGAGATGGCTTTGCGCTTGAACAATGAATTCAGTATTCCCGGCTCGGAGGCTCCCGCCGCCAAGGCCGCTCGGGCGAAGTAAATCATGGAAGAATTGCCGAAGGCACGCGACCAAGCCAGGGCCGACGGCACCAACGGTGCCGCCGCCGCGGGTCCCATAGAGGAGATCCGCAGCCTACTCGTGTCTTCGGAGCGTTCGCAGATTCGCGAACTCCAGCAACGCATCGAAGATCCCGAATTGAACACCGAAATGGTCAGCCGCGTTTTGCCGGAAGCCATGAACCTGCGTTCACGGCAGGACGACAAACTTGCCGCGTCTTTTATCCCGACAGTGGAAACCGCGATCGCTCTTTCCGTTAAGAAACGTCCCGAAGTGCTGGCCGGCGCGATTTTCCCGTTGCTGGGTCCGGCGATTCGCAGAGCCATCGCCGCGACTCTCAGCGCCATGCTCGTTTCCTTGAATCAAACCATCGAGCATAGTTTTTCGCCGCGTTCCCTCGGCTGGCGGCTCGAATCCTGGCGCACCGGCAAACCCTTCGCCGAAATCGTTCTCCTGCGCACCCTCGAATATCGCGTCGAACAAGTCTTCTTGATTCACAGCCGGACTGGTTTGATGCTGCAGCACGTTTCCGCCACCGCTCTGGCCACCGGCGCGGACATGATCTCGGCCATGCTCACCGCCATCCAGGACTTTGTGCACGATTCCTTCAAGCTGGAAAAAACCGAAGACATTGACACCTTGCAAATCGGCGAATTGAAAGTGTGGATCGTGCGAGGCCCGCAAGCAGTTTTGGCCGCGGTGATCCGCGGCGAAGCGCCCACCGATCTTCGCGTTCTCCTGCAGGAGACCATTGAGCGGATTCATCGCGAATACGCCGACGAGCTTCAGGAATTTGACGGTAATTCCGCGCCCTTCGAATCGTGCCGTCCGTTGCTGGATGGCTGCTTGACGTTCCGGCGCCAGGAAAGGAAAACGCAATCCTTTCGCGCTGTCGGCTTGGTGGCGGCCGCAGCAGCGCTAATTATCGCTGCGCTCCTCGCCCATCCGCTGCTCCAGAGATATCGTTGGCGCAATTTCATCCAGAGCTTGAAGCAGCAACCCGGAATCGTGGTCATCGATTCAGAAAACCGCCAGGGAAAATTCCACGTGACCGGCCTGCGCGACCCGTTGGCCGCCGATCCTTCCGTATTGCTCAGCGCCGCCAGCCTTGCGCCGCAGGATGTGGAATCGCGCTGGGAGCCTTACGCCGCTTCCTATCCCGAGTACGTCCTTTCTCGCGCCAGGGAACTGCTGGTCCCCAGGCCCGGAACGCAATTGCAAGTGGCGGACGGAAATCTCACCGCCTCCGGTACCGCGCCGCAAAGCTGGATCGACGCCGCCCGCAAGCAAGCCAAATTTGTCGGCGGCATCAACAAATACGATGACTCGCACCTCATTTCCGAGGAATCCGTAAGACTCAGCGCGGCTGCACAAAGTCTCAACTCCGCCTCGCTCGATTTCCTGTCTGGCACCACCGAACTGGCCCCCGGCGAGAGCCAGAAGTTAGCGAGAATCATGGAAGAAGTCCGCGTCGCTCTTACCACCGCCGCGCAAGCCAACAAGAAAATTCGAATCATTGTCGTGGGCCACGCGGACCAACCCGGTGACGAACGCCGCAACGAACAACTCAGCCAGTTGCGCGCCGACGCCATCTTGCTGCGCCTGGAGTCCAGTGGCCTGGCGCCCAACTATTTCGTTGCCCGCGGAGTCGGCACGCGACTCGAGCCCGGCGACACGCTAACCCGTTCCCAGCTTGGCCCCAGGCGAGCCGTCTCGTTTCACGTGGAAGTCCGGGACAACTGACAGAATTTCACGATCGCGGCGCAAAACAGAAATGCCCTCAAAAAAAATCCTCGTGGTGGACGACCAGGACGAGATTCGCGAAATCATCGGCATCAGTCTCGAGCAAGTGGATGGCTGGCAAGTCGTCTTCGCCTCTCCCGGCCCGGAGGTCCTGGTGCGCGCTCAGTCCGAACAGCCGGATGCCATCATTTTGGACGCCAACATGCCCGGAATGGACGGTCCGACCACCTTTAAAGGCCTGCGCGCCAATCCCAGCACCCAACAAATCCCGGTAATCCTGTTGACCGCCAGCGTCATGACCGAAGAACGCCGAAGGTTCGCGGAACTCGGTTTTGCCGCGATTCTCAGCAAGCCGTTCGACCCTCTTACCTTGCCAGCGCAAGTACGCTTGGCTTTGGGCTGGCCACTCTGATGGACGAAACCTCTCAGAAGCAGGACAAGATCAACGCCGCTGTTGCGCGCATTTGGCAGCAGAAGAAGTCTTTGACGCTAGTCAGCATTGCCGCCGTCGAACGCGCGGCGGCCGCTCTGGTCGACGGTTCGTTCACTTCGGAACTGCGCGCCAATGCCGCCATCGAGGCGCACAAACTCGCCGGCTCCCTCGGCACCTTCGGCTTCTCGCAAGGTTCCCGCCTCTCTCGATCGATGGAGGAAATACTCACCCGCGCAGCGGACCTGCAACCTCAAGACGGACAGGAACTGTCCGAGCTTCTTCGCAAGTTGCATGTCGAACTGGAACCCGTCTCTGGTTGTTGATCAGCGCTTGGCGAACGCCAGGCGCACCGGCTCGACAGCCGTGGTCCGCGAGAAATCCGCAAACGGATAAACCGTCGACGGGCGCAGCACCGTGTACAGCTCCCCGGCCCACAACAGAATATCCAGCAGCCGCCCGCGCTCCAGGTTGGACAGCTTCGCGTTCTGCAAGCACACGCCCAATGCCTGGCTCGAGCACTCTTCGACAAACTCTCGCGCCTTCGCCTGCTCGCCGCCCAGCAGCGGCCGCCGCCTGCGCGGGTCGATGTGCTCCAGCTGTTCGTAGCAGTGCGCCAGAAAATGCGTCAGGCAAAAAGCCTGTCCAGCCAAAAAAGCAACCGCGGCGCCTGCACAACGATCCACACAGCAATCACGTTCTCCACGCATCGTTTCCATGGTTCCCGAGTCCGGAGAGGTTCGTTCATCTGCTTCTGTCGTAGTTTGTAACCGAGCAAGCGCGCCTTTTATGCCGCAAACTGCGCGCTCGGCTCGTCAGCAAAAGTCGGAGTCAAGGCATGCACGTCGCCCGTTGCGATTTCGCCGTTGCTGTGCAGCTCAATCATTTCCGCGCGGTGTGCCGCGAACGTGCGCGTCCGCAAGCATCCTTCCAGGTATGGCGCCAGCAGTTTGCGCAGCCACCGTTCATTCTCATGGCAGCTCTTGGCTCGCTGTTCGCCAATCCAGAACGTGATCAGTGTAATCAGCCGCGCTTCCTGATCCGATGCCATCACCAGGCAGCCCGCGTATCCACACACACCTTTCATCGTGCTGGCCACCGCTGCCGGAATCGCCCGGTGCGCGCGCTGCGCTTCTGCCGGCTTGGCCACAAAGTCCATGCTCAGCGCGGTCAGGCTCGCGGCTGCCGCCGGACAGGGGCTCGCCGCCGCCGTTGGCGTGAATCGATCTCTGGCTATTCGTCGGGAAGGACCTGCTACGGACTCGCGTTCCACAAAACCTCCTGGGGTCTTTCCCCATTCCCTCTAAGAGAGGGGAGGCGCATCCTCGCAGGTTCAGTTGCAAAGATGCGCCCGTGTGGGGCACACGGGGAGGGGATACTTCCCCGTAGATGAGAACTCCCGGTTCAGGGGGGTTCCATTTCGGTAGTGCGCGATAGTCGCTCTTCGTTTCATTCAAAAATCCGTAGATTATTTGCCCCGTAAGCCTAGCCTAGCTATACTCCCCATCTGGCAGTTGGGGATTCCTGGGGCACATTTTTGGAATTTTTCGCGTTCGACCGTACATACGTCGATCGTCTGCGCGACGGTGATCCTGCCGTCGAACAGCACTTTTTCGCCTATTTTGAGCCCTTCCTGCACATGATGTTGCGTAGCCGCTCCACCCAGCCCGAGCAAGTCGAGGACATCACTCAGGAGACCTTTACGCGCGTTCTCGTCCAATTAAGGAAGGACGGCATCCGCCAGCCCGAACGTTTTGGGGCTTTTGTTTGTATGACTTGCAAGAACGTCCTCCGCGAACGCCATCGTTCCAACCTCAAAGACGGCAACTCCCTCGACGATTCCCATTATGAGATTCCGGATAAGGCAATTGACTTGGACCGAATTGTGGCCTCCAAAGAGCTCATGGTCCAGGTTCGCGAGATCATGCAGGAGCTTTCCGCCCGCGAAGTGGCCATCCTTCGCGCCATCTTCTGGGAAGAAAAGGACAAAGACGAGGTTTGCCGCGAGTTCGATATCGACCGCAACTATCTCCGCGTCTGCTTTCTCCGCGCCAAGGACAAGTTTCGCTCCCATTACGAGAAGCGTCTGCGGCCCAGGCCCCCCGCCCCAGGCCACAAGCCATGAAACGAAACCCTCTCTTCCTGCACTATTTACCCGGATGAGGACTATGGACCACACGACCGCTGTACGGCTTCAAGCCGCCGAGAAGTACCTCCTGGGTGAGCTCGACGCTGCTGTCCGCGACGAATACGAGGAGCATTATTTCGACTGTAGCGAGTGCGCTCTGAATCTCCGCGCCGCAGCTGCCTTTGCCGCGACCAGTCGCCAAGTCTTTCAGAATGATGCAGTTGCCGCCGTCGCCGCCGACCGCGCCGGCCGTAGGGCCCCCGCTCGGCCCAGCTTCATCGTCGAACGCTTCCGCTGGACCTTTGCCGCCGTCCCGACTTTTGCCGCTCTCGCCTTGGCTGTCGTGGTCACGTACCAGGGCACCGTGCTCATTCCCAGTCTTAAGCATGCCTCCAGCTCCACGATCAGCCTCCCGGATGCGAATAGCCGCATCCTTCCCCTAGGCGCCGCTTTGGCCAAGCGCAGCGAAGCTAAGCCTGCCAACGACACCGCCTTCTCCGTTCGCCCCAACGAGCCTTTCTTCGTAAAGTTCGATTTCACGCCCAACACCATTCTCCCGGCCTACATTTGCCAGCTCCGTGACGCCTCCGGACAGCGCATCCTTCTGCAAGTCCCCGTTTCCGGAGACACGGCTGGCCGCGAATATCAGTTGGCCGTCCCGGGCGGGTTACTTCCCGCTCCCGGCACCTATCAAGTGGCCATCCTGGGGGCCGATCAAGCTTCCGGACAGCCTTTGCCCGGCGATAAGCCCCAGACCTTCGCGATTACTGTTGCATTTCGTCAGTAGCTGCATGAGACTCTAACTCCAATTTCCGTGTCGAGGTGCTGTCCCCCATGTCCCCTTTGCACCGTATTCCATTTCATTTTCATGCCGAAGGTCACGCTCTGAGCGCCGAATTTCGCCATCCGCTCTGGTCCGTGATCCCCGCGCAGGCTTCCGCATCACTTCCCACCATTGGCGGCCACGCATCGGCTCACGTCGAGCACTTTCATCATCAGGATTTCGTTCATTTCGAGCGTGCCCACACGCATATTTCCGGCAAGCGCCGCCGCGACGAGAGCTTCGTCACCCACGCTTCCGTCACCGTGCACAACCTCAATATTCTCAACCGCATCACCGCCGACCTCATCGTCTCCCGCCTCACTTCCATTCATAAGCCGGACGACCCTGAGGGCCACATCACCGCCGACGATACCCGCTTCGTCGGCCTCAAGATCGATGGCAAGGACGTCAACGTCGTTCTCCGCCACGATCTGCTCGTCAAGTGCAGGACTCACGACGACTTGCGCAAGGCTATTGCCTCCGACGAAAAATCCGGCAAAATAGTCGCCTTACCCAAGAACCGTCAGGTGGCTATTTGTTCCCTGGTCGAAAAGCTCGAAACCAAGTTGCCCGGGGCCGACCCCAAGAAGCACCTCATCGAGATCAAAGGTTTTGGCAAAATCTTCTTGGCCGAAATCTTCGCCGAACCCGGCACCATTTCCTTGACCATGCTCCGCCTCGAGCTCGGCTCGCCCCATGTCGCCGATATGACCGGGGCAGAGACCCGCATCAACGGACAACCACCGCCGGGTCCCTGAGCTTAAGAAGAACTGCTTTCATCTTTTGTTTTTGCGTTGCCGCTGCGCTAACTAACGCCTGCCGAACCGGCCAAGGCCCTCAAGCGGCCGTCGATCAAATCACTAGCACGCTGGCACACGGCGACCTGAATCTGGCTTCCCGGCAGGCCGATCAGGCCTTGGCAAAATATGCTGGCAGCCCGCCGGAGTGGTCTTGGCGTCTCCGCATTTTGAAAGCCAAGGTCCTGGCCTTCCAATCGGCCTATCAAGAAGCCTTGGATCTGGTCCGCGGTGACCTGCCGCCCTCTCTCCTGCAAACCGACATTGGCGTTCGCAAGAATGTCGTTGAAGGGGTGGCCTATCGCGTCGCGCAGGACTTCGAGAAATCCGCGGCGAAGTTCGCGGCCGCCGAGGACCTCGCGACCCGTTTCCAGCCGCAACTTCTCTGCGAGGTCTTGAACGCCAGGGGCGCCCTGGAATCCAGCCAGAAAAAATTTACAGAGTCCCAGACGACCTATTCCCGGGCCCTGGCTCTGGCCACCGCGCTGCAACGCAGCGATCAGCAAGGCATGGCGCTGGTTAGCCTCGCTTGGGTTTCCATGAACCTCGGGCATTTTGACGAAGCCATTGCCAGAGGCCAATCCGCGCTGGAGTTCTCTCGAAAGCTCGACATGCAAGGGTACGTGGCTACTGCTCTCGGAAATCTGGGCTGGAGCTACCTCGAATTGGGGGACTTTGACAATTCTCTCGACTACTACAAGCAAGCTGCCGACCTCTCGGACCGCCTGGGACTCCCTGGATACAAACTCTACTGGCTGGCTGGAGTCTCAAACGCTTCTCGCGAACTCCATGATTACGTCTCCGCTGAAAATCTCTCCAAGCGGACTCTCGAACTGGCGCGTGAGCTGAAGAACATTCAGACGATTACCCAGTGCCTGAACGATCTGACGCGAGTCTGCCTGCGAACCGGTCGCCCGGACCTGGCGCGCACTTACAACCTGGAGGCCCTCGCCAAGGACGATCATTTTGGAAGGGAAGAGGCCCAGCTCTTATCTGCATACGTCGAGATGGATCAAAAAAATATCGCCCAAGCGGAACAGCTTTTTCTTGCCATCTCTCAGAATAAAGCCGTGGAGGCCCCTCTGCGTTGGGAAGCCCAGTCGGGGCTCGCCGGTCTTTTCGATAGCCAAGGGCGGTACCAGGAAGCCGAGCTCCAATATGCGGCAGCCATCAAAACGATTGAACGAGAAAGAACCTCCATCAACCACGACGAGCTGCGCCTCAGCTTTCTATCCACCGGAATCGCCGTCTACGGTGATTACATCGACTTCCTCGTCCGCCACGACCGTCCCGACGACGCTCTGCGCCAAGCTGACCTTAGCCGCGCACGCACTCTCGCCGAGGGATTATCCGCCCAGCGTATCGCTGCAGCGCCCTCGGCGCCGGGCAGCGACCCGCGGCAAATCGCCCGGCGTCTACGCTCCACTCTTCTCGTCTACTGGCTCGGCGAGAAGCATTCCTACCTCTGGGCCATTACTCCTGCGAAAACGCAATGCCTCACTCTCCCGCCCGCTTCGGAAATCGATCCACTCGTCAGGAGCTATCGCGACCTGACCCTCAAATCCTCCGACCTGCTTGCCGACGCCTCCGACGCCGGAAAAAAGTTGTACTCCACGCTGGTTGAACCCGCGCGCAAACTCGTCCCGGCCAATTCCCGCGTTATTCTCCTCCCGGACGCCAGCCTCTACGGTCTCAACTTCGAAACACTCATCGTCCCCGATCCGCAACCCCATTTCTGGATCGAGGACGTCACCGTAACCACTGCATCTTCGCTATCCATACTCGCCTCCGCATCCAACCGTCCGCCTTCCAAGCACAACAGCCTCCTCGTCGTCGGCGATGCTGTTCCCGTCCCGGAATTTGGTCCACTTCCGCAAGCTTCTGTTGAAATCCAGAAAATTCAGCCGTACTTTCCTGCGGACGGCCGCACTCTGCTGCGGGGCCCGCAAGCCACTCCCAGCGCTTACCTCAAAAGCCAGCCTGGCCGCTTTTCCTACCTACATTTCGTCACCCACGGCACCGCCAGCCGCGCCCGCCCGCTCGAATCCGCCGTCATCCTCAGCAAAGAATCCGACAGCGACGCCTACAAACTCTACGCCCGCGACATCGTCGCCCATCCACTGCAAGCCGAACTCGTCACCATCTCTGCTTGCAACGGTTCCGGCACCCGCGCCTACTCCGGCGAAGGCCTCGTCGGCCTCTCCTGGGCCTTTCTCCGCGCCGGTGCTCACAACGTAATCGGCGCCCTCTGGGAAGTCAGCGATGTCTCCACTCCTCAACTCATGGACAAACTCTACGCCGAACTAGCCGCCGGCAAAGATCCCGCCACCGCCCTCCGCAACGCCAAGCTAGCCTCTCTCCACTCCCAAACCGTCTTCTCCAAGCCCTTCTACTGGGCCCCCTTCCAACTCTACTCCGGCTCGTAATCTCTGCCCGTCTCCCACCCTCCGGTGGCGCCGGCATCTTGCCGGCGCGAGCGCAGTGGCCAATCTTTCGATTGGCCAGCAACCCTCGCCCCCCGCTCCCCATGTCGCAACACCCCATTTCGTGCCAAACTCTAACCACGCGGCCCTCAGCGCCTGGTTACGCCATCCGCCGCCGCTGCATCTCACTCAAGGTGCGCATTTTCGCCTCAAGGAGTTGGAACGTGACGAAGTCGTCCCGCATCGCCTCTGTTGCTCGCTTCCATCGCTATCTCGGCCTCTCGATCGGAAGCGCCCTGGCCGTTTGTTTGCTCCTCCTGCCCGCCCCGCTAGCGGCACAGGAAGCCCCAAGCTCTGCGCACCTCTCGACCGCGCCTCCCCCAGTCCCCGTCGAGCAGGTGGTTCAGCGCTTTGCCGAACGCGAGTCCGAATTCAAGCGCGAGCGCGACAACTTCACCTACACTCAGACGTTCCTCTTCCAGACCCTCGACCCCGACGGCCAGCCCGACGGCGAATATCGCATGGTCACCGACATTCTCTTCACTCCCGCCGGCAAGCGCTACGAGCACGTCGTTGAAGCGCCCGTCTCCACCATCCAGCGTCTGCTCTTCACCCAGGAAGACGAGGACGACCTTCGCAACATCCAGCCGTTCGTTCTGACCAGCGACCAGCTGCCCAAGTACGACGTGAAATACATTGGCCGCGAACAGGTCGACGAACTGATGACCTACGTCTTCGACGTGGCCCCCAAGCAACTGGAAAAGAAAGAGCGCTACTTTCAAGGACGCATCTGGGTCGAAGACAAAGATCTGAACATCGTGAAGACCTACGGAAAAGTGGCCTACCTCGCCAAGAAAAACAACGACCAGGCCTTCCCGCACTTTGAGACGTACCGCGAGAACATTGAAGGGCACTTCTGGTTTCCCACCTACACCCGCGCCAACGACGTGCTGCACTTCAAGACCAGCGACGTGCCCATTCACATGGTGGTCCGCTACGAGAAATACAAACGCTTCGGTTCCACCATCAAGATCGGCCCGGCGCGTGTCGAGGACGATCCGAAGAAGCCGGAAAAGCCTCCTAAGCCGTAGCTGCGCGGAATCCCATCGCTGTCGCGCATGTTCCCTGTGGAAACTCGCGACAGCGGCTCGACTTCCGCGAAAAAGCCCCCTCAGGTACGATTAAGAGATGCAAGCCTCTCGCGGCATTCATTTGAAGACCTATTTCATGCTCGCGCTCATGATCCTGTTTGCGCCTCTGGGCAACGTACTCCTCGGAAAAGGCATGAAAAGCGTAACCGCCCCGGCTTCCTGGCAGCCCGCCGCGCTGGAGCGCGTGGCCGGCCAAATTATTGGCTCCCCGTTCATCTGGCTCGGTGTGGCTTCGCTTTTGACCTTCTTCGTGGCCTACATGGTGGTGTTGAGCTGGGCCGATTACAGCTACGTACAGCCGGCTTCTTCCTTTTCTTATGCCGTGGTCGCGCTACTCGGCTACTTGTTGCTTGGCGAAGTGGTCACGCCTTTGCGTGCCGCGGGAATCGCCATCATCTGTCTGGGCGTTTTTGTTGTGGGACGCACCCCGCCGCGAACCACGGAGCCGGTCTAGCCGATGCGCGAAGCCATCCTGTTTTTTCTGATCGTGGTGGCCGGCACAGGCGGAGAACTTTGCGTTTCCCGCGCCATGAAAACCGCCGGCGAGGTTACCGATTTTCGGCCGGCCAGTTTGTTGCGATTCCTCCTCCGCGCCTTGCGGGTCGGTTGGATGTGGGTGGGTGTTGGCCTGATGGCCATCGCGTTTTTTTCCTTGTTGGGAATGCTGGCCATGGAAGCGGTTACCTTCGTTGTGCCGGTCACGGCTTTGAGTTACGCCGCCGGCGCCCTCGGAGCCGCTTGGTTTTTGCGGGAGCGCGTGAGCTCTCAGCGCTGGGTCGGTGTTTTTATCGTTTGCGTCGGCGTTACCCTGGTGTTGCTCAGCAAGCGATAGGCTCGCCGGGGCATGCTATAGTTAATTCAGCTTGCTGGCGCTTCTGAAACGCCTTGCACGCGAGGTGCGATGCTTCTGACGGCCAGTGAATACGCGCTTTTTGTCGTGGCTGCTGCCCCCTTCGTCTACTACCTGCTGGCCATCTATAGTTCCGCGCGTTTTTTCTCTACCGAATTCCGCCATCACGCTCCCAACACCGATTATTTCCCGCCCATCAGTTGCTTGAAGCCCGTCCGCGGCCTGGACCCCGACGCCTACGAAAATTTCGCCAGCTTCTGCCGTCAGGACTATCCCGATTACGAAATTGTCTTTTGCGTGGACGCTAACGACCCCGCTCTGCCGGTGATTCAGTCGCTCATCCGCGATTTCCCGCAACGCCAGATTCGCATCCTCTATGGTTCCGGGCGCACCGCAGTCAACGACAAGGTCTCCCGCCTGGTTCGCCTTACTGCCGATGCTCGCCACGAGTTGCTGGTCATCAGCGACGGCGATACCCGGGTAGCGCCCGGTTATCTGCGCACCGTCGCCGGCGCGTTCCTCGATCCCAAAGTGGGTGGCGCCACCTGCCTCTACGTTTCCCCGAAAGAAACCTCGCTGGTGCAGCAACTGCAATCCACCGGGATGATCTCCGATTTCTTCGCCTCCACGCTCGTCGCCTGGCAACTCGACGGCATCAAATTCATGCTCGGCCAGACCATGGCCGCCAGGAAGAAACTGATTGCCGGGTTCGGAGGCTTTGAACGGTTGGAAGATCGTCCTGCGGATGATTTGTGGCTGGGCCGCCTGATTGCCGAACAAGGCTACGAAGTCAGATTACTGCCGCAATTGGTCTACGCCGTCGCCGATTTTCAGTCCTTCCGCGACTTATTGTACAAGCGCGTGCGCTGGATGACCGTCATGCGCATGATGCGCCCGTGGGGCCACTTCGGTTTGCTTTTCACTTGGGGCCTGATTTGGGCGCTGATCGCCGTGGCCGCGCATCAATCTGTTTCCGTCTTCGCCGCTTATCTCGGAATCTACCTGCTGTTGCGAATCATCATGGTCTGGCTCATCGGCATTTACGGCATGCGCCAGAAGGGCATGTGGAAGAAAATCGCGCTCATTCCGCTCTGGGATGCGCTGGCCTTCGGAATCTGGCTGGCCAGCTTTACCCGCAACACCATTCGCTGGCGCGGCATCGATTACCGTTTGCAGCAGGGCATGCTTGTTGCGGCCACTCGCAAAAAATCGGACACGCCCCGTCCGGACAGCCGGCCCCGTTTGGTCCACGGCGTGGACGAGAATCCCTCGGCGTAGCTCCTAGCTGTTCTTTCCTTTTTTAACCGGGATGCCCGTTTCGGTTGCTGCGCCGCCCAGCGACGCCCGCGCGGTCATGCTCTTTTGCAGGCGGCGATCGTTGCGCGGCTCGCGCCAATTCACCTGCGGAAGCATCAGCGAAGCGTCCACGCGGTCGCGATACTTGATCGCGATATTCACCATGCTATCCAGCAGGGAATCGGAGAGATAGTGCGGTTGCAATCCCAGTTCGATCAGTTTCGAGTGCTTGGCGTTGTAGTAGTGCGCTTCCGCTTCCACCCGCGGATCCGGAAGGTGATCGATCTCCACGTGCAATCCTAGTTTTTTCCCCGCGACTTCCACCAGCTTGGCCAGATCCAGAACCGAGTATTGTTCGGTGAACTGGTTGTACACTCGGCATTCGCCCCGAGCGGCGGGATTCTCACAGGCGATCTCAATGCAGCGTACCGTGTCGCGAATATCCAGGAAGCCGCGCGTTTGCCCGCCTTTCCCATACACCGTCAGCGGCTGCCCGATCGCCGCTTGCACGCAGAAGCGGTTCAGTACCGTGCCGAAAACGTCGTCGTAGTCGAAGCGGTTGATCAGCGCTTCGTCCTGGGCCGTCTCCTCTGTGACCGTCCCATAGACCACTCCCTGGTTCAGATCCGTCGCGCGAATCCCCCAGATCTTGCACGCAAACATCATGTTGTGGCTGTCGTGCACTTTCGAGAGGTGATAGAACGATCCTGGTTGCTTCGGGAAGGGCAGCACATCTTTCCGGCCGTTGTGCTCGATCTCGATGTAGCCTTCTTCGATGTCGATGTTCGGCGTACCGTATTCGCCCATCGTCCCCAGCTTCACCAGATGACAGTCCGGCGCCAGTTCGCGGATGGCAAACAGCACGTTCAGCGTCCCCACCACGTTGTTCACTTGCGTGAACACCGCGTGCTTCCGGTCGATCATCGAATACGGCGCGGAGCGCTGCTCGGCGAAATGCACGATAGCTTCCGGCTCGAACGACTTCATCGTCGAGGTGAGGAAGTCGTGGTCCACGATATCGCCGACGAACAGCTCGATGGTTTTGCCCGACACCCGCTGCCACGTTTTCAGTCGCTCCGCCAGCGAACGGATGGGCGTCAGCGTCAGCGCGCCCAGCTCGTGATCCCACTGCCGCCGGATAAAATTATCGACAACGGCCACAGAGTGGCCTCTCTGCGAGAGGTACAGCGCAGTAGCCCAGCCGCAATAGCCGTCTCCACCCAGAACGGCAATCTTCATGTTTCCTCCAGAGCGCTGCTGTTCGTACTTCCGATGTCTCTCCGGCGCAAATCGTTACTGCCAATTGCCGCCGTTTTCCGCGCCGAACCAGCCCGGGTCTGCGCCGTGCCCCGCGCCGTGCCTCGCAACTCCCCCGAGCCGCGAGCTCGTGTGCTCGTGTGCGCTTCTGGCCCTCGGTGTTTCGCAAGTGCGCAAACAGAAGCTATTACCTGCGTGTCGGCGGTTCTTACTTTTTTACAGGCTTCGCGGTAACAAAAGCAACATTGTTTTTGCGTTGGTTCTTTCCCGTGGTGGGCTCACTGGCAAGAGACGCAAGACTTTCGAGAAAAAGTATACACACCGGGCGAGACGAACAAAACACCTAAGGCAACCGCCGTGGCCGCGCGTAGTTTGCGCGGGCACTCGCCTGCGCTGCGATTACACCAGCGTGCCCATGCGATCGCCCGCGAAGGCCTTTCGCCGCGAACCCGCCGGCTGTATGGCCCATTTCTTCATCCACTGGAACAGGATCAGCAAGCCCCACAACTGGTAGCCGGCGTTGACTTGTCTCGCGGCATGCCGCTGCGCCAGAGATTCAATCGCCTCTCGCTCGAAAAAGTCGCCGTAGTCGCGCAGCCCTTCGCGCAATGTCTCTTCGAGCATCGGCCGCAGCGGCCCGCGCAGCCAATCATGCGCCGGAATGTCGAACCCGATCTTGCCGTGTTTCAAAATCGCCGGCGGCAGCTGCTCTTTCATTAATTCGCGCAGCACCACTTTTTGCCGCGCCCCCTGAATCTTCAAACGTGCCGGCAGCCTCGCCGCAAATTCCACCACTCGATGATCCAGAAATACCGGCCGCACTTCCACTGAGTGCGCCATGCTCATGCGGTCGCTTTTCACCAGGATGTCGTCGGCCAGAAAATATTTCTGGTCCCACCAGGTGTACCGCGCCAGATCGTCCGGCCCCGCCGCCGCCCGCGGCATTTCGCTGATAATCTCTCCCAGCGCCGCAGGCAGCGGCATGCGAACGATCGCCTTCTTTTCTTCATCCGTAAACGTCCCGTTCCAATAGACGTGCGCCCGCTGCGGACTCATCAGCGCCCCTTGCAGAAAGCGCTTTACCTTATATTCCAAGCTGATTTTTTCATCCGACGCCGGCCAATATTTCACCAGCGCTGTCCCCAACTGCCACAGTCCGTCCGGCGCCCAGCGCATTCGAGCGGCGATGCGGTTGGCGCGGTATGTCAGATAGCCACCGAAAAGTTCGTCCGCTCCTTCACCGCTCAGCGCCACCGTGGTTTTGCGTTTGCACAGCTTGGACAAAAACCACACCGGCAGCGAGCCCGCATCCGCGCTAGGTTCATCGCTGTAATACGCGAATTCTTCGATTGCGCCGGCCAAATCCACCTGCGGATTCAGGTCCATCTCTTCGTGCTCGGTGTTGTATTTCTTCACCGCATCCGCAATGTATCGGGATTCGTCGAAGCTGCGCCCGCGGAACGAAATGGAAAACGTCTTCAGCTTTGCCGTGGTCGCCGCCGCCGCGTAATGCAGGATGGTGCTCGAATCCACGCCCCCGCTCAGCCACACGCCCAGCGGCACATCCGAAAGCAAATGCTCTTTCACCGCGCTTTGCAACAGCGCATCCAGTTCTTCCTTGGCCGCGTCCAGTGTCAGCTCTTCGCGTACGCCAATCGGCAGCCGCCAGTAGCTTCCCGTGGTGATCGCGCCGTCGCGCCATTCCATCCAGCTCCCGGCAGGCAGCTTTTCGATTCCGTCGACTAGCGTGTACGGGCAAGGCACATAGTTCAGCGCCAGGTAGCAGTCCAGCCCTTCCAGGCTCAGCCTGCGCTCGATCTCCTGGTGCACGAAAATCGCTTTCAACTCCGAGCCAAAAAATAAATCCTCGCCCTGCCGTGCGATATACAGCGGCTTGATGCCCATGCGGTCGCGCGCCAGCACCAGCCGCCGCGCCGATTTCTGCCACAGCGCCACCGCGAACATGCCGCGCAGCTTGCCGAAACATTCCTTGTCCCATTGCAGGAACGCCCGCAGAACCGTCTCCGTGTCCGAATGCGATTCGAAGGAATGCCCCAGTTGCTCGAGCTGCGCGCGAATCTCCAGGTGATTGTAGATTTCGCCGTTGAAGACGATTCCGCAGTCCCCGTTTTGCGCCAGGATGGGCTGGTCTCCCGCCGCCAGATCGATGATTTTCAGCCGCGTCGCGCCGAACGAAAACACACTGGCCTCGTGCACGCCCTGCTGATCCGGACCGCGGTGGATCAGCGTGCTGGTCGCTTGCCGGATGCGTTCCGGCGGCGGCAGCCAGTTTTTATGAGTGAATCCTGCAATCCCGCACAAGCGCGTCAGTTCCTCATCGAAAAGTCTATCTGTGCCGCGAGCTGCCTGCAAACGCTGCCATCTTTCATCCGGAAAATGCCGGCAGCGTTTTCAACAGCGCACTCACTCCGTTCCACATAATCTGCACGCCGATGCACACCAGCAAGAACGCCGACAGCCGCATAATAATGCTCATGGCGCTCTCGC
>Ga0207015_1003_pt1 | contig 118693 bp, 104 predicted proteins | sample Alteio_BWMinCont_53_FD_153486 | JGI IMG/M metagenome (GOLD analysis project Ga0207015, IMG submission 153486) | Enriched cells from forest soil in Barre Woods Harvard Forest LTER site, Petersham, Massachusetts, United States -... | ecosystem: Environmental > Terrestrial > Soil > Temperate forest...
AACGTGACATTAGCTCAAATCCAGCCGGGCCAGACGATTTCGGCGCAAGGAGCTCCATCAGAATTGGATTCGGGAGGGTGGAAGCCTGCGCGGCTCCGCGTTTTTAATCAGCAGGGAGAATTGATGGCGATTGCCGAGCCAGTGGTGCCACGCACGTACCAGCCAGTGGTAGTTCTCGAAGCAATTTCTTAGAGCCAATTCTAATTTCAGATCCGCAGGAAGCCTCTTATCGGCCGGCGCGCGGCTATTGCGGCTGTTCAGGCGGTTGAGATGGTTCGGGCTGCGGCTGCTCGGGCTCCGGTTGAGGCTGTGGTTGCGGCGGTGGCTGAGGCTGTAGCTGAGGCCGCGGCTGCGGAGGTTGAGGCTGGGGCTGAAACGCGGGCGGAAGCTGGCGTTCCTCTCGTGTTGGACCTTGCGAGCCTGGACCTTCCGGAGCGCCGCGCCCTGCATAGATAACATGATCTTGCCGCGGAGAAAGCGCAACCATTCGCGGGGTGACGAGTATCAACACTTGGGTGTCCTGGTTCTGAACGTCTTCGGTAGCGCCTAACAATCCCGCGCCGGCAACTTCTCCCAAATACGGCAGGCCATTCAGACTCTTCTGATACTGCGGAGAACGAAATCCCGCCAATGCCGCGGTTTCATTCGTTTTCACGCGAACGGTCTGATGCACTTCTTCATTTGAAACTACAGGTATGTTGTTCAGAATCGTTCCGGTGAGACTGGTGATGTCGAATTCGAGCTGCAAGGTAACCTCATCGTTCTGATGAATGCGCGGGGTTGCTTTCACCTTAACGCCGAGGTCGATATATTCGGCATTCGGAAATTGCGTGCCGGGCGTGGTGGTACCGAGACCGCCACTGGCAAATGCCGAAGAATTAAGGATCACCGATACGGTATTGGAGCCCTCATTGGCGACTGCCAGATCCGGCTGTCCTGAAGTTGAAAACACATTGGTGACCGATGAAACTGGATTTGTTTGAACGGGGAATTCGAAGAGCGGAGCAAACGTTCCATCACCAAGACCCAGGAGCAAAGCCACAGAGTTGTCAGACTGCGCGGTGACCGCCAAATCCGGAAAGCCGTCAACATTGTAATCCGCAATAGCGATCGACGTGGGGCCGTTTCCCGCCGGGAAATTCGTCGTGGTGCCGAAGGTGCCATCGCCGTTGCCCAGTAAAATTGAGACGGAGTCTCCCGAGTTGGTGGAAGTCGCGGCGCCATTATTTGCAACCGCGAGATCCAGGATGTTGTCGCCGTTAAAGTCGGCGGACGCCACATAGACCGGAGCTTGGCCGGTAGCAAAGCTAACCGGCTTACCGAAGGTGCCGTCGCCATTTCCCAGATAAATCCATACTGTATTGTCGTTCTGATTGGTGACGGCTAGATCTAACTTGCCGTCATTATTGAAATCCGCGACCGTGAGCCCGGTAGGCGCATTGCCCGTCGGATAGTTTACGGCGGGCATGAAGGTGCCGTCGCCATTGCCCAGGAAGACGGAGATCGTATTGTCTTTCTGATTCGCGACGATCAAGTCAGTTTGTCCACCAGCGACTAGTGTAGCCGGAACGACGAAGGTGGGACGGTTTCCGGTCTTAATGGGCGACCCGGAAGCTGCGGTGAAAGTACCGTCGCCATTGCCGAGCAGAATGGTGAGCGAATTTCCTAATTGGTTCGCCACCGCTAGATCGATATTCGTGTTGTTCTTCGCGTCAAACGTGCCGGTCGCGATAGAAACTGGCCCTGCCCCAGTGGTAGGCGCCGGCGTGAGCGGATTCTGAAAGGTGCCATCGCCATTGCCTAAAAGAATTGACAGAGTGTTGTCTGTTGAGTTGGCCACGATGAGATCTTGAAAATTATCCGCGTTCACATCTACCGAGCTCACGAAAGAAGGCCCGTTACCCGTAGGATAATTTGTTTCCGGCAAATTGCCGAAGCTCAGCCCAGGAATGCTGACGCCGGCCGGGGTAGTAGTTCCGCTTCCCAGGCTGTTGGAATATTGAGCGAGCGAAACTGGAAAACGTTCACCCACGAAAAATGTGGCAGGCTGATTATCTTCAGCGCGCAGCAAAATACGGCGGCCATGACGGACCAGTGAAAGCATGTCTGAGAAACTCGCTGCAGCGCCGGGCAGGGTGTACAGAAACGTAGATGCTCCTCCACCGAACGCGAGCAGCGGAGGAATCAGCGAACCAACATTTACCTGACCTGATCCCAGTAATCCGGCTAGTTGAGTTGGATTGAGTCCACCGAGTGCGGAACTTCCGAAGATTTGAGTGAGCACGGAAATTAATCCAGGAAGGCCGGACTCCGCTTCCGCGACGGCATTGGAAGGGATTGTATAGAGTTTTGCGCTGTTTGGCGGAGTGATACCGAGCTTGCGCTCGGCATCGCGATCCATCTCCAGTATCTCAATTTCCAGAACGAGTTCGCCAACCGGATGATCGAGGTCCTCGATCACTCCGCTAGCCAGCGCAATGGCTTGCGGGGAGGCGCGCATGGTGAGCGTTCGGCTGTGAGTGTCAAGCTGGCTGCGACTGACACCTGCGATATCGCGGACCAGATGAGACATCTCGGTCATCTGTTCGTTAGTTTCGGTTCCAGAAAAGAGAACGGTGCGCACAATTGAAATATCGTAGTCTTTGCGTTTTTGTGGGGTGTCGTCGCCTACGAAAAAGAGGTTCTTAGTCAAAGGCCGCCAGAAAGTGTGAGTTTCTTCGCCCAGCAGCCGCATCACGGTAGCAAAGTCAAGGTCATCTGCGTCCAGACGAACCTGGCGCGATCGTAAGTCCACGTCGAATGCTACTTCCACGCCGAACCGCCGCGCGATTTCTTCATATGCAGATTGTGTATTGCCGCGCAGCTTGAAGTTTTGTTTGCCAGGCAAATGTGCCAGGTGCATTTCGTGTTGAAGTTCCGGGGCGGCCACAAGTTCTTTTTCGTGCCTCGGATCCAGGGCGGATAGTTCGATCAGCCGTTCGCGTATAACTTTATTGGAGGGATCAAGTTCGCGGGCTTCGCGCAAAATTCGCAAGGCTGCCGGAATTTCGCCGGATATGGCGTGGCGCTCGGCGAGATCGGCTTTCATCTGAACAACATGACTCTTGGCTATTTCCCGTTGAGCAAAGTAATCGGTATCGTGAGGCGCCCAGTTCACCGCATCGACATAGGCTTGGTAGGCCGCTTGCCAATCGCCACTCTGTTCCGCGCGGAGACCTTGTTTCTCGGCTTGCTTTGCTTTCTTTAGATCGGCTTTTATGGTCGGCGATTTCGAAGAGGTCGTAGAGTCAGGCGATCCCGGCGCAGCTTGCTTGGCATCCGTGGCGGAAGAGTTGGCGGGCTGAGGCTGTTTCTCTTGCGGCTGTGTGGCAGTAGCCGACTGAGATTGGGTCGCGGCCGGCGATCGCGGATTCGCCGCCAGCCTACCGAACAGAGAAATTGTCAGGATCCAGACCAACGCGATGGCTAGGTTAAACAGCCTCGGTCGGCGTGGAAGCGGCATAAGCATTCAGATGCGGCGAACCCTCTGTTCGTTAGCAAGAACCGGAACACGAAATGGTGCGCTAAAGATATATTGTACAGGGAATTAAGCGTCGCCGAGCAGGTCTAGAATTGCTTGCTATTGGGTTTGCACAGAGATACACTGGGAATGCTAGTTGAAACAAGTTTACAACTGGGATTTTGATGCTATCTGCGCTTCTTGTGGCACTTCGTGAAGGCGTTGAAGCCGCGCTTGTCGTTGGTATCGTCCTCGTTTACCTAAATCGTACTGGACGCCGCGCACTGACGTCGTACGTCTGGGGCGCGGTGATTCTCGCCTCGGCTGCCAGTTTTGCTGCTGCATTGTTGCTACAGCGCTGGCATATCAGCGAAGACGGTTTTGAAGGTTTGTTGATGCTGGCCGCCGCTGTTCTGGTGGTCACCATGATTGTGTGGATGAATCGTGTGGCGCGCCATTTGAAGAAAGAGATCGAGCAGCGCGTGGAAAGCTATGCGCAAAAATCCACAAGGGCCGCCGGTTGGGGCATCGGATTCTTTGTATTTCTAATGGTGTTGCGTGAAGGAGCTGAACTGGTTTTAATCCTGCGCGCCGTGGAGCTATCGAGCGTGGGTGTGCAAGTATGGATTGGAACCGGACTGGGAATTGCGATAGCGATTGCCGTTGGTCTCTTCTTTTTTCAAGGCACGTTGCGGATTCCTCTTCATCGATTTTTCGCAGCCACCAGCGCAATTTTAATGGTGGTGGCATTTCAGCTTTTGCTTACCGGCGTGCACGAATTAAGCGAAGCTATGTGGATTCCGTCGAGCAAGACAGAAATGGCGACGATCGGACCGATTGTGCGCAATGAGGTTTTCTTTTTCGTGGTGATACTCGGTGTGGCGGCGCTGGTGGTATTGCGCGAGTGGTTCAGCGCGAAGAAGCCTGCACCCTCCGAACCAGCCAACCCGGCTGAGCGGCGGATGCGGGAATGGGAATTTCGCCGGCAGCGGCGTTGGAGTTTCGCTGCGGCTGTATTGTGCGTGGCGGTTGTTTTATCGTTTGCCGCAGAGTATGTGTACGCGCGTTCGGCGGCTGCGCCTTCCCCAGCGCAGGCTCTGGTGGCACAGAATGGGCAAGTGCGCATCCCGCTTTCTGAACTTAACGATTCGAGTTTGCATTTTTATACGGCTGATGTGAACGGGAACGTCATACGGTTTATGGTGATTCACAAACAGAATGGCGATTATGCCACGGCGCTGGATGCTTGCCAGATTTGCGGCAGGGCAGGGTATCGCCAGGAAGGCCAGAACGTGATCTGCCGGAATTGCGCCGCGGCGATTTATATTCCCTCCATTGGCGAATCAGGCGGTTGCAATCCAATCGCGGTCACATCTCGAGTTCAAGCTGGAGAAGTGGTTGTGGATCTATCGGCGCTAGGCGATTCCGCCTCCAGGATTCATTCCTAACAAATGTTCGGCCGCCTGGTAAAAGAATCCTTCGTCCGTAATCCGCGCCGGAAATTGCTTACCGCTGCCGCGCTGGTTGTGGGCATGGCGGTGGCGACTTCAACGTTAACCATTGCGCTAGAAGTGGGCGACAGGCTAGCCCGAGAGTTTCGCAGTCTTGGCGCGAATTTGCTCGTCACCCCTCAGTCGGACACGCTTCCAGTAGAAATTGGCGGCGTGGATTATCGTCCGGTGAATGAAGGCGCGTATTTGAGCGAAGCTGATCTCGGAAAGATGAAAACGATATTCTGGCGGCACAACGTATTGGGTTTTACTCCATTTCTGGATGTTCCGATCGCGATCCAACAATCTGAAAACGCTGCACCCACGCGCACGATGCTGATCGGCACATGGAATGCAAAAGAAGTGCCGGTGCCGGATGGAACAACGTTTAAGACTGGGGTGAGCGTAACGCATCCCTGGTGGAAAATTCGTGGCCGCTGGTTTCGTGATGGCGCGAACGAATGCGTAATCGGAGCGGCGCTGGCGAAGACGATGCCCGGAATAGTTCCGGGAAAAGTTATTTACGTTAGCGATGAAACGGGTGTGAATTCCGTACAGGACCACTCGACCCTTGCGAAGGGAACTCCTCTGGAAGTGGTTGGCATCGTTTCCACGGACGACGCGGAAGATAAAGCGGTTCTCGCGCCACTGGAAATTGCTCAAAACATATCCGGTCATCCCGGAAAGTTTCGTCAGCTATTCGTTAGCGCCTTGACAAAACCCGCAGATGCGTTCTCTGAACGCGATCCGTTGAAAATGACGCCGACGGAATACGATCGCTGGTTTTGCTCACCCTATATTTCTTCGATTGCTTTTCAAATCAAAACCGTATTGCCCGGCACAGAGGTGCGCACGATTCGTCGCGTGGCTGACACAGAAGGAAACATTCTGTCGCGTGTGAGTACGTTGCTGTGGATTGTCACGCTCACGGCTCTGATAGCTGCGGCTTTGGCGGTAGCGGCAACGTCAGCCACCACCGTGCTCGAACGGCGCGGGGAAGTCGGTGTGATGAAGGCTCTGGGAGCAACCAATACTCTGGTCGCAGGAATATTTTTGGCCGAACAACTCCTTCTGGCCATTGCTGGAGCTTCCATGGGCTTTGTTCTAGGCGCGCTGTTGGCCAGGAGTCTCGGGTCCAGCATTTTTGGCACGCCCGCGTCGCCGCGCCTGATTTTATTTCCAGTGGTTCTTGGCCTTGCTGCGATTGTGGCGTTTACCGGAAGCTTGATTCCTCTACGACGCGCAGCGCACTTCAATCCCGCACCGATTCTGCGGGGCGAATAATGTTTTGGCGCCTGCTTTGGAAACTTTTGCGCGGAAGCGGTGGCAGATTAGCTGTGGCGATTCTCGCGCTAGTTAGCTGCGCAATGGTTGTCTCCGCTCTGTTGAATCTGGAATTTGACATCGAGCGCAAACTCACACAGGAATTCCGTACCTTGGGAGCGAACTTATTGATTTCGCCCCGGAACGCGCAAATCACCGGCAGCAGCCCAGCCGAAGTGATGATCGAGAGCGAAGTATCGGCCGCGATTCAAAGTGTAAAAGATCCTAATGTCATGGCGGCAGCGCCCTTCCTCTACGTTGTCGGAAGCGCCCAGAACACAGCGGTGGTTATCGCAGGGACCCATCTCGAAGAATTGCCGAAACTTGAGCCGGCTTGGAGGATAGAGGGCGAGTGGAAATCGTCCCAGGCCCAGCAAACCGCGTGCTTGGTGGGACGTAACGTCGCGCAGCAGCTAAAGCTTGCTGTTGGCAGCTCAGTCAGTCTGACCTACTTGAAAAAAAATGCGCAGCTTAAGGTGGCCGGAATCATAGATGCGGGCGGAGCGGAAGATAACCAAGTTTTCCTAGAGCTGGCGGAAGCGCAAGACCTCGCAGGCCTTCCCGGACAAATCAGCTTCGCGCAATTGAGCGTGAGCGGAACGACAACGGGCATTTCGCATTATGCCGCGCGGCTCGCCGCTGCATTGCCGGCTTATGAAGTAAAACCAATTCGCCAAATCACAGAAGCGGAGGGCGACCTGCTAAGCCGCATCCGCTTGCTCATCGTTTCCATGATTGTGCTGATCTCCGCGTTGACGGCTCTTTGCGTTTTAGGAACGATGGCGGCGCTAGCTATGGAACGCCGGCAGGACGTGGGCCTGATGAAGGCGCTGGGTGGGTCGATCGGACGCATCGTTACATTATTCATGGCTGAAGTGGGAGTGCTGGGCGCGGCGGGTGGATTTATCGGTGCGATCTTAGGCTTAGAGCTTTCACGCTGGATGGGCCAGCGCGTTTTTGGCCAGGCAATTTCGTCGCGTTGGGAAATCTTTCCATGGACGATCATTCTTACGGTGGCCATCGCACTTGCGGGAGCGCTTCCATTGCGGCTGCTGGGCAAAGTAAAACCGGCCATAATTTTTCGGGAGCAATGAGTGGCGACGCTCGTACGAGTGGATGACCTGCGCAAAGAATTCGGAAAGGTGCGCGCGCTTGCGGGCGTGTCGTTCAACGTGGAAGCGGGCGAATGGATCGCCATCATGGGACCTTCGGGCTCAGGAAAGACGACACTGATTAATATTTTAGGCGGCCTGGACACGCCCACTTCAGGACAAGCGATTGTGGACGAAGTAGATGTTGCGCGGCTGGACGAATCCGGACTCACTCGTTTTAGAGCGCAAAAGATTGGATTTATTTTTCAACAATTTCATCTGGTGCCATATCTGACGGCGGTTGAAAACGTGATGTTAGCTCAATATTTTCATAGCGCCACGGATGAAAAAGAAGCGCAGCTAGCGCTTGAACGTGTGGGCTTGGCCGATCGCATCGAGCATCTTCCCGGGGCCTTGTCCGGAGGCGAGCAGCAACGCGTGGCCGTCGCGCGTGCGCTGATCAATCATCCGAAACTGATTCTGGCCGACGAACCTACGGGAAATCTCGACGAAGCGAATGAAGAGACCGTGATCCAGCTTTTTCGGGAATTGCACAGCGAGGGACACACGATCCTGATGGTGACGCACGATCCTGCCATCGGAAATCTTGCGGATCGTCGCATCGAATTCGCGCATGGCCGTTTGGTGAAAGTCACGCCCTCGAATGATGCGTCGCGGAACGCTTACAGATAACTGCCCGTTAGCCAGGCCGCAAGCAGTCGATTTAGTTCGCCTTCACTCCAAGTTCCAGGAAGAGAAAACTAACCATATTGGTTTCCTCTTCGATTTGCTTCGTAAGAGAACCTCCCTGAGAATGCCCCGACTTCGTATCGTAAAGCAATAAAATTGGACGATCCGAAGCAGTGGCCGCTTGCAGGCGCGCAGCCATTTTGCGAGCGTGCAGCGGCGCGACACGCGTATCTCCATCGCCCGTCATCAAAAGGACCGCAGGATACTTCACGCCAGCTTTCACATTATGATAAGGCGAGTAAGCGTATAAATATTTGAACTGCGCGGGATCATCCGCGGCACCAAACTCGGGTACCCAAAAAGGTCCGTCTTCGAAAATCTGGTATCGCAGCATGTCAAGCACGGGGTAAGCACAAACGACGGCTTGAAACAGTTCCGGTTTTTGCGTGAGCGCCGCCCCCACCAAAATCCCGCCGTTGCTGCCGCCTTCAATCGCCAGTTTTTTCGGATTGGTGTAACCCTTTGCGATCAGCCATTCCGCCGCGGATTCGAAGTCGTCAAAGACATTTTGTTTTTTTTCCAGCATTCCGTTGCGATGCCATTCTTCCCCGAATTCTCCGCCGCCGCGGAGATTTGGTTGTGCAAATATTCCGCCAGCCTCTACCCACGCGGCTGCGCCCTCAAAGAAGTAAGGAGTGAGGTTGTAACCAAATCCGCCATACCCGGTGAGCCAAACGGGACGCGCGCCGTCGCGAACGATTCCTTTTTTGTAAAAAAGAAACATGGGCACTCGCGTTTTGTCCTTGGACTCATACCAAACCTGTTCAACGGTGTAGCCTTTCCCGTCGAAGGGTACGTGCGGACTGGCCCAAGATTCCATCTTTCCGTTTTTTAGGTCATAGATATAAATCGTTGCAGGGACATTGAACGAGTGAAAATTCACAAAAACATTCTGCTCGGCCCAGTCGCCGCTTGAACCGGCCACAGCTCCAATACCAGCGAGTGGAACATCAGCGGCGGCTTTGCCGTCTGTTTCAAACACCTTCAGTTGCGAAGAAGCATTGCGCACGTACTGCACCAGCAGCTTTCCGCCGACCAGGCTGACCTTTTCAATTGCGGCGTCGGTTTCAGGGATGATTTCTTTCCAAGCTTCCGGCGCGGGATTTTGCAAATCCACGCGAAAGACGTGCCAATGGGGAGCTTTCCAATTGGTGGAAATGTACAATGCGCCGCCTTGAATCTCCCCATAGAAAAGGGCAGGAACATCTTTTACGACGGTCCGTATCGGACCGGCAGTTTGCAAATCCTGAAAATGAAGCTCGGATTGCGCACCGAACAACACTCTGATGAGGAGATAGCGGCCGTCTTCGGATAACTGCAGACCGATGTCTCTATCACGCCCATAACCTTTGCCGAAGATTTCCTTATCCTCAGTGACAGGGGTGCCCAACACGTGGTGGAAGATGCGCATGCCTTCGGGCTGCATGCGCGAGTAATAGACGCCAGTGTTGTCGCGCTGGAAGGTAACTCCGCCGAGGTCTCCGTAAAGTCCCTTGGGAAGCTGCTCTGGCAGTTCTTTGTGCGTTGCAGTATCGAGAAAATGGACGAGTACTTCGTCTTCGCCCCCGAATCGCACGCCGTAAGCCAAAAGTGAGGCGTCATAGGAAACATCGAGCAGTTCGACGCTGAGCGAGTGCTCCGCGCTCAGTGGGTTAGGATCCACCATTACTTCGTCAGCGCCCTGAAGACCGTGGCGACCGTAGATAACTGATAAATCCTGGTCCCCACGGCGCTTCGAGAAAAAATAATAGCCGTTGCGAGCGACAGGCACGTCGAATGAGTCAACCTTCATTAATTCGCTGAGACGTTTTGTGATTTCTCCGCGCTGCGGCACGGCATCGAGCAGCGCAGCAGTGCAACGATCCTGTGCTTCAATCCACGCGCGCGTTTCGGGGCTATGCTGATCTTCGAGCCATCGATAGGGGTCTGCGATCGAGACGCCGTGGATTGTGTCTACAACGTCATCCTTGCGAGTCGGCGGAGGACATTTCTTGTCCGCAGAATTTGACTGGCCGTTGATGAGACCGGGATTGAGCCCCAGCACAGCCGCAAAGCTGAGTATGCTGAGTATGAAGATCAAGCGACGAATGCTGGCGGACAGGTGAAACGGTAGTGACCGAATCACAAAATGAGGGCGAGCGCATTCTTGTAGCGAGCCCATTTTGCCTTCCTTCGCCTCAGCCGGTTAGCTAGCACCCATGCGTACCATCCTGGACTTGAGAATTATCGCAAAAGCCTTCACAGGTTCCAATTGGCAGGAGCGCAAAGGTACTGGCGCGAGTCTGCTAGAATTGAAGGAATGCCGATACCACACGATGTGCGAAAAAAACCGATGGACGTGAAAGTGCGCGTCACAACGGGCGAGGGCGTTGACGTTACATGGTCCGATGGCCATACCAGCCACTTCGATTTTCCTTATCTGCGAGAAAATTGTCCGTGCGCTCTGTGCAATGATGAGCGCGAGAAAAAAGCGCGAGTGGCCTCTTCGAGCGGCGGAACTGCTCCAAGCGCCGTGCTGCCGATGTTTAAACCTCGCGTAACGGCCAAGAGTGCTACGGCAGTGGGCAACTATGCCGTGCAGATCGAATTTTCCGATAGCCATGCGACCGGAATCTACAGCTTTGAACATTTGCGCGAAATCTGTCCGTGTGAGGCGTGTCAGCGTGAGTTTCGTCCCGTAGCAAAAGAAACTTCCTGATGCCTATAAGGACTGCGCGCTTTTTCGGCACTCTTAACGGAAAAAAAGTTGGAACGACACTTTGTTTTTGGGCGGAATTCAACGTATAGTTCTTCAACTTACTTCATAACGCATGTCATCTGACTCCACCGGCCACATTTTCACCCCAGGTAGGGTACGTCCCGTAGCGAAGGTCCTGGTTGCCACTACGGCCATGCTGGCGTTTATTTCTTTCTGGCGGGCCGCGGCGATCGTTCTGAATGACCTTGCCTCGTCGGCCTATTACGCCGGCGGCGAGGCCGAGCAATTCATCGGCAAGACGGCTCCGTGGTTCATCCTCGGCATCATGCTGTTCTCGTATGCTGTGCGCGCGATTTACGTTGAAAGCTGCAGCATGTTTGTCCGTGGCGGCGTGTACCGCGTGGTGAAAGAAGCGCTGGGCGGCACGCTGGCAAAGTTTTCCGTTTCCGCGCTGATGTTTGATTACGTACTCACCGGACCGATCAGCGGTGTTTCTGCGGGCCAATATCTCGTAGGTGTGCTCAACGAATTATTTGTGTTCGCGCATCTTCCCATTCATCTCCACGTGAACGGTACTGCGGCCGCAGTTGCCATCGTAATTACGCTTTATTTCTGGTGGGAAAATATCAAAGGCGTCCCGGAATCGAGTGGAAAGGCGCTGCGTATCATGCAGCTCACCACCATCATGGTGATTGTCCTGATCGGATGGTGCTTCTACACCTTGTATGCTCGTGGTGGCTGGCACCTTCCTCCGGCACCGTTGCCGCGGAACATGAAGCTCGACAAGGGATCGCTTGGGTGGCTTGATCGCTATCAATGGGCGCACGCGATCACGCTGATCGCAATTCTTGTAGGGCTGGGGCATTCGGTGTTGGCCATGAGCGGTGAAGAGTCGCTTGCGCAGGTTTACCGGGAAATCGAACATCCCAAGCTGCGCAATCTGAAAAAGGCCGGGCTGATCATCTTTATTTACAGCTTGGTCTTCACTTCGCTGGTTTCGTTCTTCGCTGTGATGATCATTCCTGACGATGTGCGCGGAAAATTCACCGAGAACTTGATCGGTGGATTGTCCATGCACCTTGTTGGGAGTTTTCCTGTACGACTGGCGTTTCACGTGTTCGTAGTGGTTGTCGGCACCCTGATCCTTGCGGGAGCCGTGAATACCGCGATTGTAGGTTCCAACGGCGTGTTGAACCGTGTGTCGGAAGACGGCGTGCTGACCGATTGGTTTCGTCACCCGCATTCAAGATTTGGAACTACTCATCGCATCATCAACATGGTAGTGGCGTTTCAGATCATCACCATTCTCGCCAGTCGCGGCGACGTAACTTTCCTGGGAAACCTTTACGCATTCGGTGTGATTTGGAGTTTTGCGATGAAGGGCATCGCAGTTCTGGTGCTGCGTTATACGCATCCGCAGGATCGCGAATACCGCGTGCCGCTGAATCCCGTGATTTTCGGTGTGGAGATTCCCATTGGTCTGGGACTCATCACTCTGGTCTTGTTTGCTATTGCGGTGATCAATTTATTTACGAAGCCCGATGCGACCATGGCGGGAATCACATTTACTTTAATACTTTTTACCGTGTTCGAAATTTCCGAACATCGCATGCACAAGCGCCAAGCGGGCGCCGCGCACGTGGAGCTCGATCAATTCAATCTCACGAAGGAAGCCGAGCTTACACCTACCAGCGTTGGCGTTGCTCCAGGCAATATTCTTGTTCCGGTGAGCACGTATTACGCTTTGTACCACCTGGAAGCTGCTTTGAAGCGCGTAAAGGGACTCGACGCTGAAATCGTAGTGTTGCACGTGCGCATGCTACGCCGCGCGGCTTCGGGTGAATATGACTTGGATGCCGATCAACTCTTCAGCACCATCGAGCAATTATTGTTCACGAAAGTTCTGGCCATCGCGGAAAAAGAAGGCAAGCCGGTGCGCTTGGCGGTGGCTGCGGCGAACGATTTGTGGGAAGGTATTCTGCGGACGGCTATGAATCTTCAGTCGAGCACGATTGTCAGCGGAAGTTCGTCCAAGATGCCGGTTACCGAGCAGGCGCGCGAGATTGGATTAGCCTGGGAACGTATGCCGGAACCTCGGCCTCGCCTGACCTTGGAAATTTTCACGCCCGCTGGGCAAGAATACATTTTCTATCTCGGACCGCACGCGCCGCGCCTTACGCCGAAAGAAATCGATGTGCTGCACAAAATGTGGCTGCAGTTCAGCGAAAAACTGCCAGGCGAGGAACTGCACCACCACGACATCATCCATTTCGCTCTTACCGAATTAGAGCGGGAAATTGCGGCAGGTCAAGGTGACGAAGTCCTTGAGAGGCTCCGCCAGCATCTCCGTGAAATTCAGTCGCGCCGGTTGAATCCGCCAGAAGGCCAGCTGAATTTACCTGCCAAGCGGAATTGATCAGAGTTCGGAAGTAAGCCCGGCCGCGTCCAGAATCCTCATGCTCGAAGTTCCGAAGTGCAATTCGGGCAGCGCGTGGCTTTGATCGAGATTGCCGAAAAACAATAGGGACATTCCTTGGTCGCCGGCGCCGCAGCCGGAACTGGCTTTTTCCAGCGATTCACCTGGCGGATTACCAGGAAGATCACGAAAGCCACAATCAAAAAATCGACCGCGTTATTCAGGAACAATCCGTAATTGATGGTGGGCGCTCCGGCCGCTTTTGCGGCCGCCAATGAGTCGTAATGCGCGCCGGAGAGGTTCAGAAAAAGGCTCGAAAAGTCCACTCGCCCGAGGATAAGTCCAATCGGCGGCATGATCACGTCGCTTACCAGCGAGGTGATGATCTTTCCGAAAGCGGCGCCAATGATGATACCTACCGCCATGTCCAGCACGTTGCCTTTCATCGCGAATTCTTTGAACTCTTTCAGCATGGTCCGATCCTTTTGACGCTGATGTTTGTGTCGTCCAGGTCAGGCGGTATTTCCTGCCTTAGACGGACTGGGGATTAAATTGATGAGGCTGACGTTATCCATAAGCGGGCCGACTTGCAAGAGAGAAGCATTTCGTCCTCTCAACGAAAGGACTCACGTCTGCGGCCGCAATTCCTTACTCCGCGCGAAGAGGATGACGCCGAGAATGCCGCGAAATACTAAAACCACTCCCGCGCTCCCAAGTAGCGTTGGGATATAGCGCAGAGGAAGGAGCGGAATGCCAAGAACAAGCAAGCCGACCAATACAAGCGAGCCAGCGCGTATTTTGGCCGGAACGGAATTGGAGGGAGGTTCGCGACGCACCCATGCTCGCGCGCCCCAGTAAAGAAAAATAACTCCGAGAGCGATCAAAGCCGCGGGGCGCGTCGGCAATCCCACGCGCCCGGAAATAGCTAGCAGAATCAAAAGCGCTCCGAGAAGTAAAACGATGGCCTCATTGAGAAGTTGAAAGAGCTTCGCGGTTGTCGGCATATTGTTTTCTTCGCCAGCTCGCTATTACACAGCGACCATGTTGATCGAATATCTCGCAATCACACTCTCGCCCACGAGCCGCCGTGGCCCTAGCGCCCTGGACATGGAATGATACAATTAAACTTTTGGCGTGTCGCACTGCCGGCTGCAAGCTATCGTTCAGGGAGAATTCAGTGCATAAAGTGATCATCATCGGAAGCGGATGCGCCGGCCTTACCGCCGCAATCTATGCAGGGCGCGCTGATTTGAAACCGCTGGTTCTAGATGGGTATGAGCCCGGCGGGCAACTCGCCTTGACCACCATGGTGGAAAATTTCCCCGGGTTCCCGGATGGCATCCTAGGACCGGAACTCATCGAGAATACGCGCAAACAAGCTCAGCGCTTTGGGACCGAGTTTCGCTCAGGCGCGGTGACTTCGGTGGACCTGAGCAAGCGCCCCTTTAAAATTGAGGCAGGAAAAGAAAGCTACGGATGCGAGGCGCTGATTGTTGCGGCCGGCGCTTCGGCGCGTATGCTCGGAATCGAATCCGAAGGTCACTTGCTCGGGCACGGGGTTTCCACTTGCGCCACCTGCGATGGCTACTTTTTCCGCGGACGCGACATTCTGGTAATTGGCGGCGGCGACACGGCGATGGAGGAGGCTACTTTCCTCACAAAATTTGCCAAGACCGTGACTATCGTGCACCGGCGCAACGAATTTCGCGCCACCAAAATTATGCTGGATCGCGCCCGTGCAAACGAGAAAATCAAGATTCTTACTCCTTACGTCATTGACGAAGTTCACGACGTGGACAAAAAGTCGGTCGAGATGGTCACGCTTCGAAACGTGGATACCGACGAGAAGAAAACCATGGCCACCGAGGGAGTCTTCGTGGCGATTGGGCACGATCCCAACACAAAAGTATTCAAAGGTCAGCTAGAGATGGATGAGGCGGGTTATCTGCTTACCCACGATGGCTCGAAGACGAACGTGGAGGGCGTTTTTGCCGCCGGGGACGTGCAGGACCATCATTACAGGCAGGCCGTCACCGCGGCAGGTTCAGGCTGTATGGCGGCTATTGATGCCGAAAAATTCCTTGCTAGGCTCGAAAAATAGTGCGTTCGCTTCGCTTGCAGCACAATCTCCAGACCACGAACTTTCGATCGTTCTCCATACGCATATCGGGGCAAGCTGCTTTCTGATGCGCTCATTTCTTTTACATCTCTCCGAGAACAAACGTCTCGCGCCGTTGATTATCAACAATTCAGTGAGCCGCCGTGTGGCCCGCCGGTTTGTCGCTGGCGAGACGCTGGATGACGCCGTCGAAGCCGCCCGGAACCTAAATCGTGAAATGCGATTGGCCAGCCTGGACTTGCTAGGTGAAAACGTTTCAGATGAAGCTGGCGCGCGTCGAGCGGCGGAAAACTACCTTTCGATTTTCGGGCGGATTGAGCTCGAAAAGCTGGATGCCAACGTATCGCTCAAGCTTACCCAACTGGGACTAGATTTAAGCGAAGCGCTCTGCCAGGAACTTCTGGAGAAGATCGTTGCGCACGCCACGACCCACGGGAATTTCGTGCGCATCGACATGGAAGGTTCCGCCTACACCGAACGCACCGTGGAATTGACCAAGCGGGTTCGCGCCAAGTTTTCTGGGGTAGGTACGGTGATGCAGGCCTATTTATACCGCGCTGAAAAAGATGTCCTGGATTTGCTGGCAGTAGGCTGCCGGCTTCGCCTTTGCAAAGGCGCGTATCAAGAGCCGCCGGACGTCGCGTTTCCGAAGAAGTCCGATGTAGATGCCAATTATGTGAAATTGATGAAACTAATTTTGCCGAGCGGAATTTACCACGGCATTGCCACTCACGACCCCGCCATGATTGACGCCACCAAAGCGTTCGTTCGCGAGAAAAATATCAACCGCGAACAATTCGAATTTCAGATGCTTTACGGGATTCGCACGGATCTGCAACAACAGCTTGTTCGAGAAGGCTACCGTCTTCGAATTTATATTCCCTACGGTACCGACTGGTTTCCTTATTTCATGCGCCGTCTGGCTGAACGTCCTGCAAACTTAACTTTCTTTTTACGCAACCTGCTCCCCAGAAGTTCACAACCTTCATCTTCCTAATTCCGGAACGCAAGCGAAGTCAATTTATGATTTATAAAGTTTGCCAAGTGCCGAGGCTTAAGACTTGCGGCAAACCGCGACGCCATCGCGCAGAGGAATAATGATCGGAAAGAGTTCCGACGATGAATATATGAGCTTGTTGAACTGCTGGATCGCTCGCGTCCGCGGATCGTTCGTTTTCCGCGTAACTCTGCCGGACCACAGCACGTTGTCCGTGAGCAGCAATCCGCCCGAGCGCAGTCGCGGAACCGCCTTGCGCAAAGCCTCTGGATATTGGTGTTTATCTACATCGATGAAAATCAGATCGAACACGCCGGGCACTTGGTCAATTAAATTCACGGCGTCGCCGGTCATAATCTGAATACAATTTTCAACTCCGGCACGTTTGAAGTAGCCACGAGCGCGGGTGGCGTTGGCGGGGTCGCCATCTGTGTAATAAACTTCCGCGTCCGCGCCCGCCGCGCGTGCCAGCCAGATCGTGGAATAGCCGATGGCCGAACCCATCTCAAAGATCCGTTTGGCTCCGGAAATTTGCGCCATTAGGTAAACCATTCGCGCAACAACGGGGCCGATGATCGGCACGTCATGTTGCTTGGCGTAGCGCTCCATTTCCGAAATGACTGCATCACGCTTGGGCAACAGATCCGCGAGGTACTCTTGGACCTTTGCATTCAAAATACCAGGCATTCGTTTCTCTCCCAGAAAAGAATGAAACGTCTAACCGAGCGTATCTCCCGGTTTCATGTCGTGAATCTCAAGACCCGAAATATCTTTCGTCAGCCGCCTAAGTTCATCGGGCGTGCCTACCAACACAGGAAATGTTCCAAAGTGCATCGGAATTACGTGGCGAACGCCGAGCAGGCGTATGGCCATGGCTGCTTGCCGCGGGTCCATCGTGTAGTAGTCACCGATCGGCAAGAGCGCCACGTCCGGGGAGTGGAGCTCGCCAATAATTTTCATGTCGCCAAAGACGGCCGTGTCACCGGCATGATAAATCTTAAATCCGCCCGGAAGACGAACGATGTAGCCGCATGCTTCTCCGCCGTAAACGATTTTCTTGCCGTCCTGAATTCCGCAGGAATGGATCGCGTGGACCATGGTGGCCTCAATCTCGCCTACCCTTTGAGTGCCGCCTTTATTCATTCCATGCGTATGGCGCACGCCTTTTGATTCAAGCCACGCGCACGTTTCAAAGATTCCCACAACTTGCGGCTTGTGCTTTTTCGCCAGGGTCACCGCGTCAGCGATATGATCGAAATGACCGTGTGTAATAAGCATAGTGTCAATGCGGCTGAATTTCTTCAGTGGCTTAGGACACATCGGGTTGGTTCGCACCCAAGGATCGAGAACGATTACTTTTCCAGATGGCGTGGTGATGCGAAACGTCGCATGACCGAGCCACGTGAGTTTATTTCCTCGCGTTTCGAGCATGCATGATTCCCTCGTTATGAATTTAACTTTGGCCGGCTATATTAAGGGCCGGCAACCGATTTATTCTGCGCAGCGGATTTTGTAAGAAGATCGCGGAACGCTTGTTCGAAGACCGGGCGAGGACGCGTACCTAAAAAATACAGATTGATGCGGCCGTCGCGCGTATAAAAAATAGTTTGCGGCATCGTGCCATTCCAGGCCGGATTTACGCCGCGGTAGAACCCATCGAGATCAATACCTGGTTTCTGCCGGTAATTAGGAAAGTGTGGCTGCGTGCGCGCAAGGAACCGGCGAACTAGGTTCATGTCGGAATCGTCGTCCATGTTTATGCCAATCACGCTGATGCCTTGCGATTTGAATTCGGCGGCCAGCTCAACAATTAGCGGATATTCGTCGCGACAAGGTTCGCACCAGGTAGCCCAGAAATTTACGGCCAGCGGCTTCCCGCGGGACTTCGTGAGCAGCTGCTGATACCCCGCCAGGTCGATGACTTGCGGATCAGGCGTCTTCGTCGAGGATTGAGCGGTGACAGTCAAAGATTTCGCTGGCGAACCATGTGTACGCGCCAGATCAACTGAGGTAAACAAAAATAGCAAAGCTAAAGCGAAGATCAGGGATGGAAATTGCTGTCTGCGTTTCAAATGCCACCGTCCTCAATTGGCCATTCTAGCGGGTCTGGGGCTTGCCGCCAACCTCTACAAAAGAACAAGATAAGGACGATGGCCTGCGCTTGTACCTGCTATTATTTGATGGTATAAAAAATGGATAACGTTTGTTGGCAATACTCCCGGACTATCCGGGGTGCGTGATCTCTTTGAGGAGAACGGGAAATGGCCTACGTAATCGCTGAACCCTGCATCGGCACAAAAGATACCGCCTGCGTTGACGTCTGCCCGGTGGACTGCATTCACCCGCGCAAAGACGAGGCGGAGTTCGAAGCCGAAAAAATGCTTTATATCAGCCCCGATGAATGTATTGACTGCGGAGCTTGCGTCCCGGTGTGTCCGGTAACCGCGATTTTCGCTTTGGAAGATTTGCCGGAGAAATGGGCTGGCTTCACACCGATCAACGCGGATTGGTACAAGAATAAGAAGGCTTAGAAGCGCACGCTGGCAAAACGCCAGATTCGTTGCGGCGGATCATTTGGTCCGCCGTTTTTGTCGGCGAAGTAGTTAGGCTTCGAGACCGAGCACTTTGCGTCCCTCCGGAGTGATCCTGCTCGGATTCCACGCTGGTTCCCACACGATTTCAACTTTCACGTCGCGCACTTCCGCAATCGAGGCAATCCGGGCCCGAACTTGTTCCGGAATCGCCATGGCAGAGGGGCATCCTTGAGTCGTCAGCGTCATTTTCACTGCGACGTTTCCCTCGGTGTCGGACTGCGCGTCATAAATAAGGCCCAGATCAACAATGTTGATAGGGATTTCCGGATCGTAGCACTGCCTCAACGCGTTCATAATCTGTTCACGCTCGACCGTCATTTACGTTCTCCTTGCCTGAACTCTTCCTGTTGATTCGATGCTGCCGGGCGCAACCGTTGCGATCAACGTTGTTCCAGCGTTTCATAGCCTTCCGCGTGTGTCAATCGCATCCGACGCTTGCGCCGCGCGCCCTCACTGATACACTACGACTTCGCAATTTGACCGAGCCGCACTCGTCGCCGAAGAACAAATTGCTTGGGGAGGCGAAGATTGTGAAAGCTAAATTCCTTGTCTCGCTGACAGCCGCGCTGGTTTCATTGTTTCTCTTCGCGGCAGGGCTAGAGGCGCAGCATGTAACCCACGATGACAACGGCCCGCCGGCGAAGAGCCTTACCTTGACCGCAAAGAATTTTCAGTTTGATCCAGCGATAATTCACATCAAGGTTGGCCAGAAAGTCCGCCTGTACGTCACCGCCCCTGACTCTACGCTAGGACTCAGAATCAACTCGTTTCCTGACGGTGCTACGGCAGCAACTCCGCCCGGTTTGTATTTTGTGTTTGGTGAGGACTGCTGGAAACTCAGAAAAGGTGAAACTCTTCCGATTGATGTTGTGGGCGACACGCCGGGCACCTATACGTACACGTGCTGCAAGGGATGCGGAAAAGAGCACAAATCGATGAAGGGCCAACTCATCGTCGATCCTTAGCTTTTGAGCCATCAAACTTGCTATCAGTTTCGCTGAAACGTAGTCGTGGAATCTCTGACCGCTTTGGATTTTCACCCTTGCCAATATTTCTCGCCCACTGCTTCGCCGCGGAGCGCAACTCGTCGACAGCAAGACCGCGATGATTTGCAGGGAAGCGTGACAATTTGACGATGCCAGCAGCGAGCAGGGTCTCGGTCCCATCGGTGTTTTCCCTGCAATAGTGATGAAACGCAGCCGCGATTTGAATGATTCCCTGTAGAAAGGTTTTCTCCGGTTCGGTTTCCTCCAACCATATCTCTTCCCACACCTCATGGGCTTCAAAAAATTCACCCGCGTTAAAATATGAGATGCCGCACTGAAATTTTTCGTCCTTGTTCATGGATTCCATCGCGTGAATGTTCTTTTCTCGTTAAACTTCTTATGTAGCGAAACATCATAGCAGGCCCATCAGGAGCAAGCAGGCGAATGGAAATCAATATTCAGTTGCCGGAGGTTAAACTTGGCACGGTTGAGGCCGACGGAGTACACGTGGCGCCTGGCAACCAAGAATTACCGCAATTGCTAGCTGAAGTCTGCGAACGCAAACGCCGCGACTCCACGTTGGAATCGTTGGCCGAGGAAAAATCGGTTCGCGACGTTCGTGCAATGTTTCGCGCCTGGGGAATGGACCCTTCGAAATATCGTCCGTCTTCGGAAGCTCTACTCCGCCGCGTGGTGCAAGGGAAGGGCCTTTATCGCGTTTCAAATGTCGTTGATATCGGAAATCTAGGGTCGATCGAGACAGGCTGGCCCTTCGGTTGTTACGATCGCTCCCAGATTCGGCCTCCTATAGAATTTCGGCACGGCGCTTCGGGCGAGAAGTATGAAGGTATTGGCAAGCAAACCTGGCATCTTCAAGGGCGTCCGCTACTCGCTGATCCCCTGGGGCCATTCGGCAGCCCAATTAGCGACTCGACTCGAAGCATGATCACGGAAAGTGCGCGCGATATTCTCGTCGTTTTGTACGTACCCGCCGGCGTGCCTGATACATCCATAGAAACGGCAATGAAACGGCTCAGCGAACGCCTCGCTCTCTTTGCGGGAGCGTCAGAGACGCGCACCGGAATCTGTCGCGCGAGCTAAACAGAAACGCTTAGCTTAGTGGGCTGAAGAAATTCACATTAATGTTCTTGCCTTGTCGTCTGTGAAGTTCGGCTGATTCAGGTTATTCTGTTAACTTCCATTGAGGTTTGGTAGTGGCGAAATTTCAACTTGCCCTTCTCATTCACGCGCACCAGCCGGTCGGAAATTTCGACGATGTTATCGAGCGCGCCTATCAACATTCCTATTTGCCCTTCGTAGAAACTTTGGCACGTCATCCTTCGATTCACATGGGTCTACACTATTCGGGCGTTCTGCTCGAATGGTTGGAACGCGCGCACCCGGAATATTTCGAGCTGCTTCGCACGCTGGTGAAGCGTGGACAGATAGAAATCGTCGGTGGAGGTTTTTACGAACCGATCCTGGTTGTAATTCCGTCGGAAGACTGTTTCGAGCAAATCACCAGGCTTGCGGACTACATTGAAAAGCATTTTGGTCGTCGGCCGAAAGGCGCATGGCTCGCGGAACGCGTATGGGAACCGCAGCTGCCCTCATCGCTCGCGGCGGCAGGAGTTGAATACACGCTGGTTGATGACAACCACTTCCTCGGCGCGGGATTTGAGCTGGACCAGCTCTTTGGGTACTTCACTGCTGAGGATCAATGCCGCTCGGTGAAAGTTCTGCCAGGCCTGAAAGCGTTGCGCTATCTGATCCCATTTCGGGGAGCTGAAGAAACGTCGCAATTCTTGCGGCGCGCCGCGGGTGAACACTCGGGCAGTTTTGCCGCCATGGGCGACGACATGGAGAAATTCGGCGTTTGGCCCGGAACTTACGACCATTGCTATCGCGATCATTGGCTCGAGAATTTCTTCACCGATCTGGAACGCAATTCCGACTGGCTGGAAACGAGCACGCCGATTGACGCTGTAAGTTCGCACGGGTCATTGGGACGCGCCGATCTTCCCACTGCCTCCTACAGCGAGATGATGGAATGGTCTCTGCCCACGCTGGCGCGGAACCGCTACCACGCCTTGACTGTGGAGTTTGGTAATCGTCCCGCGGAATTGCCTTTCTTGCGCGGCGGTATTTGGAGGAATTTCTTCTCGAAGTATTGCGAATCGAACTTGCTGCACAAAAAAATGCAGCACGTTTCAGCCAAGGTTCGCCGTCTGGAGCAAATCAGCCGCCCAAACAAATCCTTTCGAGCGGTTCGGGAGGAAGCCAAGACTCTGGTGCTGCGAAGCCAATGCAATGACGCGTACTGGCATGGAGTTTTCGGCGGCCTCTATTCACCGCATTTACGCACCGCGCTTTGGCGTTCTTTAGTGCAAGCGGAATCCAGCGCAGACTCGTTGGCACATCGCGGACGTCGATATGCCACCGTGGAATCCATCGATTTTAATGCCGATAGCCGTGACGAAATCTATTTCTGCTCGGATCGCTATGCAGCTCTGCTTTCCCCTGACGACGGCGCCACGATTTCCGCGCTCGATTGCCGTCAATCGAATGCTGCGTTGATTAACTCGCTCTGCCGCCGGCCAGAGTCTTATCACGCAGCCTTGAAGAATCTTTCTGCGAAGAAGGCTTCCGACGTCCAATCCATTCACGAACAAACACGCACAAAAGAAGCCGGCCTTGAACGTTTTCTCCACTACGACCGTTGGCCGCAGAATGCCTTTCGTTTAAAACTATTTGGCCGCGCCAAGAATTACGAAGATTGCACGACGGTACGATTGGAAGAAAACTTCGGTCTGGCAGGTGGCCGTTATCGTCCCACAGATGTCACTGCGACAAAGGCTACGTTCGTAGCGGAAGAAAGCAACGATTGGCCGGCTGAAAAAACATTTTCGTTTTCAGCCCTCCCGCAAGGCTTCCAAATTATCTGCGACGTTATCCTGCAGCGCACAGCGCCGGGAGCAGCCTCCATGTTCGTAGGGATCGAGTTGGTCATCAACTTCCTCGCGCCTTCGGCGCCGGACCGTTATTTTGAAACGCATGGGCAGCGCTATCCGCTTCGCTGGGGTGCCTCCACACCCGCATCCGAGTTGCGAATGGTGGATGAGTGGCAAGGAGTAAGTGTGACGCTTGACGCCCCCAACGCGCAGGATTTTTGGGTAACGCCGATCGAGAGCGTCTCAGAATCGGAAGAAGGCTTTGAGCGCATCTATCAAGGCTCGCAAATTATGGCTGTATGGCCAATCGAGCTCGCGCCTGGAGCAAGGTGGACTGGTAGATTAGGATTGAAAGTGGAACAGGTGGCGCAAGAAAAGAAGACTGAATAGCAGTTGATCCAACGGAAATGCCGCGGTTGCGCTAAATCGCTAAGCTCTGCTACATTGCGCCATAAGAAAAAACGGAGGAAAAATGGCTCTATCCAAGGAATTGCTCGATATTTTAGTCTGCCCGCTGGATAAAACGCCCGTGAAATTGACTCCAGACGGTAGTGGACTGAAGTGTTTCGCTTGCCGGCGCGTCTATCCGATTCGCGACGACATTCCAGTGATGCTCATCGACGAAGCGCGTATCGAAGCTCAGTAAACGGCTGGTCGATTAACGAACGTTGGATCGCGTCGTGCGGCGCTTCTATGGCGGAAAGCCAAGCGACTGGTCTTTGAATTCCACCCAAATTTTCACTTCTTTTGTCTTACTCTGCTTTGCGGCGTCGCTATCTTCGGGAAACGGCTGGTAGGGGCTGAGCTCAACGGTGGCAACAACTCCGGACGCATTCGGTTTGGTTTTTTCCATGTGTTCCAAGTGGAAGCTTTTTATAGGGCCGTAATACCCATCCGGCCCCCAATCTTCCTGAAAATCCTTGAAGGAATACGTCTCCGACGGCTTCCATATCCGGTACGCCTCGTCCATACGTCCGGCAATTACCGCATCCATGAAATGCCGGATTGTTTTTTCTTCGGTGTGAAAGCGAAGCTGATACGCGACGAAGGCCACAATAAGCGCAACAAAAACTAATCCCGTAATAATGTAACGCAGCACCTTCGATGGCGGATGCTCTTCGGTAGAATCAAACAGTCCCACGAACGCTCCTTGGAATTACAACTGGCGTTTGAATAGTATCAGGCAGCCGGCAATCATCACCGCTGAAATACCCAGCAAAACTATCACGTCCATGTAGATTCCTTCAATGCCGGTGCCTTTCAGCGTGAGATTGCGCAAAGCGTGCACTGTGTATGTGAAAGGATCGATCACCGCAATCCAGCGAAGCCAGCGAGGAAAAGCTTGAATCGGATAGACCGCTCCGGAAGGGAAGAATAATAGCGTATTCAAAACGCCGAATGTGGCACGGGGCACCAGCGGGTCGTCCACGCGAACCATCAGCAAAAACATAAAACTCATCATTGCGATCGCCGCACAAGTAACCACGATTGCGAGATAAAATAGGCGTACCGGATCCCAAATCCGTGGAATTCCTGCAATCATTCCACCAATGATGGTCAGCACCATGCCGGCCATCAATCCCTTGACCGTTCCTGCGCCGATAAGTCCGGCCACCAATTCGGATTTCTTGATCGGCGTTACCAGATACCCTTCGTGAAGTCCGCGCGCTTTGTCGTCAATGAATGTTATTCCGCCACCGATCATGGCCACCACAAATATCGAAAGCGCGATTGAGCCCGCCAACAAATATTTTATGTATTCGATATAAGGATAAATCTCCACCGTGTTCAATTGAATTTGGCTGGCCAACCGCGGCTCTACATCGGGCGCGTTGAGCTGTTCCACCATTTGCTGCACCCGCTCCAGAATTGCGTTGGAGATGAATTGGTCGGTGTTGTCCTCCATAAAGGCGATTCGCGGACGGTCGCGATGGTAATAGCGCTGCGAGAAATCCTTTGGAACGTAAACCACTGCCCGGACATAGCCGTTGCGCAGATCTTCACTAGCCTTTTGCTCTGAATCATAGTCAATCACATGAAAGGTCCGCGCATTTGCAGCAATTCCGTTGAACATCTCGCGAACCTTGAGCGATTCCACAGAATGATCCATGTCCACGAAAGCTACTTGAACGCCCGTCACTTTGCCGCCGAAGGCGTAACCCAGCACGACTAATTGCATCAACGGAAACACCATGGAGGTCATCATCAGCGCGGGGCTGCGGAAAAATTTGCGCAGGTCGCGCTCGATAAGCGCCCATGTACGGTTGAAATTCATGCTGCCGCGCTCTCCACTGATTCTCCACTGATTTCCTGAGCTCTTTACGCTCAGCGATAAAGATGACCAATGTCATAACGTGCGCCGGCGTTCGACGCATCGCGCAAATCGCTTCCGGTGTAATGCACGAAAACGTCATCAAGCGTAGTGCTCTGCACCGAAACTCGTTTCACGCCCACGCCTTCCGAGCGCGTCAAATCCATCAGCGCTGCAATGGTTGCAGGCCCGTCGCTCGAAGTGATATGCACAACGTCTTCACGCTGCGTCACCCCAGTAACGTGGGGCAGTGCCTGTAGCCGGGAAATCCAATCACTTGGCGCATTCACGAACTCAGCTTCCACGGTATCTATGCCGGAAATGCTGTCCTTCAGCCGCGTAGGTGTGTCCAGCGCCGCGAGCTTTCCGTGATCGACAATTGCGATGCGGTCGCAAAGCTTGTCGGCCTCTTCCATGTAATGCGTGGTGATTAATATGGTGAGCTCGGAACGCTCGCGCAGTTTGCGTATCATCTGCCAAACGTTAGTTCTGGAAACCGGATCCAAACCAGTCGTCGGCTCGTCCAGAAACAAAATCTTTGGCGAATGGATCAGTCCGCGCGCTATTTCCAGCCGCCGTCTCATGCCGCCCGAAAAAGTGCGCACCAAGGCGTCTTTGAATTTGAGTAGGTCCACCGATTCGAGCAAGTCGTGGATGATCTGTCCCCGTTGCTGGCGGGGCACTCCGTAAAGTTTCGCGTGGACTTCCATGTTCTCAACGGCAGTAAGTTCAGGATCGGAAGTCAGCGCTTGAGGAATCACTCCCATGGCGAAACGCACTCCGTTAGCGTCTTCGCGAATATCATGTCCCGCGATTCGCGCGGTGCCGGAAGTCGGAGGCGTCAAGGTGGTCATCATACGAATCAGCGTGGTCTTTCCCGCGCCGTTTGGCCCCAGCAAACCAAAAATCTCCTGTTGCGCGACATTGAAGCTGACGTCGTTGACGGCCACCAAATCTCCAAACTTTTTTGTAAGATGATCCACTTCGATCGAATTCATAGTTTCGTCCACACCTGCATTACAGTCGCGCGAACCAGCTTTTCTTCGCCGGTGGAGGCAGCAGCACCGTCGCGGTCATTCCCGTAAACAGTCGCCGGCCGGGATTTGGAATGGCCACTTTGATGGCGAAAGTTTTGATGTCGCGCTTCGTGCGGCTCACGTCTCGCTGTGTTGCGAAGTCGTTTTCGACACCCTTGAAATATACCGGCCCCTCGATCACGTCCCCAGAAGGCAGCTTTACTCGCAATTGTTGTCCGAACGAAATGGAGTCGATGTAAGACTCTTCCACGTCGGCATGCACCCACAGATGATCCACATCTACGACCACCACGATCGGCGAGCCTTGCGCCACAACTTCTCCTTGCTTGGCTACTCGTACGGACACAATCCCGTCAATCGGAGCGTAAATTTTCGTGTAACTGAGTTGCGCGGACACTTGCGCCGCGGTAGCGCGCGCCTGTTCTAACTGCGCCATTGTCGTGTTGATTGCGCTCTTGCGCGCATCCATTTGTTTTCTGTTCGCCTGCGCCACATCTTGTGCTGCAGCTTCCGCTTTTACCGCTTGTTCCAACGCCGTTACCGTCGCTTTCGAAATCTTCACCGCAGCTTCCGCGTGATCGCGGTCTTGCGCCGAGACTTCTCCCTTCGCGAATAGCTGCTGCAGGCGCTTGAGGTCGTCTTGGTCGCGTTCCAATTGCGCGCGTGCGGGAGCCAGTTGCGCATCTGCGGAGATGACTCTGGCCTGCGCCTCGGTCACCGACGCGCCTGTTTGGTTGTCCATCCAGGAGTAGTTATGGTTTGCTTCGTTCACTTGTTCTTCCAGGCTAATAACGTTCGCTTTCGCCGCGGCAAGACTTGCGTTCAATTCCGCGGGGTCAAGTTCAGCGATCAGATCGCCTTTTTTCACCGAGCTGCCTTCGTCCACCGTTAAATTAATAATGCGTCCAGTAATTTGCGGGCTGACCACAAACTCATTTCCGTCCACGACGCCGATCAGCGGAATAGCATTTCCTTGCGGCGTTGTGAAGTAGTACACCACGCCGCAAATTACAAAAATCACCGCGATAAACATCAGGAATTTGCGTCCAGTCATCGCTGCCTCGTTTCTCCGCGCATCAGTCCATAATCCAAAAAATCAAGAAGTGCGTGCTTTCGCTCCTTCAACGACTGGGGAGAAAGCACGTTGCGGCCTGACACCTGGCTCATCACCGGAGCGGCCGCGAAGTAAAAAACTGTCATGCCCAACAAGGTGAAAACAGTTTGATGCGCATCCACCTTGCGAAACTCCCCGCAAGCCACTCCCTCTTCGATCAAGCTTCTAAGCCTCTTGTGAAACGGCCGGAAATATTCGCGCACGATCCATTCGAACTTCGGCGCCGTGTCCATTACTTCTCGCTGAACCAGACGCGGATAATTCGGATGCGTGGCGAAGAAATCGAAATAGCCGTTCACCCATCCGATCAAGCGGTCTCGCGAACTCGTCTTAGCCGCTAACGGAGCGAACGCGGCATTGCGGAGTTGCCGCAGAAGATTTTTCATCACCGCTCGGTGCAGCCTTCTCTTATCCCCAAAGTAGTAGTAGAGCATCGCTTTGTTGGCGTGGGCGGCCGATGCAATTTCCTCCGTTCGCGCGCCGGCCATTCCTTGGTCCGCAAAATGCTCCTCCGCCGCGGCCAAGATGCGCCTCGCGGTCAACGGATTCTTTACTTTCCTTCGTCCTGCTCGCATTTCAGTTACCTATTCCCGTTATTAATATTTAACTAACTGGTTAGTTTAATTGCCACATTCCCTGGCTGTCAAGTTCTTCAAGCCAAGAGTTGCTTGAGACCATACGGCGCGACACGGTGCGCCGAACTCCCCCCCCCTTTCAGAGCCTTCTTGGATTAATATGATTGCGAGTGGAGAATTGTTACTAGGTGGTCAGCGCGCCACCCGCGCCTTCAGGAAGTTCAATGGAGTATTTGGTTCGGGACTTCTCGCGATGCAGTTCGAGACCCAGGTCGATCAGCCGGTCGATCAGTTGAGTGTAGGGAAGCCCAGAAGCTTCCCATAGTTTCGGATACATGCTGATAGATGTAAACCCCGGAATCGTATTCAACTCGTTGACGAAAATCTTGCCGCTGCGACGCTCGAGGAAAAAATCGCAACGCGCCATACCGCATCCATCGATCGCCCCGAAGGCCCGTACGGCGTAATCCTGAAAGCTCTTGATTTGTTTCTTGTTCAGAGGCGCAGGGATCAATAAATCTGTTCCTCCCTCGAGGTACTTTGCCGTGTAGTCGTAATATTCCCGATGCGGAACGATCTCGCCTGGAATTGAAGCGCGCAATTCATCGTTGCCGAGCACGGCAACTTCAATTTCTCGCCCGGCTATACCACGCTCAATCACTATTTTCAATGCGAATTCAGCCGCCAGATCCATCGCACCGGAAATTTCGTTGGCCGTCTTCACGCGCGTCATGCCAACCGAAGAGCCGAGCGTGGCTGGCTTCACGAAAAACGGGAAACGGAAGGTCTTTTTAATCGCTTTCAATGTTGCCGCGCGTTTGTGTTCCCATTCTGACCGTCGTACGGTCATGAACGGAACGATTGGCAATCCAGCCTGTTCGAACAGTCGCTTCTGCACATCCTTATCCATGCCGACAGCCGAAGCCAGAACTCCTGCGCCGACATACGGCAACCCGGCAAGCTCCATCAGCCCTTGCACTGTGCCATCTTCCCCAAATGTACCGTGCAGGACGGGGAAAATAACATCGACCATGATGCTGGGGCGTCCAGCGACGGGCACGAGCGGAACCAATGTGGCAGCGGTGGGATCCGGCGGAAGAATTACGCGATCTCCCGATTTCAAAACGTCCGCAAGCAGCTCCTGTGCGCCTCGGCCCACCAGCCAGCGGCCTTCTTTCGAAATGCCGATCGGCACAGCTTCATACTTCTCCGGATCGAGCGCGCGGATTACAGACGCGGCAGATGCCAGCGAAACTTCATGTTCGCCGGAGCGCCCGCCGAACAGCACGCCTACGCGTAATCGTTTACTGGAAACCACGTTATTGCCCAGCCTTCAGCAGTGCGCAGTTCACAGAATTTTCTTTCCCAGTCCAGATAAGACGAGTTCGACGCCCAACAAAGCGGTCGTGTTGTGCAAATCGATGACCGGATTAACTTCTACAAGCTCGAACGAAACCATCGAGCGGCTATCTGCAATCATTTCCAAAGCGAGATGCGCCTCGCGATATGTGACGCCGCCGCGAACCGGCGTTCCAACGCCGGGCGCGTCGGTAGGATCAACAAAATCCATATCCAGACTCACCGAAATTCCCGCAGTATCGTCGCTCGCAAATCGCAAAGCGTCGGCCATCACTTCGCGCATTCCTCGTTCGTCGATGTCGCGCATGGTGAAAATGTGAACGCCTGATTCTTTCACCAAACGACGCTCTTTGGCGTCGAGATCGCGTATACCGACTAATGCCACGTTGCGTGGTTCCACCATCGGCTTGATACCGGCGAGTTCGGTCAACTCCGGAGGTCCGTATCCCATGATCGAAGCGAGCGGCATGCCGTGAACGTTTCCAGACGGCGAAGATTCCGGTGTATTCATATCGCCGTGCGCGTCTAGCCAAATTACCCCGATGCGCTTGGATTCTTTGTTGAAGTGCGCCGCCGTGCCCGCCGTAGTTCCCACCGCAATGGAGTGGTCACCACCCAAAATCAGGGGCACCATATCTTCATCGAGCGTTTTCTGAACCGCATCCGCCAGACCTTTGCAGGCTTGCGCAATTTCGTCGAGATATCTGGCGCGTTTTTCGCCGTAGGGTTGTTCTTCAGGCTGCGGGACGTCCACGTTCCCGATGTCTTCCACCTGGCGGCCAAGCTGTTTGAGCCGCGCATGCAATCCTGCCACACGCAACGCCGACGGGCCCATGTCCACACCGCGGCGGCTTTGTCCCAAGTCCATCGGCACGCCGATGATTCTTATTTTCTCTGGCATTTTGTTGTGGTCTTTCGCGCCCTATATCGGGGTGACCCCCATGGTCGACCCCTTAACAAAGGGACACTAAGGATAGACGCGATACAGCATCCGAGGGAAGGGAATCACTTCGCGAATGTGCTCCGTTCCGCAAATCCAGGCCACGGTGCGTTCCAGCCCCAGGCCGAAGCCAGCGTGAGCCACGCTGCCGTAGCGACGCAAGTCAAGGTACCACTGGAAGGATTCTTCCGGCAGGTTGTGTTCACGGAGTCGTTTCAACAGCGTCTCGTAATTTGACTGGCGCTCGCCGCCTCCGATAATTTCACCATACCCTTCCGGGGCAATCATGTCGAAACTCAAAGACAGCTCGGGCCTCTGTTCGTCCGTGGCCATATAGAATGCCTTCATCGCAGCGGGGTAGCGATGAATGATGACCGGCGTATCGAATTCCTTGGAGATGATGGTTTCTTCGTCTCCGCCGAAGTCGTCGCCCCATTTCGCCGGGTTTCCGGCCTTCTGCAAAACCTTGATAGCCTCGTCGTAGGTCACGCGTGGGAAGGGCGGAACGATTTTTTCCAGCTTCGCTACGTCGCGCTGAATGGTAGCTAGTTCGCGAGGGCGATTTTTAACCACGGACCGCACCACGGCGCTCACCAGGCCTTCTCCGAGTTGCATCATGTCTTCCAGATGCGCGTAAGCTGCTTCCGGCTCCAACATCCAAAATTCGGTCAAGTGTCTGCGAGTCTTGGATTTCTCCGCTCGAAATGTGGGGCCGAACGTGTACACCTTGCCGAGCGCCGCCGCCGTGGCTTCCACATAAAGCTGGCCTGATTGCGTCAGATAGGCCTTCTGATCGTCAATATAATTCACTTCAAAAAGCGTGGAAGTCCCTTCGCACGCTGCCGGGGTGAAAACAGGCGCGTCCGTGAGCGTGTAGCCCTGGCCATCCATGTAATTGCGCGCAGCGCGTTCCACTTCCGCACGAATGCGTAGAATAGCAGCCTGCCGCGGCGTACGAATCCACAGGTGTCGACGGTCGAGGAGAAAATCCACGCCGTGCTCTTTAGGTTGAATCGGATAGGGCTCTGAATCAGATACGCGATGCACCACTTCGACGCCGCTAATGTGCATTTCGAAACCGCCCGCGGCGCGCGCTTCGGCGCGAACGGTGCCTGTGACGATTACACTCGATTCACGCGTCAGTCCCTTTAGCGCCTCGAATGCTTCCGGTTGCTCTTTTTGCGACACGACGCCCTGGAGTACGCCGGTGCCGTCGCGAAAAATCGGGAAAAGAAGTTTGCCGGATTCGCGCTGGTTGTAAAGCCAGCCTTGGATCGTCACGGTGCTATCGACGTGCTCACCGGCATGTTCGATGGTGATGATGGTTCTAGCTGCATGCTGTGGCTGAGTCATTTACCTGCCTGTTTTCTCTTTTAAGTGGTTCAGGAACGCGAGGTACGCCCGCGCTTTGCCTCGAAATTCTCTTCCAGCTTATCAAATGTCGCGCGAACTTGTTCGAGCGTTGGGCCGCCATTCGACTGGGCTTTCAATTCGAGCACGATTGCGACCAGCTCCGGAGCGGTTGCGATTGCGGCGAGTCCGGCGTCCCAATTTATGGCGCCTTCGTAGGGCAGCAGGTGTTCGTCCTTCTCGCCATGATTATCGTGAATGTGCGTGGTTGCCACGCGTTCGCGCATGATATCGAAACTCACCTCCACGCCTTCTTCGATATGCGCGTGGCCTATGTCGAAGCAAAGACGCAAATCGTGCAGGTGCGTGTCGGTGATGAAATGTTGCAGTGAAGCGGGCGCGCCGAGCTCGCTAGGCGTGTTTTCCAACGCGATAGTCACGCCACGCGCCTTCGCGAAAATGCAGAGATGTTCGAGCGAGCTGAAAGCTGCATCCAGTTTTCGCGGATCCGCGGCCTGGCGGCCGTGCCCGATGTGCTGCACCAGGAAATGGAACGGAATGCGTTCAGCCACTTCCAGCGTCCGCTTCACTTCGTCGACAGCGTCGAGGCGCCTGATCCGTTCGGTATCGGAAATCGATACGGGCACGCCGCTTTCGCGTCCAGGAGAAAGGTCGCGTTCCGTGGGTGAATGCAAGGAATGCAATTCCAAGTGATATTCGCCAAGCGCGTCAGCCAATTCACGCACCGCCTGAGGTTCGCGATAGTTGAAATGCCGCGGCGAGCAAAAGATCTCAATGCTGGCGATTCCGGCCTGAGAAATCTCGGCCAGCAATGCAGCTCCCAGCGGTTGGTTGACATAGCGGTAGGTCGAAAGTACGCGTTGCATTCAGCTCCCGTGCGGTTCGCAGTAAAGAATTACTATGGTCGATGGAAAACGTGGTTCCGTCAATAGGCGTGAAAGATTGAGGTGAAAACAATACTTCGGCCAGATTCAAATAATCGAACGGCAGCTTTTCATTGGATGAAAGTTCAATCGGAGATAAGGACCACTAATACCAGGGCGATCAGCGCGCCGAGCAGAAGTGCAAGAGCGAGCCACACCCATATCGGACGGCGTTTGCGCATTAATCCAGGGGGCGGGGGAACAATTTCGGGAAGAAGGGGTTCGAGGGTCACGGTTTTTTTATTTTGATGAATTGGGCGCAGGCCAGGGTAGGGTTCGAGCTCGTCTCATTAGCGAAAAAGTCTTCGCGCATCGTGCGATGCTAGCACCACCGCTAGGCGTTGCGAAATGATTTAGCGGCGGTTACGCAGGCGCGCAGTTTTTCGATGGCCTGTTCTACTGTGCGGGTTTTGAGGCCGCAATCAGGGTCCACCCACACTCCTTCCTTGGGAAGAATGGTCAGCGCCTGTTTGATCCGTTCGCGGACGACTTCGCTGCTGTCCGTACGGTGCGAATGGACGTCCACAACGCCGAAGCTGATGTCTTTTGTAAAAGGATGGCCGCGGAAAAGTTCGAGCAGGTCCAAATCGCTGTTGGACATTTCCAGGTCAAAATTATCAACGGCCAGGTCGAGCATACCGGGATAAATTTTGTCAAATTCGCCGTAGCAGGCGTGCGTGATGAAGTAGGCATGCTGGCCGGTGGTGGTAAATTCCATGGCTTCCAGGGCGATCGGCAGTTCTTCCGGCCGCACGGAAAGGGCGGGCTCGTCTATTTGAATGATTTTGCAGCCTGCGGCGATAAGCGCTTCCACTTCTTTGCGGACCACTTTTGCCAGCGCTAGAGCCGCGCTGCGGCGGTCCGGATAAAATTCGTTGAAGCTCCAGTCCAGGATGGTGTAGCCGCCCGTCAGCATTCCTTTGACCGGTTTTTTTGTAAGACTTTGGGCATACTTCCACCAGTCAACGGTGAGCGGGCTGCGCCATGCGACCTCGCCGGAAATGATGGGCTTGTGGTAGTAACGATTTCCGTAGCTGCGAACCAAACCGCTGATGGAAAAGCCAGGCAAGCGCTCCGCGAAGTAAGCGACCATATCGCCGCGATACATTTCGCCGTCCACCAGCACGTCGATGCCTAACCTTTCCTGTTCTTCGATCCAGAATGCGGTGGCTTTACGTTCCAAATCGTGGAGGTCTTTTTCGGACATTTGTTTTTTATTAAATTCGGCGCGAGCTTTCGTCAGATAGTCCGGTTTGGGAAAGCTGCCCACCGAAGTGGTGGGGAAAAGAGGCAGCTTCAGACCGAGACTTTCCAATTTTTGGCGGCTCATGGGCGTTTTTGGCCTTCCAGTTCTGCGCGAACCTTCGACAGCAGTTCGAGTTTTGTAACGGCGCGATCGCGCGGGAGATATTCGAGGCCGGAAGAAGGCCCGAGGAAGGCGCGTTGGTCTTTGATTTTTGGCAGCATGCGTTCAACCTGGCGCGCGATCTGCACGGGATCTTCCAATTTTGTATTTCGGCCGTCGATGATGCCCAGTCCAAGCCATTTCGGAGAACCGGTTGAAGCTACGAGATCCACGAGTTTCGGAGAATACGTAAAGTCCAGGCCGACGATATCGACCGGCAGAGTGAGGAGTTTTTCGTAGAGCGGTGCGCAGTCGTGGAAATAAACGTAGAGGGCGAGTTCGACTTTGCGTCCGCTCTTACGGATTTTGTCGTGGGCTTGCATCAAAGGGGCCAGCGAAGCTTCGAAAATCGCCCAGTCATTTGGATATTTAATCGCGGCGGGCTCGTCGATTTGAATCAGCTCCGCGCCCGCTTGGGAAAGCGGTTCGAACTCGCTTGCAAGAATCTCGGCGTAGGCTTCGACGCGTGCTTCCAGTGAGGCGAAAGCTTTGGACGATCCGTGGCCGGATTGTTCGCTCAGGGAAAATTTTCCGAGGGTGTAAGGACCGGTCAGGACAGGCTTAAGGCTGAGCTTTCCGGCTTTGCCTTGCGGAGTCGGCAAATGTCCTAGGGCATTTCGCGCGAAGCTGTATTCGCCGGCGACTAGATTACCCCGCTTTATGGGCGCTCCGACGAAGACCGGTTGCCGAAAATAGGTATTGGTGTCGAAGAATCGAACGAGGCCTTTGATTTCAATGTTGTCCAATTTTCCTGCGAGGTGAGAGATGGGGTCGTACCAGCGAATCAAGCCGTCGGTGGTTACGTCGAGGCCGGCCTTCACTTGCTCGGCGATCACGTGGCGGGTGACTTCGTTTTGTACGTCGAGAAGATCGGCGTGGGATCGTTCGCCGCGATCGAGCGCGGCAATCGTTCGGCGGAGGGCTTGCAATTCCGGGGAATCGCCGATGCGCGGGTAGCTTCCCGTACTCGAGAGATAGAGGCCGGTAGTCGCACTCATTTGGAGCCGCCAGCCTGAAAAACGGGAAAATGGTTTGGTTCAAAGTTCGCGATTAGAAGGGGTCGCCGGTGTTTGTTTTCAGTAAGTTGCAGAATTTCTAATCCCAAGAGTTCGCCATCAGAAATGGGGGGGTCGCTCTCTTCGATTAATGAACTGGTCCTGGATGAGGCGCGAAGGTTTTGAGTCGAAATTTCATTTTTGCAAAATTGTTTTTTTTGGCGATTTGACGAGTTCGCCGTTGTTTGTCTTCTGAGAGTTACAGGAGATTCTAGTCCAGGAATTGGGCGATTTAACTTGCGGAAATAAGGGCTGGTTTCGCTCCACCTGTGGGCTTTTGATCGGGGGTAGCTCTGCGTGATGGACCAAGAGTTTTTTAGCGGTTGGCTATCAACCTCCCCAGCGCCGTCACCACTTATCGTTCTCAGCCGCATCTTTTCCTCTTACTACAAACCTGGAGTGTAATCAGAAGCCGTTGCGAGAAGCAAGGAAATGCAATCGAACGGGTGAAATCTAAACGCGAGATTCGAGAATCGAGGGGTGAAAAAACAGAAGATCACCAACGCAGATAGCTATTCGTATTTCAAAGCGACGATGGGATCGACGTGCATAGCCCGCCGCGCGGGAAGGTAACAGGCGACAAACGCAACGAACGTTAACAAGTGGGCGACCCCGAAAAATGTCAACGCGTCAGTGGGACTTACGCCGAAGAGCAGGTTCGACATATGGCGCGGCCGCACAGTTGTTTGGGTGAGGCGCTCCGTCATCCGACGGAATGGCGCTAGGGGGCGGTTTGCTTGGGATAGACGGTGGTCATGGCAGGATCGATTTCGAAGTATAGGAGCCATTGGCTTGGGACGTTGCGGCCGTCGATTTTGGCAGGAGCGAATTTCCAGAGTTGGGCGGCTTGAAGTGTGCGGTCGGCAAAATATTGGCTTGGGCCGGGAGCATCGAGGGTTGCTTGAGTCACGTTGCCGAATTCGTCTACGTTTACTTTCACACTGAGCCTGACTTTGCCTCGGATGGTGTCTCGGGCCTTTTGCGGCGCGTCGGGCAAGACTTGCTGAACTACTTTGCCGCGAACCATACTATTGCTCGCCCCCGTTGCGGGTGCCTCGGATCGAACCGGCGGCGCCAATTGAGCAGGGTTATTGGCTGTCAAGTGTTTCTCACTAGATTTTTTCTGGGAAGATTTCGAGGAACTGGCCACGGACTGCGGGGCTGATGGTGGCACAGCATGTTGTTGGGGTGTGGGCTTCGTGACGAGTGGAGTCCGTTGCGGCGTCGCCGGAACTGGCAAACGCGGTGTGGCGGACATCACGCGCTTGTTCTCGGGTTTTGGCTTTTCGTTTGGCGCCACTGGAGCCTGGACTCCTTGCTGAGTTGACGATTGATTTGGCGCGTGCTCAACTGCAGTTGCCGGCGCGGGCTGAGTCTGCGAAGGGCGTTTGAAAAGTCGCGGACCTACGATGATTGCTACTAGTGTCAGAACGGCTAGTACGGCTGCGCCGATCGCACGCGGGCTTGCGAACGAAGGCTGCGGATTCGGAAGCATCTGTTTTGGCGGCGCTGGCGAATTCGATTGCAGGCGGGCGGCGATGTCGGCGACGGTCCAACGCATTTGCGGGTCGCGGCGCACGCAGTGCCGCGCTAGATCGAGAATCTCCGGCGGAAGATTCGATGGTAGCGAGGGTTCGGCCTGGTTGGTCCGCTCCCAGACGGGCGAGCGCTGGGTGAGCGCTTCGGTCAAAGTCATGCCCAGGGACCAAACATCGCCGGCCGGGGAAATTCTTCCGCCGGACGCCTCGGGCGGATCATAAGCTCCCGGTTTTCCCGGACTGCCGCTGGATTCGCCGATGCGGCAAAGTCCATCGCTCGAAATTTTCAGAAGATCGTCGTCGGCCATGATGTTCGATGGTTTCAGGCGGCAATGAACGAGTCCCTGGGCGTGAATGTAAGCAAGCGCGTCGACGACAGGGCCGAGAAGGGCGCGAGCTTCGTCTGGCTCGAGAGGTCTGCGCGCAATTACTGCGGACAGATTTTCCTCGGCGTATTCCATCACCACGTAGAGCACGTCGGCGTGATCGATCTGGCAGCGTCCCATTTCGAGCAGGCGAACCAAGTGGGGATGAGAAAGTTTTGCAGCCTGTTTCCAGCGAGATAGTTGGGCGAGGGCATCGACGGAATCCGCGGGGATTAGTTTGATTGCGGCTTTTTTAACTGGCTGGCCGTCGTATTCGGTGAGGAATACGGCGGTGCGTTGAGTGCGACCTACTAACTGGCCGAGGCGGAATTTTCCGTCGACGACTTGGTCGATCTGTTTTGTGCCAGCCTCAGTCATCGGATCCCCCTGCGTGTTTGCGGCGCTAATTGGAAGCACGCCGCTCTAGCGCGCGCGTTCGATTCGACTTCAAATCGAAGCGTACTGCGTCAGAGATAGGACTCCGCGGTTCGTGTTCCTGGGTATCAGGCTGGGTGCTGCGCTCCAGGCCCTCTTGCAGAACATTTTGCAATATTTGGGGGCGTCCGGCGCGGGAAAGTTATGTTTAGGTTGCCAAACAGCACCCCGGTACTTCCGTTCGCAGATGAACGCGCTGCGATGAGCTGCCAGTCTCCAGTTCGATACACGGTTACGAAATTCTTAATGCAAAGTTTGGCTAGATGATGAATTTTATGGGGTCGCAAACAGGACGGAAACGTTTAGGCGATTCAAAATTCCTGCGGCAAGAAGATTGAGGTCAACGGAGAAAATGGAAATTACGTCTGGCAATGGATTCGGACCGTTTGAAGTATTTCTGCCTACTCACTCGGCTGCGCCAAAATATCAGCAGCACGGCGAGTTTCCCGGGCGGTTGTTCATCGTGGAAGGAATAGACGGCTCGGGAAAATCCACGCAACTGAGCTTGCTGCACAAATGGTTGGAATCGAAAGGGTATGGAGTAGTGTTCAGCGAGTGGAATTCTTCGCCGCTGGTGAAAGACACCACGAAATTCGGGAAGAAAAAGAAAATGCTGACGGCGGCGACGTTTTCGCTCATTCACGCGACCGATTTTGCCGACCGGACGGAGAAGAGCATTCTGCCGCTGTTGAAAGCGGGAGCGGTTGTGCTGTGCGACCGCTACGTCTATACGGCTTTCGCACGAGACGTGGCGCGCGGAATGGATCGCGAATGGGTACGCGAACTCTACGGATTTTCCGTGAAGCCGACGGTGGCTTTTTATTTTCGCGTGCCGCTGGAGACGGCGATTGGCCGGCTGCTGGATGGGCGCAATGGGTTCAAATATTACGAAGCAGGGATGGATTTGGAACTGAGCGACGACCCCGAAGAAAGTTTCCGGCTGTTTCAGGGCCTGATTTTAAGAGAATACGAAGACATGATTCCTGAATTTGACTTAACGGTGATTGACGCTACTTTGCCGATCGAGGTGCAGCAAGCGCAAGTGAGACAGATTGCGAAAGCGCATCTCGACAAAGCAACGAACGTAAGGGTGCAACGATGAGACAGACGTATGGAAAGCTTTTGCCGGGGATGAGGATTTCAGATCTTAGCGGCAAGTTGATTGTGATTGAAGGCACTGATGGCGTTGGACGGAGCACGCAGATCAACCTTTTGAAGCCCTGGCTCGAGGAACAAGGGCACGCGGTGCTGGACACGGGCATGACGCGCTCCCCGCTGGCGGGTGAAGGCATACGCCGCGCGAAGGAAGGAAATAATCTCGGGCGCGTGACGCAGAGTCTTTTTTACGCGACGGACTTCGTGGATCGTTTGGAAAACGAAATTGTTCCGGCTTTGCGATCGGGATTTATCGTGCTGACCGACAGATATGTGTATTCGCTGATGGCCAGAGCGTTCGTTCGCGGCATGGACTCAAAATGGATTCGCAGCATTTACAGCGTAGCATTGAAGCCGGACGCGACATTTTATTTGCGTCTGAGCATCGATCAGCTGGTGCCGCGCGTGGTTTTCTCGCGAGGATTCGACTACTGGGAATCGGGCATGGATGTTTATCCGGGGCGCGACATGTACGACAGTTTTTGCAATTATCAGACGGCGCTGCTCGCGGAGTTCGATCGGCTCAGCGAAGAATATAAATTTGAGGTGATTGAAGCGTCGGCGGATGCTGGACAGGTGTTTGAGCATCTCAAGGCGGGAATTTTTAATATCCTTGAAGCCGATTCGAAGAAACAGTTCATCTCCACTCGTGACACCAAGACATTATCTATTTCCGCGGCGACTGGAAAAGGGAAGATCGCTCCGGAGCCTCAGAGCACTAACCCAACCGAGTTTGAACAGGTGTTGCGATCGATCATGGCTCACGCGACCAACGGAAACGGCAAAACCGCGCTTCATCACAAGTAATATCCGCACACTACAATTTTGAGATTATTGCTGCGGCTCGGGTTGGTCGCCGACGGTGAAATATGTGCAATCGGGATGGTGGAAAACGAGGGCGCTGACGCTCGCTTCGGGGTCCATCATCATACCTTCGGTGAGATGCACGCCGATTTCTTCGGGACGCAGGAGCATCCATATGCCGGCCTGGTCGTCGAGATTGGGGCAGGCGGGATAGCCGAAGCTGTAGCGTTTGCCGCGATAGCGCGAAGTAAAACGGTCGGCCATGGTCATCGTGGGCGGATCGGGGAAGCCCCAATCTTCGCGGATGCGGCGATGCAGCCATTCAGCGCAGGCTTCGGCGGTTTCGATGGCGAGAGCTTGGAGGCCGTGGGAGAAAAGATAACGGCCGGCGGCTTTGGCTTCTTCGGCGCGTCCGCGGACCTCAGCTCCGGCGGTGACTACGAAAAGTGCTAGATGATCGCGAAGGGAATTTTTTTGGTCCGAACCGTTGTTCGTGTAGGGAGCGGAGACCGGAGGCAGGATGTAGTCGCTTAAGCAGAGCTTGTCGCCGACGCGCTGGCGTTGGAAATGAAATTTGTGGATGGGCGAGGATTTTCCCGGTTCGAAGAGCGCGATGGAGTTGCCTTCGCGTTCAGCTTCGAAGAACTGCCACACAGCTGAAATGTTCATGAACGATTCAGCTTCACGCTTTACTTCTTCCATACTGTGAAAAAGTTCAAGGGCGCGAGGGTCGCGTTCTTTCAGGGCTTTTTCAAAATTTCCGCGGAAGCCCATGTGACGTCCAAAAATCATGTAAGGATTTATGTAGCTCCAAATTTCGTTGCGGTCGGGAAGGGAGCGGGCTTTGCGGTCAAGGTCGGCGACCGGCGGAATTGGAAGATCCGTACGAATTTTCGGCGAGCGTTCTTCACCGGCGGGACCTGCGGGTAGCAGCGCAGGTTCGTCGATGGCGATGGTTCCGGCGTGTGTGTTCTCGCGCAGTACGGCTTGGCGCTGCGCGGGATCGCTTAGATAATTCATCAGGCGCAGGCCGGTCATGGCGTCTTTTGCGTAACAGACAGCGGTTGAATACTGCGGAGCGATCTTTGAACGCGTGAATCTTTCGGAGAGCGCGGCGCCTCCTACAAGCAGCGGAACGTCAATGCCGGCTTCGCGCAGGTCTGTGGCGGTAGTGACCATTTGCTGCGCGCTTTTTACGAGCAAGCCGGAAAGCCCGATGGCGTCGGGCTGATGTTCGCGATGGGCGCGAATCAATTCCTCGGGCGGGACTTTAATGCCGAGATTGATGACCTCGTAGCCGTTATTTTTCAAGATGATCTCGACGAGATTCTTGCCGATGTCGTGGACGTCGCCCTTCACTGTTGCGAGCATTACTTTTGCGCGCTTTTCGGTGTCGGCTTTCTCCATGAATTGTTCGAGGTGGCTGACCGCGGCTTTCATGGCTTCAGCGGATTGCAGCACTTCCGCGACGATCAGTTCATTGTTGTTGAAGAGGCGGCCAACCTCGGCCATGCCGGTCATCAGCGGGCCGTTGATGATGTCGAGTGGCGCGTTACCTTCGGCGCGTTTGCGATTCAGATCGTCGACCAGGCCGTCTTTGGAGCCTTCCAAAATATAATTTGCGAGGCGCTGATCGAGGGGCAGGTCGGCGGCGCGTTCTTTTTTTCGCGAGCCGGAGGCCCGAAAGTGGTCGGTGATGGCGGCGATATGGTATTGATTGATCGCGGCTTTCTGCTCGGGCGACTGATCGCGCCAGTCTGCTGGCGCGTTGCGCAGATGTTGGGCTTCCGCGTGCTCTTCGGGCACTGATTTTGGCGGAGTATTGAAAAGAAGGTCTTCGGCGAGTTTTCTTTCAGCCTCCGGAATTGAGCCGAAGCGCTCGATGCGCTCGGCGTTGACGATGGCGAGGTCCAATCCTGCTTTTGTGCAGTGATAGAGGAAAACGGAATTCACTACTTCGCGCGCGCCGGGTGGCAGGCCGAAGGAAACGTTCGATATTCCAAGAACTGTGCGGACGTGAGGAATTTCTTTCTTGATCAAGCGCACGCCTTCGATGGTTTCGAGCGCGCCGCCAATGTAATTCTTGTCGCCGGTGCCGCAGGGGAAAACCAGCGGGTCGAAGATAATATTTTCCACGGGAATTCCGAATCGTTCGGTAAGCAGGTGGTAGGAGCGCTCGGCAATTTCGAGCTTGCGCTCGCGAGTAAATGCTTGCGCTTGTACCGGATCTTCGTCGATACAGCCAACGATGACCGCCGCGCCATAGCAGCGCGCGAGCGGGCAGATGCGTTCGAATTTTTCTTCGCCATCTTCAAGATTGATGGAATTGATGATGCTTTTGCCCTGACAATACGTGAGCGCGAGCTCGACGGCGCGTGGATCGGTGGTATCGATCATGATGGGCGCTTTGATTTTGCGGATGAGCTGATCGTAAAAAGGCGGAATGTCGGCCATTTCATCGCGGTCCGTGCTTTGCAGGCAGACGTCCACGATGTGCGCGCCGCTTTTCACCTGGCGCCGCGCGATTTCGGTAGCTTCTTCCCAAAGTTCAGCAGCTACCAAATTTTTGAATTGACGCGAGCCGATCACGTTGGTGCGCTCGCCAACGATGAGCGGACGCGTGCTTTCCTCGGCTTCGATGACGTCGATGCCGGAGTACACCGCGCGGTGAGTAGCATCAGCGGGGTGTCGGGGCGACTTGCCTTGAACCATTTGGGCGATGGCGTGAATGTGTTTTTCGGTAGTGCCGCAACAACCGCCTACCATGTTGAGCCAGCCGCGATCGACGAAGCGCTCGAGCTGTTGCGCGAGGGAGGTTGGCGTTTCCTGGTAGAGACCTTCTTCGTTCGGAAGACCAGCGTTGGGATAGCAGGAGACGAAGCCGCTGGTGAGCGACTGCAGTGTGCGCACATGATCGGTCATGAACTCGGGGCCGGTGGCGCAATTTAGGCCGAGCGAAATTAAATCCACGTGATCGAGAGAAGACCAGAGTGCTTCGATGGACTGGCCGGCGAGCATGGTGCCCATGGGCTCGATGGTGACCGAAACCATGAGCGGAATGGGCTGGCCGAGATCGTGGCTTAGCTGCTGAACGGCCAGGATGCCGGCTTTAATGTTGCGCGTGTCCTGACAGGTTTCAAGAAGCAGGACGTCGGCGCCGCCTTCAATCAAACCTTGTGCTTGCTCGTGATAATTATTTCGAAGCTGTTCGAAAGTAATGCCGCCGGTGACGCTGATGGCTTTTGTGGTGGGGCCCATCGCGCCTGCCACGAAACGGGGTTTGGCCGGGGTGGAAAAATCGTCAGCGGCTTTGCGCGCGAGCGCGGCGGCGATTCGGCTGATTTCGCGAGCGCGTCCTCCGAGTCCATATTCCGCGAGGACGACAGGCGTGCTGCCGAAGGAATTCGTTTCAATAATGTCAGAGCCAGCTTCAAGATATTTTCTGTGAATGGTGCTGACAACATCGGGCCGAGTGATGACCAGATTTTCATTGCAACCTTCGAGCTGAGGGCCGCCAAAATCTTCAGCAGTGAGATTGGCTTGTTGCAGCATGGTGCCCATTGCGCCATCCAGTACCAAGATGCGCTCGCGCAAAAGCTCTCGAAGGGCCAAGCCCTGTTGAATGAAATTCCTCATATATCTGAAAATAGTGCTCCTAGAATTTTAGCAGGGAAGAGGGAACCGCCGCGAAAGTGAATCGCGAAACGGTGCGAAACTACAGATTTTGAGCCGCATGCGACGGGGTAGCCCCGTCGTTGCTGCTTAAAAATTCTATAGGTACCGACGGCGGAAGCATGCCGATGGCGGCGCCCCGCGCAAGCAACTCGCGGACGGCGCGGCGTCCTTCCTCGCCATAGTCGAGGGTCCAGCGATTCACGTACATGCCCACGAATTTGTCGGCCAGCACTGGATCCATGTCGCGGGCGAACTGCAACGCATAATTCAGCGCGGACTCGCGATGTTCAAGGGCATAGGAAACGCTCTCGCGGATGACGCGCGCGATCTGCCGGCCGAGCTCAGCACCGAGCTTGCGACGAATTGCGTTGGCGCCGAGCGGCAGAGGCAGTCCGGTGCTCTCCTGCCACCATTGCCCGAGATCAACGACGCGATGAAGTCCCATTTGAGAAAAAAGCAATTGCCCTTCGTGAATCAAGAGGCCGGCTTCGACTTCCTTGGATTGCACCGCCGCTAGAATTTTATCGAACGGCATGGTGACCGTTTCCACGTTGGGCTCGAAGAGCTTCAGAGCGAGATAGGAAGTGGTGAGCTTGCCGGGGATGGCGATCTTGCGTCCGGCCAAATCCGTTTTCTTGATGGGATGGCCCGCGACCACGATAGGGCCGTAACCTTCGCCGAAACTAGCGCCGCAATCGAGCAAAACATATTTGTCGGCGACGAAAGGATAGGCATAAAAGCTGATCGCGGTCACGTCATAGACTTCGTTTCGCGCGGCTTGATTCAGCGATTCGATGTCGGACAAAACGTGATTGAACTTCACTCCGGGCAAACGGACTTTGCCGGTGGCCAGAGCGTAAAACATGAAGGCGTCGTCGCTGTCGGGCGAATGCGCGAGGCGAATTTCCGCCGTCTTGGGCAGGGCTGCAGGTGTGGACATGCTGGGTCCGTCCTGGCGCTCACGGAAAACGTTCCCATCGGCTTAGGGAAGAGAGTAGCGATACTCGTACCCGTCGCGATGAAAGTGAAACCGATGTGGGCGTTCCGGCGTGAGTGCCGAATGTTTCGTCCAAGAGAATAACATAAGGCGGTAGTTTGGGTACAGAGTCGCGAGGATATCCGCAGGGCCAAAAATTCATGTGAAAATTAATGGTGGCGCGGTTAGGGAAATACGGGATTTAAGACGTGCTTGTTACTGCACCGTGGAATGAGCCGGATTGGGAAGCGGTGAGGCGTGATGGGCGACCAGCAGCCAACCTTGTTCGCCGAGGACAAATATATTGGTGGCTTGGACCATGGAGTCGTCGAAACCATCGGCAAACGCGGTGGTGATGTGCTCGGTGCAAGCTACCCATCCGACGTTGCCTTCAATTCGCACCCAGACCGAACTTAGGGCGATGCGGACGCGACGCGCGTTGGCGAAAAGACGGGCCCAGCGGTCGTGCACTTCTTCCCAGCCGAGCAAGAGTTCCCAGCCAGGGTGAACACACTGCACTTCTTCGTCGTGCGCCCATACTGCTTCCATCTGAGCGAGATCGAGAGATTCGAAGGCGGTGTAAAAATGCGTGTTTGCAGCTTGAAGAGCATCTTCGGGAGTTTGTTTTTGCGGCATGGTTTGCGTGGACATGTTAAAGGCTGGAAACTTCGCGTCGCAAAAAGTTCACTCCAGATTCAACTTAAGAATCTGGCCCGATCGTTAGCGCTCGGACAATGGACTACGATTCCGATTCTTGCCGCGCGCAAATTCCAGACCGCCTACAGCGGCTATGATTAACGCCATCTTGATTACTTCGCCGGGCAAAAATGGCAGAGCGCCGAGGCGCAGGGAGTTGATCCATCCGAGCCGCATGACTGAAGCCAGCCACGCGCAACCGCCGATGAAAATTATTGTCTCGCCGGCCATTAAAGCGATCAGAAGTTTCACGGAATTGGATTGAATTCTGAAATAAATGCGCAGCGGGACCGCACCGCGCTGAACGATCCAGCCCGCAATAAATGCCGCGGGAGCGTACGCCAGGAGATATCCCGCGGTAGGGCCGAGGAATCGTGCGGGGCCCTGCAGCCCAAGAGGCTGAAAAACTGGAAAGCCGGCGATTCCTTCGAGCAAATATAAACCGAGAGTGAGGGCGCCGCGGCGAGCGCCGAGCAGAACGGCTACCAGGAGAACGCCAAAAGTTTGTCCGGTGATTGGCACGGGTGTCCACGGCAAAGGCAGCACGATGTGCGCACAGAGCACGAGCAAAATGTTTGCAGCGGCAATGCGGACTACATCTGCGGCGAGGCCTTCGGTCGGATAAATTCGGTCGGCGAGAACTCTGGAGTGTGACATCCACGCCCCTCAGGGATTAGTTAGGCCAGCTTTTTAGCTGACCGGCATTATACCCGAAGCAGACGGCTTGCTAGGGCGACTTTTCGGAGTCGATTACGGGATCGTCGGAAGTAGCCACAGTGCCGTGTTTGTCTGCGCCATGGATTTTTCCGGCCGCATCGAGAAAAAATGATCGGCGACCCTTTTGTGATGATTCGGGCGTAGCGGCCAATTCAAAATTCGTGTCGTTGCCAGCTGGGTCGGGCACGATGCGATAGCGAAACAGATATCCGTTCTGCTTGCCGCTGGCGAGGTCTGCACTTATCAGCGAGGCTTGATCGGGAGAAATTTGGCCTTTCGGCGCAGGGCGGAGGTCGGCGAGAGATTCGGGTAGTTTGCCGAAGGCACGATTATAAGTCTGAATTGCCTCGGCCAGGTTATGAAGCGTATCGAGGGTGGAATCCTCGCTTGCGCGCAAATCGTCTTGAGCCCACTGCCCGGCAAGCTGGGGGATATCCAGCAGCAGCAGACCGAGCGACAACAGGCGCCATCCGCCGTTTTCGCGCACGAGGCCAAATACCGCTTGCTCTCCATCGACAACGCTAACGGGAATAAACGCGAGATTTTCGTGAACGCGCGCGGCACCGAAATGATATTGCACCGTCCCGCTTGGAGTTTGGCAAAGAAGCACAGCGTGATTCTGCTGGTCCGTGGAACTTAGCGGCTTGCCGGGCATATCGGAAAGCGAGAAGCGTTTCAAAAACGCAGCGCGCTGTTCAGCGGGGAGGGCACGAAAAGCGGCGGCGTTATCGGCAGTGAAGTAGTTTAGGAATTGAGCTTCGTTATCGCGGCAAGCGGCCACGATTGCAGCCGAAAGCGCTACGACGGGATCGGTGGGTTCCTGAGCGCTCGACGTGGGAGCGTTCGGAACGAGCAGCGAAAGAGCAACGATCGCCGCGAGCGCGGCGGAATAAAGCCTTTTTGTCATGTGGTTTCGGATTTCGCGCCGGCGAGGATAGTGGCCAGGTCTTTGGTGAATTTTGAACGCGTCATCACTTCGCTGCAACCGGCGGCTCGAGCTTGCTCGGCGAGGTCGGTTTGGACGTGCGAGAGAAAGCCTACCAGGGGAACGCCCGCGGCGAGCGATTGCATGCGTTGAACGGCGTCAAGCGGTTGGTTGTGCGCGTTGAGGTCCACGACCACAAGATTGGGCGTGGCTTTCGATATTTCAGCAGCCAAGGCATCAGGCGTGGTGCATATCTTTAAGTCCACGCCAACGTGACGAGCGGTCTCAATAATCTTGGACTGAAAAAAAAGGTCATCCAGCATCGCTAGTACTTGCGCCAAGCTCAATACCTCTCTTTCCGGTTTACCACGCACTCCATCGCGGCACAAGGTCCCTTCTTCCACTTCGGCCAGAGCCTAAGGTATAAATGCGAAGTGATTATTTTTCGGAGGTCTTAATGGCTGCTACCCCAACTCCTGACGCGTTGCCGGGTTTGGCCGTACTCGAGCAGACGCCCATCATCATTGAAAAAATCGTATGGTCCGCTAACGACGAACAAATGCATTGGAAGCCGTCGATGGATCGGTGGTCAATCGGCGAAGTGTTGGCGCATCTTGCCGACGTAGAAGTGCTAGGCTTTCGCGAGCGCATCCAGAAAATGATTGAGAAAAACAATCCGGTATTGGAACCATACGATCAAAACGCGGCATACGCCGCGGGGAAATATTCGAGCGGCAAGGCTCGCGAATATCTGAAAGTTTTTTGCCATGAACGCGACCGCAGCTTGTCGATGCTTCGTTATGTGCCGGCGCACGCGGTTGCGCGCATCGGGCAACACGGAAAAATCGGTCAGATTTCAATCGGACAATTAATGCACGAATGGGCCTTCCACGATTTGGGCCACATCCGGCAAATTGCGGAGTTGTTCCGGTCGAGAGCGTTTTATCCCGCGATCGGGCCATTCCAGCAGTTCTACACGATCAAACCGTAAACAAGGCGAAACCACCGACTCCATGGAAACCATAATCAGCAAAAAAATTCTGTCAACTTACGATCAACTGGAAAAGGATTCTCTGGATTTGCACACACTATTTGAATTTGTGGGTGGCAATGCACCGGTTGAACGGGAAGCGGTGCTGGATGCGGTGGCCGATCTGGCGCAGAGAGGTTTGCTTCGCGAAGAGAGCGCCGACTTTTACAGCCGGACAGAGAGCGGCCGGCTGGCAGTGGCGAGCCCCCGTGAAGTTACGATGTACACGCGCGAAGGATGTCACCTTTGCGATCAAGCGAAATCGGCGATGGCGCCTTTACTTTCTGAATACGGAGCGAAGCTTCGCGAAGTGGATATCGACGATGATCCTGTTCTGTTTGAGCGCTACACCGACGATGTGCCGGTGATTTTCATTGGCGGACATTTATTTGCGCAGCATCGAATCGATCCTGTTTTGTTGAGGGAGCGGCTGGAAGAAACGAAGAGTTCGTGACACGGCGAGCCTGGTGTTAAGTTGAGGAATATTTCCTGGTGATGCGGAGAAATTGCCGCGGTTAATGCTTTATTTCTTCTTCCACGCCCGCGCTTTCATCGGGGACGTCGCCGGCACGGCCTTTTACGCGGTCGTACATGCTGATTTGGCAAGTGGAGCCTATCGCCTCGTTGTAGTAGGTGGGAACTCCGAGGGCAGTTCGCAACTCTTCATTGAATTTGCGCAGGTCAACGAGCTGGTTTTTGTGGGCGGGGACTTTTCTCTTGTCGTGGGTTAGCAGGAATTTCTGATAGCCCGCGTCCCATAGCAGCGCGAACTGGCCTTGCAGCATGATGCAGGGAATTTCGGTCATCTGAAAATTGTCGCCGGCAGTCTTGCGGAGTTCGGCGCCGCAATTGTATTTCTCAATGCGGACGACTCCGCCGGAACTGCGAACCAGGAAACCTTTAGCGGACAGAGATTCCACCTGGGCCTGGTTGAATAGTTTGTTGACGTACCACATCTTGTCCAGAGTATTGAGTTGGCACGGGTTGTGTAAAGCGAAAAATTGGATGCGCGCGGGTTTGAAAGAGCGGGTGAGCGAAAGACGGAATGATTCTGCTAGACTGGGTTTGAAATTGTTGAATATGCACCGGCTTCGTCGCATCTAATTGCTTGGATTGAGTTTGTTCGTTCGACGCCGAACGAGAGGCGCAACAGAAAGATTCCGGCGAAAGCCCCGGCGCTACATTTATACCGAAAGCGAATTCGCGATCGGGTCGGACGACCCTGCGCGGAAGCGGTATTTGGCGGCCATAAAGATATGAATGCTGTGAACAAACAAACGATTTCGACGGCGATTGCGGGCGAGCGCGGGCGGATCGGGCAAAACCTTCTGGAACGCATCGGGAACACGCCGCTGCTGCGTCTTGAGCGTATGGGCGCGGATTTTCCCAATGCCAAGTTTTATGCGAAGGCTGAATGGTTTAATCCCGGAGGTTCGGTAAAGGATCGCGCGGCTTATTCCATGATTCGGGAGGGGGAACGAACAGGCGCGCTTCAGCCGGGCAAGATAATTCTGGACGCTACCAGCGGAAACACCGGGATTGCGTATGCGATGATTGGGGCGGCGCTAGGGTATCGCGTGAAACTCTGCCTTCCGTCGAGCGCTTCGCCGGAACGCAAACAAATTTTGGCAGCGTATGGAGTAGAGGTCGTGATCACCCCGGGCGAAGAAGGAACGGACGGTGCGATCCGCCGGGTGCGGAAAATTTATGAAGACGAGCCGGCGAAATATTTTTACCCTGATCAATATAGCAATGCAGCGAATCCGGCAGCGCATTATTCCAGCACCGCTCCGGAGATTTGGGAGCAGACCAAGGGCGAGATTACGCATTTCGTGGCGGGGTTGGGGACTAGCGGGACGTTTGTGGGTACCACGCGGCGTTTGAAGGAGCTGAATCCTGCGATTCGTTGCATCAGCATGCAGCCGGATTCAGGGTTTCACGGCTTGGAAGGCTTGAAACATATGGCCACGGCGATTGTGCCGGGAATCTATGACGCGGACCTGGCGGACCAGGATATTGCGGTTCGTACGGAAGATGCGCATCGCGTGACGAAGCAACTGGCTGGTCAAGAGGGAATTCTGGCAGGAGTTAGTTCGGGCGCGGCGCTTTTTGCTTGTTTTGAAGTAGCGCGGAGTTTACCGAGTGGGCAGCGGGCCGTGATCGTTACAGTATTTCCGGATTCCGGCGAAAAATATTTGAGCGATCGATTTTGGAGCGAGCCGTGAGCGGGACGGCGCTGCGGATCTCGGATGCGCTCGTTCGCCGAATACAGGCGCACGGAGTGGAGACATATCCGCACGAATGCTGTGGGGCGCTGCTGGGAAATGACAGCGAAGCTGGGCGTGAGACTTTGGACTTGGTTCCGCTGGCCAACCGGAGAAATGATTCGCCGCGCAATCGTTTTGAAGTGACGCCAGAAGATGTTCGAATGGCGGAGAAGAAGGCGAAAGATTTGAAACTCGAAGTGATCGGCTGGTATCACTCGCATCCAGATGCACCAGCTCGACCGAGCGAATTCGACCGCGAACACGCCTGGCCGTGGTATAGCTACATCATCGTGAGCGTGCAGCAGCGGGAGCCGCGCGATACGAAGTCATGGCGGCTGCGCGACGATCGCGCGGCGTACGATCCGGAAGCGATTGAATCCGTGGCCCAATCTGCAAGCATCTAATCGAACAGTCGAGGAGACCACAGAATGGCAGTGAAAGTAATTATCCCTACGCCGTTACGTCCTTATACCAGCAAGAAAGAAAGCGTGGAACTGCAGGCTGCGACCGTAAGCGAAGCGCTGGCGTCTCTTACAACGCTTTTTGGGGAGCTGAAAAAGCATCTTTACTCGGACGATGGAAAGCTGCGGAGTTTCGTGAACGTTTACGTAAACGATGAAGATATACGTTACCTGCGCGGGGATCAGACGCCCTTGCGCGAGGGAGACATACTAAGCATCGTGCCGTCGATTGCAGGCGGAACGCAGAATTAGATCAGGAGAATTTTTCGTGGCAACTAATACAAGAATTTCGAACTTGCCGGAATCGGCGAATGCAAACGCGACGCTGTCAAAAGAAGAGGTGATGCGCTATAGCCGCCATCTGATCATGCCTGAAGTGGGCATGGATGGGCAGTTGAAGCTGAAGCAGGCAAAAGTTCTTTGCATTGGCACGGGCGGTTTGGGCGCGCCACTGGGTTTGTACCTTGCGGCTGCGGGAGTAGGCAGAATTGGTTTGGTGGATTTTGATTCGGTGGATTTGACGAATTTACAGCGGCAAATCCTTTTCGGCACCAGTGATATCGGGCGGCCGAAGATTGAAGCTGCAGCGGACCGTCTGCGATATCTGAACCCGGATATACAGATCGATCAGTTCGAGACGCGGCTGACAAGCGAGAATGCGCTCGATATTCTGAAGAACTACGACATGGTGGTGGATGGCACGGACAATTTTCCGACGCGCTACCTGGTGAACGATGCTTGCGTGATCCTGGGAAAATCCAATGTTTATGGGTCAATCTTTCGCTTCGAGGGACAGATTACGATTTTTGGCGCGCCGGGCGGTCCTTGCTACCGGTGCCTGTATCCTGAGCCGCCTCCGCCGGGATTAGTGCCTTCGTGCGCGGAAGGCGGAGTTCTCGGAGTGCTGCCGGGAATCGTAGGAGCCATTCAAGCCGCGGAGACTTTGAAGCTGATCATCGGCAAAGGCGAGCCGCTTATTGGACGACTGCTTCTCTTTGATGCGCTGGCTATGCGCTTTCGTGAATTGAAATTGAGGAAAAATCCAGAGTGCCCTGTTTGCGGCGAGCATCCGACGATTACCAAACTAATCGACTATGCGGAATTCTGCGGCGTTCGCGGCGAAGAAGCTGCTAACCCGGCGCAAAATACGGTGCCCGAAATTGCTCCGCGCGAATTAAAGGCGCGGTTGGATCGCGGCGACGATCTTTTCGTTCTGGACGTTCGCGAGCCGCACGAATACCAAATTTGCAATCTTGGCGGACACTTGATTCCGCTAGGCGAGCTTTCGCGGCGGGTGCACGAGCTGGATAGCTCGCGCGAAATCGTGGCGCACTGCCGCAGCGGGAAGCGCTCTGCAGAGGCTGTCGAGTTTTTGCGTAGCGCAGGGTTCCGCAAGGTGTTGAACCTGAAGGGTGGTATCCTTGCATGGTCGGATGAAGTGGACGCTTCAGTTCCCAAGTACTGAATGTTCCCGAACCTGTTAAGCACTGCGAATCAAATCCAATAGTAAAAGTTCCACGCGTTGCGATCGGAGGATCGAGTGTCTGACGTTAAAGTAACGGTCGTGAATAACGGCCCGCTGCTCATCGATGGAGAAATACAGATTGTGGATCAAGAAGGAAAAGCTTACGGTTTGGCGGGCCGCACGAAGATCGGGCTGTGCCGCTGCGGTTTTTCGGAGCGCAAACCCTTTTGCGACGGATCGCATAAGAGATCGAACTTCCAGAGCGTTGTGCAAGCGCATGAACTGCCTCCCCCTAATCCGAAGTAATGGGTAGGGGCCTAGCCACTCGGTAACATTTTCACCCCTCCTCTAGGGCTGAATCTCTTGGGAGCCTTCAGCCCAGATCCTCAAGCTCGCTATCTATATTAGTAAGTTTATTATTTTCATTTAGTTAACTAGTACTAAAACCATGTTCTGGAACGGTACAGAAGTTGCTGATTCCGTGTGGGGCGAAATGCGTTTTAGGGGATTTTTGTGGGCCGACCGGCGAAGATTTGGGGGTTTTTGCATCGTTTTCGTCTCGTCCTATTGTGGACGATAGCAGGGGCGTCCTACCTCGCCTTGCTTTTGGTCCTTCGCAGCTCTTCCTACCTAGCGGATCCTTTGCTCGACACCTATCTCGAGATGGCGGGGAGTTTGATTGCGTTCACTTTTGCTGCGAATGCGCTGGTTCGGTTTCGTGGAACGCACGATCGAATTTCTCTGATATTGGCGTTCGGTTTCGTCCTGGCGGGGCTGATCGAAGCCGGGACGAGCATGACGTTCTATCGCGGAATGCTCGTTACCACCACTCCGGGAAATTATATTTCAATCGGATGGCTCGCCGGACGGACGCTGTTGGGAATTTTACTACTGGCTGCCCTGGTGGTGGAGCGGCGCATTCCTGTGGCGCGCGAGCCCGCCAAAGAGATGGCCGGGTCGACGTTGATCGTGGGCGCGGTGGCGTATTTGACCAGCGTGTTTTATTTCATGCTGCCGAATGCTCCGAAGATTCATCCGGGCGCAATTATTCCGCGACCTTGGGATCTGCTGCCGGCAGCGATTTATGTGGCGCCAACAATTGGATACGCGTGGCGTTTGCGTCGTGGAAATTCTGACTCGTCGCTGGATCGAGCGCTGTTTTTTGCAGCAGCGTTAAATGTAATTTGCCATATCACGATCAGCCAGTCGCAGCGTGTTTTCGACGCGGCGTTCACGCTCGCGCACGTTACGATGGACCTGAGTTACGTGGTTGTGCTGGGCGGCACGCTTCTGGACAACGCGCAACTTTTCGATCAGGTGAGCCGCTTGGCTGCTTCCGATTCGCTCACGGGACTGGCCAATCATCGCCGGCTGCTTGAAGTGCTGGAAAATGAAATTCAGAGGTCGCGGCGAACGGGACGTAGCTTTGCAGTGCTCCTGTTCGACCTCGATGATTTAAAAAAGATCAACGACAAGTATGGGCATCTGACGGGGAGCCGCGCGATCAAACGCCTTGGGACGGCTTTGCGCAATGATTGCCGAACGATTGATACGCCCGCGCGATATGGTGGCGATGAGTTCGTGCTGATCCTTCCGGAGTCGGGCGAAGAGGAAGGTCGCAAGGCTGCTCTGCGCATCTGCGAGAGGCTCGCGCGTGATGGGCAGGAACCGCCCGTGACCGTGAGCGCCGGGTTGGCTGTTTATCCGAACGATGGCACCACCATCGAAAAGCTTTTGGGCGCGGCCGATCACGCGCTCTATCGCATGAAAGGGCGGAGTGAAAAGAAATTTCGTCTGAGGCATGTAGCGGCCTGTTTGTAAAAGGGGGGACGCGATGCGATTTGGGATGGGGGTCCCCAAGACGTTGGCGGAGCGTCGCGAGACGCGCATTCCGATGGAAGTGGGAGTTCAGATTACGGGACATCCGGCGTTACCCGGAACAGAAACGACGTTTACCGAAAATGTAAGCGCGCGTGGCGCTCGCGTTTTGAGCAGCCGCCGGTGGAGAACGGGTGACCGCCTCACGATTGCAACGCTAACAGGGTCGTTCAAAGCGGTTGCGCGCGTAGCCTACTGCCAATTGGTCCCTGAAGCTGGCTTCGCGGTCGGGTTGGAGTTTCTCGAGCCGAGCGCCGGTTGGGTTGTCGCGGATATGCCGGCAGCCTAATTATTCTACTGCACGAATCCTACATTGGGCTCTGGACCTGGACCAGGGCCCTCCGGAAGCGTTCCAAACTGAGCTTCGAAGCGAGCGATATTTTCCTGCAGAGCTTTGGCAAGGCGCTTGGCATGGGCGGGACTGAGTATCAAACTCCCGACTAATTTGCCTTGTGGGACGCTGGGAAAAAGATAGATAAAATTGAGCGTGAACTCTTCCGCGTTATGATGAACCACAACTAAATTTGCATACTGGCCGAGCAATTCCTTCTCGTCAGCCTTTATTTGAACTTGCTGTTGCTGCGGTTGCTGTTTCGGCGTTTCAGCCATCGCTTATTCTCCCAAAAAGCTTTTTTAACTATAGCAGAACAGGGAATAGCGGCTCGACGATTTTTGGAACAATACTGTGTGGGGGCGATTGACCTAAAAACTAGTTAAGCGTAGTTTATATACAGAGTTTAACTAGATTAACCTCATGCACAGACCGAAAACCGACGTCACCTCTGCCCCTTACGTTACCGCGCACCCCACCACCGAATCCGCCGCCGCTTCTTCCGATGCGCCGGCGTTAGCCGACCTTTTAACTCATGAGGATGTAGATCGCGCGCGCGACCGCTGGGAAGTGGCCCGCGCCCGCTGGAAAGGCCGCGGAGCGAAAAAATTCCGCGGCGTACGGTTGCTATGGCTTTTGATCGGGCCTGGAGTGCTGGTTTTTCTCGGAGAGAACGACGCGCCCAGCATGCTTTCGTATTCGGCCGACGGCGCCCGCTATGGAATCGGATTTTTCATTCCGTTCGTTGTGCTCACATTCGTGATGGGATTCGTGGTGCAGGAAATGACGGTGCGCCTGGGGGCGGTCACTCATCGAGGTCACGCGGAACTGATCTTCGACCGATTCGGAAAGTTCTGGGGATTTTTCGCCATGGGCGACTTGGTTGTGGGAAATTTCCTGACGCTGGTAACGGAATTTATCGGCGTGCGCGCGGGGCTGGGCTTTTTCGGTATTCGTCCCACGATAGCGATTGGCGGGGCGCTGGTTATGGTGGCGGCTGCAATCACTACGGGGCGCTATTGGACTTGGGAAAGAATCACCATGGGCCTTGCGATCTTCAACGGGCTTTTTATTCCCGCCGCAATCCTGGCTCGCCCGAATTGGCATGCGGCGGGCCACGCGTTGGTGACGTGGAAACCCTTCCCGAGCGGAAACCATTACGAGATTCTTTTGCTGATTCTGGCTACGATTGGTGCGACGGTAACGCCGTGGATGCTTTTCTTTCAGCAGAGCGCCGTGGTGGACAAAGGGATGCAGCCGCGCGATATCAACGCTGGACGCTTCGACACACTTCTCGGTGTGCTGTTGGCCTCTGTATTCGCTATTGCTGCGATTCTGGCAACCGCACCGCTATTTCATCACGGAATCAACGCTGCGGATTTTCAAGCGGCGCAGTTCGCGGAAGCCCTGGAACCGTTGATTGGACATACCGGTGCGGCGCTTTTCGCGCTCGGAATTTTCGAAGCGGGAATTGTGGCAGCGATTGCAATTTCTACGTCTTCCGCTTACGCATTCGGCGAGGTGTTGCAAACAGGACATAGCCTGAATCGTCCGCTCCGGGATGCGTGGCCTTTTTATTTGGTGCTGTTGGGTTCTGCGTCCGCTGCAGCGGCACTCGTGTTAATTCCAAACTTCCCATTGGAATTCGTCGTTCTAACCGTGAACGTAATCGCGGTTCTGGCCATGCCTCCTGCGCTGGCATTCCTTCTGCTGCTAGTGAACGATCCGGAAGTGATGGGGGAATATGTGAACGGCACATGGGCCAACGTGGCCGGCATTGGAGTTACACTGCTTTTGATTATTGCAGGACTGGGATTTGGTCTTGCAACTGTGTTTCCGAAATGGCTGGGCGGCTGAGTTTCGATTAATAGAATATTATTTTTTTGACGCATTGTTGAGTTTGTGAGGTTGGAATTGAAATCGGATTTTTCAGAACTGAGCGTTAGCGCTCCTGGCGTTGAACCTATTCCTGCGGATGGTGCACAGCCGCATTTGGAAGACCCTCGTGTTGTGTTGTCTCTTCTGGAAGCGGACCAGGTGGTCGCGGCGAAAGAGCAGATGCGTTTCGGGCGGCAAAAACTGTCGCGAGGCGTCCGCATATTGCTGTGGGGCTTGCGGATTTATGTTGTATCGATGATGGTCATCGTCCTCATTTCGGTGCTTCGCGCGGTTCACCTAATCCAATGAGCTTGTTCTGACTGATACCCTGACGGCTGGATTTTGAAATCGTCAGAGTGCATGCGAAAATCCTTCCGCAAAACTGATTGTCCGGAGAATTTGAAATCCCATCCATGAATTCGGAAACAAGAGCGCGAGCCGGTAAGAATAATCTGCTATCTAAGGTTGCTGTCTTATTCGTGATCGTGGCGGCTGGTGGCGCGATTTTTCTTTACTACCATCGCGATTGGAACGCTCCAGCGGCGGCGAAGAATCTTCGGAATCCCCTTCCGGCGACGGATGATTCCATCGCGATGGGGAGAATGAATTACTCCACTCATTGCCAGAACTGCCACGGCGACAAGGGAGATGGAAAAGGGCCGCGCGCCGATAGCCTTTCCATCGCGCCATCTGATTTTACCGACGCACACGCCTTGGGTTTAGTGACGGATGGCGAGCTTTTCTGGAAGATTTCGCATGGGCGGCGCCCTATGCCGGCCTTTCAGTACAAACTTACGGAGACTGAGCGCTGGCAGTTGGTGGACTTCATCCGCACTTTCGCACAAAAACCTAATGCGGGCGTGGCGCCTGCCGCAAATTCTCCTTCACCGTAAACAGACGCCACACCGATGTGCAAAGCCTGAAAATGCGGCTTCGTCACGATTCAAGCTAATTCTTAACTTTCGAAAGGGCTTCAGAAACTTCCTTGATGTCTGGCAGAGTTGGAATATCATAATTTTTGAACCAGGCGATTTTTCCGGAGCGGTCAACGATAGCGATCGCGCGGCCGGTGATGCCTTTGTCGGGCAGAAACACGCCGTATTTTTCACCAACCGCGCCACGCGGTTGAAAATCCGCGAGCAACGGATACTTGATGCCCATCTTCTCGGCGAACGCTTTATGGGACCAAGCGCTGTCCACGCTCACACCGAGCACTTGCGCATCGAGCTCGTCGAAACGTTTCATGTCATTCACTAAGCAGGTATGTTCGTTGGTGCAGACCGGACTCCAGTCCAGAGGATAGAAGATGAGGACCACATTTTTCTTGCCTTGAAATTCTGAAAGCTTCACCTCTTTCTGGCTCTGATCCTTCAATGTAAAATCCGGGGCTGTTGCGCCGACTGAGAGTGCCATGCACGATCCTCCTGTCCGCTGTCGCGAACTATATTAGAAGAGATTTCATCCAATCGAATAATGATAGCCGAAGGCGCCTAAGCAAACAAACATCTGTGAACGTCGGCTCGCTGGCTCCTGCTAATCGCGCTATTCAGTTTGCAATCTGCTACGATAATTTTTGGTATAAGAAGCAGGTGACGAAGTGGCGCGAGTATCCTACGAAGAGGCTTATCCCGGACTGGAGTACTTGCCGCGTAGCCGGAATTGGTGGGCGCGCCTGAAGGGAACCGCTCCAGAGTGCATACATTTAGGCGACGACATCAGTTGGATCGCGGCGGTGTTGCCGGACACGCTCTATCTGCAGGGGAAAAGGGCGAATCGACGCGAGCGCGTTCGTCCGGAAGTTTCACTGTGTTTCGAGTGTCTAAGCGAAACTTTCGCTTCGGAGCTTGAATCGTTTAGCGGGAGCGTGATAGCTTTTGAGCCGGACCCAGCGTTATTCACACAGTATTTTTTCGTGGCGACGCCGGATTTCGATGCTGCAGGGCTGGCTCTGGAAACTTCCGGTGCGATTAACGCCCGGCTGAGCCAAAGCTTTGGGACCTGCCGGGAGTGCTCTCGCGAAGCGACTTGGCTTTGGTTCTCTCGTGAACAGATTCAAAGTCTTGATGAAGTTGAGCTGATTAAGACGGCAGCCGGCGAAGCTTTTTGCGGCAGGCACGGCGCTCGAAAACTCTTGGCTTCGTTCGACAAACTGTCCGAGGCCAACATTTTTTATATGAATCTTCCTTACGGCGAAGCAGGCGCGTACGTTTGGATTTGAACATGACGCTTAAAGATCTAGTTGAAAAATATCTGGCAGCCTCTGGGGGTTTTGGTAAGACGGTTCCGATCACCGCTTTAGAACTTTCGCGCGAAGAGACGGAGCGGGTCTTTGACATTCTGGATGAGGACTACCACATAAGCCGGTTCTTTCATTTTCAAAATGCGGCGGGCGCGGGATCTGGCGCTAGTTTTCAGATCAACGGATTTCCGCAGACGCACATTTCCATCGATTCCGAAATCCGCGAAATTCTATAGCCGTACGACTACGGCTGATCAACCTACCAGACGTGACAAATCTTCTCCGTCGGTTTCACCATGGGCTGCCCTACTTTGCACGAAAACGCGCTGCCAAATTCCGGCATATTCACCACGACTCCGTTGATGCGATATTTTCCGGGCGAGTGCGGGTCAGTAATTGCGTTCACGCGCTCATTTTCAGGGCGATTATTCTCGCAAGCCCACTGCGCCAGGCCAATGAAGAAGCGTTGATCGGGCGTAAGGCCGTCACGATCTTGCAACGTCATATCCTTCGTGGCATCTTTCCACGCGATGTAGGCCAGGATCGTTCCGCCGAGATCGGCGACGTCCTCGCCCTCGGTGAGCTTGGAATTGATGTGGACGTCGTCCACCACAACATATTGGGCGTACTGATCGACCACGCAGTCGGCGTGCCTCACGAACTGATCGGCATCCTCTTTGGTCCACCAATCTTTCAGATTGCCCTTTGCATCGTACTGGCGGCCTTCATCGTCAAAGCCATGCGTGAGTTCGTGCCCGATGGTGGAACCGGTGTTGCCGTAGTTTGGAGCGTCGTCCATTCTTGAGTCGTATAGAGGCGGCTGCAAAACGCCGGCGGGGAAGTTGATGTCGTTCATCTGATCGTTGAAGTATGCATTGACGGTGGGCGGCGTCATATCCCACTCGCCGCGATCCACGGGTTTTCCCACTTTGTTCAACTGGCGATGCGATTCAAACTCGATCGCGCGCAGATTGTTACCGTAAAAATCAGTGGAAATAATTTTTACTGAGCTGTAATCGCGCCATTGATCCGGGTAGCCAATTTTGTTGCGAATGGCATGCAGCTTGGTGAGCGCTTGCTGCTTGGTCGCCGGGGTCATCCAAGCCAGCTGTTGGATACGAATAGCCATGGCATCTTCGATGCGACGCGTCATATCCAAGGTGGCAGCCTTCAACTCAGGCGAAAAGGTTTTACGGACATAGGTCTGCCCCAAGGCCTCTCCTAAATCGCGGTCGACGTAACGCACGCAACGTTTCCAGCGAGGCTGAAGCTCCTTTGCGCCGCGCAAATACTTGCGGTAAAAATCGAAGTCTTCGTTGACGAAAACGGAGGAAAGGTATGGCGCGCGAGAATTGGCAATGTGAAACCGGAGATAGATTTTCCAATCCTCCAGCGAATCCGATTTCAACTGGGAATCGACGTCCTTGAAGAAATCCGGCCAACCGACGTTCAGTACCTGGAATTTAGGGATGTCGCTCGCAGCGAAGTAGGCATTCCAATCAAAATCCGGCGCGACTTTATAGAGTTCGGCGACGGTCATTTTATGCTTTTGTTTGTAGGGGTCGCGCCGCTCCACACGGGTGAGAGAAGCTTTCGCCAGACTGGTTTCCATGCGCATCACGATCCCAGCATTATTTTTCGCAGCATCGGGTGAGTCTTCGAGGAGCTCAAATATTTTCTGAACATGCTGAAGGTAGTGCTCGCGCGTCTCTTTCGATTTAGCGTCGTCTTTCAGATAGTAATCGCGATCCGGCAGCCCTAGTCCGCCTTGCGAAACATTTACAATCACTTCGTCGGAATCGTCGGGGTCCTGCGTGGAGCGAGAGTTAAAAACACCAGGGATTCCCTGGAGATGCAGAGTCGCAATCAATGTCGCAAGGTCTTTCGTGCTCGCGAGATTGTGAATAGCGGTCAGGTCCGCTTGAAGCGGCTTGGCGCCGAGCTTTTCTACTTCCGTTTCATCCATGCAAGCGGCGTAGTAGTCCCCGATTTTCTGCGTGACCGCATCGCGGTCTTTTGCGGTGGAGGCTTGTCCAAGAATGCCTCGCAGGTAGTTCAGATTGTCTTCGTAAAGTTTGCCGTAAACGCTCCAGGAAGTTTGATCGGATGGAATCGGGTTCATTTTTTTCCAGCCGCCGCAGGAGTACTCGTAAAAATCCACGCACGGATCAGAAGTGCGGTCCATGGCGGAGGGATCGAGGCTTGGAGTGTAGGGAAGCACGAGTTCCGTTTGGTGTTGAGAGGTGGGTTCGGTGTTGGCCGGCTTTGTTTGTTGAGCGCACGTGACGATGGCGAAAAGCGCAGTCAGGCAGAGAGCTTTTTTGAGTGCCAAGATGGAACCCTCCAGCAAAGTTGTGAGAATAACAGCGGCGTGCTTTCTGCGCTAGCATGCGAACGGGTAGCCGAAAGGCAACGAAACAACGATTTAGCCACTGTAGCGCTGCAAAGCCATATTACTCGGTAGCAACGCTGTCGCGTTGGAGGCGGTCAGCCAGAGCTTTGTGCTCCGTGCGAATCTCGTCGGGCAAGCGATCGCCGAATTTCTCGAAAAACTTTTCAGTGGCAGAAAGTTCCTCGGTCCAATCGGCTGGATCAACTGCTAACAATTCGTCCAGATTCTTGCGGGGAATGGAAAGGCCATCGAGATCGAGCGAAGCAGGAGTGGGGACGTCGCCGATAGGCGTTTCGTTGGCTTGAGCGCGGTTCTCGATGCGATCCAGCATCCATCTCAGCACGCGCACGTTCTCGCCATAACCGGGCCACAGAAATTTCCCATTTTCATCTTTGCGGAACCAATTCACATGGAAAATCTTTGGCGCATTCTCCATCTTTCGTCCCATCTCGAGCCAATGCCGGAAGTAATCGCCCATGTTGTAACCACAGAAAGGAATCATGGCCATGGGATCGCGGCGCGTTACACCAACAGCGCCGGTGGTAGCAGCCGTGGTCTCAGAGGCCATCGTGGCGCCGACAAAAACGCCGTGCTGCCAATCGCGCGATTGATAAACCAGCGGCGCAACACGCGCGCGACGACCGCCAAAGATAATCGCAGATATTGGTATGCCTTCGGGATCTTCCCAATGAGGCGAAATCGAGGGCGATTGCTTTGCCGCAACGGTGTAGCGCGAATTAGGATGCGCCGCCGGACCCATGCTCGGATTCCAATTTTCACCTTTCCAATTGATCAACGGTTCGTCTGGCGCGCCATTGATGCCTTCCCACCAGGGCTCGCGCGAGTTGGCAGTGATGGCGACATTCGTGAATATGGCGTCATGTTGCAACGCAGTTCTCACGTTCGGATTCGTTTTCGCATTGGTGCCAGGGGCAACACCGAAAAAACCGGCTTCCGGATTGATGGCTCGCAAGGTGCCATCCGCAGCGAGGTGCATCCAGGCAATGTCGTCGCCCACGGTCCATACACGATAGCCTTTGCTTTCTAGCGCCGAGACCATCATAGCGAGATTGGTTTTTCCGCATGCGCTAGGAAACGCGGCAGCCATGTAGGTTACTTTTCCGGAGGGATCTTCGAGGCCGAGAATCAACATGTGCTCGGCCATCCAACTTTGTTCGCGCGCCATATAACTGGCGATTCGCAAGGCAAAACACTTTTTACCCAAGAGAGCGTTTCCGCCGTAGCCGGAGCCTACGCTCCAGATCAATTTTTCTTCGGGAAAGTGCAGGACAAACCGTCGATCCGGGTTTAGATCTCCCAGCGAATGCAGGCCGGGCACGAAATCGTCCGAGCTTCCCAAACGGTCAAGCGCGGCCTGTCCCATGCGGGACATGATTCGCATGCTTGCCACCACGTATGGCGAGTCGGTGATCTCTACGCCCACTTTGCTATAAGGAGATTTCACCGGACCCAAAATGTAAGGCATCACGTACATCGTGCGGCCCTTCATCGCGCCGTCAAAAAGCGGGCGCACTTTCTCTTTGGCTTCCTGCGGAGACATCCAGTTATTGGTGGGACCGGCGTCTTCTTGTTGTCGGGTGCAGATAAAGGTGATGCTTTCCGTGCGCGCTACATCATTGGGATTACTGCGGTGGAGATAGCAGTTCGGGCGGGTCTTCTGATTTAACTCGATATACGTGCCGTCGCGGAGCATGTCTTGCACAAGGCGCTGGTTTTCCGCTTGCGAGCCATCGCACCAAACGATTTTGGAAGGCTTTGTGAGGCGTGCTGATTCGTCAACCCATCTTTCCAGTGGCGTAGACACCGAACCTCCGATAATTTCCGGCGGGGAGTATGCCTTGCGGTGGCTTCACCCGCTTATATAGCTTATTTCGATATTTAATATCTAAAAATTCTAGGGTACCAGGGACTTAAAAGCAAGATAACCGGCGCGTCCAGGGTCCTCTAGTTTTGGCCTGAACGAGGATAAACCTGGACAGAAAAAATACTACCCCTGGGAGGGCAGGAGCTGCTAAGAATCTTGCATCCCTTAAACATGTATATACATCTATCTAGGCATGAATATGAGTGAGCCAGCCATAGCGGTTCTGCCGTGCCTATGCGCTAATCTCCGCCGGGCGTCGAGGGCGCTTACCCACTTGTACGATAAATCGTTGAGACCACTCGGATTGCAGGCGACGCAGTTCACTGTGCTGCAGGCGCTCTCGCTGACCGGAGAAATACCCCAAAAAGGGCTGGGGCGAATTCTGTCAATGGACAGCACCACTCTTACGCGGACATTGGAGATCCTACTCCGGAACGGGTGGATTGCAATCCGCCGCGGCAGGGACAGGCGTGAACGCTTGCTGCGCTTGTCCTGGGCGGGCGAAGCGCAACTTAAGCGGGCAGTGCCGCGTTGGGAAAAGGTTCAAGCGCGGTTGCGCCGCAAGTTTGGAATGGATGGCTGGGACAATCTTCTGAAGTTGACTAATGAAGTGACGAAAGTAGCTACGGAATAAAGGAGACTGGTTATGACAAACGCACAATATGGCAAGCTAACTGTGTCGCTGATCGTCGCCTGGTTTATGTTTTGTCTTCTGGCTTCGGGCATGAAAATATTCAGCCTTAACCCTTCTCGTCCACCCATCTTACTCGGGCTGGCGGCGTTGACGCCGATCATCGTGTTTGCCGTGTGGTCGGCAGCTTCGGAAAGATTTCGCCAGTTTACTCAGTCTTTGAACCCGCGCCTTTTGACCATGGTGCAATCTTGGAGGATAGCCGGTTACGTATTTCTCGTTTTGTATCAGTACAGGATCTTGCCGGGCGCTTTTGCATTGCCAGCCGGATGGGGCGACGTTGCGATTGGATTGACAGCGCCGCTAGTGGCGATGACGCTTGCCAAGCCGGAGCACAACAAAAGTTTCATCCTGTGGCAAGTGCTCGGAATTTCAGATTTGGTGATAGCGGTGGCGATGGGCACGACTTCCCGGCTAATTTCTCCGCACGGGATCGCGACTAGCGCCATGACTGCGCTGCCACTGAGTTTGATTCCAACCTTCGCCGTACCGCTTTTTATGATTTTGCATTTCATTTGCATTGCTCAGGCCAGGCAATGGACTGTGCGGGCGCATTCACATTTTGCAGAGCCGGCACCCTCTTCTGCTCTGTGAGCGTGGATGGCTGGTCTATTTGGCTCGATGCTATACTTGCGGCGGAATGTTTGCGCGAAAACTTCTGGTAGACGTATTAGTGGACGGCGAGAGAAAAGCGGCCCCTTTGGAGTGGCTGGACAGTTTTTGTATGCGAAATTTTACGGGCTCGGCGGAGTTCGATGACACTTTGCCAACTGGCGAGGGAACGCTGGAAGCCGGGCTGAACGTTGACCCGGCGCGGCTTGCCGCGGCGATTGGCGAATGGGCTACGAAACGCGGCAAAGGAAATGGCAAGCCAGTAACTGTGGAAATCCGCTCGGCCGCATGACCTATTTTTGCAAACTCGCCCGACAATCCTAGTAAACCAGTTTTCCTCTTGAAATTCGGATTTGCAGACTATGAAATTAGGGAGTATTTTCCTCGGGAAGAAGAGCCGAACTCTCTTACGTATGACTGGGGCGTTGCAGCGGTCACCGCACTAGAAATTCGGCTCTTCACAATTAATTTGACGAGAAATCGCAGGGATAGTTAGCAGGATTTGAGCCTGGAGACCGCGCCTCACGAGCTGCCTAAATCTCCTTGGCCGCCCGAGATGCTTCCCGTTCGGCTTCGATCTTCACTGGGTCGCCTTCCAATACGGCTTTGATCTGAGGCATGACCGCGTGGGTGGCTTCTTCGCCTGCGGCAATCAGTTGCGGAGTTTTGACGAATTCATCCCAGAGGACATGGTGCACGCCGGGTTCGATGAGCACGTCCGTCATGCCGCGCCAGGGTTGGTTCGCGACGGTTTGGATGATCGAAAAAGCGCGGCTGATGACTTCGATTGTGTTGCGCGGTTTCGTATCCAGCAGGCCGGGCTCCAGGTGAACCGAGATAACCACCTCCGCTCCCATTTCGCGGACGGCGGGCGCAGGCACTTGCTCCGTTAAAAATCCGTCCACCAGAAAATGGCCGTCGTGTTCCACCGGAAGGAAAAGCCCGGGGTAGGCGCAAGAAGCTCGGAGCGCGGGACTAATTTCTCCTTTGGTGAAATGGACGGATTCGCCGGTGAGCAGGTCAGTGGCAACGATTGCCAGCGGAATTCTCATCTGCCTGAAATTTCTCGCTTCCGTAAAACGGTGGAGGAAATCTTCGAGACGCTCGTTCGAAGCCATGCCCATGCGGGAAAGGGTCCAGCGGCCGAAATCGCGGAAGCGCGTGAGAGTGCCTTGTCGCGACATTTCGTCGAGCGAAGTTCCGCTGGCATAGGCTGCGGCTATTAAGGCGCCCACGCTGGTACCAGCGATATAGTCGACGGGAATTTCATATTGTTCCAACACGCGCAGGACGCCGATATGCGCGATGCCTCGAGCGAATCCGCCGCCCAGCGCGACCCCTACTTTGGGGCGGCGTCCGGTGCTATAGGCGAATGAACGCAGGCCGCGAATGGCCTTCCCAAACCATTTGGAGGTGGTTCCCATTTGTAGCGTCCCTACTTCTATAGGACACTGTAGCGCACTTATCGGGTGCCGGGTTTTTTGGGTTGACCCTTGGTTTCCGGCTTTGTAACCTCAACTTCGCATTTTGGGAGCTGTCGAGGATGATGAAACACCGTATCGAAAAGGCGGCCGTGCTGGGCGCTGGAACGATGGGCTCTCGGATCGCGGCACATCTCGCGAACGCGGGCATTCATTGTTTTCTGCTCGATATCGTCCCGAAAGAGTTGACTGCGGAAGAGAAACGAAAAGGCTTGACGCTGGAATCTCCGGTGGTTCGCAATCGGATTGTTCTCGCGGGTTTGGAAGCGGCGAAGAAGTCGCGGCCTGCGGCATTTTTCACGCCTGAAACAGCGCGACTGCTAACTCCCGGAAATCTGGAGGACAACCTGGCGTGGTGCGGCGAGGTGGATTGGATCATTGAAGCGGTCGCCGAAGATCTGGAGATCAAACGAAGCCTTTTCTCGCGGGTTGAAACCGTGCGGAAACCAGGCGCCATCGTTTCGTCGAACACTTCGGGTCTCCCTATTAAGCTGATTGCCGAAGGACGCTCGGAGGATTTTCAGCAGCATTGGGCGGGCACGCATTTCTTCAATCCGCCGCGGTATATGAAGCTGGTTGAGCTGATTTCGGGGCCGAAGACGAAGCCTGAAGTTTTGCAATCATTGGAAGAAATTTGCGATCTGCGACTGGGCAAGGGCGTGGTGGTGGCGAAAGATACGCCGAATTTCATCGCCAACCGTATCGGTACTTTCTCCATGCTGAATGCGCTGCGCCAGATGGAAGCGTTGAACATGACGATCGAAGAAGTGGACGCCTGCACCGGGCCGGCGGTGGGCTGGCCGAAATCGGCTACATTTCGCACCGCGGATTTGGTGGGACTGGACGTTCTGGTCCACGTGGTACGGAATATTTACGAAAATATTCCTGACGACGAATCCCGCGAGATGTATCGAGTGCCCAAGCTAGTGGAAGACATGCTCGCGCGTGGTTGGCTGGGCGAAAAAACAGGCGGCGGTTTTTACAAGCGCGTGAAGAAAGGCGGCGAATCGGAAATCCTGACGCTCGACTGGCACAAGATGGAATACCGACCGCGCCAGAAGGCGAAGTTTGGTTCCGTCGAAGCCGGGAAAGGCATTGAGAACACACGCGAAAGATTGCGCGCACTAGTGGGCCCGGCGCTCGAAGGTAAAACCGGCGATAAGGCCAATCAGTTTCTGTGGAATGGATTAAGCGAGACCTGCCTGTACGCGGCGCGGCGAATTCCTGAAATCGCAAACAGTATTGTGGATGTAGATCGCGCGATGCGTTGGGGATTCGGGTGGGAGCTGGGCCCCTTCGAAATGTGGAACGCGATTGACGTGGAGCGAATGGCGAAGGCCATGGACCGCGACGGCAAAGAAATGCCGTTACTGGTTGACCGAGTACTCAATTCTGTAAAGAAAGTTTTTTACGAATCGGAAAAGGGCAACACGCTTTATTTTGATCTCGCAACGTCTTCACTGAAGCCGGTGGAAGAGCCGCCGGGAATTATTATTTTGAAATCGCTGAAAGAGCGCACGCCGGTGGTGCAAAGCAATTCCGGGGCGAGTCTGATCGACCTCGGTGACGGAGTTCTTTGCTGCGAGTTCCATTCGAAGATGAATTCAATTGGCGGAGACATCGTCGCCATGATTCACGCAGGAATCGCGCGGCTGGATTCCGAGTTCGAGGCCATGGTGATTGCGAACCAAGCCCCCAACTTTTCGGTCGGCGCGAACCTAATGCTGCTTTTGATCAGCGCGCAAGAGCAAGAATGGGATGACATTCACATGGCCGTTCGCCAGTTCCAGCGCGTAAACATGGCTATCAAGTACGCGTCCCGGCCAGTGGTCGTTGCGCCGCAGGGCATGACTTTGGGCGGAGGATGCGAGATCAGTTTGCATGGGGCGCGGATTCACGCAGCCGCCGAATCGTATATCGGTTTGGTGGAAGCCGGCGTCGGATTAATTCCGGGCGGTGGCGGAACGAAGGAAATGCTGATTCGCGCGAACGAACGCTCCGCCGGCGGCGAGAATCTGGATTTGTTCCACGCGCTCAAGCCCGTATTTGAAACGATCGCCATGGCCAAAGTGTCCAGCAGCGGAGAGGAAGCGCGCTCGCTCGGTTTTCTGCGGCCGTCTGACCTAATCGCCATGAATCGCGATCGGCAAGTAGCTGACGCAAAACAAACCGTTCTAGCTATGGTGCGCGCTGGCTATCATCCACGGCCACCCGCGCAAATCCCAGTGCTTGGCGAGGAGTTTCTTGCCGCTGCGAAGCTCGCGATTCATATGCTCGTGCGCGGAGAATATGCCAGCGAATACGATGGGGTAGTCGCGCGGAAGCTTGCCTTTATTCTGGCTGGTGGCGGAATCACGTCGCCGCAAACTGTTTCCGAACAATATATTCTCGACCTAGAACGCGAAGCTTTCGTGAGCCTGTGCGGCCAGCGCAAAACTCAGGAGCGCGTGGCGCACACACTGAAGACGGGCAAACCATTGCGAAATTGAGCGAATCGGATCGACCGGACAAATTGTCCAACTTTTGGAGTTTGTCAGAAATGGCGGGAAACCAGTTCGCGGCTGACGGAATCTAACGCCTGGACATTACTTGGAATTCAAAACGGGCTGTGGCACCCACCTGAAACTTTCTGCGGCGAGAACGGCAATAGAAAATAAGGATCGAGGGAAAATGATGAAGGGTTTTGTAAAGCGCGAGAAGTTTGTGACGTTTTCAATTTTAGCAGTGACTATGACCGCGGCACTTTTTGTAACGGCGTGCGGATCGAGCAGCAGCGGCGGCTCGAAGCCTCCGGTTGTTGGCGGAATCACGGTTTATCCAGACAGCGCCACCATATCTGAAAATTCTACCGCGCAATTTACGGCATATTCCGGAGCAATGGTTCTCGCACCAACGTGGAATGTGGTAAGCGGCACCGGAACTATTTCCGGCGCCGGATTGTTTAGCGCGCCCGGTACCACGGAGACTGACACCATTCAAGCGGTATCCGGCTCGAACGCAAGCCCTCAGATCACGATTAACGTTGTGGCAACGCAGCCCGTCGCCGTGAGCCCTGCTGCGGTTGCAGTACCTGCCGGCGCAACGCAGCAATTCACTTCACCTGCGGGTTGCGCTTCGACCACTTGGTCAGTAACGTCAAATTTGTCGGCGAATCCCGGCACGATTACAAACGGCGCTACCAACTGCGGGCTATACACCGCCCCACTGAGTCCTCCGCCACCCGGCACGGTTACGATCACTGCGATGTCTGGAGGAAATTCCGGAACGTCCACGGTGACGATTTTGTTCTCGAATGCGTCCTTGAACTCGCTCGCTAATGGGGCGAACACGCAACCTTACGCGATTTCTTATAGCGCTCATGATGGATCAAGTTTTCTTTTCGTGGCGGGAAGTTTCATCGCCGACGGAAACGGAAATATCACCGGAGGAACGGAGGACATCAACACCAGTGGAGCAACTGGTCCAACGAGCACTTCCATCAGCCCGAGCACCTACACAGTTGGTCCGGATGGGCGAACCACAGCAAACATCACCACCGGGCAGGGAACGGGAGTCGTCTGGCAGTTCGTGCTGACGTCAAACCAGCATGCTTTAACGATTCGCTTCGATAAGAGCGCATCTGGAAGTGGAACCATCGATCAGCAGAATCCAGAGCAATTCGGCGAAGCGTTCGCCCTGGGCAATTACGCTTTCGGCTTATCAGGCGTCGATGGAAAAGGTCACCGCACAGGAACTGCGGGAAGAGTGTTCGCGAATGGTAACGACACATTCCCAATGGGCAGCGGCATACTCGATTTGAATGACAGCGGCGCTACAACTACACCCACGAACGTCACTGACTCGGAACTTCAGGGCGGATTCACTACGCCAGATCCATCCACGGGACGCGGAACGCTGACACTGAATTGCCCATCATTTGAAGATGTATTGGGAGCCAACACTGGGATCCCCGGAACACTCAATTTCGTTTACTACGTTGTCGATAACACGCACTTGAAGGTGGTGGAAAGCGATTCGGTTGCGGCGCTCGGCGGCGATTTCTATGCGGCTCCGGCTACAACGGTGAACATGAGCGGAAATCAAGCATTCACTGTAGAGGGAGTTGACACCCGCGGGCACAGGTACGGAATGGGTGGGGCATTCGGAAGCTCCGGGACTGGCGTATTGGATCTCAACGACGACGGCACACTGACGAGTCCGCCGACCAGCGGCACGAATGTTTCTTCGGCGAGTCCTTCGGTTAACGCGAACACGGGACAAATTGAATTAGCTATTAATTTAACCAGCGGCACCGATTATCAATTTGCTGCCTATCTCTTCAACTACACGACGGCAAGCGGGCTGCCATCCACGGGCGCTTTCTTATTAGAAACCGATTCGAACGTGGGTGTGGGATCTGGCATATCGTACACGCAAACGGGAGCGGCCGTGCCCCAAGGAAGCTTCGCGCTAAACCTGACAGGAGTGGGGCTGAATGATGGGGGGGAACAGGACATTGAAGGGCAGGTGACCACTGCCAGCGCCGGTACGGTTACAGGAACCGTGGACATCAACGATGTCGCCAATAGCGGAAATTTGATTTCTGGTGAGCCGCTCACGTCTGCCAGTGCGATCGCAATCGTGGGCATCGACGGTCGCGGCAATCCGTTGACTCTTGCTAATAAGTTCGAGACGAACGTGCTGTCGTATTACGTCGTTGACGCGAATAGCATACTGCTTGTGGAGATGGATCCTCTTCGCGTTATGACCGGGACCATGGCTTTGCAATTCTAAAGCGTGTGAGCCGTACTCAGCCGCAACGCAAGTTGCAAAACCGTGCCGAGACCTTGGTACGGCGGCTATTCTTCGATTTGATCGCAAAAGAATGTGATTTTTTGTGCGCGAGTTTTCTTGATTTTGTCCACCCTTGCCATTAGCATCAGTCGCTTTCTTCTAGCGCTTACATAGTTTTACCGGGGAATTGAGAGGTGTAGCGTGCGGGATCGCTTCAAATTTCGACAGGTGTGTGCCGTCGTTGTCGGGCTGTGTATGGCTGGCCTGATTGGTTCAGTATTTTCCGCGCGAGGTGACGGAAGCGGGCCGCGCTACTTCGCCGTAGTGAATGCGCGGATTGTGACAGGAGCCGGCTCGGTGATCGATAGCGGAACGGTTGTTATCGCAAAAGGCTTGATCCAAGCTGTGGACGCGAACGTAACGGTTCCACCGGAAGCGTGGGTAATCGATGGCAAGGGCTTGACGGTTTATCCCGGCCTGATCGATGCCGGCACGGACCTTGGCCTGCCCAAGGAAGAAAGTTCGGAGACTACATCGACAGGGCGTGGAAGAAGAAGAGCTGCTCCCTCCGGACAAATTGCAAAAGGTCCTGAAGACCGGCCCGGATCATCCCCGTGGCGGGTGGCTGCCGACGAATTGAAAACAGACGACAAGCGAATCGAAACCTGGCGCAACGCTGGTTTCACCACCGCGCTGAGTGTCCCCGATGGAGGAATTTTCCCCGGGCAAGCGACGGTGATCGACCTGGCCGGAGATCGTTCAGGCGATTACGTCGTAAAAGCGATGGCGACATTGCCGATTTCGTTCAAACCGATTGGAGCTTGGTGGGGATTTCCGGATTCGCTGATGGGGTCTATTGCTTACGTTCGCCAGGTCTTTGACGATTCCAACTCGTACGCGCAAGCCGAGCCCGTTTATGAATCCAATGTGACAAAATTGGAGCGCCTGCCGTACGACCGCACCGAGCGAGTGATCGCTCGCGGAGTGCGCGACAAAGAAATTATTCTGCTGCCGGCAAACAATTCGGTGCAAATCCTACGGGCGTTGCGTTTGACCGATGAGTGGAAGATTAACGCCGTACTTTATGGCGGACAGCAAGGATACGAAGTGGCGGGCGTGATCGCGGCCAAAAAGATGCCTGTATTGGTGAGCTTGAAATGGCCCGAACGTGCGAAGGATGCCGATCCCGATGCCGAACAAACTTTGCGCGAATTGCGATTCCGCGATCGCGCGCCTTCGTCGCCAGCCGCGCTAGCTAAAGCTGGAGTGAAGTTTGCGTTTTACTCTGGAGGGCTTTCCACGCCGAAGGACATTTTCAAGAACGCCAAGAAAGCAGTCGACGCCGGATTGCCTCGCGATGCGGCTCTACGCGCGTTTACCGTGGATGCGGCTGAAATTCTTGGCGTCGGCGATCGCATGGGGAGTATCGCACAGGGGAAAATTGCAAATCTAATCGTGACTGACGGCGATCTCTTCAATGAGAAAACCAAAGTGAAGCATGTATTTGTGGATGGGCGCTGGTTCGAAATCCACGAGGAATCTCCCGGAGAAAAGCCTGGCGACCACAAAGCGGATAGCGCTCCCAGTTCACAGCCGAGACACTCAGCGAGCGAAGAGGGGGTGGGCCGATGAAGGTCCGCATACTGCTTGCGCTGATTCTGTTTGTGACGTTTGCGCCGCCTTGCGTCCGCGCTCAGGGTTACAGCGTCCAAACCAATAACGCTATTTTAATTCAGAACGCCACGATCCTTACAATTACGCATGGAAATATCGAGCACGGTTCCATCCTGATTCGTGATGGAAAAATTGCAGCGGTCGGCACGGATGTTAAAGCTTCGGACGGAGCGATCGTAATCGACGCGAAAGGGCAATACGTGATGCCGGGAATTATCGATTGCCACTCGCACATCGCTGTGGACGGCAGCGTGAACGAAGGCAGCGTTTCGGTTTCGTCCATGGCGAATATTGCCGACGTGTTGAATCCGGACGATATAAGCATTTATGACGATCTTTCGGGTGGAGTGACTACCGCAAACATCCTTCACGGCAGCGCGAACCCGATTGGCGGTCAGACGATTGTCATCAAGCTGCGTTGGGGCAAACCGGCGAGTGAGTTGCCATTTCAAGGCGCGTTGCCTGGAATTAAATTTGCTTTGGGAGAAAATCCAAAACGTTCGAATTTCACGCCGCCGCCCGGAGTGGAGCCTCGCTATCCTGCGACGCGTATGGGAGTAGAAGAAACCATTCGGGAGGCTTTCATCGAAGCGGGCGAATACAAAAAACAGTGGGACGACTACAGCCGGAAAAAAGCAGCCGGAGATCAGAATCTGCTCCCACCTCGCAGAAATGAAAAACTCGAGCCGCTGGTGGAGGTGATGGAAGGGAAGCGCTACGTTCACGCGCACTGCTACCGCGCCGATGAAATCCTGACGCTGATCCGCGTGGCCAATGAATTTGGCTTCAAGGTTCGCACGTTCCAACACGTGCTGGAAGGCTACAAAATAGCGGATGAAATCGCCGCCTCCGGCGCCGGTGGATCTACCTTCTCGGATTGGTGGGCCTACAAGATGGAGGCTTTCGACGCGATTCCTTATAACGCGGCGCTGATGACGGAGCGCGGCGTGGTTGTTTCGGTCAACTCCGACGATGCGGAAGAAGCGCGGCACTTGAATCAGGAAGCGGCCAAGAGCATGAAATACGGCGGCCTCTCTGCGAATGAGGCATTGAAACTGGTCACACTGAATCCCGCGATCCAACTGGGCATCGACAATCGAGTGGGCTCGATTGACGTGGGCAAAGATGCGGACTTGGCCATCTTCAATCGCGATCCTTTGAGCGTTTATGCGGTGGTGCAGAAAACGTTGATCGATGGACAAGTTTATTTTGACCGGGAGAAGGATATCGCGGCGCGTCCCGCACTGGGAAAAGAGAAGCAAGACTTGCTGGCCAAGGAAAAGAGGGCGTCGGAAGAGAAGAAAGCGAGCGATAAACTGGACGCTACCCCGGAGAAGAAGCCAGACCAGAGAAAGAAGCATCCTCAAAATAGCGAAGACAATGCAGCCGCCGGCGCAGGAGGCGGCCGATGAACAAAATGCTTCGCATTCGAGCCGCCAAGTATCAAGTAATCGCATTGTTGTTGGTGCTTTTGTTGGCGTTTCCACTTTGGTCGCAGCGGGCTGCCAACGTTTACGCGATCAAGAACGCGAAGATTTACACGTTAGCCGAGCCGCCGATTGAAAAAGGCGTTGTGGTGATTCGCGACGGGAAAATTGCTGCCGTAGGCGCAGACCTCCCAATTCCGGAAGGCGCGCAAGTGATCGATGCGGTGGGGCTGGAAGTTTACCCGGGGATGTTCGACCCCATCACTCAGATTGGGTTGAACGAAGTTGGAGCGGTTAGCGCGACTGTAGATACCAACGAGCTTGGTGATTTTAATCCCGAGCTGATCGCTGCGACGGCGGTTAATCCTGCGTCTGCGCATATTCCGGTAACGCGCGCGAGTGGGATCACCGAAGTGATCTCAGCGCCGGGTGTTGGAGGCTTTGATTCGCAAAGCAGCGGAATCATTGCGGGCCAAGCTTCCGCGTTCAATTTGGCCGGGTGGACCATGGGGGAAATGCAAATCAATCCCTCGGTTGCCATGGTGCTGAACTGGCCCTCGATACAAACGAGCTCGTTTGATTTTTCAACATTCAGCATGAAGGAGAAACCCTATGAGGATGCCAAGAAGGAGTACGACAAGTCGGTTAACCAGCTTTCCGATTGGCTAACGCGCGCCCGCCATTATGCGCAGGCGAAAGAAAAAGGTTCGCTCGATCTTTTTGTGCGCGATTTAAAGCTCGAAGCGCTGGTTCCGGTGGTTGAGGGCAAACTTCCCGTCTTGGTTATGGCAGACGAAGCTCGCGACATTCGCAACGCAATCAACTTTTGCACCAAGCAAAATCTTAAGATGATTCTCGCTTCCGGCGCGGAGAGTTGGAAAGTGAAGGACCTTCTGAAAGAGAAAAAGATTCCCGTAATTCTCGGCCCTACCGAGAGGCTGCCAGAACAAGATGACACTGCGTACGATAAGCCTATGACCCAGCCATCTGAATTAAACGCGGCTGGAATTCAATTTGCATTCTCCAGCTTCGGTACGTCTTTCTCGCGCAGACTCCCGCAATATGCGGGAACGGCTGTGGGCTATGGCTTATCACACGATGAAGCTTTGAAAGCCGTGATGCTGAACGCCGCGCAAATCTTCGGACTTGCGGACCAACTCGGCACCATCGAGCCGGGAAAACTGGCGAACCTGATCGTGACGACTGGAGACCCGCTCGAAATTCAAACGGAAGTTCGTTACCTTTTTATCAAAGGCCAGCTCACCAGCACGGACAACCGGCATAAACATCTCTACGAGCAGTATCGAAAACGTCTGGCGCCGGCTCGCTGATATAGGAGTTCCACATCAGCCCATAAGTGTCTAAAAAGTTCACCGTTAGTACCAAAGTCCCATTGCCGCCTATGGTACGACCTCCAAAAATGCATATATCGATAGGAGATCTCATTTTCTTGGGGGAAACGGCTTACCGCCGGCACAACCATGGCGCCACTAACGAAAGACACACTGGAAGTTACAAACTCCGCCACTGATACGAATAAATTGAAAAGCGGCACTGCGGCGAAGACGGAACACCCCGCTGGGCACTTGCGCGCCGACGCTGTTTCATTGGAAGTTCCCGTAAAGGTGCACGGCTCGCGCATAACCGAAGTGGTGCGCGATGTTACGCCGCACACCGAACCTTTTGAGGAACAGACCAGCACAATGATCGTGTTTCCGCAGGGCGCTGTGATACGGATGTCCACAACGGTCACCGTTGGGCAAATGTTGGTGGTCACGAATCAGAAAACGCGGCAGGACGCGATTTGCCGTGTAGTAAAAGTTCGAACATTTTCCAATCTACAAGGCTATGTTGAAGTTGAATTCACCCACAAACAGCCGGGCTATTGGAATGTTTATTTCCCTTCAGACGGGCCCGCGCTGGGTAAACCTGCCCAGACAACACTCGTTGAGACGCCTACTCCAATCAAGACGGCGCCAGTTGCGCCCGCATCCGAGAATTCGTGGGCGCCGGCTCCTGCACCCGAGCCCGTGGTGCAGAAACCAGTTGAACCGGAATCATTTTCGCCCGCTGTGGAGCCGCCAACGATCACGTCGCCTGTCAATGTAGCTCGGAAACTCGCGGCACCGTTTATCTCCATTGGTTCGCAGGAGGAAGTGCAGCCGGCCGCAACGACGATCACGGCAAAGCCGGTCACTCCGCGCTTGGAAGTTGTGACGAAACCAGCGGCCCAAGTGAAATCAAGTTCGAGTAGCGTTGTCGAGTTTCCGGCTGCCGCTCCCGTCCAAGTTCCACCAGCAATTCCATCGACAAATTTGCCGGCCGATACTGCGTCTGAATCAACGGCTGAAGCTGCGGCGGTGGCGGCGCTTTCTTCTACAGCCCCTGTGCGCAGCACCTTCGGCAGTCTATCTGGAGGCGCGAGCCTCAACGTAAGTCACGCGGAGTCTGCGGTTGTAAGCGAATCGCTTTTGTTCTCTTCAGACGCGACTTCAGCCGAGCACAAGCCCGGCAACAACTGGATGTTAATAGCAGCGTGCATCGCCGGGTTGTTCGTCGCTGGAGTTGGAGGCATGATTTATTTCAGAGGTCAGTCTTCGAATCCCAGTGTGAACCCGTCGAACCGGCCGGTTGTGACTCAGCCTGCCAACGAAATTGCTGCGAACACCGCCCAGCCCGTGGTGTCCAGCCCAACTTCTTCTTCGCCGTCCACGAATTCAAGCCGCGAAACAGCCGCAAGCGTACGCCCCTCGATAGTCGTCAACGGCAACGCGCCGGTTGAGACGCATGACGCTCTGGTTTCTGTCAACCATACCAGCGCGTCCGCGAAACAGAGCGAGCCTCGCGTAACGAACGACATGATGAACGCGACTTTGAATTCGCATCCAGTGAGTTCACAACGCACCGCTGGGGGACAAGCTGATGCTGCTCCGACCGTTGACGCGATGACGCCTCCGCCCGTGTCAGAAAATAATGCGCTGACTGGAATTGGTTCATCCGGTATGGCATCGCCGCCCGCGCCGGAGCTTAGGCCGGACGGTGCAGTGAAAATTGGGGGTGAGGTGAAGCAGCCTCGGCTGTTGTTCTCCACTTTGCCGATCTATCCGGCCCTCGCTAAGCAATCCAACACACAAGGTGACGTTGTCGTTAGAGCGACAATCGACAAGACTGGACACGTCGCGCACATGGACATGGTTTCAGGTCCTGTCGTGCTTCGCCAGGCTGCGCTTGACGCGCTGAGCCGATGGAAGTACGAGCCATCCAAGCTCGACGGCCAGCCTGTTTCCGTTCAGATGTTGGTAACCATCAAATTCCGCAGATAATTCGGTTTCATTTTCTTCGACTTTTTCCTGGGATTGAAACGGCGCGGAATGCTTCCGCGCTGTTTCTTTTCTTATCGCTTAGGCATCCAATATAAAATCGGTTAAAGTTCTATCTATCGAGGTGATTCATGCGCGAAGCCGTGATTGTAAGTTCGGTGCGGACGCCGGTGGGCAAGGCTCCGAAGGGAACGCTGCGTGCCACGCGTCCTGACGATTTGGCTGCATTGGTGATCAAAGAAGCGATCGCTCGCGTACCAGGGTTCGACTTGAAAGAAATTGAAGATGTGATTCTTGGTTGTGCCATGCCGGAAGCTGAACAGGGAATGAATGTGGCGCGAATCGCGTCGCTGCGCGCGGGTTTGCCGGTCGAAGCTTCTGCCATGACGATCAATCGCTTTTGTTCCTCAGGACTTCAAGCTATCGCTCTGGCCGCGGAAAGAATCATGTCTGGTCAGGGAGACGTGGCCGTTGCCGGTGGCACCGAATCGATGAGCATGGTTCCCATGGGAGGCAACAAAATTTCACCTAACCCTTCGCTGATGGATTCATATCCGGACGCCTACCTTGGCATGGGTCTTACTGCCGAAAATCTTTCCAAGAAATATGGCATTACCCGGGAGCAAGCGGATGAATTTTCTTTTGCGAGCCATCAAAAGGCGCTCGCTGCTATCTCCGCTGGAAAATTTAAAGATGAAACGGCACCGGTAGAAGTAAATTACGTGGCTTTTGAAAACGGCGCGTCGAATGGGGCAAAGCCTAAAGCTGTGAAGATTACGTTTGACGCCGATGAAGGCCCTCGCTCGGATACTTCGCTCGAAGTTCTCGCCAAATTGAAGCCTGCCTTTCACGCGCACGGAGTAGTGACCGCGGGGAATAGTTCGCAGATGAGTGATGGCGCTGCGGCTGCGTTACTAATGAGCGCGGAGCGCGCCCGAGCGTTGGGATTGAAGCCTCTTGCACGTTTTCTGGCATTTGCAACGGCGGGCTGCCTGCCGGAAGAAATGGGTGTCGGTCCGGTGTACGCAATTCCAAAGGCTTTGAAGATCGCGGGATTGAAGTTGGATCAAATCGATGTGATTGAACTCAACGAAGCGTTTGCCGCGCAAGCGCTGTCCGTAATCAAACTGGCTGGATTAGATCCAGATCGCGTGAATGTGAACGGCGGAGCTATTGCGCTGGGACATCCGCTCGGTTGTACTGGCGCCAAACTCACCGCTACGATTCTGCGCGAACTCGAAAGACGAAATGCGCGCTACGGTCTGGTTACCATGTGCGTCGGCGGAGGCATGGGCGCAGCAGGAATTTTTGAGCGCGTTACTTAATCTCAACTGTCAGCGTTACTTTTTCACTGCGTACGATTTCCACAATAACTGGGCCGGACTGTCCCCAACCTGCACGAACTCTTCAATGCGCGTCGAGTGGTCCTTGATATCGGAATACTCGCTGCGAAGGTGCATGGTCGTTCCTTTCTCGATGAATTCGGACCGCGTGACGAGCTTGTCGCCTTCCCAGCGCGACTTTCCTATCACCGCTCCCGGAAAAGCATTTCCAACAGTGACCACCATGTAAGCTTCTTGCTTAGGATCCCAGGAAATTACTTGGTGCCCGATTTCCGGTCCCATCGGGCCGCCTCCTCAAAATCTGCGATGATCGAAAATCCTCCGGGACCGAGTCGCGCTTCATACCAGCCCGTGGACTTCCCCCCTTCTGGAATCATGGGCGTTTTTTCGTATTCACTATCCGTATTCCAACGTCCGATCAAGAACTTGATGCGCTCCATCTCCGGGCCGGGCTTGGGCGCCTTCATTTCTTGTGTCGCGGACTTCTTTTGTTCCGAAGGTTCCTGCGCGCCCGCCACGATTACGAATGCCGACGCAATTGCCACAATTTTCATAATCTGTCTCATTCTTCTCATACGCTTCTCCTCTATTCAAAATTAAGAGTGATACCGAGTGATGCCGCTACATTGAGGGCTTGAACAAACCGATCGTGTTTCCTTCTGGGGTCTGCATCCATGCGAACGTTCCATATGAAATATCAACCGGCGGCACCAAAGTTTTGCCGACTAGCGCCGCTGCTTTGTCCAGATACGTTTGCACATTGTCGACTCGAACGAAAAAATAGTATAGCGGTGCGGTTCGTGGCCCAGCGCGTTGATGTGTCCATTCACGCCTTCGCCGGGGTTGATTATTACGGCTCGACCCATTGGTTCGAATTTCCAATCGAACAAGCCGGAATAGAATTCCTGAGTTTTCTTGGTATCGCGGCAACCGATTTCGAACTGAACTATCCGATTTCCCATCTCGTCTCCTTTATGTTGCAAGAAGCATTTTTAATTTCTGATTCCAACTTTTCTCTATTTCACTTACGCTCGACGCCGGGAGCCCGTAAATCGAAAACCAGAATTGCACATCGTGTGGCGCTTTAGCGCCTTCAATCGACAACCAGGCAAGCGCATTGTTTAACGAATCCACGCTGACGCAAAAGCCGCGCGAGAGAACAACGAATTCCGCGCGTCCGGTCCACAATTCTCCGTTAGCGGCGTGCATTGAGTAGTGCTCGCCTTGACGCAGAATGTGGGCGGCATCTTCAGAGAAAATTCCGTTGCGCCCGGTTAGCTTGTTGTAAATCGCTTGACGAGGCATATCAATATTTTGTTTCGGCCAGGCGACCAATCGCGGCTTACCGGCGTGGTATTCCAGATAGTGGCGCAGGTTCAGCAGCATGAAGCCCCATCCGTAGTTCGTGGAATCGAAATATTCCTGCTCCCAATCTTCGCCGGACATAAAGTTCGACTGCGTGACGCGGAGGAGGGTTTTTCCGCCGTGCGACTCGACGGTCCAGTCCACCGTGACCGGCTGGCCCGCCACCATCTGAACCGAACGCAAGCGATGGTTGGTCTCCCATACTTCAATGTCCGCGGTGCCCGTCCAATCCGGTCCCCAAGAAAGAGAGATTTTGCCACCCTTTCCTGGCTCAACGCTGGCCTCCAATGGAAACCAGCGCGAAAGCTCTGTTCCATTGACGAGTGCGTTCCAAACCGTCCCTACCGGCGCGGCAATTTCGATTTGCTTTTCAATCCTTACAGCTTCTGGCGCAGGCTTAGCTTCGCTCACAATTTACCCTCCGAAGGCTTTTTCTCAAGAGTTCGGTGCACTATCGACTGGAAAGAACACTGATAAACGGTCCACAGCTGCTTCGATCTGGCTTTCAATCTCTTTCGTTTCTGACGCGTTCAGTCGCCAGCTAAACACACGCACGCCGAGCATCCTCTGAGAGCCCATCGCAAATGCTTTCAGCTCAAGCGTGCCACCGATTTCTTCCCACGAAACTGCAACTTCGCGGTGCGTAACTGCAAGCACTTGTCCGTGCAGCGTCCCGTCGTCACGCAATTTCAGCTCGCAAGAATCGCCAACTTTTCCGATCGATCTGGAAGTCGTAAGCCAGCGCGCCAGCTTTGGTTCGTCTAGAAAATATTCGCGAAGCTGGTCGTAATTGAACGAAGCAGGGCGCAGAACGAGAATCACCGTTTTGCTGCACGCAAAATGATTTTCGAGATAGTGCTTCAGGATGGCGAGCGCCATTTTCCAACCAGACGCTACGCCTTCATACTCATCGCTCCACGCAGCGTCTTCACGAAAGCCCGAGTTGACGAGTTTTACCAGGGTTGTTCCACCTTGCCGCTCTATACGAACTTCCAAAATTCCAGTGTCGCCCTGCGGTGGCTCCCACTTCAGTACGAGAAGCTTGCCGGGCTCCGCGTCAACTACCGCATAAGGAAGTGCGTAGCCGAACTTGTCGAAGAACCAGGTCATCGTTCCACCGGGCTTTGCTTTTCCGCTCGCGCGGTCTGTGAACCATTGGGCAATTTTTTCGGGATTCGCCCAAGCCTCCCACGCTTGCTGCGGAGTTGCGGACGTTTCAATCTCAGCGCGAATCATTCGTCCCTTATGATCGAAGCTCTTTTCTTGTGCCATGGTCAAAGCGCTCCGTGTTCTTTTGACTTCGGAGGAATGGGGTAGCAACCTAGAATCAGCCGGTAGGGACGTCCGTTGCCCGGCGAGCCGTCATCACGCGTGTAGGGAGAAGCGTAGCGCCCGACTGTCTCAAGCACGACCCTGCGCAGTTCCGCTGCAAATTTTGCGCGTTGCTCGGCGCTTTCAAAGCGCAATTCGGATGTGGCGGACAATGTTGCAAGGCGCTTGTTTTGCTGCGCCGCTTCGCGAGTCGCTTGCCCAAGCTCGGATTGCGCCAGCGCTAGAAATCCGAGCAAGTAGGCGGCGCTGAACGCGTCCTCTGCTTGCGGCAGCGCTAAGCCGAGTTTTCCCAGTAGCTCGGGCGAGAGAATGTAGCCTTGCGCCGTCGTCCGGTACCTGCGTTCAATCATGTTGCGGCGGCGGCGTTGGCCGGCGCGCTCCAGGAAACTGGTTCGCGCGAGTTCGCGCACGTGGTAGTTCACCTTCTGGCGGGGAATACGCAGGCGGCGCGCAACACCCGCCGCCGAATCGGGCTCGCGTAACAAATCAAGAATTCGCAGTCGCAATGGATGCAGCAACGCAGCCGCCCGAGGCATTTCAGCCACCAAGTCCCAGTGAGGTTCCAGTTTTGCCGTACTGGTTGCAATATTCACGCCGCCAATTTCACTACGGAATTATTGTTCTGTCAAGACAAATTAATTTGTCAATAAGATTCACGCGGGCCTGCAGTTCCACAATGGATATCCGGGAAGTTAAGCAGATAGAGCAGTCACGAGAATAGAGTTAATCGCCACGCCCGTTTTGTCGTAGACTCTGAACTATCGCCTGAGTTCTTAAAAAAGGAGAACGCATCATGGCTACAACATCCGTTTCAGTGGCGCTGAATCGCGGCGGAGCCTTTCTAATTACCTCCAGCCGGCCGGAAGACATCTTTACTCCCGCTGACTTATCGGACGACCAACGCTTGATCGGCCAAACGGCCGAGGAATTTGTCCAAAAGGAATTAACGCCGGAAATCCCTGCCCTGGAACAGCACAAAGAGGGTTTGATGGCGCAGATGCTGAAAAAGGCGGGCGAGATAGGTCTTCTCGGAGGGGCCATCCCTGAAGCGTACGGCGGATCGGGCCTGGACAAGGTGTCGGCGACGGTCCTGGCGGAAAAGCTTTCAGGTTACGCGTCTTTTGCGGTTTCGCATGGAGGCCATGCTGGGATCGGAACGATTCCGATTGTCTATTTCGGCACCGAAGCGCAAAAACAGAAATATCTGCCGAAAATCGCGAGCGGGGAACTGCTTTCCTGTTACTGCTTGTCCGAGCCCCAAGCGGGATCGGACGCGCTGGCCGCACGCACCCGAGCCGTGCTTTCGCCCGATGGGAAAAATTGGATTCTGAACGGGCAGAAAATGTGGATCACCAACGGTGGTTTCGCCGATCTCTACATCGTGTTCGCTAAAATTGACGGCGAAAAATTTTCCTGCTTCATTGTTGAACGAAACACTCCTGGATTTTCAGTCGGCGCAGAGGAAAAGAAAATGGGCATTCGCGGCAGCTCCACGGTGCCCATATTTTTCGAAAACGCTCCAGTACCGAAAGAAAATCTCTTACATGAAGCCGGACGCGGCCACATTGTCGCGTTTAATACATTAAACGTGGGCCGCTTCTCGCTGGGTGCTTACTGCCTGGGCGGTTCGAAAAAAGTACTGGAAGCTTCCTCGAAGTATTCCAAAGAGCGGAATGCGTTCGGAAAGCCCATCTGCGATTTTGGGCTGATCAAAGCGAAGTTGGGCGAAATGGCTATTCGAATTTATGCCGTGGAGTCGATGATCTATCGTTCTGCCGGAATGATCGACGCGGGAGTTGAAAATCCCAACTCGGGAGCGGACAAAACGCAGCAAGCCATGCAAGTTCTGGAAGAATACGCCATCGAAAGTTCCATCAGCAAAGTGATTGGCAGCGAGACGGTGGACTTCTGCGTGGATGAAGGTGTGCAGATCTTCGGTGGCTACGGATTTCATGAGGATTATCCCGTGGCGCGCGCGTATCGCGACAGCCGTGTGAACCGAATTTTCGAAGGCACCAACGAAATCAATCGCATGCTGATCATTCAGATGCTGATGAAGCGAGCGATGGCCGGAATTTTGCCGCTAATTCCAGCCGCGATGAAGCTGGCTGACGAAGTCCTGGCCGGTCCGTCGTTCGAAGAGGCGGAGTCTGGGCCTTTCGCCGAAGAGGAACGTTCCCTGGCACAGGCCAAAAAGATATTCCTGCTTTCTGCTGGCACCGCGGTACAAAGATTTCGCGAACAACTCGCGGAACATCAGGAAATCGTCGCGGCCTTGGCGAATATCGCGATGGATGTGTACGCCATGGAGTCTTCGCTGCGGCGCGCGCAGAAAGCCTCCGCAAGACCGGGCCATGCAGCGAATGTGATGTGCGACGCCGCCCGCGCTTTTATTTACGATGCAATGGATCGCCTAGAAAAGGAAGCACGCACTGCGCTGGCAGCCACCGCCGAAGGCGATACGCTGATCACGCAACTTGCCGTGTTGCGGCGCTTCGCAAAGCACGCCGCCATCGACACAATCGCTCTGAGACAGAACGTTGCGAATGCGGTGCTAGCGCAAGATCGCTATCCATTTGAGGGGCGTTAGTTCGCTCGAAACTTGTTTCGCCTAGGCGAAACAAAAGGCAAGCTGGAAAAACTGTAGCCGAAAACGGGCAACAAAATTCGGCGGTTGCGGTGCAGTCCGAACTGTTCTCTTTGCGGAAACCGTTTTCTCTTTTCCCATTAATTTCCCTCGCAGGACCTGTCCTTTATGCATTTCTAGGCACTTACGCGGGTTCTAATTGGCCTCTTGCTTGCTTCTACACGTACTGCTGCAAGTGAGGGCACATGACATCGGTCCTGGGACGGCTCCAAACATTGTTGGCTGGTATCGCGGCGAAGGCGAAAGTCCGCAAGGGATTGCTATCCGCCGTTGCGATTTTCTTCTTTTTTCAAATCTATTTTGTGCGTGAACTTTTTGCTGCCGAATTGCTATTTGGCATTATCTTCGGCGCTATTCTGATTCTCGGCGGCACTGCTTATATGTTAGGAGCAATCGGCGAGCGAGGCCTGGATGTTGCGGAGCTGGGAATTCGCGTACTCGCGCGTTCCGCACGGCGCGGCTACAACACGATGGAAGAACTCAGTAGAAAGCCATTCCGCCATCCACGTTCAGAGTCTGCCCAGTAATGGCGCTGGATTGATCGGAAACAAGAAATAAGGCCGCAGAAGCAATTTCATCCGCTGTTTGCGGCCGCCCCTGCAAGATCCCCTGCAACATCTGCTTGAAGAGCTGTTCGCTATCCGCTTTGAAATAATCCGCAAGCTGACGCCCCAATTCTTGCGACATTTTCGTTTCCGGAACCGGGCCGGGACTCAGGGCATTTACGCGCACGCCTTCGCGCGCTGCCTCGGCAGCCAGAGTATGCGTAAGACCGATTAGGCCCGCCTTCGATGCGGCGTACGGCGCATTCAACTGGAACGCAGCTTTGGCTGCAATGCTAACAATGTTCAAAATTGCGCCGGAACCTCGTTCGTACATCTCCGACAAAACGAGCCGGCTTAACAGAAACGGGCCGCGCAGATTCACCGCCATAACGTCGTCCCACTCGGCTGGCGTGATTTTCTCGACCGGGTTCACCGGCCCAAGCACTCCGGCATTGTTCACCAGGATATGAATCGCTCCGAAGGCCTTGCGCGCGCTGTTCACAATTTCCGCGCAGTCCTTTTCGCGGGAAACGTCCGCAACAACGCTAGTTGCCTTGCCGCCACCCGTTCGAATTTCCTTCGATACTTCGTCGATCTCTTTCTGGCTACGCGCGGTGACCACCACGGAAGCGCCATCTGCGGCGAATTTTTTAGCGATAGCGCGGCCAATCCCGCGCCCGCCGCCGGTTATTACAGCAACTTTTTCCTTAAGTAGCATAGAGTCTCCGTCACACAAGTATATGAAGTGGCTGGACATGTTAGCATTTTCAGCGCAAAAGGAACTCAGTCACGGTGAGGTAACCCAGCAAATGAACGAACTGGCAGGGAAGGCATGGTTCAGGTAAAATATCTTCTTTGCGGAGAGTGAATTGACACTTACCAATATACAAGGAACCACCAACGGGGCTAAGACGCTGGTACGCGTGCGCCCGCGTGGTTTTTGCGCCGGCGTAGTCCGCGCCGTGGATATCGTTGAGCTAGCTCTTGAAGCTTATGGGCGCCCGGTTTACGTTCATCACGAGATCGTGCACAACCGTTACGTCGTCGACCAGTTGCGTCGCCGTGGCGCTATATTTGTGGAATCCATCGAGGAAGTACCGGTAGGCGCCGTGCTCGTCTTCAGCGCTCATGGCGTGCCTCCGCGCGTTCGCACGGAAGCGCAGGAGCGTCAGTTGCGGGTGATCGACGCTACTTGTCCGCTGGTTACAAAAGTTCACTTGGAAGCGCTGAAGTTTGCGCGCGAAGGCCGTACGTTGATTCTGATCGGACACCGCGATCACCAGGAAATTGTTGGAACCTCGGGCGAAGCGCCGGAGCAGACTCTGGTGGTGGGCAGCGTGGAAGAAGTGGATCAGCTCGAAGTAGCTGATCCGGATCGCCTAGCATTCCTGACGCAAACGACTCTTTCACTCTACGACACTCAGGAAATTGTCGCGCGTTTGCGACAGCGTTTTCCCAGCATCGTTGGACCAGCTTCTGACGATATTTGCTACGCCACGCAGAATCGCCAAGAAGCCGTGGAAGCTCTGACCCGCGAAGTGGAACTGATCTTTGTGGTGGGCTCAGCGAATAGTTCGAATTCCAACCGTTTGGTGGAAGTGGCAAAGCGTGCGGGCGTCGCAGCGCGTTTGATCGAAGACTCCAACGACATAGATGCGTCGTGGCTCGAAGGCGTGAAAACTCTCGGTTTGACGGCGGGCGCCTCGGCTCCGGAAGTTTTGGTGGAACAAGTAAGCCAGCGTCTGTCGAATTTTGGTTTTACGAATCATCGCGATCTCGATTTGATTCGCGAGGATGTGCGTTTTACTTTGCCGCCTGAGCTTGCAGCGCGGCAGAACCCGGTGGCGCACTAACCGGCTTCAGCGGCTCAGGCGGATTCCAAGGAGCTTTTGAGTGACGGTTAAGGTAGTCCGCCAGCTGAATAAGATTGCTCTTCTCGGCGCGCCCACCAGCGCGGCGGCAATGTCGCTCGGGCACGAAGGAGCTCCCGCCGCTTTGCGAGCAGCAGGGTTGGTGGAACGATTGGGATCCATCGGTTACACCGTCGCGGATCTTGGCGACGATCCTCCCCGCCATTTCAAAGCTGACGAAGAAAGTCCTCGCGCCCGAAATCTTCAGGGAGTGCTCGCCGCAGTGGAGACGCTGAAGCCGCGCGTAGAACAGGCCGTAAAGACTGCCGCGCTTCCCATAATTTTAGGCGGTGATTGTTCAATCGCGCTGGCCACGGTGGCTGGAGTACGCCGTTATTTTCGACACGTGAGCATGATTTATATGGATCGTGACGCAGATTTGAACACGCCTGCTACCACTTCGTCCGGATGCTTGGATGGCATGGTGGTTTCCCATTTAACCGGACGCGGAGCCGCCGAACTGGTGCGATTCTGGGGCGAACCTCCCTTAGTGAGGGAACCGGATCTGGCGCTGTTTGGCGTGGAGCGTTTGGATCCTTCCGAAGGCGAGTTGCTGCAGCGCTCGACCATCCGAAATTACCTCGCCAAGGACGTCAAGCGAACAGGTGCGGCAGCCGTCGCCCAAACGGCAGTGGATCGCATTCGCGGAAATGGCTACGAATTTGTTTTGCACTTTGACGTGGACGTGATCGCGGATTTCCAAGCTACAAATTATCCCGGTAGCGGCGGTTTGACGCTCGAAGAAGTTCGTGACGCTCTAATGGTATTCGCACGCCAGAAACATTTGGCGGCGATGGAAGTGACTGCTTACAATCCCGCGAAAGATGGAGATGGCAGCGGAGCGAAACTAATTATCGATTTGTTGGCCGAAGTTTTTGCCGCGAGGCTGGAAGCGATAAATGCTACTTCTACTTCGAATGCGGCGCCGGAGTCTTCCGCTGCGCAACCGCTGGAAACGAAATCGGCGGCAGCCGGCGCAACTCCTGCGCACGAAGCCGGCGATACGATATTGTCTACTCCTCAACCGGGCGAGGCTTGGTCTTCCGATTCACTCGATACCGAAAACGAAGACGATGCTGGCGCATCCGGCTCCGATAGTCACAACACTGATCCGTCCGAATCCTCACCTGAAACAGATGGTTCGCCTTCCTGAACGAATTTCCGAAAACGGAGAACATTTGACGCTTGGTGCATCGCGCCCATGAGATCCCACCCTACTGTTATCATTTTCGATGTGGATGGAGTTCTGGTTGATACGCGCCAGTCGTTTCAGCGCACGACGCTCGAGACAGTCCAATTCTTCGCTGGTAAAAAAGTGAGCCATCGCGAACTTCATCGCTGGAAAAATCGGCCCGGATTTAATGATGATTGGAAGCTTTCCACCGCCTGGGTGAACACGTTGGGAAAAGAAATCGGATACGACGAAGTGAAAAAAAAGTTTGTGGAAATTTACTGGGGCCCAAACGGAAAGGGAAATGCTGCGCGCGAAAAGTGGTTGCTGCCGCCGGGGAATTTGCGTCGCTTGGCAAAACTCGCGGAGCTGAATGTGTTTACAGGCCGCGTCCGGCGCGAACTGGACTATACGCTCGATCGATGGAAGGTTCGCGGCTTCTTCCAGAAGATCGTCACGGTAGAAAATGTGAAGCGGCCAAAACCGGCTCCGGATGGTCTGCTGCAGATTTTGAGCGGTCGCGATCCGGGCTCTGCACTCTACGTTGGGGACAACGTGGACGATGCTCTGGCCGCAAGTGCTGCCAGAATACCGTTTGTAGGCATATTGCCTCGCCGAAGCGAAGAGCGTCGGCAGCGTGGCGCAATGCTCCGGAAATTAGGGGCCGTCACTATCCTAGGTGATATCAGCGAGTTAGAGCGCTGGCTCAAGAGAGCGTTCCGTGGCCAAAAGCTTCCCAGTAGATCTGAACTATCCGCCCGAGTAGGCCAATAGTTAGTACTAAAGAGAACACCGTACCATTGCAAGACACACCCCTAAACCCCATGATTTCATCCAGAGGCGGGGCTTCAGCCCCACATTTATGGCTATGGACACTCAAACTCGCCCAGCGGCCGCCCGCGCTTTCGTACGCAGCTTGAACATCCTTCTGAAATTTGCGCGCATGTACGATTTTGGCCATCCGCGCACTTCAAAACAGTTCGAGACCGCCTGGGTGGAGCTTCACATGGCAATTGGCTCAGGCGCGGAAAATGAATCCGGCCTGCTCTTGGGAGTTTCCGGAGATCAACTTCTGCTGGATGGCACGCCTTTGGAGTCAGCAGCTGCTGAAAAAAGTTTTGCCAGGATGCTTTCTGCTGCCGGCATCGCCAGCATTCATTTTTCTCCAAAAGTGACTCAAGGCAGCTTGGCACGATTCGTGCGCGGATTTCCCACCGGCACCGGCGCGAAGCCGATACAACTGGCCGAACAACTGAAGGCCGCGCTGCAGGGCGATCCCGACATTCACGTGAATGAGGTTTGTTTTGTGCCGGCCGATTCCGCAGTCGCTCGATCTACAGTGGCGGCGCAGCTTGCGGCGCACACCTTCGGCTTGAATTCTGAAAAGTCAGATGAACTCTTTAACGATCCCCAAAAACTTCTGCAGTTAATTATTGCCGCAGAAGGATCAAAGGGCGCCGGCGACGGAGAGAACACCGGGCTTCTAGGCAAACGCGGCTCCGGCGGGAGTGACGGCGACGGCTTCAACGCTGGAGGGCGCGGCGAACATGGCGACGGAAATTCCGGATCTGGCGGCGCTGGATATTACGGCGGAGACGCGTGCGGAGTTGTCAGAGGGGTTCAAACCGGCGATGGCGATTCCAACGTCGGTGGAAGCGGTCCTTATGTTTCAGGTCCGGTGAGTGCCGTCCGCGGTTCGGGAGAACAGGTTGTCAACACAGACGGTTCCGGAACATGGAATATCGTCGGCGGTGAAGGCGCGGGAACTCCTTTGGCCCCTGATGCTGGCGGATTTTGGTTCAACAAAGATGGTGCGAAACAATCGTCCACGGACGGAGCCGGAACTGTTGCGCGAGTAGATGGCGGTGTTCCTGTTCACGGATTAAATTTTGATAACGTAAGCCGTTCTAGCGACTTCGGCACATGGAATATCGTTGGGGCAACCGGTGAAGGCGCGCCGCTCGATCCCGATGCGGGCGGTTTTTGGCTCAACAAAGAGCTCTCAAAAGAATCTAGCTCGAAACGCCCGGGATCGGGCGCAAGGAATCCTACCGGAGCTTCTGTTCACGGCGCAGGCGGCCTCGGCGATAGCGGCGGCGTTGAAGCTTCTGGCGGAAACGCTGGAGCGGGCCAAAAGGAAAATGCTCGGCGAGGCAGCGGAGCGAGAAACAAAAGCGGTTCCAGCGCTCACGTTTGGAAAGCGCCTGGCGCGGGCGGCTCGGAATCCGGTGAACTAGGCCGATGGGCCAATGCTACCGCCGAAATTCGCGGCAGCCGTTCCGCGCGAGGCGGCCGGGGTTCGCTGGCCGTGGAAACCGGATTGATGACTTTGCAAGAGGACGAATTAAAAGGAATCTTGCAAGTTCTTGCACAAATTGCTCGCACTACCGAGGCTTCCAAAGACAAGCTCGACCCTGTGTCATTTCAATCGCGCCTCTCCACTTTGCCACGTCGCGCGCGCTTCACTGTAAGCCAGGCCCTCTCTGCCTTAGCTGCACAAGCGCCTTCGGAAGCGGCGGATAAACCAACTCTGCTGAAACTTGCGGAACACATCGCTGTTCGTTTCGCGCTGGAAAGCTACGAAAATGGCGATATCGAAGTAAACGCCGTACGCCAGGTTTTGGACGAGATGAGCCTGGAGCTGGATGGCTTGCGAAAGATTCTGGGCGTGTACGAAGAGAAGATGGCTCGCCACGGCATTGAAGTTCAGTCGCACGTGGACCTTCTAGCGCAACAATTTTGGAATCAAGTGGGAGATGACAAGAAAAAAGCAGTGCTTGAATCCGCGGAGGCTTGGTGCGTTCCTCCGGCTAAGGTCCGGGAATACATTGAAAAATTAGTGCAGAAAGGCGAAACAGCCGCGGCGATCGCGGCCCTTAGTAATTATGCAAAATGTGTCACAAACAAATCGCCCGAGCAGCGCCGCCAGACCGCCATGGGTCTAGCCGAATTAGCAAGCCTCTACGCGAAAATCGATGAGCGCTTGCTGGTGGACACCATCCGGCAAGTTGGCGTGCAGCTCACCGAAGAGCGCGATTCGGAATTGCAAAGCCTGATGAGCGCGGCCTTTGTGCGATTGTCGCAAGAAGCCTCCAATAAACGTTCCTACCAGGCGATCCAGCGTTCCGTTGAATTGATGGAATACGTCGAGTCAGAGCGCCCGGGACTGGGAAAAAATCTGCGTCCGAGAATTGCCGTTGAGAATAGGTTGCCGGACTTTATTGAGGAAGCGCTAAGAACGGGCAACGTCCCAAGCGGATTGATGGATCTTCTGCGCCGCATGCCTGTGGCGGCGTCCGATCATCTGGCCGGACGATTCAGCCGCTCGGGCTTTCGCGATGATTGCGATTTATTAATCTCAATGATGCAAGTGCTTGGGCCGGAAGGTCTGCAACATCTGCGCGAGCAGCTCTGTAAGGGCGGACCTGCGGAGGCAATCGACGCGATCGGTCTCTTGATGCGCATGGACGCGAGCATCGTGGAAGAAGTGCTTCCGGGAAGAATGTCCGAATGGAAGCGCTCCACACACGACAGAATCGTGAGGCAGATTTCGTCCAGCGGTGCGGTGGATCGGGGCCGCTTGTTGCTTAGACTTTTTGACGAGCTCGACGTTTTGGTCCGTCCGCTGGCGCTCGATGAGGTCGGAATGAGCGGCGAACAGCTGTCTGACATGCGTTTATTACGGCTGGCGGAGGGCGACCTGCCGGCGGGCGGTACCGAGTATCTGCAACTTAAGGCTATCGAAGCGCTTGGCCGTCTGCGTACCTCCGGCGCGGAGTCTGTTCTGCGCAAGATTGCCGAGGCGCGCAAGGCTTTTCGCTGGGCCAACGCTAATGAGTTGAGACTTGTGGCCTCGCAAGCGATGGAGAAAATTGACCCGGAATGGGTACGCCAGTTTATTCCGAAAAGCGGTCTAAGCGTTGCAGAACTTTCGATTGAACCACTCGACGCCGATCCAAATTCTCCCGCGATTAGGCAGCGACGTTATCCGCGGTTGCGCCTGGAACATGCGGTGTCCGGGATGACCACGAATTTGAAAGAAAATTGGAAACTCGATATACCGGAAATGACTTTAAGCGGCGGCGTCGCGATTTGCGAGCAGAGCCTGCATCCCGGCAGCGTGGTGGGAATGAAACTGAATACAGGCAAAAAGGCATTGAAAGCGCAGACCATCGTTCGCGACGCCAACACGCAAGCGCGCGCGTTCGAAGTGGTGGATATGGATCTTGAAGAACGAGCCAAATTACGAAAGCTTCTCGTTCAATTGGGAAGCGTTCAAAAGCAATCTACGCCACAGGAACGGACTCGTCGCTCTACGCGCACAATCACCACCACCAACCAGAGCTAAGACATGGCCACGATGATGGCCGCGTTATCGAACGAGCGGGCTTTAATCATCCCAGACACGTGTGACTCTTCATTCTGCTTCGGTGCTCCCCGGCGCAGACCCAACAGCAGAAGCGTCGTCACGCTAGTTAGACAAAGCGGTAATCCGGATTCCGACGCCTAACGCATCGCCATATTCGCACCTTAGCCATTCGAGCTCTTGGACCAGTGTTCTAGGAGCTTCAAGCGCCGATCAGAGTAAATCGCGGGACCTAGCATCCTACCCGGTAGACAAGCCGAATCTCGCACGTTAAAGTAATTCTGAATTGTCTCCGCGACTCACCACAAAAATATTTCCGCTGCTATTCATCGTTCTTCTATCCATTGCCGGCGCCGCGCAAACCAGCAAACCTCGCGCGCCAGTGCCTATCTTCGAGGACATTGCCGCCCGCGCCGGCCTTACCGGCTCTCCTATCGCCTCGCCCGAGAAAAAATACATCGTCGAATCGATGAGCGGTGGTGTCGGCTTCATCGACTGCGACAACAGCGGCAATCTCTCCGCGCTAGTGGTCAACGGTTCCACCGTCGATCGCTACAAACAAGGTGGCGACCCCATGGTCACCCTTTACCGCCAATCTTCTCCGCTGAAATTTGAAAATATCACCAAGCAAGCTGGCTTGACTCGCAAAGGTTGGGGCATGGGCGTCGCCGTCGCCGATTTCGACAATGATGGCTTGCCCGACATATTCGTCACCGGCTACGGCGGAAACGCTCTCTACCGGAACCGCGGCAATTGCACTTTCGAAGATGTCACGGACAAAGCCGGCGTGCGCGGCAGCGGTTTCATGACCGGCGCAGCCTGGGCTGATTATGATAAAGACGGCTTTGTCGATATTTTCGTCGCGCGCTATGTGCACGTCGATCTCGACAATGTCGCCGCCTTCGGCACCTGCAAATTTCGCGGCATCATAGTGCAGTGCGGCCCCTGGGGCATGATCGGAGAAACCGACTTGCTCTATCATAATCGCGGTGACGGCACGTTCGAAGAAGTTTCGAAGAGAGCCGGTGTGGACGATCCCAACGCCTATTACGGCCTGGGCGTGGTGTGGGGCGATTACGATAACGACGGCTGGCCTGACCTATACGTCGCCAATGACGCTGGTCCAAATTATCTTTACCACAACAATCACAACGGCACGTTCACCGATGTGGGTATGCAATCCGGCACAGCCCTAAGCGCAGAGGGCGACGCGGAAGGCTCCATGGGCGTGGACTTTGGCGATTACGATCATGACGGCCGCCTCGATATTTTCGTCACCAACTTCATGGACCAGGAAGATAACCTCTACCATAATCTCGGCGCCACGGGCTTTGATGAAGTCAGCTGGAAAGCCGGAGTGGCCGCGTCCAGCTATCCTTACGTGAAATGGGGCACTGGATTTTTCGATTTCGATAACGATGGCTGGGTCGATCTATTCGTCGCCAACGGCCACGTGTATCCGCAAATGGATTCCCTGGAATCCGGCGCGCGTTATCGCGAACCGCTTCTGCTGCACATGAATAATCACGACGGCACATTCACTGATTCCGCCGCCGCAGCCGGTCTCAACGCGATTCCGCTTGCCTCCCGCCGCGGTGCAGCATTTGCCGACGTCGCCAACGACGGAAACATCGATGTCTTATTGTTGAACGTAGGCGAACCACCTACGCTCCTCATGAATCATGGTGTTCCCGGCAATCATCGCGTGAAATTTAAACTGGTCGGCACCAAGAGCAATCGTGCGGCGGTTGGCGCGCGCGTCACCGTGCGCGCCGGCAAGCTTGTGCAATTCAACGAAGTCCGCGGAGGCGCAAGCTATCTCTCGCAAAACGACCTGCGCTTGCATTTTGGTTTAGGAAAAGAATCAAAGCTGGATTCCGTGGAAATCCAATGGCCCAGCGGAGTAGTGGAAAAACTGCAAAATGTCGAGGCCGACAATATTTACACGCTAGTCGAAGGGAAGGGAATCCGCGATACGAAGCCGCTCACGGCGCCATGAAGTACTCCCGGGACCCCGCGAAGTGGGATAGAGCCGCTTTCAAGCTCTACGCGAACATACTTTCCACCGCACAAAAAGAAAGGCGCCCTCGGATCCCAGGACGAGGACGCCTCTTACGTCTAGGCCTAGGCCCAAATTCCCGCGCGACTAGAAAAACAGCTTCAAACCAAACTGCCATATTCGAGGATTATGCGCAGCCGCCGGCTGTAGGAACCCACTTCCGAAGCAGGAAGGGTCGCCAGCGGAATTGTTGGCTCCGCCAACGCATGTCATCGTATTGTTGGCGTCGGTTCCGCTACCTGTCGTGCTAGCCGTGGGATTGTTGCTCGCCCACTGCGTGTGATTGAACACATTGAATGCTTCGGCCCGGAACTGCATGGATACAGACTCGTGAATCGGAATATTTTTGTACAGTGCCATATCGAAATTCAGCCGGCTGGGATTATTCAGAAAATTTCTGCCGCTATCGCCAAAGGTTAAGCCCGTCGGCGCCGAAAATGCCGCCGGATTATAGAGCAACGGACCGGCGCCACTGGCGGCCGCGGCAGCAATGGCGGCTGCGGATGGTTTACTATAAGGACTGACTCCAGGAACCAAGTCGGCATAAGAGCCATTCGTACCTACTCCATTTGCCACGCCCGCATTGTCCCCAAAGATGCCGTACAAAACACTGAAGGGCTGACCTGTGTTGAAAGACGTGATGCCCGAATACACCCAGTCGCCTAGGACTCGCTTTACCCATCCCGTTTCATGGAACGACGGAATATTGTAAACGTAGCTGAACGTGACAATATGGCGCTCATCGAAGTTTGAACTCGCCCGGTTCGCCCGCAAATCGTACGAATTCACGAAATTCTGATCTCCCCAATCGGAGGCATCATCTATCGAATGGCTGTAGGTATAGGACAACGATACGATTAAGGGTGCAATCGTCCGTCGAATGGATACTTGGAGTGAGTTGTAACTTGAATCGGCCCCATAGTATTTTCTCGTTATGTCGCCATACCCCACAAAAGGACGAAATGGGGACGGGTCGTTACCGCAAGCGACGTTGAAGTTATTTTGTACGCTTTGCGGAGAATTAGTGATCGGAGTAAGTGGATTACCATTAACGAGTCCGCTGGTACAGTCTGACTGCGTGAGTGTCTGCCCAGGCATATACGGATTTTCTGAAGCGGGAGTCGGCATCAACTGGTTTTCATCCAACTGTAGTGCTAAGTGAGTTCCTTTACTTCCCACGTATCCTACCTGTACCACAGTATTCCTCATCACTTGCCGTTCGAGGCTTAAATTCCACTGCTGCATGTAAGGCCAAACGGCGTGATTTGGAATCGCAGTTACATTCAGCGGATAAGCCAGCGCACCGCTGCCACCGATGCAGGTATAGCCGCTGGGCTGCGTGCAACCGTTAACTCCCGCAGCAATGTTCGGCTGCTGAGGATTGAGCACGAACGGGGGACTACCTTCCAACGATTCGCTGTTGGCTTCGTTTCCATTTCCGTGGTCAAAGAAGATCCCGTATCCTCCGCGTAGCGAGGTTTTTCCGTCCCCGAAAATATCCCAAGCGAAACCTACTCTAGGCGCGGGATTAAACAGGTGACCTTTCATGCATCCGCGAGGAATTCCGGGGCCGCCGCACTGTACGATTCCGTTGTACAAAAAAGGCGCATCAGCGGCATTTGTCGGCATAAGAAATGCCCCGGTATTCGGGTTAATCAACGCGCCTGACCCCATGGGGTCAAGCGCGGGTTCATTAGCCATAGTCCAGACGGAAGGTTCGAAGTTGAATGTGTTTTTCTCTTTTTCGTAATAAGTCCCGAACAGACTCAGCCGCAGCCCTAAGTTTAGGGTCAGCCGCGGAGTGACGTGAAAGTCATCCTGGATATAAGGTTCCACGAATTGATACCTGCTGTAATATTTCGGCTCCGCATTCGCTTGCGAAAATGTAGAAATGTTTCCGAGCAGAAGGTCCGCGAAGGCATTTCCTGTTGAGACCACACTATTCGAGGCATCAAAAGTTAAAGCGCCTTGCAGTCCGATGCTGGAATTCTCGTTCTTTTGCGCAATCACCGCATAAGCCCCAAATTTTAAAGTGTGTTTGCCGATGATCTTGGTAACGTTGTCTCGCAGGGTATACGTCGGATTGGAATTGTTCCATGGCTCATCCGAAGGGTCTGCTGTAAATCCCGATCCGCCCGGCCCGTACGCCTGATTTCCCGTTACTGTCACCGTCGGCAGCTTTCCTCCGAACTCAGGAAAAATGCCTGTCATATCCATCGTAGATGGGCGCTGGAACGGACCTTGATTGGTGAGAGAAATGTGATCGGCGGTGTAGCTGAATACGAACTCGTTCACTAATGTGGGGGAAGCGGTGTATATAAGCCGAGCTACGGCGCTCGTGGTCGGCCCCACAAACTTTGTCGAAATCCCAGGCAGTGTTGCGTTGGACCACAACGTAGTCGGGGTGACCGTGTTCCACGAATCGTGAATGTAGTGGAACATTCCCCGCAGGTTGCTGCTGAAGTTGTGGTCCACGCGCAGAAGTTCTTCGCGCCAATAGGTCGGTTGCGCTGCTGATACGTTCAAACACGCACTAATCGGAGAAGAACAGCCGGTGGTGGCATTCGGAGCTGGGATTTCCGCAAGGATTGCTTGCGCGTTCGGGTTTAGAGGCGTCGGTATCGAGGTTCCACCGCCCGGAAGATTCGGACAATCAGCAAATGAGGCCGTTCCACCGATGTTTTCCGGGCAGACGTCGCTGAAATTGCCCATGCGCTCCGCATTGGACGGAACCGGAATATTGAAAACGGTCGGAACGTTTTCTATCCTCCACTCTTCAGACCAGAAGAAGAAAGTCTTGCTCTTTTCAGTATTGTAGTGGCCCGGAATGAAGATCGGCCCTCCGATCGTATAGCCAAAATCATTTTTCCTGTAAGGTGGCACGCTCGTGGCAAAGTAAGGCTTTGCGTTGAAAATATTATTGCGGTTGAATTCGTATATATCCCCATGAAAAGAATTAGTTCCGGACTTCAGTTCCGTCTCTACCGTTCCAGAAGCATTGCGCCCATACTCCGCGCCGTAATTCGAAGTCAACACCCGCACTTCTTGGATCGAGTCGATGCTGGGAAACACGTTCAACGAATTGTTGCTTCCGTTGTCCATGTCGTCGCCGCCGTCCACTTCCCAGTTATTGTTTTCGCCACGGCCTCCGTTCACGGAAAAAACCGTATTGCCGGCAATCCCTACGGTTCCTTCATCCTGTCCCGTCTGGTTATTCACTCCGGGCGTCAACGTAATGAGTTGCGCGAAATCGCGTCCATTCAACTGTAATTGCGAGATCTCAGTCCCGGTCAGAACTCCGCCTACTTGCGCGGATTCCGTCTCCACCTGGGCCAAACCGGTCCCGACTACCGTGACTTCGCTTGTGACACTCCCTACAACAAGGGTCACGTCCACTTTTGCGGTTTGCCCGACCCGCAAGGCCACACCCTTGGCATCGTATTTGTTGAATCCTTTCGCTGTGACGGAAATGTCGTACTGGCCCGCCGTTAGGTAAGGAATCACCCAATTGCCGTCAGTGTTCGTCGTCACCGTCTTGTTCACGCCGACGGTCTGATTGCTGACCGTCACATCCGCTCCCACCACCACCGCTCCCGTGCTGTCGTGGACCGTTCCGGTGAACGTTCCGGTGTCCTGCGCGAACACCGCGCCCGCCGCGCATAGGATGAAAGCGGATATGCAGAAAGCGATGCGGATAAGTTTCATTGCCATCTCCGTTGCGCCAAGATCAAGAAGGTGTACTTCTGCAATGCGTCCGCTCGCAGCGCGCGATTTCGGACGCTTTTGAAAAAAGAAGATACTCCAAAAACTCGCTGGAAGAGTCCTGAAAATGTGCCTGGGCACCCCACCCACGCCTTTTATTAAATTTATTAAAACGAATTAAATATTCATAGCCTCCCCATGTCAAGCGAAAAAACGCGACCCTGGTGTGCAGGCCGTCCTCATAAGCTTCATTAGCCGGCCTAGGTGGGTCTGCTCGGAGTAATAGCAAGTCTGGGAGCGCTGCAGGGATGAATGTATATAATGCCCGCGTCACTTTCGGGAGGAACGGCCATGAAATCCATTGCGACCCGCACGGTCTTGATAGCCCTGGGCATCTCGCTAATGTTGGGGTGGTACGCGCATCGCAGCCAAACTGTTGTTGCGGCCCAGGAACGTGCCGCCGTTAAAGCCACTCGCCTTTACACCGGTGCCGACGGGCTCAGTCACGTCGAACAGGTCGAGGTGAAATTTTTTCCGGTAACCGGAGCCCCGCCAACCGTGGAGGAATCCGAGCACATGCTGACCACCAAATCGTATGTGGTGCGCTTGGCTCCCGGCTTTTTTGAGGATTGGCACAACGCGGACGTGCGCCGCTACGTGATACCAGTCAGTGGCGATGCAGAAATTGAGGTCGCCGGCGGCCAAAAGTTTTTAGCCGAGCCCGGACGAATCTATCTCGCCGAAGACCTCACCGGCAAAGGCCATACTTTTCGTGTAGTGGGCGCGAACGACTGGGTCGCCCTCTTCGTTGATTTCCCCCAGTAGTCAAATATGCCCCAAGCATCCACCTATTCCACATCCGCACAAATTTCAGCGGACTTATTTCACGGAATTCTGGCCGTCGCCGCCCCTTACTGTTAGTACAAGTTGGAATCCCGCACGCCTCTTGCGATACCATTGAACTGTTCTACGTTCATCGAAAAGGCGGAGTTACTTGGAAACGTTTGCTCGAAACTTGCGCTACACCTTGCGTATGATGGCTCGGGCGCCCGGTTTCACGGCTCTTGCAATTGCCACGCTGGCCCTTGGCATAGGCGCGAATACAGCGATCTTCACCGTGGCCAATTCCCTGTTGCTCCGGCCGCTCGCTTATAAAGATCCTGGCCAATTAGTTCGCATCAGTACCAAACGTGACGGCGCTTGCTGCGTCTCGCTCCCGTATTTCACGCTGCTATCCGATACGAATCATTCTTTTTCCGGCGTAACGGCATATCAATTCGAAACGGTCAACGTGGCTGGTCGCGAAGGTGCCGAGCAGATAGACGCGGAGCGTGTCACTGGAAATTTCTTCGAAGTTCTCGGCGTAAAGCCTCTCGCAGGACGTGCCTTCAGCGTCGAAGACGATCAGCCCGGCGGCAATCAAGTCGTAATGATCGGATACGAATTGGCTTCGCGGCTTTTCGGCAATGCGCAAAGCGCAGTCGGCCAGCACCTCGCGGTCGATTCCAGGGACTACACGATCGTCGGGGTACTTCCTCCGAAATTCGGCGTGCGCTTGCTCGGCCGCCAACCTGAAATTTGGATCACTCACCTCATCGACTTCAGCATGACCACGCCCGCTCGCGTCAATATCGGAGGCATGTATTACGAAGCTATTGGCCGCTTGCGTCCCGAAGTTACACCGTCACAGGCGCAAGCCGAAACCGAGGTTATCTTTCAGCAGTACAAACACGCTAAGCCGGGCAATTTTGACGCGACTTCGGATGTCGCCATGACCGTCGGCGACCTTCAAGCGAATCTGGTCGCTAACGTCCGTCCGACGCTTCTGATTCTTTCGGCCGCCGTGGGCTTCGTGCTCCTGATCGCGTGCGCCAACGTGGCTAGCCTTCTACTTTTCCGCGCGATCGTCCGGAGAAGAGAATTCGCTGTTCGCAGCGCTATGGGAGCGCCACGCGGTGCCATGGTTCGCCAGCTTCTAACCGAGAGCGTGTTGATGGCCGTGTTGAGCGGCGGCCTGGGAGTTCTGTTCGGCCTTCTCGGCACCAAGTTTCTCGCCACATTCACGCAAACGAATCTCCCTCAAGTGGCCGATGTACCGATGGATTTGCGTGTTCTTGCTTTTACTTTGGCAATTTCTGTCATCAGTGGAATTTTATTTGGACTCACGCCGGCGCTTCAGCTATCCCGCCCTAACCTCGCGGGGATGTTATCTGACGAAGGCCGTGGGTCCGCGGGAAACCGCGGGCGAAGTCACGCGCGCAGCATAGTCGTTGCGGCGCAAGTTGCGCTTTCCATGGTGCTACTGATCGGTTGCGGCCTGTTGGTACGCAGTTTCGTGCGTCTGCGCACCGTGGACCCTGGATTCGACGCGAAGAACACGCTCACGGCGCAAACATTTCTGTCGCCGACTAGTTATCCCGATCAACTAAAGCGCATCGCTTTCTATCAAGACGCGCTTCAGCGTCTGCAATCGATTCCGGGAGTGCAAGCTGCCGCCATTTCCACCGCGCTGCCCGTTCATCCTACGCACGGGACGCCCGCTCGCTTTGGAGGGGAGCCGGAAGTGGAACTTGGCCGTCGCACAGTTGTGCTGATCGAATCGATTAGTCCCGACTATCCTAAAGCGATGGGCGTGCCGCTGACCGCAGGCCGCACTTTCGTCGCAAGCGATGACGCAACTTCAGCGCCGGTTGTAATCGTGAATCAATCCGCGGTTCGTCGCTTCTGGCCTAGCCAGAATCCCATAGGCAAACAAGTTTGGGTGGGAAGAATGCCTGCCAGCCAGGTTGTAGGCGTGCTCGGAGATATTAAAAACGATAGTCTCGCTGCGGCGTCTCAGCCCGAAATATTTTTGCCGTATCCGCAGCTCGCATCGTCCACGCTTTACATCACGTTGCGCACCACCACCGATCCTCACAGCGTAGCTTCCGCCCTGCGCGCCCAAATCGTTGCGGTGAATCGCGACCAGCCAATCACTGATATTCAAACGATGCAGGAGCGCCTTGAGGCAGCGAGCGCCCAAACGCGTTCGATGATGTGGTTGATCGGAATATTTTCAGCGACGGCGCTGATTCTTGCCGTGGTGGGAATCTATGGTGTGATTGTTTATTCCGTCGCCCAGCGGACCCAGGAATTGGGCATCCGCATCGCTTTAGGTGCGTCTAGTGCCGATATTCTTAAACTCGTAATCGGAAATGGTCTCAGAATAGCCGCCGCCGGAACCGTCATAGGCTTGGCAGCTTCATTCGCTCTCACGCGACTGATGGCCAGCCTGCTGTATCAGACCAGCGCAACCGATCCAATTACCTTTGTGGGGAGCGCCGTCGCCTTCGCCGCTGCAGCGGCACTGGCCAGTTACTTACCGGCGCGTCGCGCTATGCGCATCAATCCCACCGACGCGCTCCGCTCGGCATAACCGCCTAAGTTATTGCAGTTTCGCGTATTCAGCTTTGGCTTGCTTCAGTACAGGAACGTCCGGATCCGCGTCTTTCCACACCGCAAAAAAATCCTGATACGCAGCGCGCGCTTTCCCTGCATCGCCCGCCATCGCCAACGCGCGCCCCAAACCCAAGTGCGCCAGCGAGCCAACCACGGAATTCTGCACAACCCCCCGATGGTCCAAAATTTTCTGAAATTCCGCCGCCGCGTCGTTACCCTCATGCAGCATCAGATAAGCTTCGCCACGTACATAAACGCTGTGAAGTCTTCTTCCATTGGCAAGATCGTAAGGAAGAACCGGCTGCAGGATTTCCACTGCTTTGCCCGCGTTGTTGCGATCCAACTCAATAGCTGCGCGAATGGTGGGAAGGTCATACAGATTTTCCAAGCCACCCGAAGGCCGCTCTTTGGCCACCTCGCCTGCAAGCGACTCGGCGCGAGCCGCATCTCCCGCCAGCGCCAGCGCGTACGCCGCCTGAACTTTCACACCCATTGACGAATCGATGTCCAACGCCGCTTTGGCGGCCTTGTGGGCTGCAGCCGCATCGCCCACAAAACCATCCATCAGGGCTTGGAGGGCCATGGTAGAAGCCGCAGACTCTTTCTTACCTACGCTTTCAGACGCTGTGACAGAGCGCTGAAATAACGCTCGGGCTTTTTCCATATGGCCGTACGAAGTCTCTGTAGTCGCTTCTATAGCTATTCCGGCCGGAGCTATCACTGGCGAAAAGTTCTCAATCAGCGACACTTCGTGCGACATCGTGGGCGCGTCGTTCTGCAAGTATGCAACCTGGTACAGAGCGATGTGCAGGCTTGGTACGTCGAGCTTCTGTGCGATCGCTTGGTTGGCCGTCGCTTTGGCCTCGTCCAAGCGGCCGAGTCCCAGATAAACGAAAGCAACTTGAAACCAGTTAATGCTCTCGCCAGGAGAGAGCCGGTGCCCTTCCAACGCTTCCGGCAAAGCCTTTTCCCATTGGCCGAGAGCGGCGTACTCTACGGAAAGGTTTCCATGTGGAATCGAATCACGCGGATAGGTCTGCGTCCAGAGCTGGTAAACCTGGATGGTCTTCTCAGAATCCCCCGTCACATTGTTGTAGTAGTGTGAATCGATGTAAAACCTTTCAACCTCGCTGGCGCGCTCTCGTAAATCGTAGGCCTTCTTGGTGTGCTCAGCTCCGATTTCCTTTTCGCCAAGATTGCTCTCTACTTGCCCCAGCACCGCATAAGCCATGGCGAAATTTGGATCCAGCGTGACCGCCTGCTTGAAGAAAGGCGCCGCCACATCTTCCCCTTTGTTTGCGCGCGCTTGTATTCCCAGGCTGAAAGCCTTCAGAGCCTCCAGCGACGGCGTGGTCGCTTCCGCGATCGGCGTGTTGTATTTCTGAATCGAAGCTAGAGATTCGCCGAGTTTTCCGCGCATCTCCTCAGCTACTTTTCCCAGCGCACCCAGCACCTGATTTTTGTCTGTCGCCTCCGTCTGCGCCGTAGCCAGTGTCTCGCCCGAAGCGCAGTTCACCGCATTCAAAATCAAGCTGTAGGTGTTGCCGATCTGCGCAATCGATCCATCCAGCACCGCCGCGCTCTGCGTTCGCTGGCAGACTTGCCGCGCCAGATCATTCGTCAAACGCGCCGTCGGCTGCTGGCCCATGAACTTAAGCTGTTGTCGTATCTGCTGCTCGGAAAGTATGTTCAGGAAAGGTGATTGCGCGAGTTGAGCTGCCAATCCCTGCCGAAGTGCGTCATCAAACACCGGATCGCCGGTTGTGTTAGTGAAGTCCGAGAGAACAATAGAACCTTTCCCCGTCAACTTCGGTGCGCGATGCAGAAACGAATACCCCCCAAGAGCCAGCGCCGCAATCAAAATAGCGGTCCCCGCCAAAATCGGCCACCGGCGGCTAGGCACCGCAATAGCGGACACGTTAGTTGTATCGGCTAACATCGCGCCGCTCGCGCCCATCGCCGAAAATGTGGCAGCGCTGATCCCGCTCGGAGGTGTCGCCACCGCAACCGCAGGCGTCCCACTCATCGGCGAGTGTTGATACACGGCAGCCTCGCGGGCCGCGCCCGATGACGACGTCGGCATCACCGCCGCCGAAATCCGGCTCGAATCCGTATCCCGCTTCAGTCGCGCCAGATCCGTGCGCAACTCCGCCGCATGTTGATAACGCATGCGCCGGTCTTTCTCCAGCGCTTTCGAGATCACTTCTTCCAGCCGCGCCGGAATATCCGGGTTCAAACGCACCGCCGGCACCGGAGCCTTTTCCAGAATGGAGTTGAAGATTACCGCTGTGGTATCGCCGCGGAAGGGAAGCGCGCCCGTAGCCATTTCGTACAGCACCGCGCCAAAACTAAAAAGGTCACTGCGCGCATCCAACTCTTCGCCGCGCGCCTGCTCCGGCGACATATACGCCACCGTGCCCAAAGTCATTCCCGGACTGGTCAGATGTTCCTGGTCCACCGTCACATCCGCGTCTTTCGTCGCGAACGCGTTCGTCGCTCCGCCAACGCGCAGCGATTGCTTCGCCAAACCGAAATCCAGAACCTTGGCATGCCCGCGCTGCGTCACGAATAAATTCGCCGGCTTGATGTCGCGATGCACGATGCCCTTTTCGTGCGCCGCATCCAACGCGTCGGCCACCTCCACGCCAAGTTCCAGCAGCATATCGATGGGCATTGGTTTGCCGCCAATGCGATGCTTCAGCGTCTGCCCCTGCAACAGTTCCATTACGATGAAGAATCGCCCATCCTGCTGCCCAATTTCGTGAATCGTGCAGATGTTCGGATGATTTAGCGCCGAAGCAGCACGAGCCTCGCGCTGAAACCGTTCCAGTGCGTAAGGATCGCGTGCCAGATCTTCCGGTAGAAATTTCAACGCCACGCGTCGGCCCAGGCTGGTGTCTTCCGCCTCATACACTACGCCCATGCCTCCGCCGCCAAGTTTTTCAAGGATACGGTAATGCGAAACTGTCTGCCCGACGAGCGAATCCGCCATTGTGGCGACCATCTTAGGGGCTCAACCTCGGTGAGTCAACGAAGACACGAAGACTGTCGCTGCAAAATGAGAATGTCCGGTTTGTGCCGAGTAGAAATGTCCGCTTTCATGCATGGCCGAGGGCCCCATGGAAACGGAGCGAATCGCGTTGAGCCAACGAGAACGGGACCGATTGAAAGTGTTGCACGAGGTACAGCAGAAGCAGTTGTTTTGGCAATGAGCGAGGCCGGATCCGCCATTTGGGGCACATCTTAGGTTGCCATGGGGAACAAGTCGCGTCACGAAGCCGCGTCTCAGATGCGCTAGAATTCAGCGTCTTCTACAATCCGCGGCAAAGTAATCGACTCTACATCAAGTCTTCGTGTAGTCCGCGTGCTGGTCGTCAAAGCGAATTTTCCTTTCGGCGTCCCCAGCGAGTAAGAATGAGGCGTAGTAATAACCGTAGGGAAGTACGTGCGCTCCGCCATCGATTAGCTCTTTCTTCAGGCGTTCATGAAGTTCGGGCAGCTCCGACCAATGCACCTTCGGATTGTCGTGATGTTCTAGGTGGTATCCGATATTGAACATGGTCATGTTGAAAAATTTAAGTAGAAAAATGTTGGAATGGCCCACCGGCCTCTCCGCCGTCTTTTGTACGCAGCCCACGTGTTGCACGTACATTCCCGGACCCATTACCCAAACGTTGGCGATCCACTGTGGCAGCACCCACAGCCATATCGCCATGATCGGATCGATCCAGAACGGAATTGACCAAAGCGCGGCGAAGATGGCGAATTCAGAAAGCGCTTTGCGCCGCAGCGTCGGGTGCGAAATCAATTCCTTGCGCAGGTGGACCATGTACCGCCATGGCCAATGTGCCAGCACGTAGCGTTGAAAGCTTTCAAAAGAGCCGTCGGCATTCCGTTTTGGAAGAGTCCAATCTCCGTTGCCGAGCAGGTTGGCGTGGTGAACCGTGTGGGTGTACTCCCAAAAGAATGATGGCCAAGCGCCCGAAAATGTCCAGAATCTGCCGAACCATCGATTCATGAAAGGCGAAGTAAAAATCCGGCGATGCGAATGGTTGTGAAAATTGACGCCGACGTTAATTCCCGAAATCCAGCCCAGCAAAATCGCCGAAGCTGCCACAAAGGCCCCTCGGGACCACGGGCCCGTGATGCCCACAAGCTTGGGATGCTTGTAAAACCAGAACGCGCCAGCATACGCAACCAGACAAGCGATGTGGAAGATCACGCAGTGCAGGTCTTGCGGATGAGCGAGGAGGTGCCCACGGTTTGACTTCGCGGAAGCCGTCCCTTCATCTCGACTCACACGAACCTCATTGCAGTAACGAACGCCAGGACCGTGATTCCCAAACTCACCCAAGGCCCCCAAAACATCGCTCCACCGATAATTGCGATCGCAAAAAGAGGACAGAAAGATCTCCCCATCATAAGCCCAGCATTCGACACAAACGTGTGTGCTCGACGCTTCATCTTGCCCTCTTTTCTCTAGGGATTAGTTTTTACGTGTTGCGCGACTATTTGTAGCGAGAAAGAACTCCCGGTCCACTGTCTCATTAGCGGTTGGTTCCAGTTCTCAAGCTGACCAATACGCTCGGCGGTGTCTTCCCGAGCGACGGTTTCGCTCTAGGTCCCCCCATTTTCATCCAGACATCCTGCTAGCAAGCCGTCCGGAAAACTGTCCAATAAGAGACACTTTTCGATTCGGCACTGATTGGACTGCTTTACGAGCGGAAACCCACGCAAGCGGTGAATTGGAAATTCTGGATCTAAACGGGAGTCACAGCGGGGTAGCGTCAAAGCCATAGTGCGAGGTAATAAAAAGTCCACCGCCTCGTACCCTTGTATTCCTACACCCAACTTCCTATTATTGGCGCGATGAAAATTTGGCTGGATAGCGTCCGGAAGCAAGACAGGAGGCGGCAGCCTCAAAACCGGTGTTTTGCTGACCCCGAAGTTAGGCCTCGGAGTTATTCATCACAGAAGTCGCTGGCTCCGACCGGAGTCGCCGGACTACCTCGAACTTTCTCTCGCAAAGTGAAGTTAGCCTATGGTTCGCTCTGCAGAATGGCATTTCTACCCAGTTCTGGCTTAAGAGTAGAAACTATAGAAAACAAACCATTAACCCTTTCCATCCGGGGCCACAACCGCATGTATCGTCTAGCGCGACTTGACACTTTCTCGGGGCCCTTTCCGGCCTTTCTTCGCATTTCCAGCAGATTCATGGCTGCGCTCTTATTCCTCTCGATTGCCGCCACAACTCCCCTCGCGGCGCAAGAACCGACCCTCCCGGAACTCTTCGGCAGGGGAGAAGCGGCCCTGCGCGCCGGCAATTTGGACCAAGCCGAATCTTCCTTCAAACAGGTGCTCGCGCGAGACCCGAACTCCGCTGGCGCCTACGCAAATCTCGGCGTAATCGCCATGCGCCGCCAGAATTGGCCGGCTGCGCTCGACTTGCTGCACAAAGCCGAACACGTCGCACCAAACGTCGCCGGGATACGTCTCAACATCGGCTTGATTTACTACCGCCAGAACGAATTTCATTCCGCGATTGCTCCATTCGAATCCGTAGTGCGCGACCAACCCGACTCCCTGCAAGCCCGCTACCTGCTCGGCCTCTGTTATTTCTTTACCGACCGCTATGCCGACGCAGTCCGCGCCCTCCAGGATTTGTGGCCGCAGGAATCGAATGACCTGAATTATCTCTACGTTCTCGGAAACGCAGCCGACAAAGCAGGGAACGCGGAGCTGCAAGATCGCGCTCTCAGCCGCTTCGTCGAACTCGGACAGAACACCGCCGAATATCACATGTTGATGGGCAAAGCTTTCTTGAACCGCGAGGAAAATGACAAAGCGCTGGCGGAACTCGAGCAGGCTGCGAAATCCGATCCCAATCTCCCCTTCGTGCACTTCAATTTGGGACTCGTTTACCTGGCTCGCTTGGATTTCGACCGCGCCAAAGACCAATTTGAAAAGGACATCGCGCTGGAACCCGACGTAGCCTTCGACTATGACCGCCTCGGCCTCGTGTACATCTACCAGCAGCAGGACGCCAAAGCCGAAGAAAATTTCCGCGAAGGTCTGCGCCGCGATTCCCACCTATCGAGTTCGTATTTTGGTTTGGCGCGCGTTTACCAACACGAAAAGAAGTTCGATCAAGCCTTGTCTGCAGTTGATTCCGCCATAAAAATCGATCCGGACAATCCGAATTATCACAATTTGAAAGGCCAAATCCTCTTACGTGAAGGACATACGCAGGACGGACAGACCGAACTCGCCGCAGCCACCAGCCTGCTCAACGCCAGTCGCGCCCGCCGCCAAAGTGAGCTAAGCGGAGAAGCCCTCCCGCAGCCCGAATTGACCGCGGAACCCAAACCATGACGATATGAGGAAGAATTTTTCGCGGGATGGAACGGGACGCTAGCGAGTTTTTATTGCGAATTCAAGAATCGCTCGACTTCGCGAGCAGTGGGCATCGAAGGCTGCGCTCCAACGCGCGTCACAGAAATTGCCGCAACCGCCGACGCGTACCGAGCAGCCTGCACCGGCGCCGCTCCGGACAGAAGACTAACAGCGAACCCCGCATTGAACGCATCCCCCGCCGCTGTAGAGTCCACCGCCTTCACGGCAAAGGCCGGAATCATCTCCCGCGTTCCGCCGCCCGTGGCCAGAAAAACACCCTGCGAGCCCATCTTGATCAAAACGTTCTTTGGCCCGCGCTCTAAAAGCAATTCCGCGCAACGCGCCGCCGTAGCGGGAGTCACCGGCTCATTCGCACTAAGGCCGCAGAGAATGCGCGTCTCGCTCTCATTCGGCGTGATCCACGTAGCGCATTGCAACAGTCCTTTGGGAAGCTCGCGCGCGGGAGCGGGATCTAGCATCAACGGAATTTTATTCTTGTGAGCAAAAACTGCCAGCGTCTCCATGGTGATCAGCGGAATTTCCAGTTGCGTCAAAAACATCTCTGCCGTGCGCAGCACTGCGGAGGCCCGCGTTATGTCTTTCGGCAGCAGCTTCTCATTCGCTCCCGGCACAACAACAATATTGTTCTGCCCATCGTCGCCAATATTGATCAACGCCACGCCGGACGAGCCTCTCACCGTCCCGACTGCCTTTACGTTTACTCCCGCTTTGCGCAACGCGCCCCTCAGCGCGGAGCCAAATGAATCGTCGCCCACTTTGCCAACCATGCTCACCGGGTACCCAAGCCTGGCCACGCCAACAGCTTGGTTGGCCCCCTTTCCGCCAGGGAAAGTTGAAAAGCTGCGGCCCGTGAGAGTTTCCCCCGGTAACGGCACGCGCTCCGCGTTCCCAACGAGATCCAAATTTATGCTGCCAACGACAACGATGAGCTTACGCACTCGAAGCCATCCGTTTCGCGGCGATGGGAGGGGCGAGCAGAAATATGCACAGAAAAATATTCGGAGAGATGATTGCAGGAATAATCATTGGAATGCGCGAAAATATATTCCGCCGGATGGTGAGAAAATAAGTCACTCGCCTGCCCGTTTCCTTTCGTTATTTTTGTGCGTGGTCTGTGTCCGCCGCAACTTTTCCAGACGACGATCTGTAAACATACTGGAAATATCCGGTCACCAGGATCATGCCGACGATCCACCATGCCAATCCAACCTTCAATCCGTAGGCCCCCGCTTTCGCGTTGCTTATCGTCAATGAATGTACGCCATCGCGCGCCGGCAGCACCATAGGATAAATACTAAACACAATGCTCGTAAGCATTCCAGTGAGATAGGCGCAAGATGCCAGGAAAGCCCGGCGCTCATTCCGCCCTCGCAACTCGAACCGCACTCCCAAGAGGCCAGCTATCGACAAAATCGGAAAAATGAAGCCCCACGGCCATCTCGAAAAATTTATGCGTAACTGCGGCAGCACCGCGAATGTTACCGCCGTAATTAGGATCGTGAACACAATCACAGTCCACCAAGCTAGGTTCGCGAGGCGTCCAGCCCGCTCGTTCACCACGCCGGTCGTCTTCATGTATACCCACAGCGACCCATGCATGGTCAGTGCGAACAGTGCCAGCACTCCCACAAGTACCGTGTACCAATCCAGAATTCCCGTTTGTTCGCCGAGGCGCCAATTGGTCCACAGCGGCTCGAAAAAATATCCACTTCCATCCAGTGGAACTCCGCGCACTACGTTGCCCAGCGCCGCGCCGTAAAAAATTGCAAGCAGCAAACTCGATGCGCAAAACAAAAAATCCCATAGCGGTATCCAAACCGCGCTTTCAACCTGATTGCGGAACTCAATCGACGCGCCGCGCAAAATCAAAAGCCATAGAACAATCATCAGCGGCAGATAAAATCCGCTGAAGCTCGACGCGTACAGAAGCGGAAAAGCAAAGAATAATGTTCCGCCAACCCCAATAAGCCACACCTCATTTCCATCCCAAACCGGCCCAATACTCGCGAGCACTTGCCGCTTTTCTTCGTTCGTCTTCGCCACCAGCAGATGAATCGCGCCGGCACCGAGGTCAAACCCATCCAGCAGAACATACACAGCGAGCATTATCGCGACCAGACAGAACCAGACTGTCTCCATAGCTCACCCCTCAATCGGCAGCAACGGCCAACGGTTGACGGTTCGATTCTTCCGGCTCAGGGCCATGCTCGATCTCCCGGTAAACCAGAAAGAGAAATAAAATAGTCAGCAGCGCATACACGCCCATGAATCCTAGCAGCGTGAACAACGTATTTCCGCTGGACACGCGCGGCGAGAAGCCCGTTGCAGTCCGCATTAAGCCGAAAATTAGCCAGGGCTGCCGTCCGAGCTCCGCCGTCATCCAACCCGCGGTGTTTGCGATGTACGGCAGGGGCAAACAAAGCATCAAAATCCAAAGCATCCATTGTGAGGTGTACAAACGTCCGCGCCAGAGCAGCCACGCCGCGAGCACCAACACGGCGATAAAAATCGTGCCGAGTCCAACCATCACGTGATAACTGTAATAAAGCAGCGGAATTTGGTCGGGCCACTGGTCTTGCGCAAAACTGTCCAGTCCTCTCACATGCGCTTTCCAATTTCGATAAGTCAGAAAGCTCAACATATTTGGCACGACCAGCGGATTATCCAGCTTGCGCGCGGGCACATCGGGTTGGCCTAAAATTGCAATTGGTGCGCCGTCTTGAGTTTGGAATAATCCTTCCATTGCGGCTAAGGTCGGGGGCTGGAAGTTCGCAATCATTTTTCCCTGCATGTCGCCGGTGGGGGCAAGCTGCAATATTGACGCGACAACTCCCACCAGCACTCCCGCCTTCACAAACGTTTTTCCGTAAGACTCAAAACGCTTGGTCAGCAAATAGAACGCGCCCACTGCAGCCATTACAAAACATCCCGTTTGCATAGCGCCAAGCATGGTGTGCGCGTATTGCCAGAGCGCCCATCTGTTCAACAATAATTTCGAGAAGCTTGATGGCAGAAACTCTCCGTTGAGTCCGCGCGTGTACCCCACGGGGTACTGCATCCAAGCGTCGGTCGCTACGATCAGGTATCCGGATAGCCACGAGCCCAGCCATACGAAAAATCCCGCCCACCAGTGACCGACTCGCCCCAGCCTTTTCTCTCCGAAGAGAAATAAGCCCAGAAAGGTCGATTCCAGAAAAAACGAAAAAATTCCTTCCATCGCCAAGGTTTGCCCGATCACTCCTCCGGCTGTCTTGGAGAACTCGGCCCAATTCGTCCCGAACTGAAATTCCATCGGAATTCCAGTTACCACGCCGAGCAGAAAATTAACGCCGAAGATTTTCGCCCAGAAACGCGCCGCACGGTTGTAATGCTCGTCGCCCGTGCGCAACGCCTTAGTCTTTAGATAAACCAACAGGAGTGCGAGGCCCATGGTGAGCTGTGGGAAGATGTAGTGGAACGTTATGGTAAAAGCGAAATGAACCCGATGTAATCCTAGGGGGCCTTGCATCGCCGTCACCTTACCTTACCAAGCGGGTTTCACCAACCTAGGACTACTCAAACTCAATTCGCCGACAAGTATTCCGAGATGGGGTATTTTTCGATCCGTGCTTTATCGGGATGCCAGAATAACACCACAAGATGCTCAGCGTTTGGCAAAAGCGGTTTGTGGCGAACCCCATTGTTGCAGTAAGTTTCTCCATCGGTTAGATTTGCATCAGGCAGCCCGGGTGGCGGAATGGCATACGCGGGGGACTTAAAATCCCCTGACGCTTACGCGTCGTGTGGGTTCGACCCCCACCCCGGGCACTTAATTTAAAAGACTTACAGGCGGCACGGTTTCTGATGGATTTTCCACAAATGGCACTTTTGTTGTCCTTTGGCTGTTCTTCTCATCGATGTACCTGCTAAGGCTCCGCGCGGCTTCCCGAAGATCCTCTTGTGAAGTGATGTCTCCGGAGGTCATGAGCGATCAGCCCAACGCGCTGCCAACTCCCGGTTAACTGTCGCAACGGCGGCTCCGGTTGAAAGTCCCTCTCGTGAGCCTTCTTGGCCCGCAGGCCTCCGCCTAAGAACGGCATACGCGCTCGCTGTGGCACCGTTGATGTTAATGGCTCGCTGGCCGCGGAAGAACTTCGTCAGATAACTTCGACGAGCGTGCCGAGATCAACCCCGTCAGGAATTCTTTTATTAAGCCATTCCACGATATTTCCCATTTCTAGATTGTCGTGAATATCTTCGAAGGAAATCGTTTTGCCTTGCCCAGGAGCGATTGCCGAATTAACTTGAGATGCGAAAAATGTTAGATCACTCAGTTTTGGTTTGTTTTCGGACATCAGCATGTCTCCTCTTCAGTTGAGTCCCCTATTCATTGAGGCTATCAGAAAATCAACTCCATTCAGTGCAAACGTGGATTCTGCGGAAAACGTTTTTACCGGAAGCAGTAAATTCTTAAACTGTCGGCAAAGCCAACAAAAATGGGCCTAAACGCCTTAAGCACCTTACGGGTGAAACACGAAAAGAAATCCAAGGTCGAGCATGGATCGCCCACCGCTGTCGAATTACACTAATCGCCCGTGACCACGGCAGAGAGATCTCAGGCTAGAACGGGTTGACCTGGGGAAAATGGATGTTCAGCTTATAACAGATGTAGAGAACCAGGATCGCGCCCAGTGTGGAAAAAACGAGGCCGGCGGGATGATATCGTTCGTTTGTCGGGCGTGAAAACATGTGAGTAACGCCGCCACCGATGATCGATCCGAGGATGCCGAGCACGATCGTCCAGAAGATCGTTATGTGCACATGCATCACCGATTTCGCGATAATCCCCGAGATTAGCCCAATAAGAACATACCAGATTAAGTGAAACATACATTACCCTCCATCAAACGTTTTCCGTCGTCATCCTAGTCAACGTCACCGTGGCTGTCTGTACTGTTCGGGACACTCTTCGGAATTGGCCCAATTGCATGTCATATGATTTGCCCGGCACTCTCCACTCAAAGTCCCAACACGCGCGCCCACGGGAAACCCCGAATCTCGCGCACTTTTCTTTTTCGGGTCATTTCAGCCGGAATGCCACCCCTGCGCTCAAGCCATTTTGTAAATTTACGAATCGGATGACAAAGACCGGAGCAGCATAGTCAAAATAAGCTGAAACTACGATTATTACCACAATAATACTTCTGGATTTAGATACAAGATAGTTATATATCTCTCTCCGCAATTCGTGAACTAGAGGATACCCAATGACACTCCATAGAATCATGCTTTCGGGTACGGCGCTTTCATTGGGAATCTTTGGTGGAGCACTAGCGGCATGCGGAATTCAGGCGGCCCCGCGTCAGTCTCCGCCGGATCGATCAATCACAGCACCCAGCGAAACATCTGTTCTTGGAAGATTGCTCACAAATTTGGATGCCGCGCAAACCAAAGTGGGCGATCCGGTTGACATCCTAACGATAGAGGACATCAAATCGGGTCACGATGTTTTGGTAAAGAAGGGTTCCGTTCTCAATGGTCATGTCGCCTTCGTTCAGCCCTATTCAACGAAAGATTCGCGATGCGCTGTTGGAATTCTCTTTGATCGCGTGACGCTTAAAAACGGCGAGCAGGCCGCTCTCAATCTTGTTATTCAAGCGCTTGCTCCGCAAAGGGACGTTAGCTATGACACCCTTGATCACGGGAACGGACTTTCTGGAATCGAGGGTGAGTTGGCTGCCAATGGGCACACCGATGTTACAACGGCAAAAGTTGACGCCCTAGATCACAAAAGCAAAGGAGCGTACAAATTACCAGGTTTTGCTGTCGGAACTCACACCGACAACGGGGTCCACATTTCACTCGTGGTTTCGACATCCGGCAATATTCGATTCGGAAAAGGTATGCAATTCGTCATGCAAACGATAGGCTGACTTCGCTACATCTCATTTCCGCTTCAATACGCCACTACACCGTTACAGGACTCGCAAGCTGAAGACGCGCGATGAAGTTCGCGTTCAGTAGCATCCTCTTCGCAAATCGTTCGCACGGCTTTGGTTCAGATGATCTCAGTCGTGGAGACAGATACGATGAGCTGAACAATCTCACCGGTGTCTCGCAGAGTAGCTCGCGGCCGCGAAGTTTCGTTTATGATTCACTCTCGCGCCTGACCTTTTCGACCAACCCGGAAACCGGCACCGCCACGTTTACTTACGACGCCGATGGCAACGTGGTCTCAAAAGTGTCTCCTGCGGTCAATCAAACCAATCCCAGGGTCACGCAGACTGTTTCGTACCAATATGATGTCTCGGGAAACCTGGTTGTTTATAACGCTGTGCAAAACACGAACCTTACCCTCGTGGGCGCGATCACCAACACCGGCCAGATTATTATGAATCCCGGATTGGACACATTCATAGACATCAACGGAAAGGTGACCCTCAAAGGCAAGGGCACGCTGACCATGAACCCCGGTGGCTTCATCGTAGGAATTGGGACGGCACCTGTTCTAACGAATGCAAGCACTATTCAGGGCGCCGGAAACATCGGCAATGGCAGTATGGGCCTGATCAACACTGGGACGATCCTCGCGAATCAAACCACTTACCCTCTCACTACCGGAGAAGTGCGGATCAATCCCCGGAAGTAGATTTCTGCCCCGCCCTTCGGCAAGTTTTTGCTCTCGCGCTCATCGCCCGAGCTACGGCTCGCCAGGAGCGGCCCTTCGCGCGCAACTCGGCAATCCTTGCGCTGTCGAGGTAGACTTTCGGCCTTCCGAGTTTGATGCCTTTCGATTTCGCGTGTCGCAATCCGGCGCGAACCCTTTCGACAATCAAAGATCGCTCCAATTCGGCGACAGCGCCTAAGACCGTGAAAACCATCTTGCCCATCGGCGTCGAAGTGTCCACGCAATCAATAGGAGCCGAGGCCCAGGCGTTTTCGAGTCTAGAAAGTGCCGTTCTGGGAACAGATGCCTTCCCGAGTCAAAGACAGGTGGGAGATTCGTTTACAATACCAGCATTCTTGGCTTATGAGGTGATGCGATGATGATACTGGGAAGATTTAGGCCCAAGAGTCTCTGCGGAATATTGACCGTGGCCTTGATTACGTGTGGCTACACCTTGGGTCAAACCAGATCAGCTCCGGTAGACCCAGGCGTGCGCGGTGGCGCGTCGGGTGCTGGTGGTCCGCTGCAGGGTCTTACAGCGGACGAGACTGCGTTCTTCCTGGATGGCCAGGCGAGGTTCGCTGAAATCGAGGTTGTAAATAAGGGCGCGAACAACGGTCTTGGTCCGCGCTTTAACTCAAATCAGTGTGTCTCCTGCCACTCGCAGCCCAATATGGGCGGAACGAGCCCGGCGAAGAATCCCCTGCCCGAAGTTGCCGCTTTGGATGGGGCCAAGAACGCGGTGCCATGGTTCATCGTGCCGAACGGTCCCATCCGCGAAGCGCGGTTTAAGATGAGCAACGGCAACGCGGATGGCGAAGTGCATGACCTCTTCGTGATCACGGGGCGAGCTGACGCCCCCGGCTGCAATATCGCCCAATTCGATTTTCTGCCTGCGGGAAATCCGCTCACAGGCCAAGGCGGCAATCGAAATATCATTTTCAGAATCCCGACTCCTGTCTTTGGCGCCGGGCTAATTGAAGGGATTTCCGATTTGGCGATCCTTGCCAACCTGCAGGCAAACGCATCGACGAAGTCGGCGCTCGGTATTCACGGACACGCGAACGCGCACCTCAGCGGAAACGTGAACCTGAGTGCCAACGATGGAACTATCACACGTTTCGGGTGGAAGGCGCAGAACAAATCCCTTCTCATGTTCGCGGGCGAGGCCTACAACGTCGAGATGGGAATCTCGAACCAGCTATTTCCGCAAGAGCGCGACGAAACACCCGGCTGTATCTTCAACCCCACTCCCAACGACACCCTTAACTTCACAACCCCTCCCTCCACCGCTGGCAATTCGAGCGGCATTTCGAACCCCGCGGTCATCTCGGACATCGAAGCGTTTGCTAACTTCATGCGGCTGCTCGCTCCACCCACGCCCGCTCCATCCACACCGTCCAGCGAAAAGGGACGCGACTTGTTTTCGAAAGTTGGGTGTGTGCACTGCCATACACCGTCGTTTACCACAGGAGCCAGGATTGCGAGCGGCTCCGCGACCAGTCCGAGTGCTGCGCTTTCCAATCAAACTGCGAATCTTTTTTCCGACTTACTCGTGCACCATATGGGCAACGGCTTGGCCGACGGCATTACGCAAGGCGGCGCTGGCCCCGACGAGTTCCGAACCGCTCCTCTCTGGGGCGTTGGACAACGCGTCTTCTTCCTCCATGATGGGCGTACGTCCAACCTAGTTGACGCCATCAGGGCTCACCAAAGCCGCGGCAGCGAGGCCAATAAGGTCATTGAACAATTCAATAAGCTGACCGTTGAGGAGCAACAGGAAATCATCGATTTTCTGCGTTCGCTCTAGGCAGATGCGGTCGACACACTGCCAAATTGTGCCCTCACTACCTGGTTCCGTCCGTGGAAGATGGCCGGAGGCTCTGGCCACGAAGTTCGCAGGCAAGCGACAAAGAACTGCGCAGTGCGTTTGCAATGTCGGGAAGTTTCGAGCCAGCTTCTCCCGAGAAGACCCACCCGCCGCGTAAATAGCCCTTGGGTTGTCGCCTACTGGGAAGTTGGCCCGAAATGGGGTTCTGGGAAACGCCTACCAATCGTGGGAGCAACCCTGGGTGCATGTTCTGTCTCACCGTCTAAGCAGAGGGTCAGAATTTTGGCCCTTGCCACAATGGCCGTGGCCGTCGATGTAAGCGAATTCTGAATCCGACCGTGTACCCGGCGTGTACTTCAATTCGGCGTTTTTGTGGATGGCCGAGGCGGTGACCAGGCCCGAACCGGGGGGCACATTTCTGCTCGGTACGGCGTTGCTCGTGACGGCCTGGTACGTTTGCAGGAAAAGAACCGAACGCCTACAATAAATCTATCAGCATCTGTGAGTGGGCTGGCGACAAACGTAAGAGTTTACGAATAGGTCAAGCAACGTACAGCAGGCTTTTTACACTCTCCACCAGGTTACTGATTCCGTCCGGCTTGGAAAGCACGATATCGACGCCCACGGCTGAAGCGAGCGACTTCCCGATTTTCTCTCCATGTACGGAAAACAAAATGATCGGAACTGTGGGCATCGTTCTTTTTATGATCGAAGCGACTTCCGCGCCATTCATCTTAGGCATGACCAAATCCAAAAGAATCAGATCCGGTTTGAGTTCTTTTATCTTCTCGATGGCGTCGACACCATCCGTGGCCTCACCGCAAACTTCAAAATCTGGTTGCATTTCGAGATAGGTGCGAATCAGAGTTCGCACGCCGGCGTTGTCATCCGCTATCAGAATATTCTTCGGCATAAGAGCTTAATAGTAGCTGCGCAACTTTAAGAAGAGCCAAACGTTACTCGGCTCCATTGTTCAAAACAATACATCGGTTACTGTAGAGGCGAAATCAGCGCGAACTTCGTTGCGCGACCCTTCCAAACGGATGTTTGTATTCTCGAGCTGAATATGGGCGAGGAGCAGTTCCGTCGATTTTCTATGGCTTGTTGAGGCAAAGTGCCCAACGGATCGATCGTGTCGTTGTCGGGCGTCTGTATGGCAGTAAGCGCTTCAATTTTTGCTTTGGCAAGCTTGGGATCGGAAATACCGCGTCGCCTGAGCAATTCTTTGAGCAGCAATTCCTGCTGCAACACCGAGCCTTCGGAATTGATGTAATCCTGGCGGCTGGTCGCGAGCTGCGCTTGAGCGGAAGTCAATTGCAGCGTCGCCTGAGTTCCTTGCTCCGCACGATTTCGAACGTCTTCGTAGATCCGCCGAGCTGCGGCGAGCGATTCGCGTTTTACTTTCAAATCGGCGGTAAGGCTCACGAAGTCCCAGTAAAGACGAGTGATGTCAGACACCGTACAATTGCTGCCGAAAAACGTAATCGGCGATTTTGTCCTCATTCTTTGCGATGCGAATAATCTTCGGTTCACGCGGATTCCAAATCCCCGTCCTGCAGCTTGGCGGCATAGACAGTTCTCCAGGAGCCGGGAGCGAAAGCCAAATACGCCCGTCCTTTTCGACCGCTGCGGACATCAGCGCATCTTGGAACTTTAGAGGCTGATGTGTAATGCAGGGCTTACTGTACTTTTCACGGAAAGATTATCTAGCGACCGCATCCGGCCAGGAACGATGTTGCGCGCATAAAACTGATCGAGCCGCGCAATTGTATTCTGCTTACGAATTCCGCTCATCCATGATAAAAAATCAAACATCGCCACGATGCCTTTAAAAGAAAAAGTTTGTCTCTCGATCGACGCCGCTGTAGCAGACATACCGGATGGTGCGACAATCATGTTTGGGGGGTTCGGCGGGGCCGGCTTCCCCAACAATTTGATCCAGGGACTGGCTCGGCAAGGTGCGAAGAATCTTAGTGTTATCAGCAATAATTGCGGGACGGGCGAAGGCGAACTTGGCATTCTTTTCAAGAATAAGCAAATCCGCAGAGTGGTTGCGGCCTTCCCCGGCCCGGGTGCGAAATATTTTCAAGAACAGTTTGACGCTGGAGAAATCAAGCTCGAGCTTGTCCCCCAAGGAATCCTGTGCGAACGGATGCGCGCATACGGCGCAGGCATCCCGGCATTTTTCTCTCCGGTCGGAGTGGGAACTGAAATCGCCCGCGGCAAAGAAGAGCGTGAAATCCGCGGAAAACGTTACATTCTGGAACAAGCGCTTGGCGCGGACTACGCTTTCATTCGCGCGCACCGTGCCGACCACATGGGAAACTTGATCTATCGCAAAGCTGCACGAAATTTCAATCCGATTATGGCTACAGCGGCGAAATTCACGATCGTGGAAGTGGAAGAAATCGTCCCCACGGGTGAGCTCGATCCTGAAACCATCGTTACGCCGTCGATTTTTGTAGATCGCGTCGTGCAGGCTGCGGGGAAGCGTTATGTCTAAATCGCGGCTCACGCGGGAACAGATTGCCGAACGCGCTGCCATCGAATTGCCTGACGGAGTTTACGTAAATCTCGGTTGGGGAATTCCGAATCTCATCGCCGCGTACGTTCCGTCGAATATTTCCGTATACTTTCACAGCGAAAACGGAATTCTTGGCATGGGCCCACGCGCAAAATCGGGCGAAGAGGATTTCGATCTGGTTGATGCGATGAAAGTCCCGGTCACGCTTCTTTCCGGAGGTTCGTATTTTTCTCAGGATGATGCGCACGTGATGACGCGCGGCGGCCATCTCGATATATGCATTTTGGGTGGACTTCAAGTTTCAGAGCGCGGCGACCTAGCCAATTGGCGCGTCCCCGGCGCGAAAGGCGCGGGCGGAATCGGCGGGGCGATGGACATTTCTGTCGGCGCAAAAAGGCTTATCGTCACCATGGAACACACCGCCAAAGGCGGCTCGCCCAAAATTGTGAAGACCTGCACTTATCCACTAACTGCGATCGAGTGTGTGGACACAATCATCACCGACCTCGCAGTAATTGACGTCACACCGGACGGCCTGGTACTGCGAGAGGTGGCCCCCGGTTTCACTCCAGAAGAAGTGCAAGCAGTGACCGAACCAGAATTACGTTATGCCGCAAGAGTTCCTGTAATGCCTTTGAAGCCCCACTGAAATTCTCCACCATTGATTTGTGAGAATTGCTGATACAAAAGCGCGCACCGCGTATCCGTCCGCACCTTTCCAGTGTATTATTTTTACACGATGTCGACGGAACAGCCCGCGCGAAAGCGCCCCATCACATACTGGATCGGCGAAGGCGGAGGATGGCTGCTGCGCCATGTTGTAAGCGGCCTGGCCGCCACTGGAATCACGCCAAATATGTTCACGTTTTTGGGATTGGCGGTGAATTCCTGGGCGGCGGTTCTTTTCGCCATGGGACGATTCCGCCAAGCCGCTGCGGTTCTTTTTCTCGCCGGCTTTCTGGACATGGCCGACGGGCAAGTGGCGCGCCGCGTCGGACGCGTCACCGCATTTGGCGCATTCCTGGATTCCACGCTCGACCGTTATTCGGACCTCGCGCTTTACATGGGGCTCGTCGTTCATTACACGCTGATCGGAAGACCGTTCTATATGGCGCTTGCGGCCGTGGCGATGGCCAGCTCCTTCATGGTGAGTTATTCGCGCGCGCGCGCGGAGTCGCTGATTCCGTTATGTAAGGTTGGATTTCTGGAGCGCCCGGAACGCCTCGTTCTTTTAATCATCGGCGGCGCATTCAATCGCATGGCCCAAGTGCTGTGGGTAATCGCGACATTTTCCACCATCACCGTG
>Ga0207015_1004_pt2 | contig 104684 bp, 78 predicted proteins | sample Alteio_BWMinCont_53_FD_153486 | JGI IMG/M metagenome (GOLD analysis project Ga0207015, IMG submission 153486) | Enriched cells from forest soil in Barre Woods Harvard Forest LTER site, Petersham, Massachusetts, United States -... | ecosystem: Environmental > Terrestrial > Soil > Temperate forest >...
ATACCCCGGCCGGGCTCCTGACTCGCCCTGCGCGAATCAACGGGCACAACATGCCAAGTCGCGCCATCCCCTTCTCCTACGGCATACTTGAGCTGGCCACTCACGAAGGCATCGAAGCTAACGTGGGGAGCGCCCTTGGCATCGAGAACCATGCTGTGCCACTTGCCGGTCTGGGCGTCCCAGTCGAGAGTCTTGACGAGCCATTGACCGTTGTCGAGAAAAGCGTGGCGCATATGAAGGTAGTTGGTGTCTTCAGCGGTACGCTCCTGGTACCAGGTGACGTGAGGGACACCCTCGGCAGAGACCCGAACAGAACAGTAGTAGGCCACAGCCCCAGATCCCGGCGCGACCTCCTGCCGGTTCCACTCGCGGCCATTCCAGTGGGCATAGTGAATGGTTCGCTGGGTATAGCAAAGGCTGGGGTTGCCCTCAGGATCCAAGCTAAGAAAAGCAAAACTGGCTCGCGAATCGACGTCAGTGTGAAACCACTTGCCAGTGCTGACATCGCGAAAGGCGTAGAAAACGTGATCGCTTTCGTTGGTGTAGGCTAGGTGAACGTTGCCGAGATCGTCGACGGCAATGGAAGTGAATCGGCCGGCAGAATCGACCACTTCCGGCTTGGCAGAAAACACCCAACTTGTGCCGTCTGGCTGGGCAGCCCACAGTGAGCGCGCGTGAAAGGAAGCCAGCAACAGAATGAGGAAGATGACGAGCCCCGCCGAGGCGATGCGCGTCCGAGTTTTGCGATCAATGAGCATTCTTGGCATTGCACTTTACTCCCAATTTCGTCGCCGAACCCACATCAGGGCAAGGCGGGTTGCAACTCCGGCTCGACCTCTTGCGCCGGAACTTCAATGACGGCACTGCGACGCTGGAGGGAGCGCAGTTCTTTCCTGGCAATCAGCTTGAGGAGAATCAGAATTGCGACGAGCTGAAGATACAAATCAAAATAAGCACGGCCGAGGAACGCTCCACTAACCATATATCCGATTACGCTTGTGTCAACAATATAGGAATAGGTGGTCACCCAGGATAACTCGGGAAAGGGCTTGACGCGTTTTCGCAAGCGACGAGCGCTGAAGAGACAACTGAGCAAGAGGGTGAGGAATATGGCCAGGCCGACGAAGCCTTGCTCGGCCATAACCTGAAAATAAATGCTGTGTGGACCGGAAGACGTGTGCCCGGCGAGCCAAGTGCGCGGGTCGCGCGGTGAATACATCGAGAACAGAGCGGGAGTGAAGGTCTCGAAAGAGCCACCTGTGATTGGGTAATGTTTGGTAAAAGTCCAAGCAAATTGCCAACTGGTAATGCGCTCTTGCGCGGATTCGTCGAGGTTGCCACCGAAGAGATCACTCATGCGGCCCATCCATTTGCCTGGCGCAAAAGTGACGACGAGGAAAGCGGCCAAGACGATCATGGCCACGCTCAAGCCCTTGTAACGAGAGCGAAACGCGGTGACGGCCAAAACTGCGCACAGTCCGAGCAGCGCGCCGCGCGAGTAGGTAAGAAGGACGGCGACGGCACCGCAAATAAAGGTGGCGCGGAAAAGGATTTTCAGCTTGCGGTTCTGTTCGTCCCTGGCCAGAAAGAAAAGCATGGGAATGGTCATGTTTAATGCCAAACCGAAGTCATTGTTGTCGGCGACGAAAGAGTTGGGAGGGCCCCAGACGCGGAATTGCCCGCCGGTGAGGATTCCGAAGATGGTGCCCTTAACGGCCAGGACTCCAAAACAAAAAGCGGTGACTATCAGGAGGTATCGGAGCTTCTGCTTTGAGGTAACCAGCAAGATGGCCAGAAACGTGGTGATCATGATTTTGCTGATTTCGATCATGCGAAGCTTGGCATCGACAAGGTGATCGAAAAACACAGGTTCGAAATAGGCGTTGGTCAGGGTAATGGCCATCCAGACCCAAAACAGCAGAAGTAAGGCGGTTTCGCGGGTAATAAATTTATGATTGCGGTCCTTGGTAAAAACGGCGCCAATCATGGTGGGGATGACGATGACTTGGGCGACCGGAAACGTGGTGGCGAAAGAATAGGCGAAGCGATGGGGATTGAAGTAGGCGATCCAGGAGGACATCAGTACGCCAAAGTAAGGCACAAGGATACACACCGGCGCGGCTGCAAGAACGATGGCAACGACGAGGAGATCCCGCACTGCTAATTACTCCCTTCGACTAGCTCGATACACATACTTCGGCCCTTTGCGAAGCCCTCGCAATTCGGGGTTCATCTTGGGCGCCGGGCTCCAGAAACAACTGGGCGAGCTTCATGGCAAAGGTCGGGAGGTGTTGCTCGTCACAAATGGAGACGCGGCGAAGGCGAAACGGATCGGTGGAAGCCGAATTCAGGCCCCAATTGGTTGTGACGGCAGTGCGATAGGCAAAGTCCGGAATCACGAGGGGAGTGTCGCCGTAGTCGGCGGGCTTGCCGAAAGGATAGGCGAAGTCCTTGGCTGGAGCCTGCAGACGGTTCTCGATGATTTGTCTGGAGGTACGCAACTCGTCCTCGAGCGCCGCTCGGGAAAGCTGGCTGATAGCAGGATGGCTCAAGGTATGCGAGCCGAAAGAGGCCCCCGCTTTTTGCATAGTGCGGATCTGTTCCCAGGTCAACATGCGGCCCGCGATCTGATCGGCAGGCACAGGAACCTGTCTGTCGAGTTCCCTGCAGAAATCGATGCGTACTGTCGCGGGAATCCGTCGCAAATACGAGATGATTTGCTCCGCTGCGCGCAATCGCGAGACGGGGTTGGACAGCAAGAAGCGGCGCGGTTTGTCGAGCATGACGTCGAACTTATCGGCCTGCACCAAGCTGAGCGCCAAGAATATGCGGTCGTACCAGGCCACCGAGTCTTGTTCAATGACATCAACGGTGAGGTAAATGGTAGCTGGAATTTGCAGGTTTTGGAGCACGGGGAATGCGTGGGTGTAGACATCTCGGTACCCGTCGTCGAAGGTGACAGCGACAAACTGCCCACTGGAAGCCGGGGCATCGAGAAGGGCGAGCATGGAATCCAGCGAAACGAGGCGATAGTTGCGCCGCAGATACTGCATTTGCTGCTGGAAGATCTGCGGGGGAAGGCCGGAGTAAAGAGGAACACCGCCGCCGCCGACGCGGTGATAACAAAGAATGGCGACTTTGGCTCCGCTAGTCTTGCGAAGGCGACTGGTACGCAACGATCCGTTAGCAGAGAACTCGCAGCGTTGGCTGAGGGCTTGCGCGAGGCGCAACGCTCCGGTGCGGTACGAGAAGCTTGCGAGCCTCTGCTTCCATCCGCCCTTCGGATTAGCTGAGGCTTGCTCGCGAAAATTTGCAGTTGGCGCGGGTTTTGCTGGCTCCTTGCCAATGCCCAGCTTTAGGCGGGCTGCCTCGGGCAGCATTTGCTTAATGCGATCTTTGGTCTCTTGCATCACTTGCGGCAGCCTTATGTAGCGAAGAGCAGCGAGTGAGGGAGGCGCCAGAGCGAGGCGCACGCTCAGCTTGGCCTCGGCTCCCCAATCGGATTTGTGGCGACCCATGCCTCCGAGAAAATCGTAGGTACGAACGCCGCGAGAAATGAGGTCGCGGATGGTGGCGGCACGAAGCGTAATGCCTGGGCTGACGTGAATGCACTGAGTATCGAAGCCTTCCTGCAGCAAGTGATAGGTGTCGCGATACAAGAAGCCAAACTGAGAGGCGAGGACGGAGTCTTTAATCGAGTAGCGGCTCATGTAGAGCCACCCGAGACGGTGGAACTCCCGGGCCATCCGTTCATAAAAAGCGCGCTTTTGATCGGTGCCAAAGACGCCGGACTGTCCGCGAAGAGACCAGCGATCGGAATGCAGAGCGAAAAGGCGTTGCAACCAGTCGGGAATATCGGATTCGGAAGAAAGGACCTCAAATCGCCCGTTCCATTCTTGCATGTCACGGAGGCAGCCGCGGACAGAAGTGCGGAACCTCGGGCGGAGAGTTTGCAGAAAAGCATCCCAAGAGTCGGGCAAGTCCCTGATGCCGCAAGGAACTTCGACTTGCTGCAATCGCCATGCGGACGACCTGTGAAGATTCAGGAGAATGGGGAGGCTGGCCGAGGAGGCGGGAATCTCGTTGAGCTGGAGGACATCCCATTGGCCGCGGAGGCTGATGAGCTCGCGAAGGAACGCGGAGATTACGGACGATTCGTTGCCTTTGGGCGCGATGAAATCAAGATAGTCGGAGTCGAAAGAACCGTCACCGAGAAAACGCAGGCGTCGCAGACCTTGGAAAGTGTCGATATAGAACGGGGCGAGGCCTGCCAGCTGACCGTCTTCACCGCGGGCCGCAAGAATTAGCAAACGCTTTTGTCCGCCATAAGCGTGCCACCAGGCGGTGAGCCACTCCGAAGTGAGAAAAACAGTGTCGGCGGAGCTCGATTTCAGGAGCGCGTTCCATTCAGAGCGCATGGACTCGAAGACCTGGGCGGATGTGATGCACTCAATCCGCATGGACAGGCTCTCTGACGATGGAATCGAAGTGCTCGCGATGCCAGAGCTCGAGGGCCACGAGGTACCAAATCACTTCGCCATAGAAGGCAGCGTGCTCGCGGCGATGCAGGTCGGAAATCTTGCGATAGAAATCGACCTTGAAGTAGCCGCGCTGACGGGTGCGCGGGTCATTGAGAACGTCCTGGGCCAGTGATTTGAGTTTCGGGTCCTGCAGAATCCAGTCTCCGATGGGTACACCAAAGCCGTGCTTTTTTTTGTGGAGCACCGCGTCGGGAAGAATGCCTTCCATGGCTTTCTTGAAAATGTAGCGCTTCCGGGAGCCCTTGAGCTTGAGATGCGTCGGGATGGTGCCGGAGAATTCAGCGAGTTGGCGATCCAGAAGCGGGTAACGAACGCGGACGCCGGCGAGCTCGGCGGTGCCGGACACTTTGCGAAGATCGTTGTCGGCCAAGATGATTTTCAGATCGAGATGCATGATGCGGTTCAGTTCGCTAGTGGCTTGCGTCTCGTTGAAATGGGTGTCCGCAATGGCCATCCATTTTTCCGGCGGAGCTTGCTGGAGGAAGCCGGGTTCGAAAATGGAGTCGGGCGGCTCGCTGAGGAATACACCGTAGGAGAAGACTCTGCGCGGATTGGGAATATTCGCGCGGCGAATATAGCGACCGGGCAGGCTCAATGGGCCGTCGTTTGCAGGAAGCAGGCTGGCGAGCGGTTCGACGATTCCTTTGCGGAGCCAGCGCGGGATGGAGTGATAAACGCTGAAGCGCTTGTCGCTAGCGTAGCGTTCGTTGCCCGCGAACAGCTCGTCACCGCCATCGCCCGCGAGCATGGTGTGCAGGCCGTAGCGATTGCCAAGCAGCGCACAGTGGTAGGAAGCGAGAGCCGAGGAGTTAGCGAACGGCTCGTCGTAATAGGAAACGACTCTAGGGATCGCATCGATGGCATCGGCGGGACTCAAACAGAGTTCGTGATGACTAGCATTAAAATGTTTGGCCGTGGCGCGAGCGTATTCAATTTCGTTGTAGCCGCTGACGGGGAAAGAGATGGAACAACAGTTGACGCTGGAAAAGCGGTCGGACATGAACGCGACGACAGTGCTGCTGTCCGTGCCGCCGCTGAGATAGGCACCGGTGTTTTCGCGATCGCCACCTTCGAGATGGCGGTGCACGGCGGCGCGCATCTGTTCACGGAGTCGGTCACGCCAGGAAGATTCAGTGCCGCGTTTTTCTTCAACGTACGCGAGGTCCCAATAGCGGCGCTTGCTTTCGCGGCCACCGGAAAAGTTGAGGAGATGTCCCGGCGGGAGCCGCTCGATGCCTTGATAGATGGAAAGCGGGGCCGTGACGACGCTAAAGATCAGGTATTGAACGGTTGCAGCTGCGTTCGGGCTCCGCTTTTCTTTCAGCGAGGCTTGAAGACTTCCGGCGCGGCTGGCGAAGAGAAAGGCGGCGCCTTCGCGAGTGTAGTAAAGCGTTTTTATGCCGAGCGGGTCGGTTGCGAGAAGCAAGCGATTTTGCTTTTCGTCCCAGATGGCGATGGCGAAGGCGCCTTCGAGTTGCTTGACGAAATCAAAGCCGTGCAAGTGATAGAGAGCGGCGATCTGTTGCGGCGTGGAGGAGAGGTCGCCGGTTACCTTTTCACTCTTCAGGTGGTCCTGAATTGCCTGACGATTGATGAGATCGGTGTCCGCGGCAATATACAGATCGCCAGCGGCGCCGAGTTCCTGAGTGGACCAGCGGGCGGAAACGCCAAGACGAATCGAGCTATGTGCCAAGGTCGCTGAACGCTCTTCGGCGCTGACCGACAGCCTCGACAGCATGGGTGCCATTGCCGCCTGGGATGGTTGCGCGCCGAGTTCGCAGATGCCGCAGATACCGCTCACAAGCAGTTCCTCAAACCTCAAATACTTCGCGCCATTGCCGATACATCAAGACGGCCCACAGATGGGACGACCGATCATGCGTGCCGCTCTGATGCTCTTTCCAGATTTTTTGGAGATAGTTGCGATTCAGCATGGGGTCGTCTTTGGAAAAGAGCGCTTCGCGAGCCAGATCGTGGAGTTCCTTGCGGAACCATCGCGCCAGCGGCACAGCGAAGCCTTGTTTGCGGCGGCTGAGAGTTTCGGGCGGCAATATGCTGCTCATAGCCTTCTTGAAAATGTACTTGCCAGTAGTGCCGCGCAGTTTGAGCTTCGACGGAATCCTGGCGACAAGTTCGAGGAGAACGTGGTCGAGGAGCGGCGCGCGTACTTCGAGCGAAACGGCCATACTGGCCCGATCGACCTTGGCGAGGATGTCGTCCGGCAGATAGGTTTTGATGTCCACATATTGAATGCGCGAGAGCAAATCGTCGGTGCCGGCCTCTCGGTAATAGGGCTCGAGGACGCCTATGGAATCGTAGTCCTTGAGGCTGGCGCGGAAGTCGTCAGACAAGAGGTGGGGCTTCTCGTCGGGGCGAAAAATAGAAATGGAGTTGAAGTAACCTTCGAGCGGTTCACGGGACAGGCTTTGCAGCGTGGCGCGCGCGCGAAACACGCGTGGCGCCCACGCGAGCGGTGGATACATCCTGCCAAACGGGCCAAAGACGCTTCGACGGATGCGCGACGGGAAATGGCTGCGCAAGCGGTTCTCTAGCTGATCGAAATAGTAGCGGCGGTAACCGGCAAAGCTCTCGTCGCCGCCATCGCCGCCGAGCGCCACGGTGACGGACTGGCGCGCCACCCAGGAGACGTAGTAGGTCGGGATGGCAGAAGAATCGGCGAAGGGCTCGTCGTAGTGCCAAGCGAGCTTTTTGAGGATTTCGACGGCGTTGGGCTCAACGATTTGTTCGTGGTGGTCTGCGCCAAACTTTTTTGCGAGTTCGCGGGCGAAGTCAGCTTCGTTGTATTCCTGTTCCTTGAAGCCGATGGAGCAGGTGGTAACGGGGCGTTTCATGAGTGAACTCATAGTGGCAACGATGGAAGAGGAATCGATACCGCCACTCAGAAAAGCGCCCAGCGGCACGTCGCTCATTAGGCGAATCCGAGTGGCTTCGCAAACAGAGTGGCGAATCGCTTCGCACCAGTATTCTTCGCTGCGTTCCTCGACTTCGCCGAAGGACAAACTCCAGTAGGAGCATTCTTTGATTCCGTCGGCGGAGGCTACAAGGTAGTGGCCCGGTAAGACCTTGCGAGCTTCGCGGTAGATAGTCTTGGGCGCGGGGATGTAGCCAAAGGAGAAATAGTCGGAAAGTGCTTGTGGATCGATTTCGCGTGAGAGGCCGCCAGCCGCCAGCAGGCATTTCAGCTCGGAACCGAAGACCAGCCGATTGTTGCGGCTGCTGTAAAAGAGTGGCTTCTTGCCGACACGATCTCGAGCGAGAAGCAGCTTGCGTTCGCGGGAATCCCACAGCGCGATGGCAAACATACCGCGAAGGCGACGGAAGCAATCCTCTCCATATTGCTCGTAGAGATGAACGATACTTTCGGTGTCGGAATGCGTATTGAAGCGGTGACCTTTGCTGAGGAGGTCACTTCGAAGCTCCTGGTAGTTGTAGATTTCGCCGTTGAGCATCACCCAGATGGTCTCGTCTTCGTTGGCGATGGGCTGATGACCGCCGGCGACATCGATGATGCTAAGGCGGCGAAAACCAAGGCCGATGCCGGGACCAGTATAAATACCGTCGTCGTCCGGACCGCGATGGACGATCGTGTCGGTCATGCGACGCAGCAGGTCCGGCGACGGAGTGCGTTGATCGTGAAAATCGAAGAGTCCACAGATTCCGCACATGGCCTAGGAAACCCTCGCCGTCAAAAGTCCGCGCTGTTCCGCAAGCCCCAGATAAAGGTGTCGGTACGCGCTGGTCATGTTTTCGAGACTGTATTGCCGCTCGACGCGATCGCGGGCTGCCTTTGCCAGACGGGTCTTTAGAGCAGGATCGCGGTGGATTCTTTCGACGAGAAGCGCCAGCTCAGCAAAATCGCCCGGCGAAAACAAGAAGCCGGATCGCCCGTCCTCGACGATCTCGGGATTGCCACCAGCATTGGTCGCGATCACAGGAATTCCGCAAGCCATTGCCTCGAGCAAGGTGTTGGACATTCCTTCCGAGAGCGAAGGGAGGACGAAAACGTCCATCGACTTAAGCGTCTCGGCGACTCTTTCGGTCGGAGCCATGATGGAGACGCGGCCGTTAAGAGCCAGCGATGAAGCCACATAGTTCTGGAGGGTTTGCGCTTCGGGGCCCGAGCCTACCAGCAGAACCTGAATATCCATGCCCCGCGAAGCCAAAGCGTCGGCTGCGCGGAGCAGCGTGAGCTGATCCTTCACGGCCACCATGCGCCCGATGGTGCCCAGGACTAAGCGGCCGGGGGCAATTTTCAGTTCGCTGCGAAATGAAGAGGTTGGTTCCCGCTTCGGCGAAAATGTCTGCAGGTCGATACCATTGGAAATGACACGAAATGCGGCAGCAGAAACCCAGCCCTGCTTGGCGTGGTAGTTGCGCAATTCCTCAGTAACTGTGAGCAAGGCATCGGCCATCCCGTACGCCAGGCGACGGAAGACGCGGCGGCGCAACGGAAAGCCATTCATCGTTTCCTTTTCGTATCCGTGCTCGCTGTGGACCACGACGGGCACGCCGGCGGACCTCGCTGCTAGTACAGTTTCGATCGCGCCCCAATTCCTCGAGTGAACCACGTGGGGCCGATAGGCCTGAATCACTCTACGCAGCAAAAGAAACTGGGACTTGGATTGTTTTTTGTCGTTCTCAGGCGTTAGCACGTCCACTTGCGGATAGCGTGCGGCCAGCATGGCCTGGTCAGCGCCGCGCAGACCGAAGAGCCTATGGGTGAAATCCTGGGTTCCCAGATGTTGGATCAGGCGGAGCGCTGTCAGTTCCGTACCGCCAACTCCAAGGTAGTTGAAAACGTGCAAGATCCTTAGCTTTTGGACCGATGGCGTTTCGGCTGCGAATACAATTGGGCGACTCACAGTGGGTGCCCCCTGGGACGCGGAGGATGTCTTCGCGACTTGGGCTGTCATTGTTTCGTCTTTCCCTCAAGCACCATCTGGGCGTGGGCGCAGGATTCCCGCAGCGGCGATTTTGCGAACTGTTCCGCCCTTCCAGCTGCGGCCTCGCGGATCAGGCGTCTCAGTTTTTCAAGAGGTGGCTCCCAGGATAACAAGTCCCGCATGCGCGGCGCGGCTGCCTGCGCTCGCTGAGCATATTGAGGGTCGTCGATGGTCCGGAGAACCGCGTTTGCAAAATCCTCTGAGCTATCCGCGACCTGGAGCAGACTCGAAGCAGCGTCGGGGATTGCTCTTGCCGGACGAGACGTCAGAACTACCGGGATCCCAGAGACTAGAGCCTCGAGGACTTTGTTCTGCACGCCTTGTGCGATCCGAAATGGCGCAATCGCGCAGGCGGCGCCACGAAGATAACCATGCACGTCGGGCACGCCGCCAGTCACCACCACGCCTGGCCTCGCCGCCAGTTCCTTTACCTCGGCCGCCGGATCGCGACCGACAATGAGGAGACGGACATTCGGCTTCACTCGCTGTACGAGCGGAAACACTTCTCTCGCGAAGTAGACAACGGCGTCGACATTGGGACGATAACTCATGGTCCCGACAAACAGGACGTACGGCTGGAGCTGGTGAACATCGGAAGGCACTGCCGTCTCCTCAGGAGGCCTACAGACTCCGTTCTCCACGACTTCGGTTCGCGGGCACTCGGACTCGCCTCCCAGGTCATCCAGTTCCTGACGAGTGGTTACGATTGAAACATCAGCCAATTCGGCGATTTCCTTTTCATAAGCCGCCAAAAGCCTGCCTTCTCGCGAATAGACCCATGATTTTGGAAACGAGCTGTATCTCGCGTACTGCTTCCATTTCGCGGAATCGGCATCGACGAAATCGATCACCAACGGGGCGGGCAGGGGTTGCGGCACAAACTGTGCAACGGACGAGCAGTACACGAAAATCAAATCGTACTTTTCCGTCTGGCATGCGGCGTGGACGGCAGCTCGCATCGTGGGTGAGTTGTAGTAGCACACAGATGCAGGCAAGCCGCTTGCCGCACGAAGCGCCGCGCGGACTAGACCCGAGCGACGAAAAAGCACTTCCGCATGCACTTTCCGGCACCACTGCCGGAGGGCCATTCCTTCCCGAGCCTCTTCTTCAGAATCGGCGAAGCAGAAAAGATCAATGGCGTGGTCTTTTGCGAGAGCCCTAAGCTCATAGAAGCAGCGCGTCTTCTCACCCTTATTGGGTGGGTAGGGGATGCGGTGCGCTAGGAAGAGTATCTTCACGTGGCTCTCAAAGAATCGCGGCGTTTCCGAAACCGGGGGCCACCGATCAGGGAAACCAGCGGACAACGCGCGGGCCAATCGCCCGCGTCAACCCCATCGGCAGTTTCCGCCAGACGCGGGCTGCTCGCTCAAATTTCGGATTTAGCGGAGAGAAATTCGGGACTTCTTTCCGCCGGACCAGGTGCAACTGATATTTAAGTGGTTCGAGGGTCATGCTCCATTGAGACTTGAACAGAAAAGCGCCGGTGCCCTGCTTGCTGCGGCCAAAGTCAAAGACCCGGCATCCCCGCTCGACGGCAAACTTCATGAGTTCCCAATACATGAAATTGTTGGCTGCCAACGACGGCGCCTGGGAATTGGCGCCGGCATAGTAAGGAAGAATTGTGTCTCGATAAAGAAAGGAGAAGACTCCTGTAACAGGCTGATCCCCATTGCGTACCAGCATCAGATCAACCTGGTCCGGGAACTCGTCTGCCAGATTCCTAAAAAGAGCTTGAGGAAAGACTGGCGTACCTAGACGGCGCATGCTGTCTGCGAATAGCGAATAGAAGACGTCCAGTTGGTCCAGACCATGACGCGTCCGGAGTCCGGATTTCTCCGCTTTACGAATCATGTAACGCGTATCTTTTGGTAGCTTCTTGAGATTGGCGTCGTTGCTTGGAGAGAGCTCCGTAGTAAACGTAGAATAAAGCGTATTCGGGATGAACTGATCGAAGACTTCCCCGGAACGCTGGTGCAATTCCACATGGTCGACCCGCAATTCTTGCGCGAGGTTTTTGGCGTAGTTCAAAAGGGCGTCGTGGGCTTGCGGGTTCTCGGCGCAGATGCCGCCGTAAACCGCGAAAGGCGAGGAGTGCAAACATCGACCGATGATCCAATTGCGAACAAAAGCGAGCGGTAGGACACCGATTACTTGACCGTCTTGCTCGGCATAAGCATAGCGAGACTTGAACTGAAAGGTTTTCTCGATGGCCCGCTTCCACGCAATGGTATGAAAGAGGCTGCCTTGCGGGCTATTCAGGACGAAACGGTCCCAATCACGACCAACGCCAGTCTGAAATTCATGGATGGTCACGCTGTCGATCCGTGGCGGCGTGGACGGTCCTTCCACAGCCACGGCAGCCAGCTCACGAGTCTCCATTCTCAGTTCCCCGGGGCGTATTGGCTGTTTCTACACGCGCTGCAGTCAGCTCAAATTTTTCAAACAGGTAGTTCTCGTCAGCTTGCAGATAGCGGGCCAGCATTTCTCGCTGCGCATGAGTAGGCTGGCGGTAGCCACGAATAATCTTGCTCAAGATGGCCTCGTTGATGCCGAGCTCCTTCGCCAGATTATTCTGGTGAATTCCTCGCTTGAAGATTTCCAACTTCAGATTCGGATACATGTACTCCCTCTCACCAAGACAGAGTCACCGGGATTCTTCTCGACGTCAGACCGCGCAAGGCGTCTGCTCTATCGGACCTTGCTCATTGCGGCCCCGGTCTATGAATTCGAACCGTAACCGTAGTATCCGTTCGCTTCGACCGATGCACCGTTGAAGACGACACCCAGCATCTTCTTAGGATCGATGCGTTCGGAGGCTTTCTTAAGTAATTCTCGCTCTGTCTTGAGCGCGCGAACGACTATGAGCGCGTTATCGCAACAGGACACAATCTGCTCGAAATCAGCGACAGGCAACAGCGGAGGCGAATCCACGAGAATCAGCCGAAACGTGACCTTGCACCAGTCAAGCAGTTCCTTCCAACGATTACTGGCGAACAGCTCGGGAGCCGGCGCTTCGCAGGTGCCTGCTGACAGGACGAAGAGGTTGGGCAGGTCCGTGGCCGCGATGGCGTCGGAGAAATCGACTCTTCCCGCCAGGACGTCGCTAAGGCCGACGCCCTCGGAAATCCCGGCCAGTCTTGAAAGCCCACTAGTACGAAGATCACTGTCGATCAACAGCACGCGACAGTCGTCAAGTTGCGCGCAGCACAGTCCCAAGTTCATGGTGGTTAGGGTCTTGCCCTCCCCAGTCATGGCACTCGTCAAGACTACAGAGTGCAAACCTTCAGCGGCTTGCGCCCTGAGCAATCGCGTTCGCAAGGCTCGATACGCTTCGAGGGCAACAGCGGTTGTTTCGTTCCCTGGAGAAAGAAGCATACCTCCAGGCTGGAAAGGCAAGCGAATTTTCCGAGCGCTGCCTAGACGATCTTCGAGAACCTCTCGCGGCGCCGCTCCGGTGTTCTTGGCCACAACCTCCAGCAAGTTCTGCATGTCCGGTCTGGTGGCCACAGCGGCGCGTTCATGGTTACCGGCCCGCCGCGTCTGTTCAAAATACTTGCTCATCGTTTAGTCTCCACCGCGACGCGATCTTGTTTCAGCGCTTCTATGATCAAGTCAAGAGTGTTACGCGGGACCATGACCTGCGTGGACTCCTCACGCGTCGGTAGCGGTTCTGGTTCAAGCATGTCAAGGATGACCGCCGCTTCTTCGACGATGTCCGTACCGACCTGGGTTATTTTGTTCGTGCAACCGATGGTCAGGCACTGATCGCAAAGCAAGTTGATCAAGCGGGGCACGCCAGAGCTGAACTTGTGCGCGGATTCCAGCGCGGACGCCGTGAACATAGACTGCCCCCGCAGGCCCGCCGCGTGCAAACGCTCGGTAATGTACACGCGAGTCTCGGGAAGACTGAGAGGCCGGAGTTCGGAACGGCTGGCGATGCGCTGTTTCAGGGCGTGCATTTCCGGACGGCGCAACAAAGGCAGTAACTCTGGCTGGCCGCTCAAAATGACCTGGAGAAGCTTCTCCTGATGCGTATCGGCGTTGGTCAGCAGGCGAATCTCTTCGAGCAATTCGGGAGTCAGAAGATGTGCTTCATCAATGATGAGAACGGCAGTGCCGCCCTTCCTCTGCATGCTCAGCAGCATCTCGCTGAGGGCCGCGAGGCGGCGGGGTTTGCTGGTGCCGGTGCACTTAATCTCGAACTCATCGATGATGGCTTCGAGCAGCTCTTCGCGGCTCAGCACTGGATTCAGCACGAATGCCGAGGAGATGGGGCCGGTTGCCACCGTCCGCGTGCTGATCAAGTGCAGCATGGCGTGAAGCAACGTCGTCTTTCCCGTGCCTACTGCACCGGTGGCCACGATGATTCCCTTGCGGTGGATGATTCCACTCAAGAGATTGGTCAAAGCAATCCGGTGCGGCTCCGGGAGTTGCAGGAACCGCGGGTCAGGAGTCAGCCGAAAGGGCTGGTCGGCGAGTTGGTAGAACTCTGTGTACATCACGAGAAACGCCTCATTACGCTAGAGATTACGAAACCCAGAGTGCCGGAAGCGAGGATTGTCGCGGTCATGACCCCCAGCAAACGCATTCGACGGGCACGCAATTCGCGCAGGGGAGTGATCACGGGAATCCCTACCATAACCGCTTTACCCAGGATGTCAGAAGCTTCGTTCTCATCTCGCACCGTGGGATCAGTCATTTCCTTCACAATTGCCAAGGCCAGGCCGCCCAGAAGGCCACAGATCAATCCAGCCAAGGAAAACAGAAAACGGTTGGGGCCGGCAGGTGCCCGCGGCACTTGAGCAGCATCCAAGATAACGAAATGCTCGCCCTCCTCGTGGTTGACGAGAGAGGTGTACATGTCTGCCGAGAGTTTTTTGTCAAGCAGACGATTGTAATGGGATCGCAGGGTGTCGTAGTCTCGCATCTTGCCAGCCATTTGCTGCTCAACGAGCGGTTCGAGCTCGAGTTTGGAGCTGTGAAAATCGATTTGCTTTTGCAGACCCTTTTGTAATTCCAACTGCTCCTTAGTCTCCTGGTCGATCTTGATGAGTTGCGCCTCGATCACCGGATTGCGGACGGCCTTACGTGCAGGAGCAGGTTTTTGCGGTTCGACCACGGGAGGTTCCGAGGCCTTGCGCTTCGCCATGGCGGCATTCAACTGGTCCAGTTCGTTCTGAGCCTTGCGCACATCCGGATGGTTAGGTCCGTACCGGATCTTGAGGTCCGCGAGTTTCCCTTCCAGTTTTTGAGCCTGCGCCATTTCGGGAGAGCTGGGGGCGCCGCCCGGTCCATCGGCGTCCAAATCCACGGTGGGATTGGTGACCGTTCCCATGGACTGGAGATATACCTTCTCTTGCTGCGCACGGCTGACGCGGTCTTGACTCGATGAAAGCTGATTTCTAAGGGTCGTCAGTTGCTCCAGATGATATTGCTTTGCTTCGGGAAGATTGACGAGATTGGCAGACTTGATTCTGCTCAACTCCGCTTCCTTTTCTTCCAGCTGTCGTTTCGTCTCTTGCAGCTCGGTTTCCAGAAAGTCAGCCGTGCCGGACGATTGCGCCTGGCGTGCCTGCACATTGCTTCGAATGACCATGTTGGCCAGCTTGTTCGGAACCGCCGCTGCTTCCGTTGCGGTTTGGGCGGTATAGCCGATGCGGAAGGCGCTATACTGCGAGCCTCCAGGGTTCGCAATCTCCAGCACAATCGCTCGCTGCATTCGTTCGATTGCCGTGTCCAAATGGCCTTGCGCACGCTCCTGGGAATAAAGTCCGACATCTTCGATGACCTGTCGCAGCCGCGTTGGGGACATAATCTCCTGGCGAACGGTAGATAACCTGTCGCCAATTGTCGTATTCACGGTCGATGGCACAACGGAGTCCGGAACCTTTTGAGGATCCACCAGAATGACCGTCTCAGCGTGGTAGGTATTGGGTAGCCGCAAGGCAAAAACAAAGACGCCAACAAAGATCGCAGTCGCCGGAACGACAATCCATCTCATTCGGCGTCGTAGGATGTTCAGATATTTGCCGAGCTGGAGGTCCTCAAACAGTTGCTCGCTCTTAGGATTCGCTTCGGTCATTGCCTCTCTCTTGCCGAGTCTAGCGGGTTCGGAACGAGATAACAGCACGCGCCATTCCAAAGCGAAAGCTCAGACCGGCCGCAATGAAGCATTAAGCCATTTAATATCATAAGTTTACAGGTGTGTCAAAAACTTGACGCCCGACGGAAGCGCTATTAGCACGGCTTCGGAAATTTATTTCCATCGTTGTCCGGTCCCTTGGGAGTCTCACCCTAGGTGGAACCCGGCCCGAAGGCGGGGCTGTCGACCATAGTGAGAGGAGAATAGACGTACTACAAATTCAGCCAGCTAGTAAGAGTCGTGATGGTTCGATTCCCAGCGCACTCCGGCGGCTATATAGTGGAGATTTCCCGTCTCAAATGCCGAGCCGCCATTTGCCTGATGCTTGTAAGCGTATTGCGTGACCACCGACCAGCGCTGCGTCAATAAATAGCTTAACGATCCGCTGAAAAAGTAGCCTGAGGTGTCGGTGGCTGAGAGAAACTCCCGATAGTAACCGCCGGCGACCGAAGCACGGGTGCGTTGGGAGAGACGCCGGTCATACGCCAGGTCGAAACGGTCGGCGAAACCGTTGGTAATCTGCAATCCCGCAGCTTGGCCTCGATAGTAGTTGAAAGACAGCGAGGAGTCGCGAAACGACTTAATTAGGTTGAAAGTCGCGTTGACGGTTGATTCCGTGGAGCTGACTGACGTTGTGCCAGCCGTGGCGGACGACAGAGTCGCTCCGGCACCAATGGAATAGCGAAGCGTCGGACTCAAAATCTGGCTATAGTTGGCGGCGATTGTCTGGTACAGGGTAGTCGGCAAAGTGGAGGAAAAGGTTGTGTCCTGAACGGAGTAGCTGACTCCGATTCCTCGCGTCGCACTCAAGGCGTAACCGTAAGAGACACGCCCTCCCGGGCTACGGCTGTGTGAAATACTCGCGCTGCCTGTAGCTTTGTAATATTCGAAGAACGGCGTGATGTCCAATCGCCCTCGAGGACTCACTAGATAGCTGATCGGGAGTTCCGCGCGGTTGCTAAGGAGGTGCCCCGACCCATCCAAAAATCGACTCTGAACGAGCGTGCCGGTGGTCAGATCGGCAAGCAGACTTAGGTTGTCAAATTGGCCCTGCTGTCCGAAATAGTTCAGGTTGTCGTCGATAGAGATATTCAATCGCGGCGAGGCATAGAACGTAGTCGTCCAGTTTCCGTTCAGATTGGACGTGTCGGTGAAGGCTTGGCCATTCACGATCGTTAAGCGCGGTTCATATTGCACCGCGACCCGGCTGGTCTTGAAGGAATGGTCGAATACGATATTTGTCCGGAAGACGCTGACACTCTCCCAATTTGTGCCGGGCTGGCCGGACACGGTAATCGCGTTCTCCGACTGAAAAAAACTCAGAGACTGTAAGTACAGCGGCCCCAATTGCACAGGCGATACACGCCCAGAGGGGAGTGGAGCGGCCGAATTCATGCCGCGAATTTCGGGGGGATTCGCGGTGCTTTGCATTTCGTTCAAAACCGGCGTCGGTTGGGGCGGAGCGTCGTCTTTGGCCGGAGGTGCTTGGTCTTGCGGCTTGGCGCTGTCGGTCGACTGTTGCTCAGTCGGCGGCGGTTCCTGAGCGAATGCCATCGCGGTCGAAACGAGCAGTGCGATTGGCAAAAACATTATCTTGAACACGCGTCTGCAACAATTCATGGCGTTCCCACTTTTTTCCGTTCCCTACGGAACTATGACCATATCTCCTGGCAAGAGCTCGATGTCCCCAGAGTCACTCTTGCCCGCCAAAGCCTTTTTATAGTTGAACTTCAAGTGAACCGGCTTGCCGTCGACGTTGCGAATCACGTAGATCGAACCGCCTCTGGCAAACTGCGCCAGCCCGCCGGCTTCAGTAATTAGCTGAAGGATCGTCTTTCGCCCGTTTAGCGGGTACGGACCTGGCTTGGCCACTTGGCCCGTCAGGTATACCTTTCGGCTTCTGATGTTGCGGACAATTACTGTGACTTGCGGTTCGTTCACAAAGGGCTTCAGCTTTTCTGTAAGCAGCGATTGAAGCCCCTTTGTCGTCAAACCGACAACCGCGACATCGTTGATAAGCGGGAGAGTGATCATACCGTCCGGCCGCACTTGCACGCCCATCGAAAGTTCAGGCTCTCTCCACACTGAGATCTGCAACTCGTCCTCGACGCCGATACGGTATTCTTCGGGATCCCTAGGAACCGAATCCGCGGGCTTGGCGGCCGTTGTGCCCTGCGTGGACGCAGCTTGTAAGCCCTGGCGTTCGCCATCCAACCCAAAGCAGGGCGAGGCTGCAAGAGAAAGCACTGGCAGCACTGAGAGAACAACGGCGCCAAGCCACAACTTTGAAACGTGCCAGCAAATTGAGTTCAAGCGAATCTCCTCAAACGAATCAGTCGCACGTACCCCGGGGTTTCCAAAGGATAAGCCAAGAAGAGCAAAGTTGTTTCCAAATCTCGTGGCCAAAATAAATGCCCTGTAATCAATGGCATCCGGGGTATCGAATCGGCTGGCATGCCCACCGCCAAAAGATCTCCCGGAAAAGAATTTCTATTCGCCGCGAGGCGCTCGGCGTTCTAACAGTTGGATAACTCGAAAAATCCGAAGGATCACGGCGTACGACCAGATCCACATCGCCCGCAACAGGTAATCCCGAAAATCCGCGGAAATCACCCAGCCTCGGTAGCCCTTCTCCTCGATGACGTTCCCCTCTCTTGGTCACTTCGCGCCGTGGCCGCTGACGATCACTTTGGCGGTCTCAAACAAAATCACCAGATCCAACAGCAGTGATAGATGCTTGACGTAGAAAATATCATGTTCCAGCTTAGCCTTGGTCTCTTGCACGCTGGCAGTGTACTGATATTTAATCTGGGCCCACCCGGTGATCCCCGGCCTCACGTAGTGTCGCAGGTTGTAGAAGGCGATTTGTTCGGCGAGCATAGCGCAAAATACCGGGCGTTCCGGGCGCGGCCCCACAAGGCTCATCTCACCGCGCAGCACATTGATCAGCTGTGGAAACTCGTCCAGCCGGCACTTGCGGAGCAGGCGCCCAACTTTGGTTACCCGTGTGTCCGCATTGGTGGCCCACACGGGTCCATTGCTTTCGGCGTTCTGGTACATGGATCTAAATTTTAGAATCTCGAAGGGCCGGCCCTTCATGCCAGTCCGCTCTTGCCGGAATAAGATTGGGCCGCCGGTTTCTATGTAGATTGCGGCTGCGACAACGAGAAAAATGGGCCACAATATCAGCAACAATACAATGGAAACAATCACGTCAATGGCCCGCTTGGCCAAAACCATCCAGAACGGCTTTCGGAAACCGTCGTTCAAGATCAACCAGCTCGGCGACAAGTTCTCCAAGATGATGCGGCCGCAAATACTCTCATAGATCGTCTCCGCATCGTCGACGCCGATCCCTTCAAACTTGAGGTTTAGCAGTTGCCGTACGGGCATTCGTCCGCGGCGCTCGGCAAGCGATAACACCACGCGATCCACCTTTTCGCGAACTGCAATCTCTTCGACATCCGCGGCCGCTCCAATGATTCCTGGATTAACCAGATGCCCGCCGATGTTCCGCCCTTCTTCGTCCAAGAACCCGATCACTTTCATGTTGAGTTCAGGGCGCGCTATGATCTCTTTTACGACCGTTATGCCAGTCTGTCCGGTCCCGCACAGAAGGATCTTCTCTGCTCCGGTGCCGACCAGTGACGTACCTTCAAGAAACCACCGCCAAGCCAAAGCCAGCCCAAGGATTGTGGGTGCCGCGAGAGCCGCTATGCCGCGTCCGAGGCTCAGATCGGGGTCCAGGTAGTAAATGATGGCGAGAGCCAAAAACGTAATCCCCAGCGCTTGGATCAGCCGGATCAAGGCGTCTTGGTGACGCCGGAGAACCCGCGCATCGTACAGGTCGTTGTAGTAGAGAGCCAGGATACAGACAACGACCACCAGCGAAAATCGGGCGACCGCGTGGTGCACCAGAAGATAGTCCGAAAACTCGGCCCGATGGGGAAACCGGATACCGGTCACCAAAATCAGGCCCAAAACAATCAGAATTACGTCTGACGCGATCAGTAGAACAGTTCGAGCCGGGACTTTCTGTCCGCCAATGCGAAACATCTACCCTTGCCTTCCGTGAAATACTACATCGACCCTCGACCGACGATGGACTCGCTTCTGCTAGAAACAGAGCACTTTGAACGCCAAGCAAGCGCGGCTATCAGGGCCGAATCGTTTTAACCCATTGATTTTGTTATGGTTATTTCGATCTCGGTAGCGCGGATCTTCCGAACCGGCCGCCCACTTGAATAAGACAGGCGCGAGGGTCCAGCCCGAAACGCCGCAAGGCAACGAAGATCTTGAGCTTTTGTTTTCATTAAGTTACATCCGATCAGCGTGAAACGACGGAAGACTCCCCGGGGGTTCCGAGCCAACGAAAAGAGTCAATTTCTTTCTCTCCGATTCCCCGTCGTGAGTAAAAAGATTCCCGTTCGACAAACCATATCCAAGGCCCTGCGTCTAATCCTATTATAATCAATGGTTTACGGAAAGCGTCAGGGATTCTGTGGCCCTAGAATGCCCCGAATTTGGCCTGTTGTTTGCTTCAGTCCTGGTGATGGTACCCGGATGATCCATTCTGTACCTGTGTCTGCAGCGGCCAATGCTGAGACCCTGACAACAGCGAAACCCAGCGTTCGCCGGCACGCAAGCACGAATTCCTTGCCTGCCACCTACGCCTGTGCCTACGCATCCGGGGAAGCGCGGTGGTATGACCTGAGTCTGGCGTGGTTCCAGAATTTTGAAAAGACTGCGCTAGATCCTGGCGATCAGGTTCGCATCTATGGACTGGAGCCGGCTGATCCTTGCGCCGGTACGCTGGCCATCCTGGCCATGCGGCAACAAGCATCGACCGGAGGCTTTCTCTCTCCGAAAACGCTCTCCAGCCTCTCCAATTTCTACAGCATTACCTTTGGACCGATCGGTCCGAACGCAGATGTTCCATCCAGCCTTCAGGCGCTCGTCGAAGCTATGGTGCAAGAGAAAGAAGAGTGGGATGCCATTGAGCTTCGTCCGCTGGAGCGTGACTCTCCCAGTTTCGAGCCGCTGAACGACGCATTGCGGAAGGCAGGGATGCTGCCGCAAAACTACTTCTGCTTCGGCAATTGGTACCTGCCTTCGCAGGGATTGAATTTCGCCGAATACTTCAAGACTTTGGCTCCGGCCATGCAAAACACCATTCGGCGGCGCAGCAAGAAGCTGGAGAAGACCGGTCGCTCGCGCATTGAGATCGTCTCCGGCCCCGCGGAACTGGAAGCAGCAATAGCCGCGTATGAGTCCGTCTATTTGACCAGCTGGAAACGGCCCGAACCCTACCCTGAGTTCATGCCTCATTTGATTCGGATGTGCGCTGAAAAGGGCTGGCTCCGGCTCGGACTGATTCACCTGGATGATCAACCGATCGCCGCGCAGATGTGGATCGTCAACCATGGCCGTGCGACCATTTATAAGCTCGGCCACGACCAACGCGCGGACGAGTACTCGGCGGGTTCGATCCTTACCTCGAAGCTACTCGAACACGTCCTCGAGATCGACAAGGTGCAGGAGATCGATTTTGGAAGCGGCGATGATGCCTACAAGAAGACTTGGTTGCCGCTGCGGCGCGAGCGCTGGGGCATCCTGGCCATGAACCCGCGCACGCCCGCGGGCTGCGCGCTCATCGCAAAGCATGTGGGTGGTCGCGCGGCTAAGAAAGCTTGGCACTTCGTGCGAGGTCGTCGCCGCGGCCCGACGAAATGAGCATCCCAAACCTTTTCCCGGAGCCTAGTTCTTGAATCTGAAAGAAAACATCAGAATTGCTGCCGATCACCTCTTCGGCCGCAGCGTGCGTGGGCACTATTGGGCAGCGGACCAGGCTCGCCGGCGCTGGGCAATGCTTCGTGAGAACAAAAATCAAGTCTTTGCGGGAGTGGTGACGTCGGACTTTAGCCGGTTTCTCTTTGCAAGGATAAGGCCGGAGACAGATGGCACCGTTTCCCGCGCCCGCGCGGCAGTCGATTGGATTCTAAGAGCACAAGCCGCTAACTCGGACGGCGGAGTTTCTCTCGGCTATTTTCCCTGTGATGTCGAAAATGGCTGGCGAGTCTCTTATCCCGAAACGACCGGTTACATCATCACCTCACTACTCGAATTCAGCCGGCAATATGATGATGCCAGCGCCGCCCAGCAAGCTCTGCGAATGGCGAACTGGGAAGCCGATATTCAAATGCGGGATGGAGCTGTGCAAGGTGGTCCCGTTTGCGCCGTCGACAAACGAACTCCGTGCGCGTTCAACACCGGGATGGTCCTGGACGGATGGGTGAGCGCGTGGAGATTCTCGGCGAACGCACGCTTCCTGGACAGCGCGCGACGTGCCGGCGACTGGCTCGTGAACGACCTCACGGCCCAGGGGTATTTCAAGACCAACGGTCAATTCGTGGAGCCGGGTGAGATCAAGACGTACAATGTTCTCTGCGCTTGGGCTCTCTATCGGCTCGGCGCACAAATTCCAGCGGGTCCCTACCAGAAAGCTGCCGTGAGGATCGTGGAAGCGGCATTGCGCCAACAGCAATCGAACGGATGGTTCGCCAACAACTGTTTGACTCGCCCAGAAGCCCCGTTGCTGCACACAATTGCATACACTCTGCAGGGAATTCTCGAAGTAGGTCTGGCTTCAGGACGGCCAGAATTTGTTTTTGCTTCCAAGCGTGCGGTCGACGCGATGCTTCCCAAGATGTCTTCACGCGGATTCATCGCCGGGAGGTTCTTCTCGGACTGGACACCCGCTTGCTTCTCATCCTGTCTGACCGGAGCCGCGCAGCTAGCCATCGTTTGTTACCGCTTGTTTGAGCACACGGGCGAGCGTCGTTACTTCGACGCGGGAGAGCTTCTTGTCAACTATCTGAAGCCCTTGCAGCTTCTGAATTCGCGAAATGACGCGCTCAACGGCGCTCTACCAGGATCCTTTCCGCTTTTCGGCGGTTACATGACTGCCGGCTATCCAAACTGGGCCACCAAATACTTGCTCGACGCTCTAATGCTTCAGGATCGTTTGGGCCGTCACGAATGAATACCTGGGCTCCAACTGAACTCAAGCGCAAGGCCAAGTCGCGTTGGAAGAGCTTGCGCATTGCCGTAGAACAGAAGAGCCGAGGGTTTTCGCAGCAAGAACTCGCGAACGTGCTGGGGCGCCTGGGAGTTGCGAGAGGTGACTCCATACTGGTTCATAGCTCGCTGGATCAATTTTCCGGATTCTTGGGTAAGCCTGCGGACATCATCGTGGCCTTGCAAGAGTCGGTGGGTCCTTCTGGTACTGTTCTCATGCCGACCCTGCCGTTCCGCGGCAGCGCCATCGAGTACGTGCAAAAGGGTCAGATCTTCGACGTTCGTAGGACTCCGTCGCAGATGGGATTGCTTACCGAACTCTTTCGTCGGCTGCCTGGTGTTACGCGAAGCGTTCATCCCACGCACCCGACAGCAGCGTGGGGTGCCAAGAGCGCGGAATTCGTACAAGACCACTACCGAGCGGTAACTCCGTGCGGTCGCGAAACACCTTACAGTCGACTGCTCCAATTCTCCGGCAAGATTCTGTTTTTGGGCACCGACATCACGACCATGACGTTCTTTCACACGATTGAAGAGCTTCTTGAGTCCCAAATGCCCTTCTCGCCCTTCACCAAAGAGACCTTCGCGATTCCGAGCATCGACTTTGACGGAACAACGGTGATAACCCACACCCGCCTCTTCGAGCCGCAGTATTCCCGAAAGCGCAATATTGGTAAGCTCGTGCCAGTCCTGAAAAGAGCAGGTTATTGGAACGAGAACCGCCTGGGATCGCTGAAATGTATTCTGTTGGACGCCGCGCTAATCTTGGATTCGTGCACTGCCATGGCACGGCAAGGGATTTTTTGCTATGACCTCTAGCCCGAACGCCGGCGACGCTCTGCGCGCGGACTTCACCGCTGCTTTGAGCGCCGGTGACCGACACAAGGCCATCCAAGCAGCTCGTAACTTGACTACCGCAGAGGCCAGAGCACGCCATGTGTCCTTTCTCGTCGGTGCCCTTGGCAAAACGGATCTCAGCGCGCTGGGCCTGAAAAAACTGAGAGTTGCGCTGCTTTCTTCGTTTTCCATTGAGTTCCTTAGGCCTCATCTCATCTTGGACGCATTCCTGAGCGGCATTCAGGCCGAAATCTATTTGGCCGGTTTCGGCCAGTTCCAGCAGGAGATCCGCAATCCCGCAAGCGGCCTCTATTCGTTCGTTCCGGATGTGGTTATTCTGGCGGTCGAGGGAGAAGTGTGGCTGCCCCAGATTTACCGGCGCGGTTTCGACCATGCGATGGCCGGTTTTGCCGAAGTCATCAAGAACTTTGCGAGCGAGCTGCATAGCTTGATTGCCGCATTCCGGCAGCATTCGACGGCTACCCTGCTGGTTAACAACTTGGCTCCGCCAGTGCGGCCCCAACTGGGAATCTTGGACGCACAATCGGAATTCGGTCAGCGCGCCGGCATTGCGCAGGCCAACGATCAACTCGCCAAAGTTGTGCGTGGCAGCCCCGGCGTGCTCGTCGTGGATTACGAACGGGTCGTAAGCTATCACGGCGCCGCAAATTGGTATGACCAGCGCATGCACTTCTATGCCGGCGCCCCTGTTTCTATGAGCATGCTGCCGAAATTGGCGGGTGAGTACATGAAGTTCTGTCGCGCCGTCTGCGGCCTGGCCAAAAAATGCCTGGTGGTCGATCTGGACAACACCCTTTGGGGCGGCGTGATCGGGGAAGACGGGCTCTCTGGGATTCGCCTTGATGCGGTTTACCCAGGCAATGCGTTCCGCGCCTTCCAAAACGAAATCCTGAACCTTCAAAGGCGCGGCGTGATCCTGGCCGTCGCCTCAAAAAACAACGTTGGCGAAGTTCAGGAAGTGTTCAACAGACACCAACACATGATCCTCAAGCCCGAACACTTCTCCGCGATGGAAGTAAATTGGGAGCCAAAAAGTATTTCGCTCGAACGGATCGCCCGCAAATTGAACATTTCTCTCGAGCATATGGTTTTCGCGGACGACAATCCTGCCGAATGCGCCGAAGTGTCACGGCATTTGCCGATGGTCACCGTCATTCAGCTCCCTAAGCAGCCGGAACTGTACATAAGCGCGCTTCACGAGAACGGCTGGTTCGACACCATCAGTCTGTCCAACGAAGACCAGCGGCGCGCCGGCCTATACAAGCAGCGCGATGAGGCCGAAACTCTGCGTGAGACGAGCACTTCCCTCGATGACTTCTTGCGTGGATTGGAGATGGAGATCGTATTTGCTCCAGTGACTGCGTCCTCGCTGGCACGCTCTTCTCAGTTAACACAAAAAACGAATCAGCTGAATACAACGACGCTGCGTCTGAACGAGTCCGACATCACTTCTCGCATGAATGATTCCACTTGCTCACTGACCGTCGTTACGGTTAAGGACCGGTTTGGCGACAATGGCATCGTTGGCTTGATGATTGCACGCTTTCAGGCTCGCGCCCTAGAGATCGAAGTCTTCCTCCTCAGCTGTCGGGTCATCGGACGAAGTGTCGAGACGGCTATGCTGGCTCATTTGTGCGATCAAGCTCTTCGACGGGACGCCGCAGAACTTTGCGGCCAAATCATTCCGACGGCTAAAAATATTCCAGTGCGCGACGTTTTCGAGCGACATGGTTTTGCTAAGCTGGAAGAATCAGCGTCCGGCGCGACTACGTGGCGATTGGACCTGACGCGCCAACGAGTCCCATGGCCTCAGTGGATCAAAGTCGTGGACGAGGAAGCGTTCGCCACAAAGCCGTAGCAACTGCGCGCCTCGTGGTCCATGGATGTCTGAGCGGGACGCGACGGAATAGCCGCCCGGGAGCAATTGTGGAAGAGCAAGTGCGACGTGTGATGGCCGATATTCTTGAGCTCGACCCGAAGTCGATCGACACTTCGACCTCGAAAGACAGCACATCGTCCTGGGATTCTCTCGGCCACATCAATCTCGTCGTGGCCCTCGAGCAGGAGTTTCAAGTATCTTTCGATGTTTCAGAAATCGAGTCCATGCTTTCTTTTTCCGATGTCCTCGATACCTTGGAGCGTAAGCTTCAAGCTTAGGCGGGCATTTTGCCGTTCCGCGTCGATATGACCACTCGATCTACAGCCCGCGAATTGACCTTCCCCGAGATCGCTGTCGGCGACGCTTTCACCGTCGAGCATACGTTCACGGAAACCGACGTGCACCTTTTCGCCGAGCTCAGCGGAGACTACAGCCCGCTCCACGTAGACCCCGCCTACGCGAGAACCACCGAGTTCGGGAAGTGTGTCGTCCACGGCATGCTCCTCGCCTCACTTTTTTCACGGCTCGTCGGGATGCATCTGCCGGGAAAGCACGCGCTTTATCTTGGACAAGACCTTGCCTTCCGCAATCCCGTCTTGGTCGGCGAAGCGGTCAAAGCCACCGCCAAAGTCACCGCGAAGAACGAAGGCACTCGCACCCTGCTCCTGGCTACCGAGGTCCGCAACGCTGAAGGCAAGAGCGTCGTGAGCGGCTCTGCCAAGGTGAAGCTCAGAGACACGGCCGTTGCCGCAACCAGTATCTCCGCGCAAGCCCAACCGTCGCTGACCGCAGACCGGCCGGTGGCCCTGATCACCGGCGCGTCGCGCGGCATCGGCGCACAAATCGCAGCCACTCTCGGCAGCCGCGGAGCCAACGTCATCGTGAATTACTACCGCAGCGAGGCTCGCGCCCAGCAGGTCGTCGATGGCATCAAAGCATCGGGTGCCGACGCTGTCGCGTTGCAAGGCGACGTTCGCAAACCGGACGACGTAGCGCGCATTATCGCATCTACCCAACAATGCTTTGGCCGTCTCGATTGGGTTGTGAACGCCGCAATCGACGCCCTGCCCAGCAAGCCGTTTATGGAAATGGACTGGTCCGACTTCCAAGGCCACTTTGAATACCAAGTCAAGTCCGCTTTGCAGGTGTGCCAGACGGCCTTCCCGCTCCTCAAGAAATCCAGCGATGCAGCCATCATCAACATTCTCTCCCAAGTAACGGCCGATCAGCCGCCGCCGCGCATGGCTGACTACGTGTCGGCGAAATACGCGCTGATGGGCCTCTCCAAGGCGCTCGCCGTCGAATGGGCCGAACATCAAATTCGCGTGAACATGGTCTCGCCGGGCCTCGTGCAAACAGATCTGACTCAGCATTACCACGAACGTTTGTTCAAGATGGAGGCCAGCCGCACGCCCCTGAAGCGCATCGCGCAGCCTAGTGACATTGCACGTGCAGCGGCTTTTCTCTTGAGCAAAGAGGCTTCTTTCCTCACAGGCGTAAATCTCTCCATTACCGGCGGTCAGGTGATGCTCTAAGGTCTGCTGACTTGCCGCTTGCACTCTCTGACTTCTTCGCGCGCACTGCTCGGTCACTGGCAAAGGATCAGGATCGCAATTGAAACGCATCCTCTACATCGCCTATCACTACCCGCCGCAGAGCGGTAGCAGCGGATTGCTGCGTTCCCTCAAATTCACTCGCTATCTCATTGAAGTAGGCTGGAAGTCCATCGTCCTTTCCGTTAATCCGATCGCCTATGAGCGCACCGAGCCAAGCCTGCTGCAAGAGGTTCCGCAAGACATTTCCGTCATCCGCAGCTTCGCGCTGGACACCCGAAGGCATCTTTCCGTCAAGAACCGCTACATGAAGTGGACGGCGCTTCCAGATCGTTGGGTCAGTTGGACCCTTTCGGCGGTCCCGAGAGGTCTTTTCACCATCGCCACAAGATCGGTCGACGTGATTCTCAGCACCTTTCCCATCGCCACAGCCGTTTTGATCGGATTGATCCTCCACCGCCTCACCGGCAAGCCCTGGATCGTCGATTTGCGGGACTCCATGACCGAGGACGACTATCCCCGCGACACCGAGACCCGCGAGGTCTATCGAAAAATAGAAGCGCTGGCAATCCGCCACGGATCGTTGTTTCTCTTTACCGCCAACTCCACGATCGACATGTATTTGAAGCGCTATTCCGATTTGGACGCGCGCCGCTGCGTCCTACTTCCCAACGGCTTCGATGAGGAGGACTTTCGCGACCTCCCCGCATGGACACCGAATCCCGCCGCGCCCCTCCGCCTCCTGCACGCCGGCCTCATCTATCCCGAGGAGCGCGACCCGCGTCCATTCTTTGCCGCCCTCGCTCGACTCAAAAACGAACAAGAAATCGGCGCACAATCCATCCAAATTTCACTGCGCGCCTCGGGCGAGGAGCCCTACTACCGCGAATTGCTCGAAGCGCACGGGCTCACGGACATCGTTCATCTTCTCCCGCCCATTCCCTACCATGAAGTGTTGCGCGAAGGAGCCGTCGCGGACGCTCTGCTTCTCTTTCAAGGCGTGACCTGCAACCACCAGATTCCTGCCAAGGCGTATGAATACTTTCGCCTGCGCCGTCCCATCTTGGCGCTCACGACGCACGAAGGAGACACCGCGGCGCTCCTACGTGACGTCGGCGGCGCTATCATCGCGAATATGTATGATTGCGAGGAAATCTATCGCTGCTTGCTAAGTTTTCTCGCCCAACTTCGCCGCGGTGACCATCCCCTGCCGGATCCCGTCAAGAGCAACCGCTACTCTCGCCGCAATCAAGCCCACGAACTCGGCGCGCTTCTCGACGGTGTTGTTGCGCCCCAAAAGTAGCGTTGCAGAATCGCCAGGAGCCCGACTCTCGCGCTCGTTACGGCTTGGTTGGTTTCGGCAAGCGCAGCACAAACGCGTTTTGCCCGGAGTCGTTCACCAGCGCAAATACATCGAGTTTTTCGAAGTAACGGAACCGTCCATGAGTTCCGTTGTGTTGTTGCGGGCCAGGCCCACCTGGAAAGGTAAGCGTACTGCACGAACTGCTGTCCACATTGAACAAGTACACGCTATCTCCGCCCGCCCAGCCCACGACCACGTTCCGCAACGAATCGTAAGCCAACCCTGGGTAGGCGGTGTTTCGCAGTCCCTCGCATCCTTTCACCTTGCTGTTCCAGTCCTGCACTTGGTGGTTGCCATGCGCCCCAATTCCAATCGCTTTCACACCACCGTTGCCGTCAAACTCCCCGCCCATCAGGATGAACAGCTTTCGATTCGGATCGATCACTCCGGACATGTGATAACTGATTTCGTGGCCGTCGAACTGCAGCCGATTGTAAGCATTCTTGTCAAAGTCGTAGCTGTAGAAGTCTCGCGTATTGTGCAGATATACCAGCTTGGACACGGCGTCATAGTCCGACACGGTCACGCCATTGATCGTGCGTGGTTCGCCTCCTTTGCTCCGCTCCATTCTTTGCCATTCCAAAGTCGCCAAATTCAGCGTCCAAGTGTCGTTGCTGCCGCCGCCGTTCGTGCAGGCCACGATGCCGCCAAACGCGAACATCCGGTCCGCATGCGCTATATAAGCCAATCCACCGTACGTGTGCCGTGCGTTGGGCTTGCCGTCCGGCATGGCTGAGTTGCAAGGCAGGGGTGGCGGCCCGGGATACAGTTGGCTCGGTTCGTTCAATCGAAGCAACGCCCGCTTCTCCAGATCCAGGGCGTAGACTTCATTCCCGTAGTAATCGTTGTGGCCACCGCCCCAAATCAGCAGTCGATTTCGCGCTTGATCCGCAATTCCTCCGTTCCATGCAGCGACCACATTCATGCAATTCGATCCAAAACGATATTGCTCGGTATTAGCCGGGCAAACAGATTCCAATTTCGTGTTCGGCAGTTCATGCCAGCCCGGTTGGTCGAAGTCTCCCTCGGTTCCCGAAACGACGCGCGCGCTTCTGTTTCCACCAGAAACAGCTTTAGGTCCTGCTTCCGAGACTGCCGTGGTCGGCTCGGGTGCCACAGGCGCCGCCGACGGCACCAAAGTTGGCTGGCGAGGTGTTTCGACCGGCTCATCCTCTGGGACATTGGCAGCCGCTTTGATCCTATAGTTCAGCGGTACGAGCGCCCATTTCGGGCTATCCGTTGCAAACCGCGTTTGGTTAGCCTTGTGCGCCTTTACATAGTCCCATGCAGCCGCACCCGAATAACCGTCCGCCGAAAATGCCGCAAGATGGCTCAGCGCGGCCATCGCGATAAACCCATAGCTGTGATCCACCGTCTCTTCCGTCCTCCATTGTCCGCGCGATGGTACGTAGTCGTAGTAGCTGTTGTATTCCTGCCACGTTGAAATCCAATGATCAGCAGCGTTCTTGGTGGGATAACGATACGCTTCCAGATACTCGGGATACGTCGCCGGATTCAGAACCTGATTCACCAGCCTGCGCGTGGCGAATTGCAGCAGCCCGCTCGTCGGGTATCCGAATTGCCGCGCAACTCCCAGCACGTTCACTACGAAGTTTTCTTCCCACGGCGACGCTCCGCCCTTGGCCGTCTTCTTCAGCGGCCCCTGAACGAATTCCGCGCCACGGTCCGCCCAGGACCCCAGGGGAGAGATGCCCTGCGAGTCTCGCCTCTTGGCGTGGCCAAATTCCCATTCCTTGCGTTTAGCGACGATGCTGAGCCGGACGTCGTGAGAACCTTCCCACTCCGCAATGTTGTTGAGTAGCTTGTCTTCGAAATAGGCTTTTTCAGGTGAGCCGTCTGGCGATATGAACGCCGCGTAGCTCAGCGTTCGGAACGCCCACGCGTCGCCGCGCACCTCCGTATCGTGCAGAAATCCTTCGTCGCCCTGCCGGTTGTACGCTTCCTCGGTGCAGCCCAACTTCCAACCGACAATGAATGCCGCTTGCAGCTGCAGCGATTCGAGATAATAAAACTGCCCGCTGAACAAGTAGGGGATATACGCCACGTCCGGCATGTGGTCTCGCGTGGTAATCCATCCGTCGTCGCTGATCGCCGTCGCCCTGATTTGATCGGCGCCCATTCCGTCAGCACACGTTTGCGACAGGTCGGAAAGCGTAACTCGCGCCCGCGCGTTCACCGAGACCACTCTTCCGAACGTCTCGATCTGGCCTGCTGCATCAAAGCTGTGCTTGGAGCCCGCTCTTGCATCCGCTTCCCGATAATTCCAGGGTATCCGCCCCGCCAGATCAGCGTTGCTTAGCGACGCTCGCCGCGCCCGCTCGTCCATCGAATAGAGATAGAGAATGTCCCAAAGCGGTGCTAGTCCGATCCAATCACTGGCTCCGGCTTGTCGTAGATCCTTTTGGTAATTGCCGATACCTCGTCCATCGCCCTGAATCAAATCCGTCGCACTATCCGTCCCGACGCGAGAGGCCACCAGGGACTTTGAGACGCGAATCGATGTGTCCCAATTGGGTATTACTTGCGTCGATGTCCAATAGCCGAAGTTGTGGTCAATGCGCACCGGCGCAGCATCGCCACCGATCCAAAATTGCTTGTGCCACCGCGTTCTCGCCAGGTGCGTGAACGAACCCTGACTGAATTTGACTTGCGGCGCTGCCGCTCCCGCTCGTAGCGTCACCGCATAACTCAGGTCCCGCATCGATTTGTTTGCGTCGGAACTAGCCCACATGTTCTCCATCGCGTATCCAACGAACACCTTCTTTGACGCCGGATAGAACCATGCTTCAAAGATCGGATGGAGTGCTTTACTTCCGTCGCCAAAATCCTTGTCAAAACTCCTCGTGGGCGTTCGGTCCTCGACGATCACCGCGGTTACGACCGGTCCTTGCAGCCAATACCTGAAACTCCCCTTTTGCAGCATCTCGCGCGCGTCCACCACTTGGCGGCTCGCCCCGGTCATTTCTATCGTGGCATCGAAGTCGAAACCCGGGTCCAGCAGTTGCTCTGCCTTCGCGTATCCCTCGTTGTTCCCGCTCTCTTGATTGGAAAATGACACTTCCACCGTGCTCTTCGCGGAAAGCTTGCCGAGCACGAAACTGACCAGCGCATACTTCAGGGACCCGTCCGGCCAGCGATTCTTCACGTCGCATTGCGTCAACAACGCGACACCACCAACAGTAGCCCGTGCGAAATTGCGAATCTCCCCCTGGCGAAACGCCCGCGCCACTGTGATCGGACGATCACTCTGCGTTTTGCCAGTCAATTCAGAAATGCGAATGGTGTCTGACTGCTTTGTGTCTTCTTTGTCGGACACTGGCTCGCCAGGGTGAACGGCTGGCACAGTACGAGAGGCAGCCAACAACATCCAAGCAGTTACGGCGGATAAGATCGGCACCAGGAGGCGTAGCTTCATGGAATCATGCCCCAGACGAGGGCCTTGGTCCGCATTGTACCGGACTTCGCCGGCATTCCATCGTTCCACCAAAGCACAAGCCGCCTCCGGCCTGATCCGATTCGCTGTCGCGAATCGGAAGCCGGAAGCGGCTTCGTTTGCCCTCAGTTTCGCAAAGACTAGTTGGTGATTCGCGGCAGAATGTCCCACTTCGGGCTCTGTGTCGCGAAATCACCTTGATTTGGCTTGTTGGTCTTAATGAACGTCCAGGCTTGCTGACCGGTGTACCCGTCCGCGGTGTACGGATACATGAATCCGACTGCGGTCATGGAAATAAAGCCATAGCTATGATCCGTGGTTTCGTTCGGATAACCGGACTTCCAGCCCGTCGGCAGCGATACGTATTCGTTCTTGTATGTGTTCCAGTCGACGATCCAGTTGTTCGTAGCTGTCAGCTTCGCCGGATAACGGTACGACTCGAACAAGTAGGGATTGTTGACGGCCGGATCCAGCAGGATGTGGAACGAACGGTTCGGCAAGAAGGCCAGGACCGAGTCGAATCCCGGGTACCCGAAATCCCGTGCCATGCCCAACGCCGAGATGAAGAACCCTTCCTCCCACGGCGAAGAACCGCCCGCAAGGGAACCGTCGGTCTTGAGCGGAGCCTCTATGAAGTCTGGGCCACCGTTCATCCAGAAATGCAGTGGCGCCTCGCCTGCGCTGTTACGCTGATTAGTGAGTCCCCAATTCCAGTGCACTTGCCGGCTGGAATCCGTGTTCGGAATGTTGTGGCTTCCCTGCTCTCTGATGATGTTGTTAGCCAATTTGTCTTCGTAGTACGCTTTTTCCGCAGAGCCGTCCGGCGAAATAAACGCAGCGTATGCCAAAGTGCGATAGCTCCACGCGTTGCCTCGCAGTTGGCTATCGTTCAGGTAGCCCGCTTCGCCTTGGCGCGCAAAGTTCCCGCCATAGCATCCGAGCTTGCTCATCAGAATGAACGAGGCTTCATACTCAAGTTCTTCCAAATAGAAGTAGCGTCCAGACATCAGGTAAGGAACGTAACCCCAAGACGGAATGTGGTCTCTGGAAGTGACCCAGCTTTGCGCGTCCACGGACCCGATGTTGATCATATCCGCCCCGAGTGTCCCATCGCAGGGGTTTAGCCAGTTGATTTGCCCCAAGGTCAGCTGATGCCGCGCGTTCACGGATACCGTTCGCCCGAATGTATCTACGGCTCCGTTGTTGTCGAAGAAGTGCCCGGTACCTGCGTTCGAGTCCGCTTCCCGATAGTGGAATGGAATTCGGCCCGCCAGGTCGGCTTGTGTCAGTGTTTCAGTTCTTAGACCTTCGTTCATGGTCATCAGATAGATGGTTTCCCAGGTCGACATCAAACCGATCCAATCCGAGGCCCCCGAGGCCGCCAGGTTCTTGTCGAATCGGCCGATGCCACTGGAGCTGCCGTCGATGGTCTCCTGGCCGGTGAAGTTGGAGGTCTTCGCCTGAATCAAAGTGGATGCAATGGTCAAGCTGGTGTCGTAGTTGGGAATCGCTCGCGTCTGCACCAGGTATTTCAGGTTGTGGTCCAGATGCAGTGAGCCCGGAGCTCCGCCAACCCAGAACCGTTTGTGCCAGCGTGACGCCCCGATGTGAATCATGCTTGCTTGCGTGAATACCACCGTCGGGCTGGCTGCTCCAGCCGTAATCGTCGGCTGATACGTGAGGTCGCGCATGGAGTTGGAGAGCGTGCTGCTCACCCAGGCATTTTCCATGGTGGCACCGACTTCGACCTTATGATTGGTCGGATAGAACCAGGCCTCGAAGATCGGGTGCAGAGCCTTGCTGCCGTCTCCAAAATCGGTGTCGTAGGACCGCGCCTGCGTCCGGTCTTCCAGGATCACCGCCGTCACGATCGGACCCTGCAGCCAGTACCGGAAGTTGCCGTTTGTAAGCATCGCTCGGGCGCTTACGGTTTGCGAGATGCTGCCAGTCATATGAATTGTGCTGTCGAAGTCAAACGCAGTATCCAGCATGCCAGCCTGCGACAAGAATCCGCTGTTGTTGCCGGTGCTTTGATTCACGAAGGACACCGTTACGCTGCTGTTCAGCGATATCGACGGCATCACGAAGCTCACGATCGCGAACTTCAGCGAGCCATCCGGCCAACGGTTCTTCACATCGCATTGCGTCAGCACAGGAGTGCTGCCCACCACGGCTTGCGCGAATCCCGGAATCTCTCCCTGCACGAACACTCGTGAGATTGATACCGGACGATTGTTCTGCGTATTCCCGGATGTCTCCTGCACGGTGACCGTATTCGCGGTCGACGGTGGCGGACCCGAGCCCCCGGTTGCCGTCGTAAACGTCATGTCCCCGGATGTTCCCACCGCGTTGCCCGCGTTCACTGACTGTGCCGCGAAGTGATACGCCATCCCGGCGGTCAAGCCCGAGAGGCCCACCGTGTGGTTCATCACCATGGTATTGTCGAGCGGCGAACTCGCGCCGTAGCTGCTGCTCGTGCCGTAAAGCACCTGCGTCGACGCGCTCTGGTCCGTGCTCCACGAGATCGTTGCCGTGCTCGAGGTCACGTTCGTCACGCTCACGCCTGAAACTACCGGTGCCTGGGGTGTCTGCGTCGCACTCGTAGTGAACGTAGAGTCCGGGCTTGCAGCGCTGTTGCCGCCGCCGTCCTGTGATTTCACCTGGTAGTGATACGTCGTGCTCGGCGTCAGTCCACTGAGGGTCTGCGCGTGGCTGATGACCGTGGAGGCGTTTAGTGTCGTCGATTGCCCATAACCGCTAGTCGTGCCGTACAACACCTGTGAATTCGCCGCAACGTTCGTCGACCAGTTGATTGTCGCAGCCGCCGAAGTTACTCCGCTCGCGCTGACACCCGAAATGCTCAACGCTTGTGGCGTCGCCGGCGTCAGTCGCAGCGCGTAGGCATTCTCGTCCACGCCGTTAACCACCGCAAACACTCCCAGTGATGGGAAGTAGCGGAATCGCCCGTTCGTGCCGTTCGTCTGCTGCGCACCCGGCCCGTTTGGATATGTCACCGGCGTGCACACCTTCGTGTCTGGATTGAACAGGTACACTGTGTCTCCGCCGGCCCAGCCCACCACTACCTTCTGCACCGGGTCGTACGCCAGCCCGGGATAATTCGCACCTTGCAGCGGCCCGCATCCCGTGGTTTGCGACGTCCAATTCTGCAATTGGAAGTTACTACTCGCCGAAATGTCGTAGACCAATGTGCCGTTCGGGTTTCCGTCATTCGGGCCGAAGAAGATGAACAGCCTGCGGTCCGGGTCCACTACCGCGGCTCCGTGCGTACTGATCCAGTTCTGATTGTTGTTTAGTGCCTTGTACGTATTCGTGTCGTAGTTGTAGCTGTAGAACGTCGTCACCGCGTCCACGAATACGTTCTTCGTGTTCGGATCGTAATCTGAGTACGATAGCGCCATCGCTAGCGAAGGCGGGTTGCCGGTCGTCGGATCTTGCCGCTTCCAGCCCAGTGTGGGCAGGTCTAGCGTCCACGTGTCGTTGCTGCCCCCACCGTTCTGGCAGGCCACGATACCACTGAACACGTACATCTTGTCGGCGTGCGCAATGTACGACAGACCGCCATAGGTGTGCCGCGTGTTCGCGCTTCCATCAGACAGCGCCGAAACGCAAGTCTTGCCAGGATCCAGCGGTCCAGGATCGTTCAACCGCGTCATCGTCAGATTGGTCAGGTCCAGCGCGTAAACTTCGTTGCCGTAGTAGTCGACGTGTCCGCCGCCCCACACCAGCAAGCGGTTCCGCTTGGTATCCGCAATTCCGCCGCTCCACGCCGCCACCACGTTCTGGCAGTTCGACGAGAACGCGTAGCTCGAAGTATTCGGCGGGCATACTGACCGCATCTTCGTATTCGGAATCTGGTACCAGCCCAGCGTCGTTGGCAGTCCGTTGCCGCTTGACGCTACCTGTGTCGTCGCCGATACCGCGCCCGATTGCGCCGAGGTGTTTCCCGCCGCGTCAAACGCCGCGACCGTATAGCTGTAGCTCGTTGCTGCGCTCAACCCGCCGTCGAGGAACGTCGTATTCGAAGCTGTACCAACCTTCGTTCCGGCTCGATACACGTTGTATCCGGTCACGCCGACGTTGTCGGTCGACGCGTTCCAGGAAACGCTGATCTGCGATGCAGAAACTCCCGATGCCGCCAATCCGCCAGGAACGGAAGGCGGAGTCGTATCCGGAGTGCCATTGCTGACCGTCACAGTCACGCTGGCGCTGGTCGCCGAGTTTCCGGCCCCGTCCTTGGCGATTGCTCGCAGTGTGTGCGCTCCATTGCTCGTCTTTGTCGTATCCCATGAATACGTATAAGGAGCAACCACAACCACTGCTCCGGCGTTCGCGCTATCCACTTGGAATTGCACGCTGGCCACGCTCACGTTGTCTGTGGCATTCGCGGATATCGTAATCGTCGAAGAAACCGTCGCTCCATTCCCAGGCGCGGTCATCGAAACCGTCGGCGGCGTCGTATCCGGCGTGCCGTTGTTCACTTTGACCGCCACTGCGGCGCTCGTCGCCGAATTGCCCGAGCTGTCGGTCGCCACTGCCGTAATCACGTGATTTCCGGCGGAGAGCGCGGTGGTGTCCAGCGAATAAGCATACGGAGCAACCGCGATAGCTGCGCCCGTGTTCGCGCCGTCAACCTTGAACTGCACGTTCGCGACTGCCACATTATCCGAGGCCGTCGCCGTCACATTCACTATCCCAGAAACTGTCGCATTGGCCGCTGGTGACGTGATCGCAACGGTCGGTGGCACCGTGTCGGCGGTCGTCGAGTCCGTCATATCCACGCTGGATATTGTCCTGCCCGAGGCATCGGTCGACCGTACCCGGAAGTGATACATCGTGCCGGTCTTCAATCCCGTCAGTGCTATCTGATGCGCGGTCACCATCGACCCATTCGGCGACGCGCTGGAACCATAACTGGTCGTCGTGCCGTAATCGACTGCGGAGTTCGCCGGAGCGTTGGTTGTCCAGCTCACTTGAAAGCCCGTTGTCGTCGCTGCGGAAGCCTGCACATTAGTAATCGCTAAAGTAGTTGGCGGTGGGTTGTTGTTCGACCCTCCTGCTCCGACTACCCCGGCGCATCCCGCCAGACTCAGGCTTGCGATCGCAAGAAGCAGGAATGTCTCGACGGCCCGTACTCGCTTCCTGGTAGGTCTCTTAGATTGAACTGCGGTCGCCATGGTTTCTTTCCCCTCAATCTGGCCCTATCGTTAGCGGGCGTTCCCCTACGCACGATCAGCCTACAGAGAGGGGTTTCACGATGTAACTGAACGGGAGGCGCAAAAGAGGGCAGGAGTGTGGGCGGGGTAAGCCCTGTCCCGTAGGACAATGCGGGTTGGTGGATCCGCCAGCCCTACGTGGCAATCGCGTTAAATGCCTGAAAAATGGTTACTTGTTGGTCTTGGGACCCGCGGTCAGAGTCTTCCTCCAGGTCACACAGGTCGACCTTTGTTGGGCAGCTGGGCCTTGCCCCTTTCGTCGGAATCCAAGTCCGGCCGCGCGACTCGATGAGCCAGGCCCGCATCGCGAATCTTGTAGATCAGGGCCCGATAACTGATCTTCAGGGCCTCGGCAGCCTTCCGCCGGTTCCATCGGTTGGCACGCAGCGCTTCTAAGATGACCCTGTGCTCCATTTCGCGTATTGCGTCGGCCGCGATCCGCTTCAGTGAAACTCGGCCCTGGTCCTCGGGCACCCGTCCGGCCAGCGCCGGCTTCATCGGTTTGCGCTCCAAGGTCGCTTCCGGGCCAATCAGCACATATCGGGCAATGCTGTTCGCCAACTCCCGAATGTTGCCCTGCCAGTTCTGGTCTTGCAACTGCCCCAGCATCTCCGCCGTTAGCGGTTCGGCTTCTCGCTCGAACTGTTTCATGTAACGCGACCGAAAATACTCGGCCAGTACCGGCAGGTCTTCAACTCGCTCTCGCAGCCGAGGTAGTCGAAGCTGTACCACGTTCACCCGGTGAAAAAGGTCCGCCCGAAACCTGTTAGCGGCCACCTCTTCTTCCAGGTTCTTGCTCGTAGCGCAGACGACGCGCGCATTCACTCGCCGCTCGTTCAAGTCGCCTATTCGAGAAAAGCATCCATTCTCTAGGAAATGGAGCAATTTGCTCTGTAGGCCCGGCTCTAACTCCGCGATCGCGTCCAGGAAGAGCGTGCCATTGTCAGCAGTTTCTACGCGTCCTTCCTTCGCAGTCCGGGCTCCTGTAAAAGCCCCTCTCTCGTATCCAAAAAGCTCACATTCCAGCAACGCATGCGGGATCGCCGCACAATTCACGCTGACGAACTCTCCGCCAGACACACTCGAATTGGCATGGATCCAACGTGCCATCACTTCCTTGCCGGTCCCACCGTCCCCATACAGCAACACCGATAGGCTCGTCCTGCACACCTTTTGTGCATGCAGCTTGACGCGCGCCATGGCGGCCGAGCGACCGAACAGGACCTCGTCTGGCGGAAGCCTGTTCGAGGGTTCCGTGGGCTGTTTACCCGCTGTCGTCTCCAGCAACATAGGTCCACAACCAACATGCACACCGCGGACCAAGAAACACAGCCTGGATCGGGCCGACTGGTAGCGCCTCGCAAGTCTCCTAAGCTACTTATTATCTATCGCTTCCGCACCAACCCGAGCGGCTTTTCCTTAGCAATTCACCGGCAATAAATTGTTGGCATCACCTCTCGTCTTCCCTCCCTCCATTCCACAAGAACCGAATTGCCTTTTTTCCGCTCTTTTCATGCCATTTCCCCCTGCCGCAGAGTTGCCGTTACCGCACTGACCCCAAGAGCGCCTGAGGAAAAACCGTGGCTGCGATGTGGAAACCAATTGCCAATCTTTGACGCAAACCTGCAACACCGTCTATCCAATCCACTGCAAACAAACCACTTGTGGCTGTGCCGTTTGGAGAGGTGCCTGCTCCTTAGTTCTCGGCGAGGCAAGACATGAGTTTCCTGAGTTCACTTTCCGAATCGGGCTCCCTCTTCGTAGTTGGAGGCCTATTGATCGGCGGCGCGGCTCTGCTCCGCAAATTGTTTGCCGTGTTCCAACCGAAGCAGCGTCCCGTCTCCGAACAATAACCCCAAGCCTATCCGGAGTTCGTTAGAATCCCGAAGGTATGTGCTGTACCTCCGCTGGTCGGCGGGGCCATTCCAGCATCGGTCTGCGGATTTTCTTCCGTTAGGCCCGGTGGGCTTCTGAGCGCACGATGTCATAGCGCTCGATCACCGCAGCCACGCCCATCCGCGTATTGCCGTCTTCCACCCGCGGCTCGGTCCGCAGAACCTTCCCTACGGCGCGCACAAGGACTTCGGACCCGTTCGTGATTTCGGCGGGAAGCCTTAACATCAAATCCAGCTCCGAACCCGCTGCCAGGTCTCGATCGAAAACAAAGTAAAGTCCGCGTGTCGAAATGTCCCGAGTCTTTCCCTCTAGCGGCGCTGCTGCTCGTTCCGCTGCCACTCGAATAATGACGGGCAAAGACAGATCATATCGTCGTGTATTACGGCGTTCCGCCATCAAATCCCATCCTCCACGGTTCCCGTCTACGCTTGAACAAGCTTGGCGGCCCGGATTGCCCGCGGGCCCGGCTGCGCCCAAACTGCAACAGTCGCCATTCCTCAGCTTCCGCGAGGCCAGTTCCCTAACTGTTGCGAATAGCTCCAACCGTTGCAGTTTCGTTAGTTACCGGCGCCGTGGCGCTTCGCCGGCTTCGTGGCGTATCCAGGTTAAACTGCCGCATCTTGTAAAGCAGCGCCTTATAGCTGATTCCCAGCATCTTCGCGGCATCCTTGCGGCACCAACGGGTCTTTTCCAGTGCGTCCGCGATCGCTTCCATTTCCGCTTCGTCCTTCAATCCGCGGACCAGCGCCTTCAACCCTTGCTCGCGCGGTGGCGGAGGCTCTTCCCGCGGCGACGTCCTTTGCCGCGTCGAGGACATCTCCACCAACTCCCGCAAACTGCCTTCGTCATCTTCCAGAATCACGTAGCGCTTCACGAAATTCTCGAGTTCCCTCAAGTTACCCGGCCATGGGTAATTCACCGCCGCCTCCAGCAAATGCTTCGACGGCGGCGTCCCTGGCTTCCCGAATTTCTCGCTGTATTTCAGCAGGAAGTGATTGAATAGCAGCGGTATCTCCGCCGTCCGTTCGCGAAGCGGCGGCACATTAATCGACAGAACATTCAGCCGGTAGTACAAATCTTCGCGGAATCGTCCTGACTTCATCGCCTCATGCACATCCACGTTCGTCGCCGCCAGCACCCGAACGTCCGTCTCCACCAGGTGCCGCCCGCCCAGCCGTGAATATTGATGGTCTTGCAGCACGTGCAGCAATTTCGCCTGCAAGTGCGTGCTCATTTCCGCGATTTCATCCAGAAAGATCGTGCCTTTGTTGGCCAGTTCGAATTTGCCCGGCTTCGCCCGCACCGCTCCGGTAAACGCTCCCTGCTCGAACCCAAAAAGCTCCGACTCCAGCAATTCTCCCGGCAGCGCCGCACAATTCACTTTGACGAAAGGCTGATTCCGCCGTTTCGATCGCAGGTGAATCATCCGCGCAACCACTTCTTTTCCCACTCCGCTCTCGCCGCAGATGAACACCGGCACATCCACTGGTGCAATCTGCAGTATTTGCTGGCGGATTCGCACCATTTGCGGGCTCGCCGCCAGGAAGCTCAAATCTTCGGTCACCTGATCGCAATAATCGCGCAGCGCCTGATTCTCCGTGGCCAGTTCTTTCTTCTGCCGCGACTTCAGCATCGCCGCATCCAGTTCCGTCTTCTCGAATGGCTTCGTCAGGTAGTCGTGCGCTCCGAGCCGGATCGCTTCCACTACCGTGCCCACTTCATTCGAGCACGACAGCATGATTACGTTCAGCGTCCGGTCCACTTGCATCATTTCCTTCAACGTATCCAGCCCGTTTAGCTCCGGCATCAGCACGTCCAGAATGATGAAGTCTGGCCGGCCTTCCCCGCTCACCTTGGCAATCGCTTCCCGGCCCGTGCTGACCGTCTCCACGTCATACCCATCAACCTCCAGAAGCGTCTGCAGATACTTCCGGATACTCGGCTCGTCGTCTACCACCAGAATCTTTTCTTTTGCGGCCATTTTGCTTCTCCCTTTTGCTTCCCCAAACCCGTTTACTTCGCCCTTGAGAATCCTAATTATCCATCGGCAACAGAAACGTAAATCTGCTTCCCGAGGGCGATTCGCTTTCCACCCAAATCTTCCCGCGATGCGCCTGGATCAACCGCTTCGCGATCGCCAGCCCCAGGCCCATCCCGGATGTGTTCCGGTCCACTCTCACAAAATCCTCGAAAATCTCCTGATGATGCTCCGGCGCTATCCCTGGCCCGGAATCCGTTACGCTCACTTCCACGCTATTCGGCCGCGGCAGCCGGAACCGCCGCCGCTCTTCCACCGGTGCCACCGGCGCCACGCGCCGCTCCCAGAAGTGTGGTGCCGCCGTCAACGTTACGTGGCCGCTCGCCGGTGTGTGTTTCAGCGAATTGTCCAGAAGATTCGCCGCCGCCTGCTGCACTTTCTGGTAATCGAATTTGAATGTCGGTATCGAAGGATCGAAGCTCGTATCCAGCCGCACGCCCTTCCGCTGAAATGCTTCCGACCAGCGCTTCGCCAGTTCCTCCAGGCAATCGCGCAAGTCGTTTTCCCGCAGCTGCAGCACCAGCTTGCCGCTCTCCAGCGCCGAATAGTTCAGGAACATCGAGACCAGCCGCACCAGCCTCTCGCAGCTGTCTTTGGACTCTTCCAGGATGTCCGTCTGCTTGTCCGTCAGACGTCCCAGCGATCCCGTCAGCAAAAGATCGTAGTAGCCCTTGATCACGGCCAGCGGCGTCTTCAACTCATGCGCCGCCGACGCCAGAAAAACCGTCTTTTGCCGGTTCACTTCCTGCAATTTCAAGTACGCGGCCAACAGGTTTCGGTAGGTGATCTCCCGTTCCTGCAACAATTCCTGAACGGTCATTTGCGTCCCGGGATCGGCGCCGTCGTTCGGCGACTCAAACTGCACGATCAACCAATCCGGTTCCGGCAGCCACTGCACTTTCGCCCGGCTTTTGCGATCTCCCTTTTGGAGCTCGAGCTCCACCTGTTGGTGCCCAGCTTCCAGTCGGCTCAGTACTTCCTGGGCTTCTCTCTTCAGAACATCCGTGAACACGTTCAGCCCGCTCAGGTCGCTAACTCCCTGCGCCTCCAGAGCCTGCCGGGCCCGCACGTTGGCCAGCACCACGGACCCATCCCGCTCCGCCACAATCATGGATTTATCCACGGTGTCGAGCAGGCCACCCACAAATCGCGTCGGCAGCACGCCTGACTTGCGCTCGTCAGGCACGGCGGGAGCTACGGTACGTCCAGACATCTCGCTAATCGGCCCCCTAGGCGAGTGGTAAAAATTTTCCCATTCGATTGGCTCATCCTCGCAGACGCTCCATTCCACTGTCAATGGTAAAAGCGTTCCATTTGCACATTTGAGGAAATGAACTGGAATCTCCGAGAAACCTGGCATTCATAAAAGAAATTCCCACGGCGAGCCTCGTCATAAACTATTCATAGCAAACACTTTGCGCGCCATGAAGCCGGTTCAAGAATGGCACTCCAGATGCTCCCCAACGTACTAGTTCCCCAGTACTAAGGGATGATTCGACTCTTGGCCACCCAATTCTCTTCTAAGGTAGGGCAGCGCTTGGACTACTCTACGCCTCGGCGCTCGCCTCGCATCAAGCTTCAGGTGCCCGTCTTCGTACGCGGTGCCGATTCCTCAGGAGCTGAATTCATCGAACTTACCAAGACCCTCAATATTAGCTCGACAGGTGCTTGCATCGCTTCGGCCCACATCCTTCGCCCTGACCAGGTCGTCTACCTGACCATCCCCGCGCCTTCTCCTTCCCCCTCCAGCATGGTCCCCTCCGAGACTCCCCCCATCGCCGCCAGAGTCCTCCGTCAGGACCTTGCCGGCGATTTGCGTCTTTTTGGTCTGGAGTTTTTGCGCGCTCTGGAGTAGAAGTATTCACCTTTACGGCCTGATTACGCTCCTCGGAGTAGTTTCGTTACAGTCGAACGAACTCCTCCCAGCGCAAACCCAGTCCGAGAAGGCCCGTAACACCTTTTAATTGAATGTTTTCCAAGCTTCTTGATCATCGGGAGGTTTTCCGTTTGCGGCTGCTAGTGCGGGGTAGATTGGACCCTCGCTTGCACCTTATCGGCCCAGAATCGGATTTGAACTAGTTTGAAGAGCTTCCCCCCAACCCCGCGGGGATAGGCAGAAACTCAGGTAGACCCCGGATATGCCCAGTTCCGGCGCTCCTGCGCCTCCGCGTTTGCCCATTGAGGACTCTTACCTCGAGCTGTTGTCGGACACGCTCGAAAGTCTAGACCTCCCTGCGCGCGGTCAATTTCTCCAGCGTTACTTTCGCGCGACCACTCACCTCGATCTGCGCGAGACCCAGTGCGTCCAGCTTTGGGACGAAATGCTCACCCGCCGCCGCGAACTCGCCGAATTTCTCGGCCGCCCCGTCGCTCTGAAAACTGCCTTGATGGATGTTCTGGCATCCGCCGGCCTCTTCCGCGTTCCGGTCATCATCGAGTACGACGAACTAAAGAAGCTGCAGCTCAACGCTGTTACCGATTCCCTTACTGGTCTTTACAATCGCCGCCTGTTCAGCGAAACCTTTGAAAAAGAACTGAATCGCGCCCATCGCTATGGCAGCCCTCTCGGTCTCGTCATCCTGGATCTTCATCGTTTCAAGGAAGTCAACGACAAGCACGGGCATCCTCGCGGTGATGATGTCTTGCGTGCCGCGGCCGCCACTCTACGCAAAGCCTTGCGTACTTCCGATTCCGCTTTTCGCATCGGTGGCGATGAATTCGCTTTGCTCCTTCCGCAAACCGACGCTGCCCAGGCCCTGGCCCTCAGCCGACGCGTCGAAACCGTCTTCGCCGAAATGCTCGTCCCTCTTCAACTCAGCGTCTCCGTCAGCATGGACCACGGCGTCGCCACCTATCCGCAAGACGGCGAGCAAGCCGACCAATTAATCCATGTCGCCGACGATCGTCTCTATCGCCTCAAACACTCCAACCACGTTCGCACCACAGAACCCGGGCCGCGATCCGCGACTCCTTCCTCTTCGCCGGAAACCACGCAACGAACTTCTCCGCCGGGCGCGGTGTCTGGTCTTCCGTCGAAGCCCGAGCCTCCGCCAGCACAACCCATTTCTATCGAGTCTCGTCGCACTCCGGAAAAGACCGAGACCAATCTCGCCGCCGCAGCCTCGGCAAGCGCCGCCTTGGCCGAAATCCCTTCGCCTCTACCCGAACCCGCAAAGCCCATTTACTCCGTCCAGCGCCGCGCCGAGCGCGTCTCCATGACTGGCACCAACGCCTACGCCGTTCTCGGCGAACAAGGCGACCGTCGCGCCCGCGTCTTAGATCTGGGCTTCGGCGGCGTTGCCATCGAGTTGGACTCTGTCGAGGGCCTGCCTGACAACGTCATGGCCGTTCTCCACGTTCCCATCCTCCCTCCAGTCCGCGTCAGCCTGAAGCCCGTGTGGTCGCAAAAAACCGCTCAAGGGCCGTACCGCGTAGGCTGTTCCTTCGTTTCCTAGCCTCAGTCTCTCACGCGATCTACTTACAGCCGCGTTGGGGACACGATAATTCGTGCCCTCTCCGTCCGCCGCCTCTCCGTCCGCGCCCTCTTAGCCGCCTACAACTCTCCACTGCTACAATTCCGCCCGTCTCTTCGCAAGGAGGCCGCCATGTCCGATCCCGAAGCCAGTCGCCCTTACTGGCCCGATGCCCTGGCCCAGTCAGCCGATTCCAGCGCTGGCTTGAAGCCCTGGTCCTGGGCGCTCGAACGTCTCGACAAATCACACAACTATTGGATCGCCACCTCCAATCCGGCCGGCAATGCACACCTCATGATTATTTGGGGTATCTGGTGGCAAAACGCCTTCTGGTTCACCACCGGTCCGCGCACCCGCAAAGCCAAAAACCTCGCGGCGAATCCAGGCTGCGTCATAGCCACGGAGAAAGCCGATGAAGCCGTCATTCTCGAAGGCTTGGCGGAGGATATTTCTGACCGCGCCGTCTGGAAAAGCCTCGCGGAAATCTACAATCGCAAATACGGTGGCGACCTGTACCCGCTCCTCGATTCCTGCGGTGGCAATGTCTATCGAGTTTCGCCTAAGCGAGCCTTCGGCCAGGACGAACACGCCGAGAATTTCACCGACTCCGTAACCCGCTGGCGCTTCTAATCCAAATCAACTTCGCTCGATCTCTTTGCGGGTAGGGGCACGATACTTCGTGCCCGCATCGCTTGTTCGTCGCCGCCGGCTCTACGGCTTCGGCGCCGAATTCCACATCTCCTGTTGAACCCGCCACGCGCCGCCTGCATCGCGGTGCAGAATCAGCGCCATCTTCCCGTATCCCTCGATCGGCGGTTTCCCGTCCGGCGGTTGCACCACTTGATGCTCGGTCGCCCATTCCGAAGCCCAATCTCCGCACACATGAATATCGTGAAATTCCATCTCCTGCTTGGTCACTTTATACCCGGGCATCTTCGCCAGGATGTCTTCCACCCAGGCCTGAATCTTCTTCTTTCCAATCATCGCGGCGTCCTCCGGCATCAAATCCACGCCATCGTCCGACCACAGCGCCAGGACTCCCGCGGTATCCATCTTCAAGTGCAATTCCACATATCGCTTGTTGAACGCCGCAATCTCCTCTTCGGCCTTAGCCGAACCTCGCTCCGCTCCCGCCGTCACCGCCACCCCAAACCCAATCATCGCCAACACAACCACCGCCACGCCACCGATCCCCACAACCCATCCCCGTCTCCACTTCATCGGTGCCTCCTCCGAAGACTTGAGCATTGTCAGCACAGCCCTGTTTGTAGGGCCGCCGCATGTTGCGCCAGTATAACCGGGCCACAACCGCTACATGGCTCCAAGAACCACCCAAGACCTGGATCCGCTGCCATTTGGACTTCTTCCCAGCCTCGCGTATAATCGACGATTGTCTCGTGACCTAGCGACGCACCTGTAGTCCTCGCCCCGGCGAGGGGCTGCGCAGACCGGCCGCGACAGACTGGAGCTTCATGAAACCCGGTATTCACCCCGACTATCACCCCGTCACCGTGCATTGCGCCTGCGGCAACACCTTCCAGACTCGTTCGACCATGAAGGGCAACATGCTGCGCGTCGAAATCTGCTCCAATTGCCATCCCTTCTTCACCGGCAAGCAGAAACTCATCGACACCGCCGGACGCGTCGAGCGCTTCACCAAGAAGTACGCCGCTGCTGCGGCCAAGAACGAAGCCGCCGCCCAGGCCAAGACCGACGCCGCAGCAGCCAAAAAGTAAGTACAATACGCGCATCGTAGTTGCCTGCAACGCCTGACGTTTTATAGAGCGCCTGTGGTTGTGGCCAACACCTGAGGAGGTCTCTTCATGAGACGGGCCCGTCCGTGGTGCGCCTTCTTTTCTTTTATTGCCCTATTGCTTTTGTCGGGTTGCCAAAAGCCCGCTCCTTCTGCGCAGGAATTTCAGAAGTCGCTGCAAGAGCGTCTGATTGCGGCCAAGTCCGGCGAAGTGATTGATTTGCAGGAAGGCAAGTTTCCCATCAGCCGCACGTTGTCGCTCACGGTCAACGGCGTGACCATTCGCGGCAAGGGCATGGACAAGACCATTCTGTCGTTTGCCGGGCAAACCGCCGGAGCGCAAGGCGTGCTTGTCAAAGCCGATAACTTCCTGATTCAGGATCTGGCGATTGAGGATACTGCAGGCGATGCGCTGACCATTCAAGGCGGCAAGAACATCACCGTCCGGCGCGTGCGCGTCGAGTGGACTCGCGGCCCCAATGAGGGAAATGGGCCGTACGGTATCTATCCCGTGGAATGCAAAGACCTGCTGGTCGAAGATTCCATCGCCAAAGGCGCCGCGGACGCCGGCATTTACGTCGGGCAATCGGAAAACGTGGTGTTGCGGCGAAATCGCGTGGAACACAACGTCGATGGCTTTGAGATTGAGAACACCGAAAATGTCGACGCCTACGAAAACGTCGCTACGCACAACACCGGCGGCATGGGCGTCTTCAATCTCCCCAATCTGCCGCGCCAGGGTGGACGGCACGTGCGCGTCTACAACAATCAGCTAGTGGACAACAACACGCCGAATTTTGCGCCGAAGAGTCTCGGCCCGATTCACTCGCTGCCGACCGGCACCGGCATGTACATCCTGGCTATTCGCGACGTGGAAGTCTTCAACAACAAAATTCAGAACAACAACACGGTCAACGTTTACATCGTCCACTACAAAACCGTGGTTGACGACGAAGCCCTCCGCGACACCGCGGCCTCGCCGATTACCCAGCAGATCTTCGCGCCGGACGACCAGCGCTACTATCCCTTCGTCAGGGACATTTATTTCCACGACAACGAAATCTCCGGCGGCGGCAAATCGCCCGACAGCCGCATCCCCGGGGTAAAAGCTCTGTCCGATGCCCTCGGTGGCAAATTCCCGGACTTTCTCTACGACGGCATGGTCGATCCCAAGTGGCCGCGCAAAAGCGCGAATCCCGGGCAAATCTGCTTGCAGAAAAATGGCGACGCTACGTTCTTGAATTTTGACGCTGCCGGCCAGATGAAGCACCCGGTCCACGATCTCAAGGCGTACTCCTGCTCGCTGCCTCCGCTCAGCGCGGCATCGATACCGCAATTGGCAGCGAGCGCTCCCGGCGGCAAATGATTCCGCGTTCTGCCCGGCGAAGCTTGCGAAAGCTGGCGCTCTCCTGCGCGGGCATTGTCGCCGCGGCTTGCTGCGGATGTTCTTCGCCGCGCGCCGTTCAGCCGCGCATGGAAGAACCGTTTCCAAAAAAGCTTTCCGATTGGCATCTGTTTGGGGCAACCTCGCCGGCGCTTCAGCCGAACTCCGGCGTAGTGCCTTACGATCTCAACACGCCGCTCTTTTCCGACTATGCCGGCAAGTACCGTTTCGTCTGGATGCCGCCCGGAACTTCCGCGCAATACCGCGAAGACGCAGCGTTCGAGTTTCCAATTGGCACGATATTTGTAAAGACTTTTGCCTTCCCATTCGATGGCCGCGCAGCGGAAAGACTCATCGAAACACGGCTGCTCGTGCGCACCAAGTCCGAATGGAAGCCGTTATCGTACATCTGGAACGATGCGCAATCCGAAGCTACTCTCGAGACGGTCCCGGATCCCGTCAAAATCAAATTCACCTCGGCATCCGGCAAGCTCCGCGACTTCACCTACGTCGTCCCCAACGCCAACGAATGCCACGAGTGCCACGACAACCAGAAAGGGCTGCTCCCCATAGGTCCGAAAGCGCGGAATCTCAATAAGGACTTCACTTATGCGTCGGGTTCGGAAAACCAGTTAGAACACTGGGCGCGCGTTGGCTACCTGAGCGGCTTGCCGGCGTCTGCTTCGCGTCCACACGAGGCGAAGTGGGATGATCCTGCAAGCGGTTCGCTCGACGATCGCGCCCGCGCCTATCTCGAGAGCAACTGCGCCCACTGCCACCAACCCGGCGGCCAAGCCGGCTACACCGGAGTCGACTTCCGTCTCGCGCAACACGAAATCGCTAAGCAGGGCCTCTGCAAGCCGCCCAACTCTGCCGGAGCCATGGGCGCTCTCCGCTTCGACATCGTCCCCGGCCACCCCGAGGATTCCATCCTTATCTATCGCCTCGAGTCAGTCGCACCAAAAGTTTCCATGCCCGCCCTGAGCCGCGACGTAGTTCACGAAGAAGGCGTTAAGCTCCTCCGAGATTGGATCGCTGTCCTGCCCGGCAACTGTCCAGCCGCACGCTGACTCCCGCGTTGCGACCTCTTTTCAAACTTTGACGGGTAACTTTGAACTTTCCCACCGCACTTCCATGTAAAATGAATTCCCAGCGTGGCTACACAATCCCGCATGTTCGAGAGTTCGCGCCCTTCGGAGCAAGTGACCTCCGCTCCGCCGCGGGTCACGCTGCGCAACTACTTCAATCATCCTTTCGATTCCGCCATCGCCGCCGCGCGCACCTGCTACGCTTCACACCTCGTTCAGCCTGAAGAAATCACCGACAAGCAACGCCTCAACATCGGCGCTTCCACTTTCTTCAGCGGACATCACACCGTGTACCAGCACGCGCACTTCGAGTTCGGTCTGGAAAATATCAGCCGGCAATTCGTCTGGTCCTTCCTGCACGCGCACCCTTTCTACAATTCCGAACAGCAGAGCCAGCGCTACGTGCGCATGGATCGCGTGGAAGCCTACGTTCCGCCCGCCTCGCTCTTCTTCGACGAAGCCAGCCGCGCCATCTACGAGCAAGCCATCTCGCAGGGGTGGGCCTACTACCGCGATCTCTCCGCGCTGCTGGTCAGCGACGCGCGGGAAATCCTCAACGACATCTGGCACGTCGGCCCGATGTCGCATCCCAAGCGGCTGCACAAGATCGAGCGCTCCGCGGAAAAGCGCGCCATCGAAATCGCGCGTTACGTTCTTCCGGTCGCTGCGTTCACCACGATGGTGCACACCATTTCCGGCATCGTGCTGCACCGTCTGTGGCGCATGTGTTCCGCATCGGACACGCCCAGCGAAGCGCGCGTGGTCATCGGCGAAATGGTCAAGCAAGTCAAAGAGATCGACGCGCAATTCTTCGACCGCTTTGGCACCCAGCCGCTCGAAGAGTTGCCCGAATGGGCCGACCAGGCTGCTCTGAATGGCAAACATTCGCAAAGCGAAGCTCTCGCCGGCGAATTCGATCGCAAGCTGAACGGAAGAACATCTCGGCTGATCGACTACTCGCCCAACGCGGCGAGTGTGATCGCCAATTCCTATCGCGCGGTGGTCGGCCTTACCGAATCGCAGTGTTCGGATGCCGACGCCATCGATCGCCTGCTCAATCCTTCGCGCAATCTCTATCGCCTGGAAGTACTCGATGTCGGCGTGCACGCTCCAGCCATGCGCGCGCTGCAGCACGCCAACTACACCTTCGCCAAAAAAATTAGCCACACCGCAGACAGCCAGGACCAGCGCCATCGCATGGTTCCCGGCTCGCGTCCGCTGCTTACGCTGGCCGACACGCGCGAACCCGACTACATCACGCCGGCGCTGCTCACCCGCAATCCGCGTGCCAAGGAACTCTACGATCGCGCGATGCACGATGCCTGGCGCGCCAAGAATCAACTCATCGATCGCGGCGTGCCTCCAGAAATCGCGCTGTATCTTCTGCCTAACGCCAAATCCATTCGCCTCGTCGAATCCGGTTCGCTGCTGCACCTGCTCCACAAATGGACTATGCGCACCTGCTTCAACGCCCAGGAAGAAATCTACGCAGCATCCATGGACGAAGTGGCGCAACTCCGCGAAGTCCATCCGCAACTCGCGCGCTACATTGGCCCCCCTTGCCACCTGCGCGCCAACGTCACCACCCCGATCTGCACCGAAGGCTCGCACTTCTGCGGCGTGAAGGTGTGGCTGGATTTTCCCAACACTCCGCGGCGGATCTGAGCGGTGCTCGCTCTTTTGCGATACCATGAAACCCTGCGGGAAGTTCAGCCCTCCAATAATCAGAAGAGGGACCTAGCCATGACCTCCATTCAACGCCGTTGCCTGAGCATCCTGACGGCGGCGCTGCTCGTCGCTGCGCCAACTCTCGCGTTCCAATCTCCGCTTTCGGATGAATCGATCCGCGAGGCGTACTTTCTGGGGCAGCGCAACGATCAGACCATGTACGCATTCTTCACCGCGTACGTTCGCGGATTTGACCGGCCGCAAAGCGGACCGTTCGTTTCGGAAGTCGAAGTGTACACGCCGTTCGCACAGCTGGTGGAACTCTCGCGGGTGCGCAACGCCGGCTACAGCGCGCAGCAAGCCACTCAAGATTACCGGCACGGGGAAGATACCGTATTCGTGCGCGTGCGCATCGACTTCACGCCGACTTACGGCACGGCGCAATACCTGGCCAACCTGTACCAATTCGCCGGGCGTCCCGCGCAGGCACCGCGGCGGGCGGACTTCGCGCAGGATTTCCGGATCGCCATCGTGCAGGGCGATCGCCGCATCGGGCCTCTAAGCACCGAATGCCACCTGACCAATTCGCCCGGCAGCGGCCATTTCCCATTCGATCCGGACGGCTTCGCCGCTTGGATGCATCCCGGTAATTTCGGCAGAGGGTATGCCTCAGTCACCGGTTGGCTGGTGTGGCTGCAATTTGACGCGCAAGAGATCTCCTCCTCAGACGACGCGCAAATTGACATCGCCGGGCCTGACGACTTGCACCTCGCCGCCAAATACGACCTTGGCAGACTCCGATAATTTTCAGGCATGGAAGCTGGAGTTAGGAACGCCAGCGCAGGGTGACTGGGCCAGTCATGGGATGAACCATGGGGGCGCCGGTGCGGCGGGATTCGAGCAGATTGGCTTTCAGCGCGAAATACCACTTGGCTTGGCGGTCGGCGTCGTCGATCAGCGTGAGGTGCGGTTTGTACTTCAGACCTTCGGCTTGCCGGATCATGGTTTGCTGATCTTGCTTCAGGAATTTCTCGCCGAAGATGCGAAACAGCGCGGCGGGGAACGGAATGTTCCAGGCAGCGAGGAAATCGATGCGGCAAAGGTCGCGGCGTACCGGAGTGATGGCGGCGCGGCTGGAAAACCAGAGTTTGCCGCTGCGGTCGATTTCCGTGCGCAGATTCGGAAGGACGAAATCGATGGTGGTGGTGACGGGTTCGCCGGTGATTTTCTTTAGCAACTGATAGGGCGCGCTGTTGGAACTGGGGGAGTGCGGGCTCATGCGGAAGCCGTTGGGAATGGGCTCGAACTGTTTTTGTTTTTCGTGAATGCTGGCGCGCTTACGCCAGAACCAGGATTGATGCACGAACGGGCCGTGCGCCGGGTCCATCAAGCCGATGATGCCCTGGTCGACATGCGAGGGGAGGTCGCAGGTGAGATGAGTGAGCTTGTACTTTTCGCTGAACACTGCGAGCGCCGGGGCCGCGGGAATTTGTTCTGGAAGGCGCGTGCCCGGAGCGTTGTCGGCCGCTCGGCGGCCGCCAGAACTCATGTAAACCCAGAGGTAGCCATCGCGCTCTTCGCACGGATAGTGGCCCGCAAAGATCCGCTCGACCTTTAATTTGTCCTGCGAGACGAGGGACGGAATCTCGAGGCATTGCGCGCTGCAAGCGTCGAAACGCCAGCCGTGATAGCTGCATTCGAGGACTTTGCCGTCGAAGTGGCCGTAAGAGAGCGGAATGCCCCGGTGCGGGCAGGAATCGCGCATGGCAAAGGCGTGGCCTTCGCTGGTGCGTCCGAGGACGAGAGGGACTTCGAGGAGCATCGCGGTGGCCAAGTTCTTGCCGCGGATTTCGCTGCTGCGCAGGGCGGGATACCAGAAATCCCAGAGGAAGCCTGGATCAGCGGTACTGGCGGGATCGTTCTGGGTTTGCAACATCGCTCGCGTCGCTTCGCTCATTTGGGTCATCGAATCGTAGTACACCGCACAACGGCGAGCAACTTGGAGAGACTAGCTAGGAGCGTTCTCGAGACTCATCATCGCGAGCCACCCAAATCTCTGTTCCCTGGGGAATACTGGACGGCGCAATTTCGGGCGTAACCGAAAGGCCCCGGCGAGATTTCCCATTTACGTGGCGCATGTGATTGACGTCCAGGATTACGGCGTCGAGAACTTGACCATCTGGAGTCCGGAGTTGAACCGCGTCTCCCTTTCTCGCCAGTGCGCCTGGCTGCATGGGACCGAATACGATCACGGTAGCGCGGCCCTGGATTTGGAAAACGTCGTCGACCTTTGCAAGAAGGAGCACGAAAGAGAGTTATAGGCTGGGCTGGCAGCGATTGCAACCGATGGGAAGGAGCGATACTCTAATGGCTAGAGAATATAGATGTACGCTGAGTTTTATTAGCGGTCACGCCTTCCTGCCGGTTCCGGCGGGCGCTCCTCATTTCACAACCACAAGAACTTCAAGCGCGACATGGTCGCGGAGGATGGTCATGGCTGCATTGACGTTGTCTGAAAAATTGGATCAGTTGGGCGTTCGTTATGAAGAGATGACGCAACAGCTTTCGACTCCGGATGCGGTGAGCGATTCGGGGCGCTTCCAGAAGCTGGCCAAGCAGCACGCCGAGTTGGCTGAAATTGTGGCGAAGCACCGCGAATACAAGCAGATCGAGAAAGATCTGGCCGGCGCGCACCAGATGGCGGTGGAAGCAGAAGACGCGGAAATGAAGCAGATGGCCCACGATGAAGAGAAGCAACTTGCAGAGCGCAAAATTATCGTGGAACGGGATTTGAAGCTACTGCTGCTGCCGAAAGATCCGAATGACGACAAGAGCGTTATCGTGGAGATTCGCGCCGGGACGGGCGGAGACGAAGCGGCGTTATTTGCCGGCGAGCTCTTTCGGATGTATTCACGCTACGCGGAAACGCAAGGCTGGAAAGTGGAAGTGCTGGAGAGTTCGCCGTCTTCGCTGGGAGGAATGAAAGATATCGTCGCGGCGATTCAGGGGAACAAGGTTTATTCCAAGCTGAAATACGAAAGCGGAGTGCATCGCGTACAACGCGTTCCGGCTACGGAAACACAAGGGCGCATTCATACTTCGGCGGCGACGGTTGCGGTGCTGCCGGAAGCGGATGAAATCGATATCAAAATTGAAGCCAAGGATTTGCGCATCGATACGTTTTGTTCTTCGGGGCCGGGCGGGCAGTCGGTAAACACGACGTATTCGGCGGTGCGCATCACGCATATTCCCAGCGGGCTGGTGGTTTCGCAGCAGGACGAGAAATCGCAAATCAAGAATCGGGCCAAGGCGATGCGTGTTTTGCGGGCGCGTTTGTATGAAATGGAACTGGAGAAGCAGCAAGCGGCGATTGGCGCGGAGCGGCGCGGACAGATCAAAACCGGGGACCGCTCGGAGAAAATTCGCACCTACAATTTTCCGCAGAATCGGGTTACGGATCATCGCATTGGGTTGACCTTGCACCAGTTAACGGATGTGATGGAAGGGAAACTGGGGGCGATGGTGGACGGCTTGACGTCGCATTACGAAGCGGAGCGGTTGAAACAGGAATTAGCCGAGGCTTAGGGGCTACGCAGGAAAGACGCCCGCGCCAACGACGCGAGGCCGCTACAAATGCCGGAGATGCAAGAAACAGTCGCAACTTTCATGGACATTCGAGGCCTACTAAAAGAGGGCATCGCGCGGTTGCGCGGCGCTGACGTTGCTTCGTTTACGTTGGCGGCGGAGATTCTGCTGCTGCATGTGCTGGGGCGCGACCGGACCTGGATTTACGCGCATCCTGAAGAGACCGTGAGTGATGCAGACGCGCAACGCTACGTTGCATTGCTTGCGCGGCGGGCGGCGGGTGAGCCAACGCAGTATCTCACGGGAAAGCAAGAATTCTGGGGACTGGAGTTTGAGGTTACGCCGGAGGTGCTGATTCCGCGGCCGGAGACGGAGCACGTGATTGAAGTGGCGCTGGACCGGTTGGCGCTGCGAGAAGTGAGGGCCGGGCGGCCGAATAAGAATGATGGGGCTGGATTGCGGATCGCGGATGTTGGGACTGGGTCGGGTTGCATTGCTGTGGCGCTGGCCAAGGAGCTGCCGGGTGCGGAGTTTGTGGCGGTGGACATTTCTGCGGCGGCGCTGGCGGTGGCGCGACGGAATGCCTTGCGGCATGGTGTGGTGGAGCGGATCGAGTTCGTCGAGAGCAATCTGCTTCAGGGGCTGGGGAAATCGGACAGACTGGCGCAGCATGCTGCGCCACTACAGGGAGTGCTTGCCGCTAGCGCTATGCCGCACTTCGACTTGATTGTCAGCAATCCGCCTTATGTGGGGCGGCGTGAGGCAGAGACGCTGGCGCGGGAAGTGCGTGAACACGAGCCGGAGATTGCGCTGTACGGCGGCGAAGAGGGCTACGAACTTTACGGCGAACTGATTCGCCAAGCCGCAAAGCATCTGAAGCCGCGCGGCATCGTTGTGCTCGAACTCGGCCACAACAGCCTGGCTGCGGTGGAACCCTTGCTCGATTCCGCGCACTGGGCGAACGTCGGCATCACGAAGGATCTTGCCGGAATTCCGCGCGTCATTGCTGCGGAACGCACCTCAGATCAAGCCGCAAACCTAGAGGCGAAGCTGTAGCGAAAGCGCAGCGGGAAGAGTAGGCTAGCGGGATGCCGGAGCTGGCGCGGTTTCGGGCTAAGCATGGGCCGCTGGACGAGCGGGCTGCGGATGCTGTGGCCGCGATACTTCATGTGGACATGGATGCGTTTTTTGTTGCGGTGGAGTTGCTGGAGCGGCCTGAATTGCGCGGCAAACCGGTGGTGGTGGGCGGACGGCCAGACCAGCGCGGGGTAGTGACCGCGGCGAGTTACGAAGCGCGGAAGTATGGGATTCAGTCGGCGATGCCGCTGCGCACCGCCGGGAAGTTGTGCCCTCACGCAATTTTCCTGGACGGGCATCATCACAAATATGCGGAGTGGAGCGATCGGGTGGCGGGAATTCTGGCAAGATTCACGCCGATCGTGGAGATGGTGTCGATCGACGAAGCGTATCTGGATTTTTCCGGAACGCAGCGGTTGCATGGGCCGCCGCTGGCGGCCGCGGATAAGCTGCTGCGCACAATTACGGCAGAGACGGGATTACCGTGCTCGGGAGGGCTCGCGGCGACGCGCCTGGTGGCGAAAGTAGCTTCGGAACAAGGAAAGCCGCGCGGGCTGACCTGGGTTCCAGCGGGCGCGGAGGAGGCATTTCTGGCGCCGCTGCCGGTGCGGAAGATTCCTGGAATCGGGAAAGTGACTGAGCGGGCTTTGCGAGCGATGGGAATTGAAACAGTGGCGCAGATTGCAGCGATTCCGCAGGAAAAACTGGAAAAGATCTTCGGGCAATGGGGCGATGCGCTGTATCGCAAGGCGCGTGGCGGAGATTCTTACGAATTTGTGATGGACGCGGAGCCGAAATCGATTTCGCACAATCATACGTTTGGCGAGGATACGGATGACGATGCCGCGCTGGATTCGATGCTGAGCCATCTTTCGCAGAAAGCATGTAAGCGCTTGCGGGAATCGGGATTGGCGGCGCAAACGCTGACATTGACCATTCGCTATCAAGGTTTTGATACGTACACGCGAGCGAAAACGCTGGCCGAGCCTTCGCGGCTGGACGCGGAGATTTTCGCTGTGTTTCAGGAGTTGTTCCGCTTGCACCGGAATCGCAAACGGAAGATCCGCTTGCTGGGCGTCAGCCTGAGCCACTTCTCGCATGATGGCGAGCAATTGGATTTGCTGGATGCGGAACGCCGGGCGAAGTTGGAGAAGCTGACGGAGGCTACGGATCAGCTTCGGGATCGATTTGGGTTTGGAAAACTGCAGTTTGGCGGATCGCTACGGCCGGATGTGGCGAAGCGCGAAGACGAGTAGTCAAAGTAGGAGAGCCATTCTCGACGCTTGAGTGGATGTTCGCGAGTTTAGCGCAGTTTCAATCAAAGGTCCGCCTCAGAAGGTGGACCTGCAAAACCCCTGCTGGTGATGGCTTATACTGCTGGGATATGAGTTTGCCTCCCAACCCTGGTGTTGCCAGCGCCGCGCGCGGTGGCTCGCCGCGCGCGTTTTGGCGGCGCATTAGCGAAGGACGCCAAGTGGACGATTTGTGGTCGCACTTCTTGGCGGATGCGCGGGCCAGCTACGGATTTTACGGGCGCGATGTCGACTGGGAGCAGATTCAGAAGCTGTCGCGTTGGCGCCGCCCTTTTCATATTGCCAAGCAATTTTTCTGGGCGCTGCTGATGAAGATGACGCCGGCGCGCCGCGTTCTGCTGGTTATCGGGCTGGTCTTCATCATGTTCTCGGCCGTCACCCTGCGTATCGGCAACCAGGCTTTCCTGGACATCAAGATGGAGGGGTTTGCGGCGATTATTTTCCTGTTGCTGCTTTCGCTGGAGCTGGCGGACAAAGTGACTATGAAGCGCGATTTGGAAATCGCGCGGGAAATTCAGTTGTGGCTGGTGCCGGCGCAACCCCCACAAGTGGACGGCGGGGATATCGCGTTTGCGACGCGGCCGCAGAATTCGGTGGCGGGCGATTACTACGACGCATTTTATCCGGAGCCGGGCACGCGGCGGTTGCTGCTGGTGATTGCGGATGTGGCAGGGAAGAGCGTGCCGGCCGCACTGCTGATGGCTACTTTGCAGGCGAGTTTGCGAACGATTGCAGGAGAAGGCGCGTCGCTGGCGGAGTTGGTGATGCGGCTGAATCGTTATGCTTGCGCGCATAGTCTCGATGGCCGGCGATTTACTACCGCGGTGATCGCGGAGTACGACCCGGCGACGCGGCAAATCGGCTACGTGAACGCCGGGCACAATCTGCCGGTTTTGCGGCGAGCGAACGGTATGACGGAGGTCTTGGACGCGGGCGGATTGCCATTTGGGATCGAAGGGACAGCTACGTATGAGGTGGGAGCAGCGAAGCTGGAGCCGGGTGATGCACTGATTTTCTTCACCGATGGAGTGGTGGAAGCTTTCGACGCTTCGGGGCAGGAGTTTGGTAACACTCGGTGGCTGGAAGCGATTCGCTCGCTGCCCGCGGCAGGAGCGGCGGCTTCCCTGCAGCATCTAATGTCCCGCGTAGATGCTTTTGTCGGGGCTACGCGGCAATCTGACGACATTACTTGCATGGTGTTTCGCAGCAACTGAGCCAGAATCGCTGGCATATACAACGCCGACGCCACGAGTGCTGCGCCCCTTGGTCCCTTGTCGCATAATCGACGTATGACTTCGAGGGAATTGGCCAATTCGATTTGCGAGGTATTGCAGAGCCGTGGGCATCAAGCTCTGCTAGTGGGCGGTTGTGTACGCGATTTGCTGCTGGGGCGGGAGCCGGCGGATTACGACGTGACTACGGATGCCACACCGGCACAGGTTATGGAGCTTTTTCCGGATGGGATCGCGGTTGGAGCGCAGTTCGGAGTGATCCTGGTGCCGCGCGACGGGATGAAAGTGGAAGTGGCCACATTTCGGTCGGACGTTGGGTATTCCGACGGGCGGCATCCGGATCGCGTGGAGTTTTCGAAGACGCCGAAGGAAGACGTGCAGCGGCGAGACTTTACGATCAATGGCTTGTTGATGCGGCACGACACCGGCGAGGTTCTGGACTATGTGGATGGCCAGAAAGACTTGCAGTCGGGCGTGATTCGCGCCATTGGCGAACCGGAACGGCGATTTGCAGAGGACAAGCTGCGCATGCTGCGGGCGGTGCGATTCGCGGCGCGATTTGGATTCGAGATGGCGGCGGAGACTCTTTCGGCGATTCGTCATCATGCACGGGAGGTCACCGCGGTTTCCAGTGAGCGGGTGCGTGATGAACTGAGCAAGATGCTGACGGAAGGCGCAGCGCGCAGCGCGTTTGAGTTGCTGGACCAGACCTGGTTGCTCTCGATTGTGCTGCCGGGAGTCGCGGCGATGAAGGGAGTGGCGCAGCCGCCGCAATACCATCCGGAAGGAGATGTGTGGATTCATACCTTGCTGATGCTCGAGGGGTTGCCGGCGGGAACGTCGCCGACTTTGGCCTGGGGCGTGCTTTTGCATGATGTAGGTAAACCACCGACGTTCCGTCCCGTTTCGGAAACGGGGGACCGGATTCGGTTTGATGGGCATGTAGACGTAGGCGAGCGGATGGCCGAGGCCATCTGCGAGCGGCTGCGGTTCTCGAACGATGAAACGGAGCAGATTGTGGCATTGATCGCGAACCATATGAAGTTCAAGGACGTCGAAGGGATGCGTAAGGCCACGTTAAAGCGATTCGTTCGGCAGCCGCTGTTCGAGGAGCATTTGGCCCTGCATCGGCTGGATTGTTTGTCGAGCCACCGGCATCTCGAGTCCTATTACTTTGTGCAGCGATTCCTGGCGGAAACCCCGGCGGAGCAAGTGCGGCCCGCGCGATTGCTGACCGGCCAGCATCTAATCGAGATGGGCTTCAAGCCCGGCCCGGCGTTCTCCGAGGTGCTGGCAGCCCTGGAAGATGCACAACTGGAAGGGCAGGTGCGGTCTCAAGAGGATGCAGAACGATTCGTGAAAGAGCAGTTCAAAGCGCGAGGATAAGGGGACTGAAGAGGCCGAGTCGAATGCCGATAGAGCCAAGAACGAGCAGGCGCGTCGGGCACTTCATTATACTGTTGAAAACAAATCAGTTAGCAATATTACTGGACGAAGAGCCGAACTAGGTCCATAATATGAGCTAGATTTGCTAAGGTTTTGTGCCTTATGAGATATCGACCTTTGCACCCGTTTTGGCTTACGTCGCATCCAACGTTTTAACGCGCGACTCCTTTCGGGCGCGTTGTTAGACTGGGGAAACCATGGCTGAGAAAAAATTTACGGTGCCTGACGTCTTAGCAGTCCTGCCGGTCCGGGACACGGTGTTGTTTCCGGGCGCGGTGCTGCCGCTGACGGTTGGGCGGGAAAGTTCACTGCAGCTGGTGAACTCGCTGCAGGGGGAAGAGAAATTGATGGGCGTAGTCGCCCAGCTCGATCCACGGGTGGAAGACCCGAGTGCGGCGGACCTGCACAAGGTCGGCACGCTGGCTAAGGTGCACAAGACGGTGAAGATGCCGAACGGAAACGTGGTCATCTTCCTGGAGGGCTTGCAACGAGTCCAAATCGTTGAGCTGATCGGGCTGAAGCCGTATCTGCGCGCTCGCGTGCAGGCGGAACCGGACATCGTTGGCGAATTCGATGCGGAGCTGGAAGCGCTGCAGCGAAACGCTCAGGACTTGTTCCGCGACGTGGTGAGCCATTCGCCGCAGCTTTCCGATGATTTGCAATCCGTGGCGATGAATATCGATGACGCCGGACGGCTGGCGGACTTTATCGCCGGCACGCTGCCGTCTCTTTCCACGCTGCTGCGGCAAGAGCTGATCGAAACGCCCAGCGTGCGCAAGCGCCTGGAAATGCTGGTACGCGAACTCTCGAAGGAACTGGAAGTGCTGGAGCTGCGCTCGAAAATTCACGAACAAGTGCAAGAGCAGGTGAGCGCGAATCAGCGGGAGTACCTGCTGCGCGAGCAGATGAAGGCGATTCAGAAGGAACTGGGCGAATCCGACGATTCGACACAGGAAATCGACGAACTGCGCAAAAAAGTGGAAGAAGCCGGGATGACGGCGGAGGCCAAGAAAGAGTGCGACCGTGAAGTGAAGCGGTTGGCCAAGATGACGCCGGCGTCAGCCGAATACATGGTCTCGCGAACGTACCTGGAGTGGATGACTTCGCTGCCGTGGAACAAGAACTCCGGTGCCAGCGAAATCGACATTCCCAAGGCGCACGCGATTCTGGACGATGATCACTACGACCTGCAAAAAGTGAAAGAACGCATCCTCGACTACCTGGCGGTGAAGAAGCTGCAGCCGGGAATGAAGGGGCCGATCCTGTGCTTTGTCGGGCCTCCCGGCGTCGGCAAAACTTCGCTGGGCAAATCCATTGCGCGTTCGTTGGGGCGCAAATTCGTGCGCATCGCTTTGGGCGGTATGCATGATGAAGCGGAAATCCGCGGACATCGCCGGACGTACATCGGTGCGCTCCCGGGCCAGATCATTCAAGGCTTGAAGCGGGCGGAGACCAACGATCCAGTCATGATGCTGGATGAAGTCGACAAGCTGGGCCGCGACTTCCGCGGTGACCCGTCTTCAGCGCTCATGGAAGTGCTCGATCCGGAACAGAACAACGCGTTCCGCGATCATTATCTGGACGTGCCGTTCGATCTGTCCAAGGTGCTGTTTATCGCGACGGCTAACTGGATGGATCCGATACCGGAACCGCTGCGCGACCGCATGGAAATTATCGAATTGCCGGGTTATACCGGCGAGGAGAAGATCCACATCGCGCACAAATACCTGATCCCGAAACAGGCCGCGGAACACGGCCTGAAAGTCGGCGAGCAGATTGAATTCTCCGACGAAGCCTTGCAGGAAGTGATTCATAGCTTCACGCGGGAAGCCGGCGTGCGCAACCTGGAACGCGAGATTGCCACGATAACGCGGAAGCAGGCGCGCAAGATGGCCGAAGGTCACACCGAGAAGATGGTAGTGACCCCGGAAATCGTGCGGCAATTCCTGGGCGTGCCGAAATTCCGCACGGAGAAGGAAGTCGAAGAGCGGGTCAAGAAGCCGGGCGTGGCGATTGGACTGGTGTGGACGCCAGTAGGCGGCGACATCATCTTCATTGAAGCGACACGGATGCGCGGCGGCAAGCAGTTCACGATGACCGGGCACTTGGGCGAGGTAATGCAGGAGTCCATGACCGCGGCACTGACGTGGACACGAGCCAATGCGGAGCGCTACGGCATCGATCCGGACTTTTTCCGCAAGCATGACTTGCACATTCACGTGCCGTCTGGAGCGGTACCGAAGGACGGACCGTCGGCCGGCGCAGCGATGGTTACTTCGCTCGTGAGCCTGCTCACGAACCGGCCAGTGCGCGATCGGCTGGCCATGACGGGCGAAATGACGCTTTCCGGCATCGTGCTGCCCATCGGCGGCGTGAAAGAAAAAGTGCTGGGAGCGAAACGCGCGGGGATCAAGGAAGTACTCCTACCCGCGGACAACGAGCCGAACGCGGTGGCAGACCTGGACAAGGATCTTCTGGGCGACCTGAAGATCACTTACGTACGGACACTTGACGAAGTGCTGGAGCATGCTTTGTCTAAGGACCCTGTGGCGCCGCCAATCGTTCCGGAGCCACAGCCTAAGACCAAGCGGGTGCCCCCGGACGGACCAAGCCCGGTTCACTAAGCAAACTGAAATGCAAAATGAAAGGCCCTCGAATCGCCGAGGGCCTTTTCTGTTTGGCGGCGCGGTCGCGGAGCGGACAGCGAAGTCCTGCTAACATGGGTTCGGCGATGGCGATGGAACGGCAAAAGGCAAGCGACCCGGCGGCGGAGTTGGCTGAGCGTCTGGCGGAGGTGCTGGCGCGCGAGCGAATCGTGCCGCGGTTCGTGGACTCCTATGTCGTGGAGCATGGCCGCCACGCGCTGCAGGTACATGCTGGAATGTACCGCGACTTGCTGGCGCTGCTGCAGCGCGAAGCGCTTCTGGCAGCGTGCACGAAGCTGCTGGAGATGGCAGCTTATGAGCCGGAGACCGGGCGCCGACTGGCGAAACCGCGGCTCAAGCCGCGACAGGAAATTGCCGCCTTCCGGCGAAAGTTTCTTGCGGCGATGACCCGGCAGCAAAAGTGGACCGCCGGCGATGCGCTGGAATTTCAGAGTGACTTGCAAATGTACGAGCAACTAATCGCCCGGGCCGCCGCAACGCGCCGGAGCCGAAAACCATTTGAAGCGGCGAACCATCCATTTGTGGACCGCTGCGCGTTTTTGCTGGACTCGTCATTTTTGGAGCAAGGGAGGCTGGCTGCAAGCCGGGCGCTCACGGAACTGGAAAAGCTTACCGCGCAAACGTACGAAGCAGCGGCACCGAGAAACAAGCCAGTTTGGAAGAACTAATCGTCGAGCGCCTTGGCGCTGAACAGCGGCTGGCCGGCCAAGGCGTTGTAAAAAGCAAACAGCGCGATGGCCGCGATGAACACCATACCAGCGATAGCCCCGGAGGCGTACCAGCGTGCAAGGTGCGAAGTCATTGGGAATACCACGAGCATGTTCTGCACGACAAAGCCCACCACCAGGGCCAGTAAACCGAAGCGCCGTAACACCATATAGATGGATAGCCAGATCACGGCGGAAGCGCCAAACGTTGCCCAGAAATAGTCGCCGCCGGTATTCGTGATAGCGCCCAGGAAAACGATGGCGAGCGCCGCAATCCAATCCTTCCTGGCAATGAGTCGCAGCAGGAAAAACGCAAAGAAAATTCCCAACGAATAGAGCACGAAAATCCACGTATAGGAAAATATGGAGCCGAAAACGGGGCGCAAGCCGAGCAGCGATTCCGTCGCAGGAGTACCAGGTTCCGGTGGCCTTCCGCCGAAAAGGGGCAAGAGAAGATTGTCCACAGACTCAAAGAGTCCCAGCAAGACGCCATAAGCTGTTCCGATCAGGACGTCCCGGCCAACCAGCGGATCGCGAATCTTTCCTCCGATCAGCCGCGTCCAGCCGATCAAGGTGTGTGGATCGCGGCGGCGAACAAAAGGCTCCAAAGCGAAGTAGAGCATGCGCGCGAACGAAGAGATGAGAAAGCCCCACGCCAAGGCGATCATGAGAAGGCCAAATTCGCCGGTGGAGGCGAGATGATGGGCTCGCAAGGACCACATGGCAAGAAACGCCGAGAAGAGAAAGTTTCCCAGTCGCCTCGAGCCAACTTCGTCACCGCGCTTGTCCCGGACATTGCGCCGCACCACGACAACGCAGCCGATGATAAGCGCGCCGAGCACCAGGATGCCGATAATGTTGGCTAGTCTCTGGTGCCTCGAAGGCTCGAAGGCCTGGTCGCGTCCAGGTGTGTTCCAAGGATAAAGGACCCGGAAGAAGACCGGTTTCCCACGGTAGGCGGCAGCTTCTACGCGCTCGGTTACATGGATCGGAGCGGTGAGTTCGCGAGTCCAGGCGGCGCGTGTGTCGGAATAGAGCAGCGCGGTCCATTCCGGAGCGGCGGCAGTAAATGCGCTTTGGTCGAGACCCGCAGCGGCAAAGAGCACAGGCCAATCCGGCACGGGAAACGGACCAGCGGGCGGATCGTGCTCCGGTGGAAGGCGCTTGAAGAGAATTAGCCGCCCTCGGGAATCGAGCAAAATACTGACCATGCCGGTCACGTCGTACGGGGGGTCCGATTGCGTAACAACGCCAGAACCGCCGGAAGCGAAGAAATTCTGCGAGGTCATCTCGCGCGGGCTCTGCCGATACCAGAACAGCATCGTAGCCGGACGATCGAACGCGAGACGTTGCCAGCGCGTTTGCGACTGATCGTTTTCCACGATGTAGGTGAGATAGCCACCGTCGGGAACAAACCCGTAAGCGCTGTCCGCCGCCGCTTCTGAAAAGCCAAGCTGCTGAATGATCTCCTGAGCTCGTGCGAGAAGGACTTCGGGCGGCTTGTCCAGCGGTGTGAGATTTTGCACTTTGTACCGATCGGCCAGAAACATGTGTCCTACGAGACCGAGCAGCACCGCAGCTGCGAGCCCCAGTCCCAGCCACGGCTTGATGCCTTCCGTCGCGCCGGCGGCTGCGACCATTTCCGGCGAAGGGGTTTCTCCGGCGGCCAGCGCGGCAGCGAGCGGGTCACCGCCGGGAAGAGCGGCGGCTACTTGCAGAGCCGACGCGGGACGCTGCCCAGGATTTTTCTCCAGGCAGCGCAGGATAACGCGTTCGATCAGCGGATCCAGGTCCCGGACCAGTGTCGACGGATGGGTCAGCGTTCCGGATTCGCGCAGTTTGACGAGGTCCGCGAGTGTCGCAGCTTCAAACGCGCGCTTACCGGTAAGAATCTCGTAGAGGATTAACCCGAGCGAGTAAATGTCGCTCTTCGTGGTGACTTCGCGGCCTTCCAGTTGTTCCGGTGCCATGTACGCTGGCGTACCTGCGCGAATTTCCGCGCCTTGCAGCGTGGCCGCAATTCCCGCCAGGCCGAAATCCGTGATGCGGATTTTGCCGGCACCATCGAGCATGATGTTGGCCGGCTTCAGATCGCGGTGAATCACACCGCGATCGTGGGCCGCAGCGAGACCGGCGCACATCTGGCGGGCGATTTCCACGGCTCGTTCCGGAGAAAACTTGCCGAAGCGCCGCACAGCGGAAGCCAGATCTTCGCCGTCCACGTATTCCATGGTCAGGAACGGCGTGCCATCCGCGTCGCCGATATCGAAGACGCGGCACACGCTGGGATGTGCGACTTGCCGCGCTATGCGTACTTCCGAATGAAAACGCGCCAACGCCGAAGCATCCTGCGAAAGCGCCGCCGGCAAAAACTTGATAGCGACGACCTGGCTCAGCGTCAGGTCTTCCGCGCGGTACACCTCGCCCATCCCGCCACGCCCTGCGAGAGCGACGATACGGTAGCGGCCCGCCAGGATTTGTCCGGGTACGAATCTCCCACCGCCGATCGGGTCCGAACTGGTCAATGGGTTCGAGGAACTGCCGGGGTTTTTCGCGGCGGACGGATGAGACGAAGGCCGGCGTGCAGCCGCCGGCGCGATCGTTTCGTCGTCCACCGGTGCACCTGCGCCTGGCAGCGTAGCCGCATCGCTACCGACCGGTGTTCCGCAGGCCGCACAAAACCGCGTCTTCGGCGCCAGCTGCGCCCCGCAAGAAGTGCAAAACATAGAGACGCAGAGTCTACCATTGCGGTGCTTTTTGCCGCACGTGGCCCGGACGGCGAGCCGGGAACTATCTAGATCTTTTCGACTTGCACCGCTGTGCCGTAAGCCAGAACCTCGGTCACCCCTTGCATCACTTCGGTAGCGTCATAGCGCATGCTGACCACGGCGTTGGCGCCGTGTTCGCCGGCGTGCTGTAGCATCAACTCAAACGCATCTTCGCGCGTCCTCTCGCACAGGTTCGTCAGCAGCGTAATGTTGCCGCCGATAATCGTTTGCAGAGCCGCGCCCAAATTGCCGATCAGGCTGCGCGACCTGACGATAATTCCCCGCACGATCCCGAGATTGCGAACGATGCGGTACCCGGGAAGTTCCAACGCCGTCGTCACCATGGCCGTATCCACGCGTCCTGGCATGCTGTTTCCCTCCTTGGAAGACGTTAACCGGTGCGATTCTACCCGCGCAACCCGCCGAGTGCGAGGCTGCCGCCTTTGTTATGCTGAATCTGCGTGGAGACCATTTTCTATTTTCTGGTGATCGCCCAGATTGTCCTGGGAACGTACATGGTCTGGCAGGGCGTGCAATGGCTGGCCTACACGCGCCGCAGGGCACGAACGGACCCCGGATTCTACACGCCGCGCGTGGCTTTGCTGTGCCCGTGCAAGGGCATGCAGCCGGGACTCGAACGCAATCTCGTTGCGCTCACCGATTTTGATCATAAGAATTACGAAGCGTTTTTCATACTGGCCTCAGCGTCCGACCCTGCCTACAGCACAGTCAAGCGCGTCGCGGAGACTTCGCGCACCAAGGCCCACGTGGTGATCGCGGACAAGCCACAAGGTTGCGGCGAAAAAGTGAATAACCTGCGCACGGCCGTCGAGCAGCTGCCGCCAGAGTTTGAAGTCATAGTGTTCGCCGATTCCGATGGCCGGCCGAGCCGTGGCTGGCTGCATCATTTGGTGGCTCCGCTCGCGGATTCCCGACTGGGCGCAACCACGACCATGCGCTGGTTCTTTCCCAACCGCAATAATCTTGCGACTGTGCTGCTCGCCGCATGGAATGCCCCTGTGGTCACCATGTTGAGCGAGAAGGGCAAGAACTTCTGCTGGGGTGGCGGGACTGCTATTCGCCGCAGCGTCTTCGACCAAGCCAACGTGCTCGACGAGTGGAAAAATTCCGTGAGCGACGATTTCTCCATGACCCGCGCGCTCGAAAATGTGGGGCGGCCGATTCTCTTTCTCCCGGAGTGTCTCACTCCCTCCTTCATCGACACCGATTTCCACGGGCTGCTCGAGTTCACCAACCGCCAGATTTTGATCACCCGGGTATATGCCGAAAAAGTGTGGCTGCCAGCGCTACTAATGCACCTGCTGTACTGTCTGACCTTTGTTTTGGGCGTTGTGCTGGTCCTTGAAGACCTGGCCGCCGGTCGGCCGTTCTTCCATCTGGCGGTTATCACGTTTTTGCCTCTGCTGCTATCGGCGATCCGCGGCGCCTTGCGGGTGGCGGCGGTTACTGAGCTGCTGCCGGCCTCGCGCTCCGAAGTCATGGGCCAGGCATGGATCTATATTCTGTTGAATTGCGGCACGCCCTTCCTGTATCTGGCGAATTTCGCCAACTCCCTCATGACGCGCAAAGTGCGGTGGCGCGGCGTTCAATACGAACTCATCTCTCCTCAGGAAACTCGCATCCTCTTTTACTAGATGGAGTTGGCCGGACAACTGCACACGCTCCACAGGCTGTGGATTTCTGCCCTGCACTCCGGTTTCGGCAGACAACAGCGAATCTGTGGAGAAGACCAGTGCAGTAGGCACGAGATACTCTGATCCGAGGCTTCGCGAGTCGACGCTAGCGCTGGCATCGTGGAAAATTTTCTCGCGCCGTGCAATTCCTACTCAGAATTATGGGGGATTCCCGGTAGAAAATACCGCTAAGTCTTGAGTTCTTAAGGAAATTGCAATTCCTTGCCATTAGGCCCGGCACTTGCAGCCCGCTCACCGGTTCAGTGTAACGGTCGCGGGCGAACACATTACTCCTTCTCACGCCTCGGCGTTGCTTCGTTGAGGTCAGTAGCGCTGGGTCATAGCCCTCTGTCTCCGGGCGCTTTTCTGGCTGCTTGCCCAGTCGATTTGCGTCTCGCTACGGGGCGCGCTAAAACTCAAACCAAGGCTCGGTTCGGTACGAGGCTTGCATTCGGAGGGGTGCAATATTGAAGGTTATCCGCAGAAGTGAGCAGCCACACCAACTCGCTAAACCACGCCCGACGTTCCCTAGAGACCTATTCTTCTTCTACGAAAAAAACACTGGAGTCGCGCACTTTCATGTCGAGGCCGGTCCCGACGGACGGTTTCCGGTGGAACAAGCTGCCGGGCTCCTGGCAATGCACTGCTTGGTCCGCGGCCAAGCGCCGACGGATTACGTCGTGATGGTCCAGGCCGAAGACGACTTGCTCGAAGGCCTGAAAGAGAAAGCCGAACACCTGCTGAGCGCGGGGAAGTCGGTACACAGCCAAGTCAAACTCACCCGTCGTGAAGAAGAAGTTCTTGGCGGAGTGATGCGCAGCCTGGCCAACAAAGAAATTGCCGCGACCCTGAATCTTTCCGAGCGCACCGTCAAGTTCCACGTATCCTCGCTGCTCGCCAAGTTCCGCGTGCGCGGCCGCATGGAACTGGTCCGCGAAGCTGCGCGCCAGACCCCTGGAAGCTTGCCGATGGCCTCGGCGCTTGCAACGCGGGAAGCGCACACCATAGCCGCGGGCCCGAATGGGTTCCCGACCATGGTGCGCCCCGTCACCGTAGTACCACTGGCCAAGCGGCCGATGACGGCTTAGTTTTCCCTCTCGCATAACCTGCTACGAAAAAAAGGCCTGCCGACAAGAGGCAGGCCTTTCGTTTTTCCGTCTGCGCTCGCAGCTACTTCTTCGCCGCGCCGTAGAGTTCCGCAGCCTTATCCCAATTCACCACGTTCCACCAGGCTTTGATGTAATCCCCTCGAACGTTCTGGTACTTGAGATAGTAAGCGTGCTCCCAAACGTCCAAGCCCAGCACCGCCTTGCTGTTCCCGCTCAACAAGTAAGGCGTATCCTGGTTCGGCGTCGAGTCGATAGCCAGCTTGCCATCGCGAACCACCAGCCACGCCCAACCCGAGCCAAAGCGCCCGAGCCCGGCGGCAGCGAACTTTTCCTGAAAGCCCGCAAACGATCCGAACGAAGACGCAATGGCCGCGCCGAGATCCCCCTTGGGCTCGCCGCCTCCGCCTTTTTTCATCAGCGTCCAGAACAGCGAGTGGTTCCAGTGGCCGCCTCCGTTGTTGCGCACGGCAGCGCGGATGTTTTCGGGAACAGCATCGAGACCCTTCAGGAGGTCGTCGATGGATTTCGACTGCATCTCCGCATGCCCTTCCAGCGCCTTGTTAACGTTGGTCACGTAAGCGCCGTGATGTTTGTCGTGATGGATTTCCATCGTTTTAGCGTCGATGTACGGCTCGAGAGCGTCGAACGAATACGGCAGGGGGGGCACTGTAAATGCCACTGGTTTTTCCTCCAGATTGAGATTTGAATCCGCGTTGATTGTGGTTCCGGCGCGAAGCAGCCCGGGAGCCGCGCTGCCCGCCCCCAGCAATCCCGCGCCGACGATACTCGTATGGGCCAGAAACTTGCGGCGATTCATACGCCCTCCAGGAAGCGCGGAGGACGAATCGGCGTGCGCGCCGATTATACCGCTTGTGGCTGTCGTAGCGGTACGTTGGACTCGCGGCTTACCTGTTTGCTTGGATGCGCGAGAGTGCCCATTCGGCAGATTCGGCGATGGCCGGTTCCGGCGAGTTGCGCAGGTTTTCCAACAGCTGTTTGATCTCGTCTCTGACCCGCGGTTCGAGCGACGAGCCCGTATTGCCCAGCGCGATGCACGCATTGCGCACCAGGCCGCGCCATTTTGTGCGCTTGATCGGGCTGCCCCGAAATGTCTCACGGAATTCTTCCTCGGTCATGGAAGCCAGCCGCGCCAGCTTGGGATGAAACAGAGAATCGGCCGCAGCCACGGTGGACAAAGTTCGGGGCTTGAACTCGGCAAGGTTTGTGTGCTGCGCCCGGCCGTTCCACGGGCACACATCCTGGCAGATATCGCAACCGAAAACATGTACACCGACACCTTCGCGCAGTTCTTCGGGGATGCTTCCGCGCAGCTCAATCGTCAGGTAAGAGATGCAGCGCCGCGCGTCCATCACGTATGGCTCGACCAACGCCTGCGTCGGGCACGCGTCGATGCAGCGGCGGCACGATCCGCAGAGGTCCGGCGCCGGAAGATCGTCCGCGCCAATCGAAGGTGGCAAGTCCAGCGTCGTGAAAATGACGCCCAGAAAGAAGTACGAGCCAATCTGCTGATTCAACAGCAGCGTATTCTTGCCGATCCAGCCAAGCCCCGCGTGCTTGGCAAGCACGCGCTCGGACACCGGACCGGTGTCGACATAAACTCGCGACGCAAATGGCTCGGTGAATTCCTCATGCAGGCTGGCACGCAACAACTCGAGCTTTTCGCGAACCACCTCATGGTAGTCGCTGCCCCACGCATAGCGCGAAATCCAGCCGCGCGGCTCGGCGCCGTCAGGAGTCGCGGTGGCCTCCGTCGAGCGCGGCCACTCCGTGTTGTAGTTCAGCGCGCAGACGATGACGCTGCGAATTCCCTCCATGACGCTGCGTGGATCGCTGCGCCGTGGATCGTTCAGATAGCGCATTTCTCCGGCGTAGCCCCGGTCCAGCCACTCCCTCATTGGAGCAAGTTCCGGAAAGTCCGCCGCGCGCACCACGCCGCACAAGGAAAACCCAATGTCTGCAGCGCGCCGCTGGATGTTGATGCTATGCGTCTTGCCGGTCATCGCTGGCTTTATTTTGCCGTAGACCGGACCCGTAAGCGAGGAAGACACGCCCCACTCTCCGCCGTAGTGGCCCAGCCCAGCTGCGCCCCAGTTAGGCAGCCCGTGTGATGGAGCGACCGCGGCTAACGCCGGAACCGTTCGGCGCAACGCCTGAGCGCGGGAGGCGTGGGCCCAAATTAGCTACAAATTAGCTAAAAGACCGTAGTGCGGTGGTTTCGTCGGTAAAAACCTCAAACACCGTAAACAGCTTGGTGATCTGCAGCAGGTCGCGAACCTTCTTGGTCAAATTCAGCAGCTTCATATCTCCGTTGCGGCTCTTGGCGGCGGTAAACGCGCTGACCAGCTCGCCGATTCCGGAGCTGTCGATGTAATCCACATCGCCCAGATTCAGCAGCAGCTGGCTGCGATCCTCATCCAACAAAGCGCGAATGGTCTTGCGCAGCAGTGCGCTGCCTTCGCCCAGCGTAATGCGCCCGCTGAGGTCCACTACAGTCACACGGCCTGCGTCCCGATGCGTAGCATGCAAAGCCATTTTTCTATGCCTCTTGCTGCGGTGTTTTTGCCGAACCGCCCTGCCCGCCCTGACCGTTTGGTTCGCTGCTTCCCGGTGTTGGCAGCTTCTTGGACATAATCACTTCAGCCCCGCCGTTCTGGCCGGTCACCACTTCAAACTCATCCATAAACGCGCGCATCAGAAAAATTCCCCGCCCCGACGTGCTTAGCAGATTCTCTTCCGCCAATGGGTCCGGAACGTCCGCCAGGCTAAACCCTTTTCCTTCATCCAGGACGTGGATAATCATTTTATCGGGCGTCAGGTCCACGGCCAGGTGGATTTTCTTCTCGGGTTTCTCCTGATTGCCGTAGTGAAAAGCGTTAATCACGCCTTCCCGCACAGACATGCCGATCCGGTAGCAATCGTCCTCGCCAAAACCAGCGGCTTCGGCCACGCGAAGACACATCTCCTCCGCGAGATTGACGCTCTCGACCTGCGTCTGCAGCGTGACTTCGAGGTGCTTCGTCTCTGGCGTCATGCCTTCGGTCGCCGCCGACCAGCCTTTTGGGAGCGCATTATGGGTAACATAGCGGCGGAAACGGAGTCAATGGACAGCTTGGGGCTCTTTGTTCCCAACCACCGTATTGACACTGCATCCCCATCGATTATTCCAACGGCGGCTCCCTCTCTAATTAGATGCTTCTCGGAACGAAACTGCGCTAGGCCCAGTACGACCGGTCCAGGGTGCGATATTGAATCGCCTCGCTTAGGTGCTTGGGCTCGATTTCACCCGCGGCGTCCAGGTCCGCGATGGTTCGCGCGACCTTCAGAATCCGGTCATGTGCCCTCGCAGATAGCCCCAGGCGGGTCACCGCGTTCTCCAGCAGTTTTTCTCCCTCGGGGGAAATCGCGCAGTGCTTGCGGATGCTCTTTGGCACCATCTGGGCGTTGCAGTACGTTTTCTTTTCCCCGCGGAACCGCTCCGTTTGCCGCTCCCGCGCCGCTATCACCCGGCCCCGCACCAGCGCCGAATCCTCCGCAGACACTGGTGCCCGCAGTTCCTTGTACTTTACGGCCGGCACCTCAATATGGATGTCCACCCGATCCAGCAACGGGCCGGAGATCTTCGAGACGTACCGCTGAATCATCGGCGGCGTGCAATGGCACTCCCGGGTGGGATCCCCGAAATACCCGCACGGGCACGGATTCATCGCCGCGGCCAGCATGAAGCGCGACGGAAACGTCACCGAAACGGCCGCTCGCGAAATCGTCACCGAGCCGTCTTCCAGCGGCTGCCGCATCACTTCCAGCACATTGCGCTGAAATTCCGGCAGCTCATCCAGAAATAGCACTCCGTTGTGACCTAGCGAGACTTCTCCCGGCCGCGGCACCGCGCCCCCGCCAATCAGTCCCGCGTCGCTGATGGTGTGGTGCGGCGAACGGAACGGCCGCGTTCCTACCAATCCCCGATTGTCTTCCAGGGTTCCTGCCACGCTATGAATGCGCGTCGTCTCAATCGCTTCATCCAGCGACATCGGCGGCAAAATCGTCGGGATCCGTTTTGCCAGCATGGTCTTGCCGGCCCCCGGAGGGCCAATAAACAGAATGTTATGTCCCCCGGCGCACGCCACTTCCAATGCCCGCTTGGCCGCTTGCTGCCCGTGTACATCCTTCAAGTCCACCGCATATTGCGCCGCCTCATTCAGCATCTGCCGCGCATCCACTTTGACCGGCGTGAATGATTCCGGTGAATTCACCAGATCTACGGCCTGCGGCAAGCTCTTCACCGCGAATACGTCGACGCCATCCACCACCGCTGCCTCACGCGCATTCGCTTCGGGCACTGCAATCGCCTTCATCCCCGTTTCTCGCGCCGCCAGCGTCGCGGACAACGCCCCGCGCACCGGCCGCACGCTCCCGTCCAGCGACAGCTCACCCAGAAACATGGTCTGATCCAGTTGCTTGCCGAAAAAAGTACCGATGCAGCCCACTAATCCCAGCGCCATCGGCAAATCAAATCCCGAGCCTTCTTTCCGCACGTCCGCTGGAGCCAAGTTGATGGTCACGCCCTGCCCGTGCGGAAATTCATACCCACAATTCCGCATCGCGCTCTTGATCCGTTCCCGGCTTTCCTTCACGGCGTTGTCCGGCAAGCCCACCACATTGAAATCCGTCATCCGCGCTGAACCTACGTCCACCTCCACTTCGACCACGTAGGCGTCGATGCCGTAAACCGATGCGCTGACCGTTTTGAAGAGCATGGCTGGAGACGACCCCGGACGCCCGCCTGCAATCGCCGCACAGCATAAAACACAAAGCAGTAATATACCAATCGTTTAATCGTCCGCGGATAGCTGCCTATGGTGGTCTCTGCCTCTCCACCCATGAAGAACTGCACGGCGCGCTGGATCTACCATCTTTTCTTGCTGCTCGTGTCGCTCTTGGTTTCCGGCCGGTTAACAGCGCGGCCGCAGATCATTGCTTGACAATCGCGCGGGGATAAAGAGAGAATCGTTTAGGCGAATAAAAAGCGAATATACATCCCTGCCTCTACCTGCCTTATCGCCGATAAAACATTCGAAGAACACCGCCTGATGGAGACGGCGGTCGCTACTTTTTGGGCGCGAACTATGGGCATGAAATCGGCTGCGGCATTGCGGTTGGAAGTGGAATCGGCGCTGGCTGGGCGCGTAGTAGCGCCGTTTCAGTTCCGCGAGCGGCGTCTGGTGGAGACCGCGCCTACGGGCGTGGCAGAAGTGGATGCGCTGACGGGCGGATTGCCGCGCGGCGGATTGACGGAAATATTCGGGCCGGTGGGTGCGGGGAAGACGAGTTTGCTGATGGCAGCACTGGCTGAGCGAACAGCGGCGGCAGAAGCTTGCGCGCTGGTGGATGCGCGGGATGCGTTCGATCCGGAAGCGGCAGGCGCGGCGGGAGTGCGGCTGGAGCGGCTGCTATGGGTGCGGTGCCGGGAAATTTCGCAGGCGATGCGGGCAACGGATTTGCTGATCCAGGGTGGCGGGTTTGGATTGATTGCGGTGGACTTGAGCGATATCGCACCGCGGGTGCTGCGGCATGTGCCGCTGAATGTGTGGTTCCGGTGGCGGCGGGCGGTGGAAGAGACGCAAACGATTTTGCTGGTGATGGAGCCGGAGGCGAATGCGAAGACTTGCGCTTCACTGGTGTTGCGAATGGAACACGAGTCGGCGTTGTGGACTTCAACGGCGGGAAATTCGCGACAGACCGAAGCGCGATTGCTGGCGGGACGCGGGATTCGCGTGGAGCGGGTACGGGCGCGGAGGCAGGAAGGGACTTTGATGCGGCGGATGGATGGCGGGGAGATGGAAGAGGATGGTACGAGCTTTGAGGCTAAGGTTGTTCGGCTGTGCGGAGAAGAGGTTAACGCAGAGACGCAGAGGGCGCAGAGAAAGAAAAGAGCGGGGAAAGAATAATTACGAAGAGTGACGAGAAATGTTTGCGGGAGTATTTGCGGAGAATTTTCTGGTGCAGGCCGCGGTGCGGGGGGAGCCGGGATTGCGGGAGTGTGCGCTGGCGTTGGTGGATGGAGCGCCGCCGTTGACGAAAGTGGTGGCGGTAAGTGAGGCGGCGCAGCGGATTGGTGTCGCGATCGGAATGCCGAAGGCTACGGCGGCGCAATTTGTGGGCGTGGAGATTCGAGCGCGGTCGTTGGCGCTGGAAAAAAGCGCGCATGCGGCGCTGCTGGATCTGGGGTGGTCGATTTCGCCGCGGATCGAAGATACGTCGGCGGACACGATGGTGGTGGATGTGGCGGGGCTGGGCTCGATTTTTGGAGATGAAAAAGCGATTGCCGGCGAATTGCTGGAGCGCGGGCGGGCTTGCGGATTGCGACTGAATGTGACGGTGGCGGGGAATATTGGGACGGCGTTGGTGGCAGCGCGAGGAATTGCAGGCGCTTGCGTGATTGCGCGCGGAGAAGAAGCGGCGCGGCTGAGCGGGTTGCCGGTTGGCGTGCTGGAGCTTTCTTTGGAAATGGCGGAGACGCTGGAACGCTGGGGCGTGCGGACATGCGGTGCGCTCACGGAATTGCCGGTACTGGAACTTTCCGAACGGCTGGGGCAGGACGGAGTACGGCTGCATGCGCTGGCTCGTGGCGAAGCGGCACGTGCGATGGCGGTGGCGGAGCCTGGTCATACGTTTGAAGAAGAAATGGAATTGGATGACGCGGTGGAAGAGCTGGAACCGCTGTCGTTTTTACTGGGACGGCTGCTGGACCAGCTTTGCGCGCGGCTGACGGCACGGGCGCTGGCCGCAAGCGTGATTCGCATGCGATTCGAGCTGGAGCCGGCGTTTGAAAAGGCCATTGAGTCGAAGAAAGAGATCGTGCGCGCGAAGAACCTGCCGGGCGTGTTCGAGCGTGAGCTGCAACTGCCGGTGCCGATACGCGACGCGAAGATGCTACTGAAACTGGCGCGCTTGCGGTTGCAGGCAAATCCACCGGGAGCGCCAACTGTAAAGATTCGAATTAATGCGGAAGCTGCGCGGACGCGGGTAACGCAGAACGGATTGTTTTTACCGAGCTTTCCGGATGCGCAACAATTGGAATTGACGATTGCCCGGATTGCGAACGTGGTGGGAGAAACCAATGTGGGTGTGGCGGAACTAATGGATACGCACCGAGCGGATGCGTTCCAGATGAAGAAGTTTTCGGCGACGACCGAAGAGCGGGATAAAGATTCTCGGTTGCCGGCGATGGAGAAGCGCAAACAGACGGCGATAAGTTGCCGGGTTTTTCGGCCGGCGCTAGCAGCGACGGTGGAATTGGAAGAAGGACGGCCAGTGCGCATTTGTTTTTCGGGGCTGCGGGGAGAAGTTGCCGTTGCGGCAGGGCCGTGGAAAACGTCGGGCGAATGGTGGCGCGAAAACGCCTGGCAGCAGGAGGAGTGGGACCTGGAGCTGGAATTTCGCGCGGGACGTGGACAGAAGGAGCAGGGATTGTATCGCGTGTATTACGACTGGAAATGCAACGGATGGTTTGTGCGCGGAGTGTACGACTGATGTACACGGAGCTGCATGCGCGTTCAGCGTTTAGTTTTCTGGAAGGCGGGTCGACTCCGGAGGATTTGGCGGCGGCGTGCGCGGAGCGCGGGATGGAAACGATGGCGCTGCTGGACCGCGACGGAGTGTACGGAGCGCCGCGGTTTCATCTGGGAGCGAAGAAGATTCGCGTGCGGGCACATATTGGGGCGGAAGTCACGGCAGCGGATGGATGGAGATACCCGCTGCTGGTGGAAACCCGCGAGGGTTACCAGAATTTGTGTCGGTTGATTACGCGGATGAAGTTACGCGCAAAGAAAGGCGAAGGCCATGTCTTGGCGGAGGAAGTGCAGGAGCTTGCTGGCGGATTGATTTGCCTTACGGGCGGCGAGGAAGGGCCGCTGACACACGGGCTGCTGCATGGCGGAGCAGTAGAAGCGGGAAGACGAGTACGGGAACTGTGCGCAATATTTGGGCGCGCGAATGTTTATGTGGAATTGCAACGGCATTTGTGCCGAGAAGAAGAAGCACGGAATCAGGTGGCTGTTGGGATCGCTCGAAAGCTGAAGCTGCCGCTGCTGGCAACGAACGGCGTTTCGCACGCCCGGCCGCTGCAGCGCGAAGTGCTGGATGTTTTTACCTGCATCAGGCATCACCGAACCCTGGCGACGGCTGGACGTTTGCTGAGCCGGAATTGCGAACGCCATGTGAAATCCCCGGATGAGATGATTCGGCTGTTCGCGGATTTGCCGGAAGCGATTGCGAATACGCAGGAACTTTCTGGGCGGCTGGGCTTTGTGCTGAGCGACTTGGGCTACAAGTTTCCAGACTATCCGGTGCCGGAAGGCGAAACGCAAGCCAGTTTTCTGCGGAAGCGCACTCAGGAAGGCATGGTGTGGCGCTATGGCGAGAACAACGAACGTGCCCGGAAACAGATCGAACGCGAACTGGCTTTGATCGAAAAGCTTCGTCTCGAAGGGTACTTCCTGATCGTTTGGGACATCGTGCGCTTTTGCCGCGAGCAGAACATTCTGGTGCAGGGGCGTGGCTCGGCAGCGAACAGCGCCGTTTGTTACGCGTTAGGGATCACGGCAGTCGATCCGGTAGGGATGGAATTGCTGTTCGAAAGATTTTTGTCGGATGAGCGCGGCGAGTGGCCGGATATCGATCTCGATTTGCCCAGCGGCGACCAGCGCGAACGCGCGATTCAATACGTTTACGAACGCTACGGCAAGCTGGGCGCGGCGATGACCGCGAACGTGATTACGTATCGCGGGAAATCGGCGGCCCGAGAAGTCGGGAAAGCGCTGTCGTTCGATCCCGAAACGCTGGACCGGCTCTCCAGCCTGGTCGGCGCGTGGGAATATCGCGACGAGAAAGACACGCTGGACCGGCAGTTTCACGACGCGGGATTGGATTTGCATCATCCGCAGGTACGGAAGTTTTTCGAGCTGTGCCATGCGGTAAAAGATTTGCCGCGACACCTGGGGCAGCATTCGGGCGGGATGGTGGTGTGCCAGGGGCAGCTGGATTCGGCGGTGCCGCTGGAGCCGGCCACGATGCCGGGACGCGTGGTGGTGCAATGGGACAAAGAAGACTGCGCGGATATGGGCATCGTCAAAGTGGATTTGCTGGGATTGGGAATGATGGCGGTGCTCGAAGATACGCTGAAGATTATTTACGACAATTACGGGAAACAAATCGATCTGGGTCGGCTGCCGGCGGATGACCCGAAGATTTACGACACGTTGCAGAAAGCAGACACGGTGGGAATGTTTCAGGTCGAAAGCAGGGCACAGATGTCCTGCCTGCCGCGGCTACGCCCAAAATGTTTTTACGACATTGTGGTGCAGGTGGCGATTATCCGGCCGGGGCCGATCGTCGGAAAGATGGTGCATCCATATCTGAAGCGGCGGCAGGGGCGTGAAAAGGCGGAGTGTTTGCATCCCTCACTGGAGCAAGTGTTGAAGCGGACGCTGGGCGTGCCTCTGTTTCAAGAGCAACTGTTGCGCATGGCGATGATCGCGGCGGGATTTACGGGTGGAGAAGCAGAAGAATTGCGGCGCGCGTTCGGATTCAAACGGTCCGAAGCGCGCATGAAGGACATCGAGACCAAGCTGCGGAACGGAATGGAGAAAAATGAAATTGTGGGCGAAACGCAAGACAAGATCGTGAAATCGATTACGTCGTTTGCGCTATATGGTTTCCCGGAATCGCACGCGGCCAGTTTTGCGCTGCTGGCGTATGCCAGCGCCTATTTCAAGTGTCACTATCTCGGGCCGTTTATGGCAGCCATGCTGAACAACCAGCCCATGGGATTTTACCGTCCGGCGACCTTGGTGAAGGATGCACAACGGCATGGACTGAAATTCAAGCCGATTGATGTGGCGCGCTCGGAATGGAATTGCAAGCTGGAACCGATTGCGGATGGATTCGCGGTGCGGATGGGCCTGCAGTATGTACGAGGATTGCGCAAAGAGATTGCGCTGGAAATCTTGCGGGAACGGGGCATTCGCGCGTTTGCATCGGTCGAGGAATTGAAGCTGCGCGTTCCCGACATTCAGAAAGGGGAATTAACGGCGCTGGCGGAAGTGGGCGCACTGAATTTTATTGATGGCACAAAGCAGCAGATGCACCGGCGGGATGCTTTGTGGCAAGTGGAGCGTGCCGCGCGGCGGCCAGGCCCGTTGCTGGAGCGGTCTAGTGCGTTGCCAAGAGCTGTAGAGCCATCCGTGGAAACGCCGCCAATAAAATCGCCGTTGCTGCCGATGACCATGGAAGAACGGCTGGTAGCGGATTTCCGCAGGACGGGATTGACTACGGGACCGCATCCGATGGCTTATCACCGGGCGGAATTGAAGAAGCACGGAATTTTGAGCGCGGCGGAAATAACGAAATTGCAGAATGGAACGAAGGTTCGCGTGGCAGGCGCGGTGATTGCGCGCCAAAGGCCTGGGACAGCAAAGGGATTTGTGTTTCTAAGCCTGGAAGACGAAACGGGAATTGCCAATGCCATCATCACGCCACAGCTTTTCGACCAGGATCATACCGTGGTGGTGCATAACCCATTTTTGCTGATCGAGGGGCGCCTGCAGAATCAGGACAACGTGATTTCCGTGAAAGCTGAGCAGGTATTTCCGCTGAAGCTTACACAGGCTAAACCGGAATCACACGACTTTCACTAGAGCGCCGCGCGAGCTCGCGGATGCAAATTTCCTTCCAAGGCGCGACCTGATTAAGATACTTGACGCATGGACTCGCCACCCCAAACGCTGACGAACAAACCGAAGCCGCTCGCAGGCGTGAAAGCGCTGGAGATGGGCCAACTTCTGGCCGGCCCGTTTGCCACGCTGCTGCTTGCTTGGTTTGGCGCAGAAGTGATCAAGATTGAACCGCCTGGGACCGGCGACCCGCTGCGCAGCTGGCGCACTCTGCACAACGGAACATCCCTGTGGTGGTACAGCCTGGCTCGCAACAAGAAATGCATCACGCTCGACTTGCGCCAGAAAAAAGGGCAAGAAATCGCGCGGCGGCTCGCTGCGCGCGTCGACGTCATCGTCGAGAATTTCAAACCCGGGACACTCGAAAAATGGGAGCTCGGCCCCGATGACATCAAGGCCATCAATCCGCGGGCCATCATGGCGCGCATCTCCGGCTGGGGACAGACCGGACCGAATGCGCACAAACCTGGATTTGCCGCAGTGGGCGAGGGAGTGGGCGGCCTGCGCTATGTAACTGGCGACCGTGACCGGCCGCCAGTACGGCCTAATTTGAGTTTAGGGGATTCGCTCACCGGATTGCATGCCGCGCTCGGGATTTTGACGGCGCTTTATCATCGCGACGCTAAAGGAGGGGGCACCGGGCAGGTCGTGGACGTCGCGATTTACGAATCGGTGCTGAACATGATGGAAAGCACCATTCCGGAGTTCGACAAAGCCGGCGTAATTCGAGAACGCGAAGGGACGCGACTTTCTGGGATTGTGCCAACCGGGACTTATTTGTGCGGCGACGGCGTGTATGTGATTATCGGCGCAAATGGAGACAATTTGTTCAAGCGCTTCATGGTGGCAATCGGCCGGCCGGACATGGCCAGCGATCCACGCTTTGAGCACAACGATGACCGTGTGCCGTGGGCGGACGAAATCGATCAGGCCATCTCAGATTGGACTCAGCGCCTGCCATCAGCGGAAGTAATACGCATATTGGAAACCGCGGCGGTGCCCGTAGGACCGATCTATTCCGCAAAAGACATGATGGCTGATGCGCATTTCCAAGCCAGAGAATTGTTTCAGCAAGTAGATTTAGGCGATGGCGACAAAGTGACGCTGCCGGCCATTTCGCCGCGCCTGACGGAAACGCCCGGCGGGATGGAGTGGCCCGGACCAAAGCTGGGCGCCCATAATCAGGAAATTTATGGCGGCCTGCTGGGCTATAGCCACGAAGAAATCGAAAAGCTGACTGCTGCGGGGATTATTTAGCATCCGATCACCTGTAAATTTCCAATAGGCTGGCACTGTCCAAGAAATTCGACAGTTGACTCTCGCCGGCTGGGCCCTTAGCTCCTCGACGTCAGCGTAGTATTCCCCTTGCTACCAACATCTTGCATGAATACCCGGCCCTCCCCACTAAACGGCAGAACGCGTGCTTTCTAACATCGTGGCAGTTGAAATTGAAATCGCAGCCAACGTAAGGGCGATGCACCATGAAACCAATCACGCAGGAAGACGATAGGCTTGGATTTGTCGGAATCGGCTACATGGGCCGACCGATCGCGCGGCGGTTGCTCGAATCTGGCTTCAAGCTCATGGCTTACGACCGGGAGCACAGCAAGGCCGCGGAACTAATTCAATACGGCGGCACTGTCGCACAAAGCGTTGCGGAACTCTCCTCCAGTTGCAACGTCGTGCTGTCGTGCTTACCGAGCGATGAAGCTGTCCTGGACACTTACAAGGCGCCCGACGGCGTATTCGCCAACGCGCATCGCGGCTCGGTGGTCATCGACATGAGCACGGTCCATCCGGTCACCTCGCAGGAACTCTCCAGGCTGGGGTCGCAGCGTGGACTTGAGGTCCTTGATGTGACTATTTCGGGGAGTACTCCCACCGCGGAAAATGGGCTGCTAACCCTCTTTGGGGGCGGAAGCAAGGAGTGCTTCCACGCTGCCGAGTCAATCTTTCGCGTTATCGCCAAGAAGTATTTCTATCTTGGGCCGAACGGCTCCGGGGCGACGATGAAGCTTGTGGTGAACACCGTGCTGGGAATCGGGATGCAAGCGATTGCGGAGGCTGTCGCACTGGGTGAGAAGGCTGGCCTTGATCGTAATCGCATGCTGGACGTGTTGTCCCAGACCGCAGTGGTCGCTCCAGCGCATGTGGGCAAACTGCAAAGGGCGATGATCCGCGATTACAGCCCACAATTTCCGATTCGGCTAATGAACAAGGACTTCGGATTGATTCTAGAACTCGCGAGTACCGTTGGAGCGCGAATGCCCGCAGCGGGAGCTGCTTTTGAGATCAATGCCCGGCAATCGGAAACAGGGGCGGAGCAAGACTTTTCAGCGGTGATTCTGCAAATGGAAAAACGCGCGCATCTGGGTTCCGAGGGCAATGGGCAGACCTGATCCAGCCTCGAATTTGCGGAGAAGTTGGTCCGAACCTTATCGGACCAAACACCGGTTCGACGGTACCACGCCGACCCGCCGTGGCTTGGATCTCTGATCAAAGAAAGGAAAGGACAACCATGCTGGAATACACGAACATCGCTGGAACAAATCTCATTAGCTCGCGAATCGCGCTCGGCACCTGGGCCATCGGCGGCTGGATGTGGGGCGGAACCGACGAAAAGGAATCCATCCGCACCATTCATGCCGCATTCGACCAGGGCATCAACCTGATCGATACGGCGCCCGCTTATGGCTTTGGCCGTTCTGAAGAAATCGTGGGCGAAGCCCTGCGCCAACGTGGTCGCAGAGAAAGCATTATCCTTGCCACCAAAGTCGGACTCGATTGGAAGGATGGCAAGGTCGAACGCAACTCCACCCGCCAACGCATTCTCCAGGAGCTTGAGGACTCCCTCCGTCGTCTCCAAACGGACTACATTGATATCTATCAAGTGCACTGGCCTGATCCTCTGGTCCCAGTCGAGGATACAGCCGCCACTCTTCGCGAGCTCTACGAACACGGCAAGATTCGCGCCATTGGCGTCAGCAATTATTCGCCCGAACAGATGGCCCGTTTCAGAGCCGTCGCGCCGCTTCACACCATTCAGCCCCCTTACAATCTCTTCGAACGCGAGATAGAACGCGACGTTCTGCCATTCGCCCTTGGCCGTGGCATCACCACGCTCGCCTACGGTGCTCTCTGCCGCGGATTGTTGGGCGGCGCCATGCGCAGCGATCGTCAGTTTGCCAAGGATGACATGCGGAAGACCACAGATCCGAAGTTTCAGGCCCCGCATTTTGCCGAATACCTTACTGCAGTCAGTAAGCTTGATGCGTTCGCTCGCGACAATTATGGCAAGCGCGTAATCCATTTAGCGGTGCGCTGGCTACTCGACCAACCAGGTGTTGGAGTCGCTCTATGGGGTGCCCGCCGCCCGGAACAACTCGCTCCTATCAGGGAGGTAATCGGCTGGTCTCTGGGAAAAAGCGACCTCGCCGCTATCGACGCCATTCTTCGCGAAAATATTCGCAACCCCGTCGGGCCGGAATTCATGGCTCCGCCGGCCCGCGAAACTGCTGAACCCGCGACGGTCAGCGCTGGATAAACCTAAAGGAAGAATTTGGGAGGTCAATCATGAACAGGAAAGAGCTTTCTGCAAGTCTGGCTGGAGACGTTTCGCTCGGCGGAGAAATTTCCGTGCATCGGATCGGCTTCGGAGCAATGCGGCTTACCGGCGAAGGCATCTGGGGGCCGCCAAAAGATCGCAACGGAGCGTTAGCGGTTCTTCGCCGGGCCGTCGAGCTTGATGTCAACTTCATTGACACCGCGGATTCCTACGGCCCACACGTAAGCGAGGAACTCATTGCCGAGGCGCTGTTCCCTTACCCGGTTAGGCTGGTGATCGCGACCAAGGGCGGCTGGAACCGCCCCGGCCCGAACCAGTGGACCCACGATGCCACTCCATCGCACCTTCGCGAGGCGGTCGAGGGAAGTCTCAAGAGGTTGCGTGTAGACCGCATAGACGTCTATCAATTGCATATTCCGGATCCCGCAGTATCGTTTGAGGCGTCTGTGGAAACCTTGGCTCAGCTGCGAAATGAAGGCAAGATTCGCCTGGTCGCGTTGTCCAACGTCACGCAAGAGCACATCGAGCGAGCGCGTCGAATCGTTCCAATCGTGTCCGTGCAGAATCGCTATAGCTTTGCGGACCGCGAATGGGACTACGTGGTCGAATATTGTGAGCGTAACCGGATTGCCTTCATTCCCTGGTACCCCCTGGGAGCCGGCAAAGTTGCCGGAGAAGTGCTTAGCCGCATTGCGCAGGCTCACCGTGCGAGCCCCACTCAGGTAGCGCTCGCGTGGTTGCTGCAGCGATCTCCCATCATGCTGCCCATCCCAGGGACTTCCTCGATCGAGCATCTCGAGCAGAACGTCGCGGCGGCTTCCCTTCGCTTGGCGAAAGAAGAACACGAAGAGCTATCGGGTGTTCCCGAACTGGTGGGATCGCGGTGAGGTAGTTTTTATCGGGACAACCACGATTGGAGTTTCGGCAGGCTCCTGTTTTTCACCAAGATCGGCCGACTGCACGAGGTGCTATCCCACTAGCCACTGTGTGAAGGTTCTAGCCTATGCGACGGAAAATCCGAAAATCGTTCAAGATCTTCGCGCCCGGAAGCTCACTGCGAAAAAGGGTTGCCTACAGCCTGGCCATTGTGCGGTTGATTCTCGTTCCTGTTATCTTCCTGGCTGTTTATTATTTGTTTGTGATGGGCCGGATCGTGGACCGCATCGTGAATGTGGATGCGCCAGCAGCAAAGTTGGCGGAACAAGCTTCGATGGAGATATTAGAAGCCCGGCGGACAGCACGAAACTACGTTCTGTTCCAAGACCTGGAATATCTTCGAGCGAACCAGGAATCACTCACGAAGGTGAAGCAGATGCTGCTTCGTATTGGGAATCTTGAGCCTGACGAAGCAGCCACCGTTCAGAAGGGGGTGGCTACAGTAAATCGATATCAGCAGCAATTCGCATCAGCGGCTTCGACGATGACGGACCCAAGGCCAGAACCCGGGGAACGCCTTCGGGAGGCGGTAGTCGCTTATGAAAAGGACTTGGACACTCTCGTCAAAGCGGCCAGACATGAGAAGCGGGCCCAGCTAGTTCAAGAGCTTCGTACCCGCGTGGGCTCGTTTGATACTCGGATTGCAGAGGCGATGCAAGCAGCGAACCCTGCCTTGCGCCAAGTCACTCCGGAACTCCGGGCGTCAAGCCAAGAGGCCTTGCAATTGACGTCCGACCTGGAACAGCAAAACTGGAGGCGCGTCCAAATGGATCACCAGGAAGCTCGCCAGTTGATCCATCGAGCCGAATGGAGCCTGAGCATCGTTTCGGCTGTCACCCTTTTGTTTAGTGTGTGGGTCAGCTTCATCCTGCCCAGCCAAGTCGCCAAACCTCTTGTGAGGCTCAGAGAAGCTGTGGATCACGCTGCAACTGGAAACTATGAGATCGACTTCGAACTGCATGGCGGCGGCGAAGTCGTTGAGCTTGCAAAAAGCATCCAGAACTTAACCTCACGCTCGCGGAGACAGCCGTAGCGTTGCGATTCGCGCGAGCATCAAATGGAGTGATGGCGAACGAGACGAAGGCGGCGCTTATGAATCTGGGCAGAATCGTCAGAATGATCGTATTTGGATTCCTGGTGCCAGGACTGGCGGCGCAGATGTCGCAGCAGGGTCCGGCATCGCCCGAGCGCGAGGCCAAACAAAGTTCACGGTCGTCGCAAACACAGCCGCAGCTGGAGTTGAAGCGGTTTTCCCTCTTGAGCGGAATCTCGGTCGATGTCTCCCCGGACTGGGTCGAGCGCGAACAGATGCCGCTGCCACCTTCGCCGAGGCTGGCGCCGTTTGCCCCACAAGTGACGTTCTTGGAATTCATGGCGTTGGAAAATCCGAGGACGCACTCGGCCTTGCGGATTGCGACGACCACTGATCCGTTCCTGGGAGGCGATGAGGTCGCATTGGATGTGCAGATGCATGGCGCTGCAGGTTCGGGCAACAGCTTGGCGGATTATCTATTCTACTTTTTCTTTCCGCCGCCACGGGATTGCTTGGATGGAGGCTCGGAGGCTTACAAGAAAGCAAAGAGCCAGGCAGAATTACCGGATCAGGTGACGGTTTCGCCGGATTTAAGTATTCGCACTGACTGTAAACACGCACCTACGCTGGCAGATTTTTATTCGAGAGAGTTGAGCTCGGGAGTATTGTTTCGAGCCACCGATGGAGTGGAGCGCGCAAATGGGATTTACGCGGAGCTCTATCTGCCTCCGATGGAAAAAGTGGAGGCAAACGGGCTGACGTTTTACGTGTTTGAGGCTCAGGGCCGTATGCAGCTCGATCTGGCAACGGTGAACCACTTCAACTTGCCCGACGAGATGGAGGGCGCACAGGCGGATTTCTTCTGGGCGGTAGGCGCGCCGGGTCCATTTCCGTTTTTTCCGGACCCACAGCGGAAGAATGTTCCGATAATCCATGTAGCATATGCCGGGATTGGTCTGGGGCCTGATAGGCGCGACGTTTTCATGAAGTTGCTGCGGCAAGTTCATTCGCCCTGAAGCCGGGCGGGGAAGACTTCCCGTGCGCGATCTCACGCAGCTGTAAATTCACTCGACGATGACAGTAGCGTCGGCGAAGGCCACACCCTACCCATCCATCGCCTCGCGAAACGGTCGACTTAACGCGCGTTAAGAGCGCTGGGTCTCGGGTTGACCTAGAGTGTGGAATCCGTACGGGAATCCAGTATTCAGGGTTCTACGTAACTTGCGGCGCCCTTGGAAAACGCGGGCTTTTACCGCGGCAATTGAAGCCCCTAGAATCTCAGCCGTTTCTTCGACAGATTTTTCTTCGAGGTCGCGAAGCCATATCGTTGTCCGAATCGCCGAACCTAAGCGATTGATTGCTTCGGTTAAGAGTTCCGTGCGCTCGTGTCGCAAGTAGGACTCTTCGGGATTGGGGCCGGGATCAACGAACGCCTCCGACTTTATGCCACTGTCGGGATTCTCGGGCAACGCTTCGGCAACTCCCCGCCTTCGGCGGAGCACCATGAACGCTTCATTCATAGTGATGCGCGTCAGCCATGTGGAGAACCGCGACTTTTCTTGAAAAGCGTCGAGATGAAGGAAGGCTTTGTGAAGACTCTCCTGCACCACATCTTCGGCATCTTCCCGGTTATTCGTAATGCGTTGCGCCACCCTGAGAACTCTCGGCCTGTGACGAAGAATCAATTCCTCGAAAGCCTGCGCGTCTCCCCGCTTTGTGGCGGCCACTAGCGCTTCGTCCGAACGTTTGATCGTACTCGTTGTGCAAAACGTGGTCATGAACCCGATCCTCCACCGCCGCAGCGACAAGAACTGAGAGAAACCACCTAACTCGCCAGCCACACCGCGTATCGAATCGACCGAAATATCGTCCAGTGGTGAAGGCAACGCAGAATGCGATACCACTCGAGAATGGATAGAGGTTTCATGGTCGTGCTCCTTTACGCGTCCGTCTCCAGGTGTGGCGTCGCTGTCACGTTGACGATTGCTCGCTGCGAATGTTGTTCACCGGGAACATGCCAGACGCCACTAGGAGGGCAATCGGCATGCCAGAGACTGTGATTGACGCAGGCAGCTTGGAAATTATTGGCAGAGTGAGAGATACACCGTTCGGGGCGCGCCTTGGCTTCGTCAGTCGGTAGGCAAACCTGTCGGAGTATTGGCATCCCGTCCAGTGGGCTGGATGAGCTTAGAGCTGCCGCCTCTGTGTGAGGGAAGGCTGGCATGCCCACATGACCGGCCTGGCCAGAGCTAGGCCAGTGTGTGGTGCTAAGATTTCGACTGCGGAGCGTCAGCCTGCTTTGCAGGAGCGGAACTATGCTGAGGTCAAATCCTCTTCTGTGGCCCAAGCCGCCTGCGATTTGGACCTATACGATTGCGGTTTTGTCGGTTGCAGCAGCCCTGACAATTTCACGATGGCCGGCGCTTCATTTGCAGGATGCTCCCGTATCGCTTTTCCTTTGCGCGGTCATATTGAGCGCATGGTTCGGTGGAATTTGGCCGGGATTGCTTGCGACGGCCCTTTCCGCGTTCACTTTCTATTATTTCTTCTTGCCTCCGATCCATTCGTTGAGTCCAAAGCCTGACGAAATACCACGCCTTCTCGTCTTCATGGTGTCAGCCTTATTTGTCGGATTACTGAGCGTTGCGCAAAGGAGCGCAACGGAATCGCTCCGGCGCGCGCGCGATGACCTCAAACTAACAGTTCAAGAACTCCAGAAGACCAACCAGGCGTTGCAAGCAGAGAGCCGTGATCGCGCGTCTGCCGAAGAATTCTTGCGGCAAAGCGAAGGTTATCTGGCGGAAGCGCAGAGGCTTAGCCAAACGGGCAGTTGGGCATCCAGAATCGGCGAAATCAGGTACTTGTCCGAAGAATGCTACCGGGTGCTGGGTTTTGATCCGAACGGTGGTCAACCGCTATACGAAACGTTTTTTCAGCGGATCCATCCGGACGATCAAGCCAAATTTAGGGAAGCGGTCGAGACAGCAGAGCGTGACAAATCGGATTTCGAACTCGATTACCGATTCATTCCTCCCAGCGGCGAGCTCAGAGACATCCACGTGATAGGCCATCCCGTTCTCAGCCCATCCGGCGATCTCGTTGAATTCGTAGGTACCGTGATGGACGTGACCGAACGAAAGCGGGCTGAGGAGGCGCTCCGTGTGGCGATGTCCGAGCGAACACGTCTCGCCGCGGTCCGTGGGGAAGTCGGGATGGCTTTGGCGCGCCAAGATGATTTGAGGGGAATCCTGCATGTCTGCGCCGAGGCAATGGTTCGGCACCTGGATGCAGCCTTTGCTCGCATCTGGACTTTCAACGGCGAAGCCCGTGAATTGGAGTTGCAAGCAAGCGCAGGAAGGTACACTCGCCTGGATGGGCGTTACAGTCGAATTCCGCTAGGAGAAATCAAAATCGGTCTAATTGCTCAAGAAAGAAAACCGTATCTGACCAATGATGTCCAAAACGATCCCCGGATCAGCGAAAAGGATTGGGCAAAGGCTGAAAAGGTGACCGCCTTTGTCGGCTACCCTCTCGTTGTGGAGGATCGGGTCGTGGGCGTAATGGCCATGTTCTCCGCAAAACCGCTCACTGAGAACACACTCGACACCCTATCTTTCATCGCTGATGGTATCGCACAGGGCATCGAGCGCAAGCACGCCGAAGAAGCGCTGCGGCAAAGCGAGGGCTATCTGGCGGAAGCGCAGAGGCTCAGCCATACGGGCAGCTGGGCACGGGTAGCCGCCACTGGCGAGATGAGGTACTGGTCCGAAGAATGCTTCCGTGTGCTGGGTTTTGAACCGCACGGTGGACTGCCGCGATTCGAAACATTCTTGCAGCGCGTCCATCCGGATGATCAAGCCAGGGTTAGGGAAACAACCGAGATAGCACGCCGGGAGAAGGTGGACTACGAGCTGGATTACCGAATTGTTCATCCTGAGGGCGACATCAGGGACATCCACGTGGTAGGCCATCCCGTTTTAAGCCCATCCAGCGATCTTGTTGAATTCGTAGGTACCGTCATGGACATGACCGAACGAAAGCGGGCTGAGCAAGAGCGAGAGAGATTGCGCCAGGCGCAAGCGGATCTCGCACACGTCAACCGGGTGACCACCATGGGAGAGTTGACTGCCTCCGTGGCGCACGAAGTGAATCAACCGATTGCCGCCGCTGTTACCAACGCCAAAACCTGTTTGCGCTGGCTTACACGCGATGAACCAAACCTAGAGGAGGCCCGCGCGGCCGCCATGAGAATCGTGAACGACGGAACTCGCGCGGCAGAAATCATCAAGCGAATCCGCCTGCTCTTCAAGAAGGGTACTTCGGAACGGGAGCTGGTGGACATAAACGAAGTCATACAAGAGATGGTTGTCCTTCTGCGCGGCGAGGCGATGAGGTCCTTCATTGTGGTACGGACCGAGCTGGAGGCGGACACTCCTCTGGTCCTGGCGGACCGCGTGCAACTACAGCAGGTGCTGATGAACCTCATGCTCAATGGCATCGATGCGATGAAGGAAGCGAATGGTGCGCGGGAACTCGCCATCAAATCGCAGCGAGCGGAAAACGACCACGTCCTGGTATGCGTAAGCGATACCGGCTTGGGACTGCCTCCTCAGCAGGCAGACCAGCTCTTCAATGCGTTCTTCACCACCAAGCCTCACGGCACAGGTATGGGACTGTCTATCAGCCGTTCCATCGTCGAGTCGCATGGCGGCCGCTTGTGGGCGGCCAACAACTCTCCCCGCGGGGCGAGTTTCTCTTTCACTCTACCCGCCAAGGCTGAGGCCAAGGAATGAAACCGGCTGACACTTCCACGATATTCGTCGTTGATGACGATCCTTCTATCCGTGCCTCGATCCAAGGATTGCTGAAGTCAGCGAGTTTAAAGTCCGAATCCTTTGCGACGGCGGAAGAATTCCTGCGCAACACGCGACCCGAAGGACCGAGTTGCCTTGTTCTGGATGTGAACCTTCCGGGTGTCAGCGGTCTGGACTTTCAGCGCCAGTTGGCCGACGCGGGCATCCAAATCCCAATTATTTTTGTTACCGGTCACGGAGACATTCCGATGACGGTGAAGGCCATGAAATCAGGCGCCGTGGAGTTTCTGACCAAGCCTTTTGAAGACCAGGATTTGCTGAATGCGATCCACCAGGCTTTGGACCGCGACCGTGTGCGGCGCCGTCAGCAGAGTGACTTTGCCGGGCTTCGCAAATGTTACCAGGCCCTGAGTGCGCGCGAGCGCGAGGTTATGGGCCTGGTGGTTTCCGGCCTGCTCAATAAGCAGATCGCTTTTGAGCTGGGCATCAGCGAAATCACCGTGAAGATTCACCGCGGCCACGTGATGCGGAAAATGCGGGCTGAGTCTCTGGCAGAATTGGTTAGAATGGCATCGAGACTGGAGCTTCCACCCGAAACAAAGTAAGCCTGCTGCCAACGCGCAAGTGTCGCCCGACACGCCTATTACTTCGCAGCCCTGCCGTGCTAGCCGCTTTTTCTCCAGCCTCCAACGATTGCCTCTGCCTCTCTTATCCAGGCGATATGCGGCTCTCATACGAAGGTATAATTGCGCCGCTTTGGCGATCTTGCTAGATTCCAGCTATGGCCGATCTGGAGAACACCAAAATGGTTGCGATCGTCGATGATGATGATTTGATGCGCAGCGCGCTACAAGGCCTGCTGAAAGCGGTTGGCTTGCCGGCGCAAGCGTTTGCGTCGGCCGAGGAGTTTCTGAAATCCGGCCAACAGCGCCAGGCTAAATGCTTAATCGCCGATATCCGTATGCCAGGAATGTCCGGTCTCGAACTGCAAGCGCATCTGAACGCCGAACGCTGCAGGATTCCGATCATCTTTATCACCGCGCATGGCGACGAAAAAATGCGGATGCAAGCGTTGCGCGCAGGCGCTGTGGAGTTCATGGCAAAACCGTTCGACGACGAAGCGTTGCTCGAAAGTGTGCGGGCCGCTTTGGAAAGCTAAGCCGCAAGTAGAAGTGGCCAGTGGGTTGCGCAAGGAGGTCTTCCGTGGCAGCTGTTGCAAGATTCGGATCCGCCGACCAGGACACCAATCCGCGCAGATTCGAGCAGATCATCGGCAGTAGTCCTGCTTTGGAATCGGTGCTCGAACAAGTCGAGCGCGTCGCGCCTACGGATTCCACCGTTCTTGTCCAGGGAGAAACAGGCACCGGCAAGGAGCTGATCGCCCGCGCGATTCACAATCTCAGCTCGCGGTGCGGACGTCCGTTCATAAAGCTGAATTGCGCCGCCATTCCATTCGATCTGCTGGAAAGCGAGCTATTTGGCCACGAGAAAGGCGCTTTTACTGGCGCTATCGCCCAAAAGATTGGACGTTTCGAATTGGCGGACAAAGGGACGCTGTTCCTGGACGAGGTGGGAGATATTCCTTTGGCGCTGCAGCCAAAATTGCTGCGTGTCCTGCAGGAGCAGGAATTCGAACGCTTGGGCAGCGGCCGGACTCACCAAGTAGACGTTCGTCTCGTAGCGGCCACGCACCGGAATTTGGCCGAAATGGTAAAGCGAAATGAATTTCGCAGCGACCTCTACTACCGTCTGAATGTATTTCCAGTCTCGCTGCCGCCGCTGCGGGCGCGCCGTGAAGATATTCCGGCGCTTGTCCAACATTTTGTTGAGATTTATGCCCGCCGGATGAATAAGCAAATCGACCATATTTCTCCTGAAACGATGGCCGCTCTAGCCTCCTACCAGTGGCCGGGCAACATTCGCGAGCTGCAGAATTTCATCGAGCGGAGCTTGATCCTTACTTCTGGGAACGTCCTGGAATCCCCTCTCGCCAGTTTGAGCACTGCCGCCGAAACGGAGTCACTGGGACCGGTCACCATGGAGGAGGCGGAGCGCGAGCACATTCGCAAGACTCTCGAACAGACCCGCTGGGTTGTCTCCGGCCCCAACGGAGCGGCCGCACGCTTGGGAATCAAGCGGTCCACCCTTTACTTCCGGATGCAAAAGCTTGGCATCTCGCGTACCAACAAGGGTCCACTTCCCTCGTAGCGGAGTCACCATCCCGCGGGGATCGATTCTTCAACTGATTGACAGTCCACACCTTGGTCATCAGACCCACCAGCGATCACATTTCCAGTCGACCGGAATCCCAAGCTGTCTGACACGCAATTAAGTCACCAACCACACCGGCCTGTCAGCATGCGGAGTCACGTCCAGCGGGCTGGCATCGCACACAGCGCTCTTGTCTGCGTCGGCCTCTACTTTCAGTCACTTACACAACTCAGTTTTTTGGCAATCGTCTTGCCTCTCTTAGGTGCGTCGCCCGACGCACCGAAATTGTTTGTGGCGATAGAACTGACGGGAAGTCACGAGACTGGAGGCTCGCAGAATCGGCCGCCGCCTGATCGCGTGAACTCCGTTATCTAGCGCAAGAAGATATGTCTCGGAATCTCAAAAAGGAGGAAGTATGAAGTTCCTATCAAAAATCGCGGCATCCATTGGACTGACACTGGTTTTAGCGACTGCTTCATTCGCGCAGCGCGTTAAGACCGACTACGACCACAGCGCCAACTTTAGCCAATACAAGACCTATTCCTGGGAAAAGGTCCAGACAAAAGACCCGCTCGTGGTCGACCGCATCAAGAGCGCGGTGAACTCCGCTCTGGCGGCAAAAGGCTTGACGGAAGTTCCTTCGGGAGGCGACGTCGAGGTTTTTGCCATTGAGACGACGCAGAATCAACAAACCTTGGACACGTTCTATAACGGGTTCGGAGGCGGTCGCCGCTGGGGATTCGGTGGTGGATTTGGCGATGCCACCACGACCGTCGAAACCTACAAAGTGGGAACCTTAGTCGTAGATCTCTTCGACGCAAAGACAGAGAAGCTGATCTGGCGAAGTTCATCGAGCGACACGCTCTCCGATAAAGCGGAGAAGAACACCAAGAACCTCGACAAAGGCGTGAACAAAATGTTTCAGCACTTTCCTCCCGCCTCGTCAACCAAGCACTAAGGGGAGCGCGATGAATCGCCACGTAGCCTTTTCATTCGCGATCTCAATGACCCTGAGCGCCCTGGCCATTCCTTTGCGCGCGGCAAACAAGCCGCGCGCGGGAACGGACAGCCGGAACGCGGTGTCCTGGACCAACGATGATCTCGAAAGACTCCACCTTCCCGGTCTGATTTGTATCGTGGGCCGAACCGACGAAGAAACGCCCAAGCCGCCGTCTGCGCCTGCACCGTACGTGGAGACCCAAGACCCGGCGTGGTATGTCGGGCAGGCGGCGAAACTGCGCGCTGAACTCGAACGCCGACGGAATCAGCTAGGTGCATACCGTCAAGCGATCCAAGATGCAAGGAGTCTTAAGGCGATGACCGGCGGCATGAATCTCGATGACGGGGACATCGGGATCACTCCCGAAGCCGGCATTGAAACCCTGCAGCAGCGCGTGAGCGAAACACAATTGCAGCTTGACGCACTCGAGGCCTTGGCACGCCGCAATGACATCCCGCCGGGCACCCTGAGAGATTAGTGAGCGTAGCTAGCCCTTTACGAGGGCTTAGGTAATCACAGGTACCAGCCGGCAGAGCGTATCGAGAGTTCAAAAATGGAGAGGAATATCATGCTGCACAGGACTTCGATTTTTGTTACACCTAGATGCTGGAACTTTGTTCGATTTGCAGGGTCTGTTGTGTTGGCACTTTCCTTGGGCTTTTCGTCAGCGCCGATGTTCGCGCAGGAGCCGGGACAGCGCACCTTTGCTTCCGCCGAAGATGCCGGTCGCGCCCTCTTTGCCGCAATGCAGGCACAGGACGAGCAGGCTCCCTTGAGCATCCTTGGACCAAGTGGAAAGGACGTTCTCTCGTCCGGCGACCCACAGGAAGACCTGGATGCTCGCGTCGGCTTCGTTGTGAGATACCAAGAGATGCATCGCCTCGTCACAGAGGCGAACGGAACTGTAAGCCTGATCGTAGGCGCCGAAAACTGGCCGTTTCCGATTCCGCTCGTAAATCATCACGGCACATGGTTCTTCGACACCGTCACCGGCAAAGACGAGATCGTATTCCGCCGCATCGGCAAAAATGAACTTGCCGCTGTGGATTCATTGCGCCAGTTGGTCGAAGCGCAAAAGCAATATTTTGCGCGCCCGCCGGCGGGCCTGCCCCCGCAATTTGCCCAGAGACTGGTCAGCGACGAAGGTCGGCACAATGGTCTGTACTGGTATGGCGCCGATGATGAGTTCGACAGCCCGATCAATCCTCTCATCGCCTACGCACGCCAGAATCTTCCAACGGACCAGGTTGGCGAGCATGTTCCATTCGATGGGTACATGTTCCGCATCCTCACTAACCAGGGACCACATGCACCGGGCGGAGCGAAGAACTACATTGTCGATGGGAAGATGACCGCGGGATTTGCCTTCGTCGCTTACCCTGTCGAGTATCGTTCCTCGGGCGTGATGAGTTTTATCGTCGACAAATCCGGAACAGTTTACGAAAAGGATCTTGGCCCCGGCACAACGAAACGTGCGCAAGCGATGACCGCCTACGACCCGGATTCTACCTGGCACAAGGTGGAGTGAGCGATGGCTTGGAAGCTCTTTATGTCCCGCCTTCCATCTGTCCCACGAATCGCTGCCGCTGCTATCGCCGTAGTGGCGGCAGCAGGTTTCTACTTGATTGAACTCACGGGAAATCCGTCAGGCCAGGTTCCGAACCCTCCGGTACTTCGCGCGACGCACCAGACACTCTCCTTCACACTGCACGCCGGTATCACCAAGGATGGCAAGAACTCCTTCTACTTTGATGGCCAGCCAAACGCTCCAACCCTGCGCGTTTCACCGGGAGACCAGCTGAAGATTAACTACATCAACGATCTTCCCGCTAAGCCTCGGGAAGCTTGCGCGATTACGCCGTGCATGGACATGACCAATTTGCACTTTCACGGCTTAACGGTTTCTCCCGACGCACCCCAGGACGACGTCTTGGACATGATGGCCATGCCCGGACAATCACTCCGCTACACCGTGCAGATTCCGCAAGACCATCCGCCGGGCTTGTACTGGTATCACACGCATCCCCATGGAGAGAGCCACCGGCAAGTGCTCGACGGCATGTCCGGAGCGCTCGTGATAGAAGGGATTGAATCCTATTTTCCTCCCCTGGTCGGCCTGCCCGAGCGCGTCCTGGTCGTGCGTGGCCGCTCCATTGTGAAGGATCCTCAGTCTGCTGATTTGCAGCACCGCGTTGAGCTCAGTTCCGAAAATTGTGGTGCCGAGCCAGGTTCGCCTGAAGAGATCTTCACGGTGAACGGATCCGTGCGGCCTCAAATTGCAATCGCTCCTGGTGAGCGTCAGTTTTGGCGTCTCGTGAATGCTTCAGCGGATCGCTACCTCGACCTGCAGCTCGATGGGCAAACATTTGAAATCGTTGCCATGGACGGAATGCCCATTGCCCTGCACGATCCAAATCACCGCACGCGCATCGTCGATCACGTTTTGTTGCCACCCGCGGGCAGGCTGGAAGCCGTGGTTACCGGTCCGCCAAACGGCGCGCCTCGTCGTCTAGTCTCTCGTTGTGTGAATACCGGACCGGATGGTGATCCGAACCCAGCGATGGTATTGGCCGATATTGTTCCGCGGTCCATGACCCACTCGCCAGCCAAAGTTGCAAAGAGTTCACTAAGACCAGAATTCAAAGCGCTCGACCTTACTGCGGAAGAAGAAGCGCCTCCTCGATTCACAGTGACCTTCACGGAAGACAAGAAGGGCTTCTACATCAACGGAAAACTGTTCACGCCTGACGCCGCTCCGATGGTGCGAGCAAAAGTTGGGTCATTTCAGCATTGGCGGATCGTAAATGCGACGGGTGAATTGCATCCTATGCATATCCATCAAGTCCATTTCCTGGCCTACGCCGAAAACGATGAGCCGATTGCCGCCCCTTTGTGGCTGGACACCGTAAATGTTCCAGTCGGCGGTTCGGTCGACGTCATTATGGACTTCTCCGACCCCGTAATCAGAGGCATGTCCGTCTTTCACTGCCATCTCCTCAATCACGAAGACAAGGGAATGATGGCGAAGATTCTCTTCGAATGAGTGACCTGACACATCCCGGCGTCCCGGAATCGCGGGGTTCGTCGCTGCGCGGTCTGCAACGGTTTCCATTGCAGTCGATTCTCCGGAGTGATGTGGCTGCAAATGGGCCGACATGGATTCCCCTGGTGCTGGTCTTGGGCGCGATTGTTGCGGTCGCGTATGCAGACCACCTCGTTGTTCCGATTTCCCTGATCTACCTTTGTATACTTCCGATTGTCGTCGGCGCGACATTCCTTCGCAGGGTAATCAGCTACGGCCTTACAGTCGTTTGTGTCTTACTTCACGACTATTATTCTCCGAAAGCTATAAATCCGGGACTTCGCCTCTTCCACAATCTCTCCGCGATGTTGTGCTTCGCCCTGGTTGTTTATGTAATACGGCGTTACATGGAACAGCGGGAAGCGCTGGCCAGAACCGTTCGGCAGCAGCGTGACGAACTTCTCAAGGACGTAGAGTTGGCCGCGCAAGTCCAGCGCTTGTTTCTTCCCTCGGCTAAACCAGCTTTCCCGGGGCTTGAAATAGCCGGGATGATGCACCCCGCGCGGGGTGTGGGTGGCGATTACTACGACTATTTCCCCGTCGACGCGCATACCACTCAGGTCATTATCGCTGACGTAGCCGGAAAAGGTGTTCCTGCCGCCCTCCTAATGTCAGCAACCGCGGCAGCCATGCGGCTCGAGGCCAACCACGATCGAAACATGCTCGAGCAAGTGGAACGATTGAACACGGGAATTCTTTCCGTGTCTGACTCTGACCGCTTTGTCACCCTGCTGGTCGCCGAGATCGACACCCATAGACGGATGCTTCGCTATGTCAACTGTGGCCACAACCCCGCCCTTCTGTTTCGAGCAACGACAGGTGCCCTGTCCCTCTTGAATTCATCTTGTCCGCCGATCGGATTATCTCCAGAAGAGATTTGTGAACTGGCCTCGCAAGACCTCGCGGCCGGCGATGTTTTTGTTTTCTATACCGATGGGGTGACCGAGGCGGAGAACCGGCTTGGCGAAGAATTCGGTATGGAGCGCCTTGCCGCAATAGTCCGCACTGGTTCTTCGCTCTCCGCCGAGGACCTCATCAGCAGTATCTACAACGCAGCGGCGGATTTTTGTGGCGATAACTTCAACGACGACGTAACCATCCTCGTCGTCAAGTGCGATTTCGACAGCTCCTCGACTCCAAGTTCATAACGTCTCCACCGCCGCGACCTAGCCTGAGCGCGGAGCGCTTCCCGTCCATATTCGTCCTCTTCGTTCAGTGCTCGCCCTTCATCGTGAAAGACACGTTGTCAGCGTGTTGGCAATCATCCAATCGGCTGGACACTTTGCTCCACCCCTCTGTGCCTGATTTCCGCTCCATCTTCGTTAACGTCTGTGTTTTTAACGATTTCCTGACCCGCTCGTTCACCCTCCGAAGTGGCATCCCGGCTGCATCCTCTAGTGCCCGAGGCAAGAAAAACTACTTAGGGGAAATCACATGCGAAAAATATTGACCAGTCTGAGCTGCATTTTGTTTGCGTTTGCACCATCCTTCGCGGCCGTAGCGAGTGCCGCGGACCGAACCAAAGATGACGACCGGCTGAGAAATTGTGGAACCGTCTTGAAGGAGATTCTCGACGTTCCTGATGATATTCCGCAAGACCTGCTCGACAAAGCGGATTGCGTCGTAGTCTTCCCATCCGTCCTGAAGGCCGCATTTATCGTAGGCGGGAGTTATGGCCGTGGCGCGATGTCATGCCGCAAGGGTCAAGACTTCAAGGGACCCTGGGGCGCTCCCACGATGATGGCTCTGGAGGGCGGCAGCTTCGGCTTTCAGATCGGTGGGCAAGCTACAGATTTTGTCTTGCTGGTGATGAATGAAAGTGGCGCGAGGGGAATTCTGGCCAGCAAGGTCAAGCTCGGCGGCGATGTATCTGTGGCTGCGGGCCCGGTCGGCCGCGATGCCTCGGCCGATACCGACGCGACCCTGCGTTCTGAAATCTTGAGCTACTCACGAGCTCGTGGCTTGTTTGCCGGCGTCTCGCTCGAGGGTTCCACGATCCGCCCGGACAACGGCGACAACAGCCGGGTGTACGGCAGGAAGATTCCTGCAAGGGACATCGTTCTGTCCGGAGAGGTCCCCGTACCCCCAGCGGCCCAGCAACTGATCTCGACTCTGGATGCCAGGACCCCGCAGCACAAGCAATAGCTTTGTCAAATTACTCGGTCCCGCGATGCGGTGAACGATTTGGAGTGACTCATGTGGATTGTAAAACTAGCACTGAAGCGGCCATACACGTTCGTGGTATTCGCTATTCTGATTTTGATCCTTGGGACGCTCTCGATTTTTCGCACCCCAACGGACATCTTCCCGAACATCGATATTCCCGTCGTGAGCATCATCTGGAACTACACGGGGCTTTCGCCAACGGAGATGTCCAACCGGATCATCACTCTTCAGGAGCGCAACTTAACCACGACTGTAAACGACATTGAGCACATCGAATCGCAGTCATTGAACGGCATCGCGGTCATAAAAGTGTTTTTCCATCCCGGCGTGAATATCAGTATGGCCATTGCGCAAATCGCAGGCCAATCCCAAACGCAGCTCAAGCAGTTGCCAGCCGGTACTACGCCGCCCTTAATCATCACTTACAGTGCTTCCAGCGTGCCCATTCTCCAGATGGCTCTTTCCGGCCCAACGCTTTCGGAGCAAAAGTTGAATGATCTTGGTTTGAATTTCATCCGCCCGCAACTCACCTCGGTACCGGGCACGGCTGTCCCGTATCCGTACGGCGGCAAACAGCGCCAGGTTCAGGTGGATTTGAACACTGCTGCACTCCAGTCGAAAGGCTTGTCTCCCCTTGACGTAGTGAATGCCATCAGCGCTCAGAACCTCATTCTCCCTTCCGGAACGGCGAAAATCGGGAAATTTGAATACAACGTGGACATGAACGGCAGCCCCACGACAATCGCAGGCCTGAACAACCTTCCCATCAAAGCCGTGGGAGGCACGACGATTTACATTCGCGACGTCGCTAACGTTCGCGATGGATTTCCGCCTCAGACCAATATCGTTCGCGTCGACGGCCGGCGATCCACTCTGATGACCATCCAAAAGATCGGCAACGCGTCTACTTTGGACATCATCACAGCGATCAAGCAGCTGCTGCCAAGCGTGAAGGCGACGCTTCCGCCAGACCTGCAAATTCGTCTCCTGGCAGACCAATCTGTCTTCGTCCGTGGCGCCATTTCCGGCGTTTTACGAGAGGCGCTCATCGCCGCCTGCCTTACGGCTGCTATGATTCTTCTGTTTCTTGGCAGCTGGCGCAGCACCCTCATTATCGCCACTTCAATTCCTCTTTCCATTTTGACTTCGATCATCCTTCTCAGCGCCCTGGGAGAGACCATCAACATCATGACTCTTGGCGGGCTGGCGCTGGCTGTCGGCATCCTGGTCGACGATGCGACCGTCACCATCGAGAACATTCACGGTTTTCTCAGTAAGGGCAAGGAGACGGAAGAGGCGATTCTTCTTGGGGCAGAGCAGATCGCCGTGCCGGCGCTGGTTTCAACACTAAGCATCTGCATAGTCTTCGTGCCCATGTTTTTGCTAACCGGCGTCGCTCGTTATCTCTTTGTGCCAATGGCGGAGGCGGTCGTCTTCGCGATGCTGGCTTCCTACCTGCTCTCGCGGACTCTCATACCAACCATGGCCAAATATCTTCTTAGAGCTCACGCCGAAGAAGCTTCGCACGCCCCGAGCAAGAATCCTCTGGTACTGTTTCAAACCTGGTTTGAACGCAGCTTTGAGAGGATTCGGGCCGCGTATCGCAGTTTGCTCGAAGCTTGCGTCCGCCACCGCCTTGTTTTTGCCGGCTCATTTCTAGCCGCCTGCGTGCTCTCCTTCGGACTCTACCCCTGGTTGGGACAAGATTTCTTCCCCGCCGTCGACAGTGGCGAATTCACGCTGCATCTTCGTGCTCCCACCGGCATGCGTATTGAAGAGACGGCCGCTTTGTGTGACCGCGTGGAAGCCGAGATTCGCAACCAGATACCAGCTGCCGAGTTCGGCGGAATTATCGACAACATCGGACTGCCTTACAGCGGCATCAATCTTTCCTACAGCAGTTCGGCGCCAATCGGGACGGAAGATGCGGACATTATGGTTGCTCTCGCCCCCAAGCATCGGCCGACAGCAGGCTACGTGCATGACTTAAGGCTGAGGCTGGCTCAGCATTTTCCCGGAATTACTTTCTATTTCCTTCCCTCGGATATGGTGACTCAAATTTTGAACTTTGGCCTGCCGGCCCCAATCGATATTCAAATTGTCGGAAACGATCTGCAGGGCAACCGGCAATTCGCGGACAATCTGCTGGCCAGGGTTAAGTACGTTTCGGGAACAACGGATCTTCGCATTCAGCAGACCTTTGACCAGCCTAAGCTTCACGTTGATGTCGACCGGACGAAAGCTCAGGAAATCGGTTTCACCCAGCGAGAAGTCGCGAACAATCTTTTGATAACGCTGAGCGGCAGCTCCCAGACTTCGCCGACTTTCTGGCTGGACCCCAAGAACAACGTCAGCTATCAGATCGCGACGCAAACTCCGCAATACCGCGTTCAGTCACTCCAGGATCTGGAGAACATTCCAGTTACCGGCACCGGCACTGCTCCTGCCTCCATACTTGCCAGTCTCGCGTCGTTCAGCCGCAATTCCGAGTTGAGTGTGGTTTCTCATTACAACGTGTCCCCGGTTATCGACATATTCGGTTCCGTTCAGGGCCGTGACCTTGGCTCCGTTTCCCGGGACATCTTCTCGATCCTGAACACGAGTCAAAAAGAGCTTCCGCGCGGCTCAAAGATCATCGTGCGCGGCCAAATCCAGACGATGAAATCCTCTTTCTTGGGATTGATGACCGGGCTGGTATTCGCCATCGTGCTGGTTTACCTCCTCATCGTCGTGAATTTTCAATCTTGGCTCGACCCATTCATTATTCTGACCGCCCTTCCTGCGACGCTTGCAGGGATCGTTTGGTTTTTGTTTGTAACCGGCACGACCGTCAGCGTGCCCGCACTTACGGGATCGATCATGTGCGTTGGAGTGGCGACTGCCAACAGCATCCTGGTAATCAGCTTCGCCAAAGAACAATTAGCCGCAGGACGCTCTGCGGCCGAAGCGGCGGTGGAAGCAGGATTCGCGCGCTTCCGGCCCGTGCTCATGACCGCACTGGCCATGATCATCGGAATGCTCCCAATGGCCATCGGCTTGGGAGAAGGCGGAGAACAAAACGCACCTCTCGGCCGCGCCGTAATTGGCGGGTTGCTCTTCGCCACGGTTTCCACGCTGTTTTTCGTTCCTACGGTCTTCAGCATGATCCATAGCCTCCGTCATCGGCTGGCACAGAGTGGAATTCAACACTAATAAGGAAGAAGGTGATGCCAATGCAGTCAGAAACAGAAGGAAAAGTTATCGCGAACGAACCCCAGGTGCACAGCGCCTCGAGCGGGAACCATCGAGCAAGTCGTGCCTGGCTCGTCGGCGGCATAGTTTTTCTGGTGGTCGCGGGGATTGTGGTTTCCGGCATTCTTCACCGCGTCCGCGTGCACGCCGCCGTGAGTACCGAAACAGCGGCCATGGCGGTGCCCTTGGTCAACGTCGTTTCTCCGCAGCGCACCGCTCCCTCGCACGAGCTCGTGCTGCCGGGCAACGTGGAACCTTACATGACGGCTCCGATCTACTCGCGCACCAGCGGTTATGTAAAGAAGTGGTACGTCGACATCGGCGCCCGCGTCATCAAGGGCCAGCTCCTGACCGAGATCGACACGCCGGAAGTCGATCAGCAGCTCCAGCAATCGCGCAGCAATCTCGCCACCGCGGAGGCTAATCTCAGACTTGCGGAGATCACCAGAAATCGTTACCAGGAATTGCTCAAGACCAATGCAGTTTCCCAGCAGGATGCGGACAACGCCGTCGGCACCTACAATGCCAACAACTCCATCGTCCAGGCCAATCAGGCCAACGTAAAGCAGCTCGAGACGTTGCAATCCTTCGAGAAGATCTACGCTCCTTTTGACGGCATTGTCACCGTGCGCAACGTCGATATAGGGGACCTCATCAACTCCGGTAGCACCCCGGGCACAAAAACCGACCTTTTCCATATCGCGCAACCCGGGAAATTGCGCGTTTATATTTACGTACCGCAGGAATACTCGCAAGATGCCACGCCCGGACTGACGGCAGAGCTGACCCTTGCCGAGTTTCCCGGACGACGCTTTCCAGGGAAGCTGGTGCGCACCGCCAATGCAATCAACAACGCAACCCGCACCCTGCAAGTGGAAGTCGACGTCGACAATCCCACCGGCAAGTTGTTGTCCGGCTCATATGCCGAAGTCCATTTGAAGCTGCCGGGGCTCGCTTCCACCCACTTGTTGCCTGTCGACACTCTGTTGTTTCGATCGGAAGGTCTGCAGGTTGCCGTTGTGAAAGACGGCAAAGTGTTGCTCACACAAGTAACGCCTGGTCACGATTTTGGAAATCAGATCGAAATTCTGTCGGGCCTGAGCGGGAATGAATCGGTAATTCAAAACCCGCCAGACTCGGTTCTTTCTGGACAACAAGTGCAAATCGCAAACGCGGCATCACCGAGCGGCGCAGGAGCGGGCCAATGAGTTTGCCACGCAACGTAGGTGCAGCAATTCACGTTTGGAAGCAAGCCATGGCCGGCGTCGGTCTCGCCAGCGTGCTCTCGATTGCTGGTTGTGCCGTCGGGCCAAAATACCACCGTCCGGCGGTCCAAGTCCCGCCTGCCTACAAGGAAGGGGGAGATTGGAAGCCCGCCCAGCCTAACGATCAGAATCTCGGCGGAGCCTGGTGGCAAATCTTTCAGGACTCGCAATTGAACGCCCTTGAAGACCAGATCAACGTCTCCAACCAAAACTTGAAAGCGGCCGAGGCCCAATACACCCAGTCTCGTGCGCTGCTTCGCTACGACCGCGCCGGCTACTACCCCTCGATCTTTGCAGGAGCGTCTGCAACGCGAAACAGAATCTCCAACAATCGGCCTCCGAGCCTCAACACCGATGGAGTTACCTACAGCGACTTTCAAATTCCCCTCGAGTTGTCTTATGAAGTCGACGTTTGGGGACGCGTTCGTAAGACCGTTGAATCACAGCGCAGTCAGGCACAAGCCAGTGCAGCAGACCTCGCCACCGTCAATTTGAGTCTGCATGCGCAGCTCGCGCTGTTCTACTTCCAGGCACGCAGCCTGGATGCACAAGAACAACTCTTGAACTCAACCGTCACTGAATACGAACGGGCGTTTCAGCTGACGGAGAGCCGATTCCAGGGTGGACTGGCCTCCGAAGTGGAAGTTCAGCAGGCTAGCACACAGCTCGAGACGACACGCGCCCAGGCCATCGATGTCGGAGTGCTCCGGGCACAAAACGAGCACGCGATTGCCACACTCATCGGTCAGCCGGCTTCGTCGTTTCATCTCTCGCCACTTCCTCTTACTTCGCCGCCGCCTTCGATACCCCTGGAACTTCCTTCTGCACTCCTCGAACGCCGGCCAGACATTGCCGCCGCGGAAAGACGCATGGCCGCCGCCAACGCGCAAATCGGTGTGGCCAAGGCGGCTTACTATCCGAACATCAGTCTGGGCGCTGCTGGCGGTTTCGAAAGCGGCATAATCACCACGCTCCTGTCCGGCCCGAGCATTTTTTGGTCAGCCGGCGCATCGGCAATTGCTCCAATCTTTGACGGGGGGCGTCGCCGGGCCAACATGGATCAAGCTATAGCCGCCTACGACCAAACGGTTGCTAACTACCGTGAAACAGTCTTGGGTGGCTTTCAACAAGTCGAAGACAACTTAGCGGCACTTCGCATTCTCGAGAACGAAGCAGACACACAACAGCGTGCAGTCCTCGCTTCACAAAAATATCTCGAGCTGTCTCTCACCCGCTATCGAGGCGGCATCACCAGTTATTTGGAAGTGACCACGGCGCAGAGCGCGGCCCTCACTGACGAGGTTACCGCGGTCAATATTCTCGGCCGCCGAATGACCAGTGCTGTCCTCCTGATCCAAGCGCTCGGCGGCGGCTGGGACCGTTCCGAACTACCTCAACGCCCCGAATGCTGCGGCAAACTGCCAAGCAATTCGAGGTAATGTTCTCGTGCGGGCCGAGCGACGGCGTTTTCCGGATCGTGCAGCAATACTAAGAGAGTGCGCAGAACTTTGAGTTGGACCCATTCGAACTTCGCTATCGAAGTAGCGCGATTTTCCTTGCTGTATTAGAATGAAACAAATCTGCTATGCGGATCCCCGGTAGCTCAATGGTAGAGCATTCGGCTGTTAATTTTCAGACGAACCGTTGATTCTGCACCGTTTAACCCCGAAATTGGCCTCCGAAAAACGGGCAAGTTGGACTCCAATTTGGACCCCGACTTTTTGGCTTCCAAATTCAAGTTCTCACAAGCGCTAACACTCACAACTCTTAGATTAACAGGGGAATGCTCGAAAAATCTAAGTGCCGCGTCTGGTGTCCCTTACAAGAAATCGGCTGACATTCTTACCTCTCTAGCTGCACCCAATCCTGCACCAACATTGTCACTGTGCAACAATTCCTAAACGTAGAGATGGGAGATGCAGGCAATCGTGATCGGCCTCGTTCAACGAGAAATATGTTCTGAGCGCTAAGGCGATTTGAAGTCCCTCAACGAGCGTCTGCCTTCTAAGAAGTCCGGCGAAACTTCACAAGTGCTTTGCTGAGCGTCGCTTACGGATTCTTTCTCCCAAAATCTCGCAGCTCAATTGTACCGAAATTGTACCGAATGCTATGTCGTCCAGTCAGGCAAACGCCTGTTACGACGATCAGAGTTAGGCGACGTGACCAGTCCGGCGTACGATGGAACCGCACGCGGTCCATGGAATGACGTTGAATCCTAACTAGAGCATTAGGCAGGATCGCATCGACGAGCGGAATTCTGAAGGCCGCCGAACCGTCGCTGTTACCTACCTCAGACGAACCACCACAACTGTGTGCCACTTCTTCTCGACCAGCACTGGGAAAGGTGTGGCAGACCACGCAAAGGGTTCATTTTTACGAATGAACTCGGCAATCCGATGAATCTCGAAGCTCTCGCGGTGGATGTGATCCGGCCAGCAGTACAAAAGGCGAATCTGGCTTGGCACGGCTGGCACGCATTCCGGCGCGGGCTCGCGACCAATTTGCACAGACTCGGAGTTTCCGACAAGGTGATTCAGCAAATTCTGCGCCACGCGAACGTCACCACGACGATGAACATCTACGTGAAGACGGTGAGTGCGGACGCAGCGAATGCGATGAAGTCGCTGGAAACGATGTGTGCAACTACTGTGCAACCCGAGAGGCTCGG